>Ga0194133_10004535_pt1 | contig 18498 bp, 8 predicted proteins | sample TA2KigOf40mmetaG_FD_155448 | JGI IMG/M metagenome (GOLD analysis project Ga0194133, IMG submission 155448) | Freshwater microbial communities from Lake Tanganyika, Tanzania - TA2015055 Kigoma Offshore 40m | ecosystem: Environmental > Aquatic > Freshwater > Lake | place: Tanzania: Lake Tanganyika... | reverse complement strand
AGGAAGAGGGTTAGGCAAATTAATCCAACTCAGCAGAGTGTATATTTGTAGTAAGAATTAAAGTCTTTGATGAGATACTTATCCATCTGTTCAGTGTCACCATCTCTTTGGGAACAAACCAAATTACCCTTCGTTGATTGATCCTTTGTTCAGTATCACTTTTCCACCTAAAATCCACTTTAAATTTATTTTAATTCCAAATTTAAGGAAAAATGTTTTCCAGCTCAGGAATATTCATGTCCTCTCTCTTCAAATGATGCCGCGGGAATCCCTTTTGAATTTTATTAATAATTAATATTAATAAGAATTGATGCATTTGTTGTGGCGGGGTCGACTTTAAATTCAAAGAATTCAAAAATACAAAATTCAAAATCAACGATTTCAAAAATTGAAGATATGGTTCGGTGACCCAATAAAACTGTGGTTCATTTAAGGCGTAATACTTAAAAAATGTAAGTTATTTCAAGTATTTTCCAAAACTACCTAGCTTTTTTGAATCTTTACGATACAAACGTCGCTCCGAACCGCGTTTTTCTATTGTTTGAGGTGGTCGTTGTTTACATATTTTTTAATTTTTTTCTCGGTCCCCACCAGCAGCTGCCTGGCTCCGGAATCGCCTTCCTTGCTTGCTTCGCATATTAAGAACCAAACAAACGCCAATTCTGGGTAAAACGTAAACAAATCTAACAAATTACAAATATATTCCACAAAACTTATAGAAATCACTTGTTAACTTACAGCTTCACATTTTCTATTGAAGTGACTCAATAGTTTGTTTTTTTCTACATAGATTTTACACACTTTGGTCCCATTACTAAAAAAGCCTGAAGCTGACAACTGCAGTAGTTTGCAACTTGAAAACTACCTTTGCTCTTGGAAACAATATCACCAGGTATGTTATTCTACCAGTTCAAATTTGTATATTCCTTATTTTAAAAGTTGACCATTTTTTCATTGCAGACAGATTATTGTCAAGCTGATTGCTCCAGGTTCATTCTACCTGACTTAAATAAAAGCAAAGAATGAGTCAAAAAATAAGTTGCAGCTTTTGCCGCAAAAGCTTTGGGACTCAATTACAGATGTTCAAGCATGCGAACAAGTCGCACATGGTAAGATAGTTGCTTTTCATTGTTCAGATAAGACTTAAAAGTGGCGCCTTTCCATTCAAAGGACAACATCTCAAACGATGGATGGCTATCTTGCAACAGCTGTGAATTGCTGCTACCGTCTGAGGAGGCATTGATAGCTCATAGGACTCAAACTCACGTCCTTTCCAATGAGTAATGGTTTATCATTTGTTTTAAAGGCTACCAATACCACGTTGAAATCTGCTTTCATGCCGCACTTTCCTTTTATGTGTATCATAATCCAATTTATCGGCTATTGCTGTAATTTTTTATTTGAAGAAAAGACTAAGGTCAAGCTTCTCTCTTGTTGCAAAAATATGTTTCATGTTATTTCAAAAAGGTCAAAACTGGAGTGAGCAAAATAGGTAGATTTTTGTTTTTTATTTCAGAAAATCTGGAAGCCAAGAACGCGTCCAGTGTCAATTCTGCACAGACACATTTTGCAGCATTCAACAATACTACAAGCACGCCAATAAAGCCCATATACAGTTGCTACCTAATAAATGGCATTGCTGCCAGGTTATTTGTGACTTTACTTTTTAAAATTTATCTTGTGCAAAGCAATACTGTTAGAATTAATATAATTTTTTAGATATGTAGCTTTTACCTTCCCTCTCTAATGGCATTAACCAATCACAAAGGAAGGGCTCACATCACAAATCGCTTAGCACCTAAAAGAGTGCAATGTATCTTCTGTTCTGACACTATTTGCAGGTATCTTGTTTTTCAGTAACCAAGTAACTTGAGCAATTGAATTATATAACAAAAGGTGTTTTGTCTCTTTCAAGCCTTCAGCAGTATTATAAGCATGCAAACAAGGAACACCGTGAGGACGTGGAAAAAAGTTGGCACATGTGTCCTACTTGCCATTTCTTTCTGCCAACCCCAGAGGCTCTCACTAATCATAGTGGAAAAGCACATCAGGCCAGGTGAGTCGAGAAAAGTTTTCCTCTCGAATCAAAATTGTTGATGAGTTTGTTCTTAAACTTTTTCTCAGAAATCTCATTGTATTATATTTCCAAAAGACTCATACATTTCAATTAGTTAAATAATGAAACTTTACAAGAGTCGATGACAAATGAAAGACATAAGCATAAAATAAATATCATCGATCAGTAATATGAATTGTCGAATTTGAATGTTAGTGATGTCTGTTTATTGGGAATGTAAAACAATGTTTAGAATAAAAATACATGCCTAAAAACTAATTTCCTTGAATATTTTCTTTGTAAATATAAAATTTTACCTAAAAAATAGTTTTGATTTTGTTTATTTTTAGGAATCCCAACCAATCTACTGAAAGAATACCTTGCAGCTTTTGCTCAGACACGTTGTGTAGCTTGCAGCAATACTATAAGCATGCCAACAAAGAGCATTTTGACATTGTTTCGAGCGATTGGCATATGTGCTCAAGCTGCAACTTTTTCTTGCCTACTGCCGTTGCTCTGACAAATCATAGGGGCAGGGCTCATGCACCAATGAAGGGGTCCTCCAAAAGAATCACTTGTAGCTTTTGTCCTGAAGTGTTCAGGTCTGCAGACGAGTATCATGCACATGCCAATAGCTGCCATATGGACGTGATAGTAGACAAGTGGCAGATTCACTGTAAGCTTTGCTGGATATACTTCCCAACTTCATTGATACTGAAGAGACACAAAGAGCAGGTAAATCAACAAATCAAATCTACCCCAAAAGTCATTTACTATTTCACACGAGGAAAAAAATTAATTTTTTCATTTTAGTACCATCCAAATACCAAAGGAATAATACTTGCTCAGGGTAAGTTCTAGAAAAATATATCTCTTACACAAAACTTTTTTACCATATCATCTTTTCTAGATGATATGAAAACCACTTACTATATGGAGACAACAATTGAAGTTACCACTTCTGATCTTTGAAATTTACTTTTGCAAGAAAAATTGGAAGAAGTTTTGAAAGTATGGTTAACATTTTATGTTGGCACATTTAGCAAAGTCATGCAGAATATTTCTATTTCAATAACCAAATTATGTTCTCCCCAGCATTTTGCTACGAAAATATTGTCTAAAATATACCTGTCACTTTTTCATTTTAGCTTTTTCCTTCGTGTTGCTGGTTAATAAGTAAAGACTCAAGGTTAGGGAGAAAATCTACATAAATATCGTATTAAAAAATTAGATCACAAAGGAAGGCTTAAAATCTTGATGCTACCTTAAACTCAAAAGCCATTTTTATGAAATACATCTTAATTTTCTTTCATCCAAAAAGTATGTTCATTATTAATTTACTTTTTAAAATCTTTTCAATACTTTGTGGCAGATAGTTGATGCAAAGTAAAGCCATTTGAATGTTTGGTTGTACTTTTAATGTAAACAATTAAGTTTGTTCTTTTCACACTTTTTGAATCAAACTTTTAAAGGATTGGACATTATCCCTAAGTTTAAAGTTTGAACTTTGCACAAGTTTGTTTGCACTCTCAAACCTTTGCTAATTTCGAACTTTTGCAACTAAAAAAAACCACTTTAGGTCTGTTGCTTTTTCAAGTTAGGGTAGAATCCTCAATGCCTTCAAACTTAATTTTTTAACCTCTTGCTCTCCCCATAAGGCCCAAACACAAGAACAAATTTCGCTTGAAGATCAAGAAATTGATCAAATTTAAGATGAAGCAGTTGCTATGGCCTTTTGGTTGTGCCATAAATAAGATATGAGGCTGGAGATTGAGGGCCAAATCCTGACTTTGTTGAATTTACTTAAGATTATTTTTCACTCTTTGAAAAAGTCGCGCATGGCAAAGGCTGTTCTTATCAAATGTCTCCTTTAACTTGTTTACATTTGCTGTACCTCAAAAAATAAATAAAAAATGGTTTGTAGCTGTCTGTTTGTGACTTTGTGTTTATTTCAGAGGTTTCAGTTTTGAGTTGATCCGATAGAACTCGAACTCACGAAGAACAAAAAACATTATTTTTATGGAGTGAACTTGTTAATCTCCTAATAAATTTTAGAATCTATATTGTTTCATCCTTATGATGTCGAAAATCTACAGACTTGAAGAAGTTAAGAGCCATGCTGATCTTAAAGGCCCAAACAAGGATTGCTGGGTCATCCTGCACGACAAAGTTTATGACATTACAAAATTTTTAGACGAGGTAAGACTGCCTGTTTAGGGGCTTTCTTAAAAGAGCTAAATCTGCAGCATTAACCTAAAAAATGCTTTTTCTCAAAAATGATAGCATCCTGGTGGGGAAGAGGTCTTGATTGAAAATGCTGGCGTTGATGCTACCGAGGTTTTCGAAGATATAGGACACTCGACTGATGCACGTCAAATGATGAAGGACTATCTCATTGGAGAGCTCCATGAGGTATAAAAATTATGGTACCAGTCCTGTTACAAATACACAAGCGAAATACTGTTCTTAGGATGATAAGAAAGGCATACAAGATGAGGGGCCAAAATCCTGGGGTCATGTCACATCCCCTGTTGAAGAATCTCGATGGAAAGGATTGCTGGCACCACTTCTGTGGGGCTTGTTAGCAGTTATCGTTTACCGACTGTTTTCTACGTGAACGAATCTCATGTTCTGATGGCGATTGTGTAAAAATCTTGTGAAGATTTAAGTATATATTTTTGTTTGCACGTTTTGAATTCTTAGTTTCAACGAAGGGTTACCGTGGCCTAATGGTCATTGCAACTGAGGGTGGGTGAGGTTCAAATCCTTGCACCTCGAGCAACCTTTTACCCCCAAGTAGCCACAAAAGTTCATCCAAAAAAAAGAATCAAAAGTGTGCCTTCTGTAACAGTGTCACAAGCCGTGATGTAAAAATGTATATTATTTGACAGAAAATGTTCTCAATTCCCCCCAAAAAAACCGGACAAACAATTGAAGATATTCTTATTATTCTTGACAAAAGTCTACTCTTCTTTGGGTGCAAAATTAACAGGTCAGTTTTCAGTAATTAAGCAGAAACTAATTCACTACCACTCAGCCTCGCCGTTCGCTCTGAAAAATACGTAGTCTTTTCCATTAAGATTCATAATTCCGTCCTTAAGGTGAAACTTCCACTTGTTCCGAGCACGTGTGATTTTATCGTATTGACAAACAACGACCTGAAAAAAAATTTCCTAGTTTGCCCTTTGACTTTGATCAACTTGGGTTGAGAAGAACTTACGTTGTCTGTGTTAAAAAGGTCAGAAGGGTCCTCCTCGGAAATATCGTCTCCGCTGCCGAGGGGCTCTTCTTCTGCACCCTCGTCATCGTCATTGCTTCCAAGCCCCTCATCATCATCGTGATCATCATCGTCATCGTCGTCATCATCGTCATCATCATCGTTATCCTAATCCAAAATGAAAAACATTAAGTTTATAATTGTTTGCTCCTGGTCAACCTCAACTTCTCACCACATCTTCCTGATCAGAATCAGAGGTGTCATCGTGCCCATCGACTTGAGACATCTTTTGTTTCTTCTTTGTATGTCGGGAAGGTTGCCCAAAAGCAGCAAGAAATTCTTCGTACGTTACCTCTTCCTCATCGTCAGCGTTGTAATTCTATCACAGAAGAAACTTTTTAACTTTATTGCCCAATTAAGAGTTTCATATAGATAACTTACAAGCTGGGAATTGGGAGAGCTTGTATCTTCCTGTGAAGCACAAAACTCTATGTTTTGAAAAGCTGACAATTTTGAAACAGCCACCTAGAAACACATCAATTAATAATTGAGTCATAAAATGAATAATAGAATACAAATACGTTGATAAACAAAGGTAAAACCCATTATTTTTATCAAACCCTATAAATTGCTCAGAAATTCAAATAGCTTGATAATTGTACCCTTCTTTGAGACGCTTTGACTTTGCTAATGCTGGCCTTGGGTCTTGAGACCGCTTGCAACTCTTCTAGATCACCACTTCCATCGACCTGAACGAGATTCTCATTTTCACCCACTTCAGTTTTTGATTCCTTTGTAGATCCTTCAATGTTAAAAAACCTTTGATTAACCGGAGCCTAATTTTTTGCTCTTAGAAAGTAGAAAACCAAATACCTATTTTATCTGCAGTCCTGGGAGCTAGAATTTGATCTGAGCAAGATGCTTCTCTTGCACAAGCTTGACTGTATTTACTTTTCCAAATAGTCTCCAGATTGTGAAGAACTTCAGGATCTATTTCACAACTACTGAGACTTTTGATAATATCCTCAATGACCAAATGGTTCAGTGAAGAATTAGAATGGCCAGACATGTTGATTGAGACTGAAAAATAGAGATAATGTAATCTAGATTTAAAGTAAACAAAAGATTAAAGAATCAAACCTTGAACACAAAAGATGCTTGAATTTATTTTAAAGTGCGTGCATTAATGACGGTAATTGATTTACAAGCAAAACAATTGGAAAGACGTGAATAACTGAAAGAAATTTTGTAAATATGTGAAAAACAAACTCAATATTAAAATTTGTTTTATAATAATTAATCAAATCAAAGAGCTCTACGATTGAAACCGAGCAGTGCATAGAGTTGATAAAAAAACTGACGCACGTACTAATATGAAACAGCACAACTCATGGTTCTATTTTTTTTATAATGTCTATGGTTTTTTTTGTGTGTGATTTTTATTTTTTATGTAAGGCAGCGCGCAGCGCAGCGCAGCTGCAGCTGCCAGTTATTGCCACACAAAGTAGGCTGAACTGAACTGGTGAAAAAACAGCGCAGAAAAAGAAGGACAATTCAGAGCCTAGTGTTTAAAATGTTAAAAAAAGTGTTATTTGGAAAAAGTATCTTTGGTAAATTTATTATAAATTTTGATGGCTGCACTAACAGTTTGTAAATGTTATCTTTGTGAATGTTGACTTTCTGGCATTCTGTCGTAAAAACCTAAATGCTGTTACAAATCGACAGATAAAAGTCAAAAACTTTTTGAACTTTTGTGAACACAGCAAAAGTCTCTTTTGAAAGGTGTATATTCATTTTGATTATTTCTAACCGTATAACTTGATCTACGTACATTTCTCCCAATTGTTGTATTGCATTGACTTATTCAAAAAAAAAGTTTAAATGCTCAGAACTGACTGAAGTTTCATTTGCTAACTGTTCGTTTGGTTTACTTTTTTTTTGCCTTTTTAAGGGTTTTATCCCTTCAAATGAAAGTTATTCAAGTTTGTCAAATATATTTTTCAAAGCTCCATCCGATAGACAAACTGTAAACGTTTACAAAACTTTAAGAGCTGAAATAATTTGTTACTTTTTTATTTTATTTCAGATCAATGGTTTTGAAACTCCTTTGCCCACCTTTTTGCAGTTCATGAAGTGATGAACTTTCCCGACTTTGGCTCAACTGTAAAAGACCCTCAAAAATTCAAAGTCGATATGTCGACAGCCAGCAGCTCAGGTTCTGGAAATGGAGGGTCCAACAATTTAAACCTGAACTTTTACAATACGAACGGGTCTAAGCGTGATCCGTTTTCTTTTCTCGATGATGACGGCAGCGATGGTGGCAACTCGATAAGTCTACTGGTTAATCCCCTCAGGGATCCGCTTATCTCTTTGGACGAGTTGGTAAGTTAGCTTTAAGACTCAATGAGTTTTAACTATGATTTTGATTATAAGTCATATTTGATAGTCAGAAAAATCTCACAAGTACCTCTAATAAGTTATTAATTATTTTACTCGTACTAATTTTCAGGACGATTTCATCAATAATGTCGAAATATCAGAATCCATGGCTCTCCCCCAAGTTGCTGGACCTTCTGTCCCTCTTTCCACACTGTTGCCGAAGCAAGGTCTGTTGCAAGAAGCTGGAACAATATTTTCTCGAGGAAACATGCAACAGCTACAGGGGCAGACTCAACCAAGCCTAGAACCTTTCGGGTAAGAGCATTTGAAATTTCTTAAAATGGGTCTCAATGACGAACAATTGTTTATGTCATAACTTTAGTGATGATCAAGATAGACGCACAAATGCAGCATCTGCTGCAGCTACCTCAGCTCTTTTAAAGTCATGGATGGTTCCCCAGGAGTTAATTTCAGAATCTGCAAACGGCTTTGCAATGGTCCTTGACCCAAGTGGAACCATAGAATATGTATCAGATACAGTCCGTTGTCATGTCGGACACCCTGGTCAGCTCATGCGAGGACAGTCGATTTATGCTTATGTAGCACAAGCAGACCACGAAAAAATATCAATTGCACTTCATCCACACAACTTGGTACCACCTCAAAATGCTGATAGTGGATCTGGGATCTTGGCAAACACTGACCTGAACTATAGACGTACCTTTGCTGTCAGGTATTGCTTTTTAATAAATTTGCATGAGATAAAAGTTACATAGGATTTTTTTTCAGATTTTTGGTTGGAAATAATTCAAAAATTAATGTGACGCGCCACGAAAGTCTCTTTATTTCATCTGTACCTCTTCGTAGAGCATCCAAGACTACACCAAGTTTGCTGTGTGTGGCAAGAAAAATTACTGAGTCGACCAACTTTTCTCAAAATGGACAGCAGTTGCCAACATCCATGAATCAACAAATTTATTCCAACACTTTGGGGAGTTTGAATCAATGTGATCTCTTTTCCACCCGACTTGATCCAACTTCTTTCCGTATCACCCATGCGTCAACAGACAAAATTACCCTTTCATCTAGAGTTTCAAGCATGCTTGGAAAGTCATACTTAGAATTTTGCTCACAAGACGATCAAGAAATTGTACGAGCTCACTTTCTGGAGACTTTGAAAAGTACCAATGAAGCAACACCAACTGTTAGTAAACCTTACAGAAACACAGGTCTTTTTGGATCAATCGATCCCCAACAGAATCGAATTATTAGAATTCAAACAAGATCTAAATATATCAAGCCAAACAATCATCAGGTAAATTTGAACGTTAAAAAGTTGATTTAAAACATTAGAAAAAGTGTTTGAGAGATTTTGGAATTTTATAAATCACAGGAAAAGGGATACATCACCTCAGCTCATTCTCTTTTACACATGATCGACCCTGCAGTGTCTCCCTCACAACCACCCACATTCACAAATAATCCATCGACAACTGTCTCGAATTCGACCAACAAGCCGATTTCAGCTGGTGGAAAAGAAGTTGAGGTGTACAATCCGAGGCCTTCAAGAAGAACAAGATCGCCACCCCTTTCTCCTCCCTCAGAAAGCCAACAGGTTTGAGTTCTTGAAACGTTTTGAAATGACCCAATTTTCGTCTAATCTAAAATTACCTTGTCAGAAAAATTTGTTGTTAAAACAACTTCTGAATACCACTTACTCGTGTGCGGATGAAGACCCTTCCCGTGAACAGTCCCCTCCAGTTCCTAATACTAGGATCCTTCAGCTTTTGAACCAGGTGAAATTTTAACTGATGATACTTTGAAAAATCCAAGATGTTGACTTTTGTGTGATTTGTAAAGAGTGAAAATGTTCCCCGAATGAAACGCAATGAAGATGGATCTAAATCGGTTTCTCCTCAACCTGCTACATCATTAAACTCTACCCTCATTTCACCTGCAGCGAGACAAAGGTAATGAAATTTTTAAAGTTTGCCAACCTATAATTCTTCAAAATAACCTTTGATTCATCTTTACTCCAAAGATTGAAAAGAAGTGCCTCTGGGAGTGCTCTCGATGACGAACCTTTTTTGAAGAACTTGGCAAGCTCCCTAGATTCACCAGTGTGCCGTGAAAATCCCTCTCTCGTCAACTTATTAGTAAAGCCATTACCCATAGCTGTACCACCTCCAGTACCAACCAAATGGCATCAGGTACAAATCTCATCTTTCAAACATTGCTCATTGAAAATTGTCAAATCCCTTTTTTGTATTTTTATAGGAGCCAAAAGAAAAGCTACCTAAAGATACAATGAGAAAATATTTACCCCCTCATCCAGCTGACCGTGCGTCAATTTCATCTGCAACGACCACATCATCAACTTCTTCGAATACAACACTTAAAATATCAACTGGTTTTAAACCGTCAGAGTCGCCCATGAAGATTGAGTTGTCGTCCTCAGAGTCTCCTAACATTCGCGTTTCTGAGAATCAGGGCTTTTTATTGCAAGCTATACAGACAACCAGTGCAGGGTCCCTCATTCAGAATCAACTTATTTCGACTTTGACCCCTCAGCCGCCCTCACCTTTGCTTGATGCTTCGCTCAATGACAACGATCTACTATCTGAAATTCTGGAAGGTTTAATAGACTTCCAAGAAAAGAGTCCAGTGGGTCGAGGAATCGAAACGTTAGGATCTCAAACTGCTACAGCAACATCCAACCAGCCTGAGAGTCAAATTTCCACAATTGAAAAGTACCTAGCAAGCACTGAAAGAACTGTTTTGACTCCTCCACAGTCAGTAAATCGGGTAAATCTAAATATGTAAATATTAACATTACATAAATAATAGTTTATTCATCAACATTCATTTCAGGTTACTTTTCAACCCAAATCATCTGTATTGGCATCTAACTCGACCCTCTCGTCATTGTTGTCCTCTCCACCTTTGGAGCCATGTCACTTGTCTCAAACTGGCACTTTTGTTGGTTCTGTTCAAGCAGGGCTTTTACTGGGGGCCGCTAGACAGCCCTCTTCTTCCCTGGCCAATCGAATGAACGAATTGCTTCAAGTTGTTCCTCCAAATGTCTCTGTAACGGATGCACCTCAAGACTCTTTGGAGTCGATTTTGTTACAGGTTCATAAACTGTTGTAAAATCACTCCCTGAAAAGTAGGGTCCTCACTTAGTCACTTGTTATTTTTAGGATCGACATCGAAGAATGTCAAGCGGGGGTGGAAGTGTTTCGACTTTAACGCAACAGTCACAAATACAGCAACAAGGCCAACAGCAGCAGGTGCTGACATATGCTGAAGTTGTTGATCCACGTGAAGTAATACCATCTGCTGCATTCCCTGCACGACTCCCTATGAGGCCGTCGTTGCAACCTACTCAACTACCTTTTTCCGTTGCCAACAATAATTTCCAATCTTTTTCCGGAGGAAGTGTGATACTTAACCAACAGCCCTCAGGTCAAATTCAATCAAGTCCAAACCTTGCACGATACGCCAGTTATCCAGGACTTGTACAAAGTCAGCATCCACTACCCCAACAGCAAAATACAACTGTTTTGCGTGGTCAATCTACCATGTTGTCCGGGTCTGTCCAGTTACCTCATCGAAGGGCCAGTGGCAGCAATATAGCTCAGGATAATCGAATGTCCGGTGATGACAAGAGGTCCTTGTTACAAAAACTTTTGTCTGAATAAAAATATCACTTTTCCTCTTTTACATATAAGTATGCCCCTGCTATCAGTATTTTTTCAACACTTCAAATCTATTTTTGCTCTTCCAACTTCCAACTCTGCCGAACATTTTGAGTGATGAAACTCACTGCCTCATGTTTTGTTTTTGTGTCTGCAAAAATTTTGTGCTAAAATGTATGAGCTTTTACACACTAGTTTCGTGTACCTCAACACTTTCCCTTCGAGAATTCCATTGAAAAAAAAGATATAAACTTAACCCTTTAATCATCAGCTTATGAAAGAATTTTGAAGTCTAAAAACAAGATAAGTATCTGGAAATACCTCAAAGCTGTATTCTTTAATTGTCCTCACGGGTCCTTAAAAGTCATTAAAGCAGTAATTTTAAATCAGTGAATATTTTGCAAACAAAAGAGTGGCACTCGAATCAAGGAATATAATTTTTTATTGTTTTTGAATGTGAATCAACTATTATAAAATATTTATTCTAGAGACTTTTAATGTAAACTTTTTTTTTCTCTAAAACTGCATGTTGATAACTTTATCAAAGGAAATATATTAAGTATTTTATTCCCTTTTTAACTTTTTGGATTGAAGCTGCAAGGCCCCTGTGGGGATCCAGTGAAAAATGATCCCTTTTTGACCTCTGGTCAGGCTTGAAATTCAAAAAGTGACCCCATGACTCTTTGGGGTAAAGGGCAAGGTGGCTATGGCTGGATCAGATATTTAAGGGAACCCCTATTTGATTAAAATAATTGAAATCAGCTGGTTAGTGGTTTACCTTTTGATAGAAATATGAATAGTTATAAAGAAAAAACATCATTTTCTTGCTATAATATTAGCTAATTTAAAAGGATTTAAAATTTTCATAAGCTCATTCTTTAAAAATAAACCATCTTTTGAGTTTTCAAGAAATAGACAAAGTGGTCAAAATGTGAGCCAATACTGGCACTTGTTGTGCTTCAGCTTCAGCTAATGTTCTCTGGTAAAGAAGAGGGCAGTCATAACTCACACAGTGGGTATGGAACCTTCCACCTGCACAACTTGAGCAAAGTCTAGATAACTTAAAGGTTAAAAGAATATTTTAAAAAATATCGAAGTAGAATTGGTTTGGAAACTTAACCTGATCATAAGCCTTATCACATGCTTTTAATTTCCTAGTGAGACTTAGTGCAACCCGTTGTGGTTGTTCAAGACACTCTGAGCAAATTTGACCACAACCCCTTTCACTTTTCTTGTCTGACTTCTTTTGGGCCATGGGGAAAGTCTTGTCGCAAACAATGCATTGAGAGCTAAAATCAAGATCAAGATTAATAGTATTGGTGAAATAATTGAGGCTGTCCCAGCTCCAATAAATCCCTACCTCGAAAAGTATTGTAGGATCACTCCTTGACGTCCACCAAAATTGTTTCCAACTCTAAAAAAGACCTAGTTTTAAATGAATAATGTTTTGGGTTGTTTGTGTTAGTTACCTTGGACGGCCTCTGGACCTGAATCCTGCATTGTTACTGTGTGAGACCAAAGATCGTGTCGATACAACCGAGTAGTTGTCATCCATCAGGAGAAGAGAACGGGGCTGAACTTTGGGAAGGTCTAAATACCTGTAAGAGATGAAAACAGTTTTATGAGAAATCAAATTTTGTCCACTTGTTTGTTTTACCATTTCATAACATCGGCTCCGATGAGTGAAAAGCACCTGTCTAGGGCAGGTACAATCACCTTGGTGATGTAGTACTCAGTATTGGGGCGTAGTAACCCAACTCCATCATTCTTTGGGTATTGAGCTTCCAAAACTTCTTGAGGTGTCCTTGAATTATAAGGAAAGGTTATTACAAAACATGCATATACTCAAACTTATTTTTGAAATATTTCCTTTAAAATATTTTTACAATCAACTCAATGACCTTTTCAACTTATTAAACACGTTTCATTGATCGTCATCTTTAATGGCATTCTCCTTTCTACTTTTCCCTTCAGATACTCACAAACATTTTCCTCTCAAACAGGAAATATTGAGTTAACTCAGACAGTTAATCTGGATCCTCCAGACTTCTGTACTTCCAATTTTATCAAATCTACTGATCCGCCTTTAATGTATGTAAATCTGCCTCTTCCTCAAATAAATAGTTAATATCTCATTGGTATTATTTCTTGATGGTCAAATCTCCTCACCTCAATTTACCATAATTATTCCATGGCAATGAATATTAAGCCTACCTCACAGAGTGAAAGAGGGGTCTTCCTGGCTCCCCAAAAATGATAACATAAGGGACCCTGTAGCTTTGAGGTGGCACACTCATTCGGTCGATCCTTGACAGACGCCTGAAACGTACTCAATGAGAAGATTATCTCTAATGTATCAAAAATATGCAATAAAATTATACTTAGCGAGCTCAAGGGCAGGTACACAGGCAGTTGCTCTGTATCCTGCCATCCCTCGGAACTCTCTGGCAAACGTCAGGTCTTGAAGTGGAATTTTTCCTGAGGATATTTTGGTAAATTGATTCTGTACGTAACGCTTCACTAGGCTCACGTCTTTTGTCTCAAATAAAATTCTAAGAGACTTTTCGAGCATCTGCAAAGAAACCAGAATAAAATTATTCATAATTAGTAAAAATATATTGGAAAAATCCACCTTAACTACAGATGGGACTCCATCTCTCCTCACAGTCTCTATCCCTTTAGCTTCGTAAACTGGCTTTTCCTGGATTGAAAACTTGCTTGCATTTGTTTGAAAACTTTGATGGTTCCCTATGTGTAAACTTACCTGATCTGGAGTTTCATACATGTATCCAACATATCTCTTTTTTGTTTGCAATATACAAGGCTGGTAAACCTTAAAAAGAAGGAAATATGAATTGCCTTTTTTTATTATTATTTAAAATAGGTAGTTAAATCTACCTTTTCAAACTTTAGTTTTATTGGTTTCGGATTTTGTTTTGTGATCTCGTCTGCCATATGTTGACCGATAGTGAAGGCTTCCTTTTTTGTGCGGCCTTTTATTCAACCAAAATGTAAAAAATCTGAAGGGAAAAGCCTTCATTATTTTTTGACTAATTACCTGGAAGGAGGACGAACAATGAATCAGTATCTCCATATACCACCCTTGCTCCCTCCCAGGATTTGAGTGATGACTGGTCGGAGTGTGATGAGCTACCCTAAAAAATACCAATCACAATTTAAGTGCAAGTGTTGATTGTCCATTCATATTTACTCTAAAAAGTCATTCAAGGTAGTATGGATCAACCAAAATGCCTCCTTGCTTTGCAACTCTCATTGATCTGTCTTGAAAATGCTATACCTATCAATTTATCAGTAAAAAGTTCAATAATTTGTATCTCATGATTGTGAAGGATAATCCATTAACTTTCTATGGTTAAGAGATTTCTCATATCCTACAATTGAGGACATTTTTATTGCCAATATCACTATCGTAGTACACGCTCATTTACCCACTTTTTCGCGCTATGATATTTTTCACTTCTCAAGCTCAAAGTCGTTTCAAACAGGCTGCTGCTGTTTAGCTTCTCTTTTTCCTTTCAGTAGTAAGTTCACCTAATCAGGCTGCCGTTGTTTTCACTCCTGCACTTTTATTCCCGCCAATATTCTACCCTCTTTCAAGAGGTCCGATATTTCTTGATCCGATCCCTCCTTTACTTTTGTATATAAAGCATCTCTTCCCCTTCAATAAACAGTTCAGTATTGTTTCTTTTCTTGATTGGGAAGGTCATCACTGGGTTTCACTATCAGTTTCTACCACAGTCTTCTCACCTTGCTCATCACTTCATCAACCACAGCATATCACATTATTCACAAAAATGATAATAAAACGATTCATAGCAAAGATAAAGGTCTGTCTTTTCTGCACAAACAAACAACTCTCTCCCTTATCTCAGCCAGCCCAGATCCCTCATAAAAAGTATATAAAGGCACATCTGAACCCTTTGGTAGAGAGTTTTTCTCCACACACTGCTGAAGCATCAGGTTCTGATTCTCACCACGTGTGTTCTACCTGGCTAAGAATTTTCTGTTGTCTCTGATTTACACATACAAAAGTATCATATGTTACTTCATGTGTTATACTTAAAAGGGAAAAGAGACTCAGACTCTCAAAAAGAGTCCACATACCTCGTGAAATCTCTCTATTTTTATTTCAAGACTCACCTGGCTTTGTGGTGACTTCTCTCTTAATCCAGATGCATTCTCGATAAAGTGAATGGCCCGTTCAAGAGTCTCACGTCCTTTGCTTACCACACTATCGCCAACCTGAAATTGTAAAGATAGAAAAAATTACAGCCACACTATTGATTTCAATGTTCCATTTCAAAACCAAAATTGTTGGAGATCTAAATTTTGTACCTCAATGCAAGGCATTCTTCCTGAAAAGTTGGCTGAAGTGTAACCATATGTGACATTGGCAATCAGCTTCAATCCAAGCTGTCTTGAATGTAGAATCTTTTGAAGAGAATCATTCTCAAGTTCAACATCTAAAAAAAACCTTTGTTTATTTGATAATAATGAATGAGTTTTATGAACAAAAATTTTTTTACTTGGATTCTTTTTTGCCTCTTGATTGTACATCTTCATGGATCTTTTGACCATTTGACGTGTGTCCAAAATTTCCTCCAGCATTTTGGGCAAAATTCCTTCGCGTAAGTAAGGTTTGAGGAAGGCTATTCCACCTAAATCGATCTTAATTCTTCAAAAGAGACCAGACAACACTTACAAAATTGTGGTGAAAAAAGATTTACCTGGTGAGAAATTTAGGTGGCCATCTAGTTTAGCCAAACGCTTCAAAGAAATCTTTTTAAAAAACATAAATAAAATGATTAAATTTGTCAAATTGAACTTTTGTTGAAAAAAACTACCATCAATTGTGTGCAACCAAATTTGTAAGTTGGCATGGAAGTGATGTCTAGTTTTGAAATCATATCTTCCATTTGATTGACTACCCTTCCAACACATGTCGAGTAGCAATAGTTGTATGCCATTATGATAGAGGGGTACAAACTTTGAAAGTCCAGCACCACAACAGGATCCGAGTAGAATCGCGATTCAGGTTCCATAACAAGGGGTAAATACTCAGGTGCTCGCATTTTAGCTCTTTGCTGAAAATAAAATAAAAAACTAAGTCTAGCAAACTTAAAGCACAAGACTATAACACAAAATTAAAGCTAACATGCCTGAATACTTGGAGACACAGGAATAAATTTTCTAGCTTTGACAAGTCTCAACATAATTGACTCCACACGAAATTGAGATCCACGTGATAAGACTTCGTGAAATTGAATTCCAAAAAGTTTTGCCAATTCTGTAAGCTAGATTTCAAGTTTTCAAACTTATTGGTTTTTTTTTGATGAAAATTATCACCTCCAGTTCTTCCAATGAAATCCAGTTGGTCTATGAGGCGAAGATTCCCATGAGTTCTCACAAGATAATAGTCCATGACACGCCACCTTTCCAACAATACATTTAATTTTCAAATTTTAGAATTCTTTTCTCACATTTACTAACCTTGAGAGATCAGGATTTGATGATGTCCACCATTTGGTCAGGGTCTGGTGATCATATTTTGGAACTCGCTCATGTAGAACATGGAAGAACATGTTTTCTGCCGTGTAGGAAGTCAAATTTACTTCAGATCTCATCTGCTTCCAGAGATTTAAGACAATTCGTCCGACAATCACCAGTTCAGTATCAGGGTCCGTTACAAAACTTTTCATTTGCAAAAGAATTTTATTAGATTTATATTTTAACATTAATATGATTGATCAAACCCCTTTCTTATTTTGTGATTTTTTTTAGCTCACTTACTTGGTTGATTTTTCAGACGAAATTATTTTGCTCTCTGTTTCACAGTTGGAGCATCTTGAAATCATTGGAGGATAGTTTATGTCATATTTTATGCTTGCTCGCTTGACTATGAAACCCCAAGAACTTTGCTGGACCTCGTATCCAATTATGATGTCAGGATCTTCGTACTTCAAATGAAAAAGAAATGTAAAATGAGGTGTTCAGTTTTACCTACACAGTTTTTCTGTTTTGAACGTACAATAACCAAATCTGCAAACTTCAAGATCAGTTCCTTTTCGTCGCTAAAATAGGTAACATTTAGCTCAGAAATTCCAGTTCTGGAAAGAAGGTCGCGTTTCAACAAACAGTTTTCATTTTCCACTTTGTCATTTAAGATAAAAACACCTTGAAATCAATAAACATTTTTTTAGAAAAGACCTTTTTGAATAGGTTCAAAATTCAAGCACCTTCATTGAGGCAAGATCCATTTTTTGTTGGGATACCAGTCTTCTTACAAACATTTTCACACCCTTCATCTGACGAGAAGACGTAGAATATAGCTGTCAGGGGATCAAACTCCGGGTCTGGCAAAAATCGACAACGGGTTACAACATGTACCTCAACGGACATCAACTTCAAGTATTGTGGCTAGCAAAAATTGTGCTTTGAGTAGACTGGAATCTAATCAATCAGAACTGCATTTGTAAATTACTTCAATGGATCCTTTAGAAGACTTTAAGTTTTTGAAATTAGTCTTGAATCCTTGAGGGTTACTGACAGACGTATCACATGAAATTATCCTAAAATTTGATAATGCCAAAAAAATTGATTCTTGATGTACATTTTGGTAATGAACTAACCTAGATGACGACTTATGCATATCACTTTTGTTGCAGACTCTTTTTTCAGGAAGTGAGGCCTCTGAAGTGTCCTGCATAAAAACACAAATATATATATATATATAGACAGCTAAAAATCAAGTTTGGGGTTTTCATGAGACCTGGGTTGGTTGTAACACGTCAGAAAAAGGATCAGAGCAGGAGCTGAAAAACTTGTCATTTAGAATTAAAAACTAAATAGAAAAATATCTTTTTACCTTTTGTCACTATCAGATATTGACACAATGCTGTCTTCAGATTCGTTTCCAGAGTTTTTTCTCAATCCTTTGCGTGGTAGTTTTGTTACCTCTGAGGAAAATGATTTTAGTTAATGGGGTTGCCGTGGCTGAGAGGTCATAGGCACCTGACTGAGAACTATAAGATCTAAGGTTGTGGTTGTGGGTTCAATCCCTAACCACCCATGCCAGCAATTTTTCAACCCCGGATTGCAAAAAAAAAATCAACAAGGCACTCTCAGTC
>Ga0194133_10004531_pt1 | contig 18509 bp, 14 predicted proteins | sample TA2KigOf40mmetaG_FD_155448 | JGI IMG/M metagenome (GOLD analysis project Ga0194133, IMG submission 155448) | Freshwater microbial communities from Lake Tanganyika, Tanzania - TA2015055 Kigoma Offshore 40m | ecosystem: Environmental > Aquatic > Freshwater > Lake | place: Tanzania: Lake... | reverse complement strand
GATAGGGGGAATGGATAAAAAAAAAAAAAAAAAAATGGCACAGCCCAACAGCAGGATATCTTGTTGCTAATATATTTCATAACGTGTGCGACGTTATATTCAAAACAAACAATTTTATTTTGACAGAAAATTTAGTTCTCTAATATTAAATTAATTGTATTATAAACAATTTAAAGATAAGTAAAATGGCTTCTAACGAGGAGGTTGAGGAAGAACTTTTGGCTATCGATGCCATCCTAGAAGGTGGTTTTACAACCGAACGTGATGCCAATGGTTGTCTATCAAAGATTATCATTCGTTGCTCGCCGCTTGTGGCCTCAATGGAGGAGCGCAGCTATGTCGGACTGACACTTGAGGTGATCGTCACTACTGACTATCCTAACAAGGAGCCATCTACCAGGGTAAGATTACATCCTAAGGAAATATTCTAAAAGGGGTTCCAATCAGTCTCTCTTCCATTTAGATTCGTTATCCTAGAGGACTAGATGAGAATGATGTCAAGTTTTTGAATCAGCAGCTCTCTGCCACCTGCAAGCAATCTGTAGGATTGCCTGTTATTTACCAGCTTATTGACATCTGTAGGGAATTTCTCACCGAGAAGAATGTACCCGCATGTCCCTGTGCCATTTGTCTTCACCACATTGTAGGGGAAGATGAATTTGTAAAGACAGTTTGTTTCCATTACTTTCATGGACTTTGCTTTGGGAGATACCTCAAATCTAACATCAGTTCTGCTCAAGAGAATCAAAAAAGCTGTTTCTCATGTCCAGTGTGTAGGGGTCCCATTCCTTCTCTTGAAAAGTAAGATTGTAATTGATGTTATTGTACAATTTGATGCACAACCCTTATTTTCCTTCTAGAGCTGAAATCAATAAGTTGTTGGAGAAGAAAGGACCTGTCTTGGAACCAGAAAATGAGGATTTTGTTGTAACTCAGTAAGCAATTTTGTTCAGTTACTTCCTGTCAATGTTGTCTTTGATTGACAAAACATTACATTAAAAATTTTCAGTGAAATGAAAGAACTTCAAGAGAAAATGTCAAACTTATTTGTAAAACAAAAGGCTTCCGGAGGAATTATCAATGTTGAGGAAGAAGCTCGAAAATATTTGATCATAACATCAGCAGGTGAAGAAGATCTTTCAGAAAATCAGCCAGGCCCTTTGAGGCCTCCTCCGGCTCCTCCAAAACCTTCGGCTGAAAATTCCAAAAAGTGTAAGGGGGGAAGTGGTTTGGGAAAGAGGCGTGACTATGGGGAGAAAAAACGAGTAACTAGGTATTGAAGGTCACTTACCTGTCTCCTTTCTTCATTGTCTTAATAATGTGTATTTGTTTAGGAGACGCAACTGACAACTACTGAACCTTGCAAAGCTTCTTTGGAGAATTCTCGGAAGCTGACACAAGGTTGACAAGCTTTCTCATTTTACAGTTCAGCATCTCGAGTTTTTATTTTTAACCCTCAGATCCTAGTCTTAGTTGAAATCACTCAGCTAGAGCATGTCAATTTTTGAAATTCATCCTGTTTTATTATGGAATTTGAGATTATAAACAGATAATTTACGTTATGTTAGCCAAGGCACTGTCCCTACTCGCTCAAGGCATAAAATACTTTTGAGCTAATTGGCATTTATTTGTGACTAGAAAAATATCAAAACTTTATTGAAAGTTTTTAGAGCTATCTCCATCTTTGCTTCAATAAAAATCCCAAAAGCTTAACATGTTTTTTTTTACTTATAAAATAATGCAATGATTTGCTGGAAATCCAAAGCTAGGTAATTAATTACAATCAAAGTACAAAATAATCATCTAAAATTTTTATCATCATAAATGGTAATTTTAATACTTTCTGCAAGCTTTTCCCTAGCATTTCAAAATCCATTCTCCACGAGTACAAAACACATTCTAAAATTTTAATCATGAATATTTTTTAGAATAAAATAAAACTTAAATAATTATATACCCAACATTGTCAAGATCAGCAAATTGAAGTTGATTAAAAACTTAAAATGAATATTGCCTAAATCAACATGTGGTTGTTTAAGCTTTGGGTGAGTAGGCCTAATATTGACATTATTCTAAACTTCATATTTTATTCTTGGCTAATCAAAGTCTTGTTTATAATTTTGATAGTAAGGTGGTAATCGTATTGACTCCTTCAATTCAAAAATATTTTTTCATCATAGTTATAAGAAATGGAAATGTTAAACCTGTCAAACTCGAGTTAAAAAAAGAATCTGCAAGTTAATTTAAGAATTTTCTTATATTTTTGACTTATCAAAGTAAGAATCTTGTCAATTAAAATTGTTTCATATTTTCCGATATTTAACGACTTTGTTCACAAAATATTTCTTTTTCTTAGTCGGACCTTTAGGACTCCCATCACCTGGGTCCATCTCTTCCTTAGCAACTGCAGGAGGAAACGGATCGTTGATTCTGAACTTGTTCGCGACGTACCTTGAACTTCGGGTGCGAGATGGACCTGATTAAGTATTGATAAATGAATCCCTTTTTCTGCAAAAAATATTCGATCAAATGGAAAAAAAATTACCGGGTATTTCTTCACGAGACGGGAGTGCCTCGTCAGCTACAGATGCACCGATTGTTGAGATACTAAAATTAAAAGTTTTTTTTAGTTGAATCGATCTTCATATTTTAGTTTCAAATTTCAATACTTGAGTTCCTCGTCCATTTTTGAAAGGTTTTTAGCGAAAGGAGGAGACGAAGCTGGGGTAGGCTCAAAAGCAATAGCAGAAGAAGTGCTTCGAGACCGAGGAGTCTTGGCAACCTTTACTTCCTCGAAACTAGAAGCACTCTGTGACGACCGAGTTCTTCTTGAAGGGATACTTTCAGCAACCTTTGTAGCATTGGATCGTAACGATTTGCGACTGGTTGGTGTGACTGCAATTGCGCTCTCTGATATTGTCTCAAGTTTAGGAACTTGAATGGTTTGAGATCTTAAAGATCTGGACGGTGTAAGAAATGGTGAGGTTCCACTGGAAATTTGCTTCTCTGCTTTTTTGGCTGTGCTCTTAGGGCTTGCTTTTTCCAAAGTTTGGAAGGTCGTGTGGTGGGATTCGTCAATCTTTTCATGCACTTCTTGACGAAGATGACCCTTCCCAGTGATTCTCGGCGACTCGGAAGATTCGACATCAGGCGACTTTTTACTGACATTATCCTGTTTTTTTCTTAGCCTAGTTGGTGTGGTCACTTGAACACACTCCACCTGTAACGAGGAAGAAGAAAGTAACTCTTTCTTCTTCCTAGAGCTGCGAGGTGTTCGAGGTTCGGAATTTTCTACAGTTCCAACTTCCTCTGCCATTGATACAACAGACCTTAAAGACCTGGAAGGAGTCCCCTTTTGACTGATTGATACTGACTGTGGAGTTTCCACAGTGTCTTTAGTCTCCGATGATCTAAAAATAATTCTTAAATATGGTTGAAACTAACAATTATCATAAAGAGAAATTACCTCTGTTCAAGACTTATAGCCCTCAATCTATTTGACTCGGTTTCAATGTGTTTTTTAGGCGGGGACTTGACTCTTGAAGGCAACGTTCGCTTCGGGCTCTCCTGAAGTTCACCAGGAGAATGAGTAACAGCAGCAAATGATGTACTCCTGGATCGGGATAACTTGTCAGGCTTCGTTTCCTCTGCACTTGAGGCACTTTGGGATGATCGTGTACGGGTAGGCAAAGAAGACGAAACAGATGCTGCTCCCCTTGACGCCCTCTGCGATCGTCTCGTGCTCCTCAACTCAATCCCTGCTACTTCAGTTATCGTTTCCAGAATTGGGGTTTGTGCCACGTGGGAACGTAGTGCTCTTGAGGGGGTTGTTATTTCAGTAATACTCTTTTCATTTGCTGATCCTAAGTCGTCTTTTTTTGTTCGATCCAGAGTTCCACATGCTTTTTGTTTTTGATCTGTTTCTTTTGGTTGGTTGGGGATCAACCCACCGGTTAAAACAGATCTGGATGGAGAGGTATTTTTTTCAGCTGCTTGTGATTGAGCATTCATGGGCATATCCAAGCTTGAAGATTTTTGCTTTCTTGAAGACCTTCTGATTGAAATCTCAATAGATGGCGTGTCCGTTACAGTGTTGTTTGGAGAATCAGTGGATGAGGAAACCTTGTTTGAGAATTCCGAGCCCACGATTGAAGTGGAGGGTTCCTTGGAATCATCACCGTCCATGGCCTGAGTGAATAAATCTCCTTGTCGAGGATCTTCAGCAAGTGAAGATTTCTCTGTATTATTTTGCTCCAAGGCAAGAGTGGTTGATTTCCTAAATCTTTTCTCTTTTCCAGTAATCATTTGCTCAATAGGATCAATCTTGTCTTCGACTTTGAGCGTAATGGAAGTATTTTCTAAAAATCTTTTTCTCTTCTTTAAGGTTGATTCGACAACCGATGAAACACTCTCTGTTTCTTTAATTGCCAGGATGAGAGCAGATTTTTTTTCAAGTGACTCATCCAAAATTGTGGTTTCATTACTCTTCAACATTGATGCCTGATTTACAGGCTCTAAATTCCTTAAGGGAGTGATCCCAAAATATGACTTTTTTGGAGTTTTACTTTGGCTTTTAGAAAGCAAAGGGGTTTCCTGGTAAAAATGAACAAAATTACAAAAACTACCAGGTTTCCTTTGTGTTAATGCCATACTACCTGTGAAACAATTTTTCTCACTAGAGATTCATCTACAAGATCAGTACGATCTCCAGCTAATAGGGAAACATCAGTCTAAAAAATTAAGATATTAAACATTGAAATTTCGAACCAGAGTTAACTTTGAACCTCAAAACTTTTTTCATTGACAATCAAAGTATCCTCTGTTTTCTCAATGGGAGTATCAGAGTCTCCATCTGAATCTTCATGAGCAAGTTTACGGACAAGCGACATGTCAATTTGAGCGGTTGTGCTTAATAGACACATTGAAACATCGGTCAAATTTTTGGAAGGCTGAATATGATATAGAAACAGAAAAATGTGGAGAATTTTTTTAGAAGCAAATATCTAACCAAATTTACCTTTCGAGTAATCAAAGAAGTATCCATTCCTGGTGACTCAGTGACGTCGGAAACTTTGTCCTCAAAGCTATTTTTTTTTCATTGAAAATAACGGTCATTAATGATAATATATAATTTTTTTGACTTACCTGGAAGGTGAAGACTCTTTTTCACTTCCCAGATTGTCACTTTCGGCCATTCTCTGAATAAGGGTCATGTCAACTGAAATAAGAAGTAAGTGTAAAACATTTTGTCGAAAAAATCTTTAAAGTTTGAAAAGCTTGCCTGGAAGAGTAACTGCCAATGGCATGATAAAAGAGGCATCAGCTACGCTAGAATTGGTGATGTTGCTAGTTTCGAAAGTTTGATATTGACTTTCACTCATTACTGAATCGTTTTCAACCAAGTCAATTTCATCATCACTTTCAATAAAAGTAGTTAGAATCTTGTGCGCAGATACAGATGGCCTTTCACCTAAAGTTGAAATCGAAGGTGTCCTTCTCGCTGTAGAACTTGCAGTTACATCATTTGTATCTGCTTCTGGAGTTTCTTCATTCTCCGACTCTGAAAGTGGTTTCTCCATACTGGGCAAAGTAAATCGAAGAGATTTACCTTTAGAAAAAATTAAATATTTTTTTTTCGTGACTTTTAACGAACGACTGAAGTCTTGAAAGGCCATACTTGGAGTCGATTCCCGACTAAATGTAGATAATGTTCTTGGTGTTTTAAGAATGGACGAACGGGATTCATCATGGGTCTCTTTGCTTGTCTCAACCTCTTCAAGAAAACGTCTGAAACAAAAACTTAAGAATTGTACAAAAAAATGGTTGCACTTGACAGACAAATTACCTGGTTTCTGAGCATCTATTTGATGCGACATTATCTACCATTCTTCTTTGCATCTTTAAAATTGAATGTGGGGTTGATGAAACATTTAAACTGCTTCTGTTATCAGGAGTCTTCTTCACACGTTTTATAATTGGTGTATCAAGCACAGATAAAATTGATTGGTTTGTGAAGCTCGTTAGTCTTAAAGTCGAGGGCGTCATTATTTGGCTGCTAAAGTCAAGTTTGCTTCTCTTGCTGTGGCTTTGCAAAGACTCTGAAACTAAAGTGTCTGTTTCACCGCGAGGAACATCAATTTGAAAATTAACACCAATTTACCTTCTGGATCTTCTTCAACTTCATTCAAACGCCGCTTGTTTTTAGGTCTAAATGGAGTAAACTCATTCGAGTGAAAGCCAATGGGCGAGTCGGAGCTTAGCACACGAAAATGTTTTGTTGAGTGAAATGTTGGTGTTGCACCATGGGGTCTCTGCAACGTACCCATGTGAATAGAAACTGGTTGCGACGGATGGATGTTTGATAGCCCAGTCCACCTGAAAGAAATTGGAAATCAAAATACCTCACTTTACTTTAATGACGAAATTATTTGTGTACCTAGATTGCACTGAGCCTAATGTTCCTTGCCGAAAGCTTGGCAAAATGTGTTCATAGCGTTGCATGATAGCTTTTCTTGCAGTGCTTCCGCTCGACTGACCGTCAAGTTTTTCGTTTAGAGTTACAGCCTCAGAATATCTAGATCTCTGCAAGTGAAACTTACAATGCTAAATCCTTTTTTAACTTTGGTGAGCCTGAAGAATCGTACCTGCAGGTAGTAAATAATGAGCATTTCTTTCCTACATATTCTTTGATCGTCACTGTTCAAAAGAAAATCAACAAGAATCTTTTCTTCTTTACTTGTTAACGGAAGTTGTAGGATAGAGTCGAGCTTGCCAAGCTAAATAATTTATTTTTGTAAAAAATGACTTTAAAATAATAGTTTAAAAACTCACATGATCGCATCTGTTAAAAAAGTAGTACAAAAGAACTTGCACGTGAGCGGGATTATTGTGGCCTTCCGTGGTTGACTGACGCCTCAAAAATTGGAAAGATTCATGAACAAGGCCGTTAGCCAAAAGGACGGCGATCTGCAAAACAAGATTTTTTGAATTTGTAATTGCTAAGCACTTCAAGAGATCTCACATGCAGCTGTATGTCAGTGAGGTCCTTTTGAGGTGGCTGACGGATCTGAACGTACTGCAGTGCAAATTTTGGCTTATCTTGGGCCAAGAACGCAAGAATGATCGACCTGTGTTGACTGTCTGTTATGTGATTTCCACTAATGAGTGGATCAAGCAACATGTTGATGGCCTCGTCAAAGTCTTCGTGGTCGACCAACCAAAAAGCCTTTTAGTTAGATCAGTAACATTAAACTTTGACTTTACAATAATATTAAATGTTCAAAATTGATACGTTACTTGAGTAAGTTTGATAATGGAAGGTGGTATTCCAAAAGCAGAAGGAAACTTTATTAAGCTATTGACGATTGTACTGTTGCTTTCCTCGACACCTTCATTGCTCATACAAGATGCCAAATCCAGAAAGAGATATTGAATCAGCCTGTGCTTATGGATCTAAGAAATACAGAAGATTCTGATTTGGTTTTGTTTTTCAAAAATAAAAAATGAACCTACCAAGTCAGCTGAAGTGTCGTTCTCATTCCCTTCCTTGTGAATGAGGTACGTAATAAGAAAAGCATGCAAGGTTGGTGATGGATAAAGGCCGTTTCCTCCCTCTCTTTCAAGGTTTATCTAGACAACATTGCGAATAAATTAGATGATCAAACACCAGGTATTATTTTACAAAGGCTGTACCCTGAATTGGTCCCCAAATTCTTTGCAAAGAGTGTCAATGAGCATAAATGAAGTCTCTCTTGAGTTTAGCTCACTCATGCAATTAGATGCCTCCCAAGCGTGGAGTTGCTCATTCATTCGCTCACGCTTTTTAGAGTATACATGCCGCATATGAACACTGGGATATAACGATGATTCAGCCTAGATGAGGAAAAAACACCCATTTTGACAAGTCCTTCTACTTTGAATTTTATAAATCAACCTCTGCGAGATCCGGGAGAAATTCTGAATTAAGAAACCACAAAACCACATCCAAATAGTTTGTAATCAGTAAAGTGAGATGAAGCTTCAGCTTGAGCTGGTCATCCAAGGTAGTAAAGGATCCAAACGGATGGTCCCTATGCAAGAAATTTTAAATTTTATTCTTGAGCTACTGTGGCTCATTCGAAAATATTTTAAGCGTACCGCATTGAAGACACAACCTCCAGGGCAGTCACGATTATAGTTGAAAGGTGATGCATCTGTTGTGATTTGTGTCTTAAAATTCTTCCTATCGAGTCACTCGAGACAGAGTCAGAATTGTCAAAAAGAGGAACCATTGATAAGTCAGCAGCTTGTTTAAGGTTGCACACGCTCTGCCAAGCCCAATTCAATAGGAACTCTAGAGTACAACCTGCAGAGCTATACTTGCCTAAATTAAGGACACCATACTTAACTTTTAATTTCCAGCTAAAAACCAACAATATGTTTTACCATCGCTCCAATGCTTCACACACCCAGTCAAAAGGTTGATTAAATTGTTATCCAATGCCACGGTGAGAAGAGCTTTGAAAATATAGAAAGTTGAGGTTTTACCAAAGCATTAAAAAAACCGCTTACCTGATCGTTTCTCTTCCACTGGCAACTGGTCTGATTGACTTCCAACGTATTCTGTAGTCCCAGCAGGCGACTCAGTAAGGCCAGCAATCAAACATAACTGGTATAAATCATTTGGATCGACAATCCCTATATTTAAAAACTAGATAAGAACAAAAGCACTTTGTCGATTCATCATCCAAATATTAGAAAAACTTACCTGAACGTCCCTGATTTTGAAGTTCTAACAAGACCTGTGAAAATAAGGTAAGGGAAATTTGCCCTTCGTTTACAGAATGGAATTTTCATTTTAAATTTTACACCTTTCGTTGAAGTCCCAAGTGGTTTGAGTGAAGGAAAGTTTTGTCCAAAAGGCAAATCATTTCAAATGACAGAGACGAAGGATAGAAGTATTGATCTTAAAATTTAATAATAAATTTAGTTCTTTCTTGCAAAAAAATTCAAAGATATGCAAGACTGAGGCTCTGAAACAGTAAATATTTTATACAGGATAGCTGATAGTATACCTTGAATTGAACCAGGTGCTTGTGCGAAACTGGCACCAAAAAGACCAGGTGACTGAAACGGCAAAAATTTGTTGACTGGTAAATACTTTTAAATATTTCTTAATTCACCTGGTAGAATCTTGAAAGTGTTGAACCATCCACTAAAACGTATACCAACTGGTTTTCAGAAGAAACTATCTCGTCCAGACAGCAAAAATTAAAAAAAGCGCACTGTCGTGAAGATGCCAAAGTTACATCGGATGGCATTTGAGCCTATTTTTATGCTATTTATTACTCTTCAAATTCATTTGAAATAGTTTGTGTTAAACCAAATGCTTTTACCAGATACCATCCATTCAAATCAAAAAGGCCAATGTAATAGCGCCAACTTTTTTGTGTTGAATCATGCCTATCGATCAATTGGACTTCCCACAAAAACACGGTTAGACCCATCTTGCTCAACATCTGGTCTTGACAACTTTCGTCGCTCACATTTGAGACGACTTGAAGATTTCCGTTTTGACTACTTCCAAGGTTATAGCATGCAATACACGTACTGCCGTTTACCTAAATAAAAAAACCAGATACTTAGGGAGTAAGTCATATGAAAAACCTCGCATATTATTTGATCAAAAAAACCTCTGAATTACAAAGCTGAATATTGGCAGTACCTTTAATTCCGGATCTAGATTTGGCTCTGCTGGCAAGAAGGACTCGAACCTTAAATTACACGCTCTGAGCCCTGAGTATAATGTGCCATACAAGTCTCCTCCATCATCTCGATTATTATATGAAAGTGAAAACAATGAGATGGTTGACAGCTTATTAACAGATTCAGATTTCTCTTCCAATGTATCAAAGTCTTTGTCTCCTCCCACTACCCAAATGTAGCAATGGTTGCTTGGGTCATTTTCGGGTTCTGTGAAAGCAAACTCAACGACTGGAGGAAAATATTTTCCGTTGTTTGGGCTTCGTTCATCAAATAAAGAGCCGTATTCCATAATTAAGCGAGATGTACTCCATATTTGCCAGGCACCGAAATTAAAACCAACCTGAAACGTGAGGATGAATAAAAAGCTTGCAAAGAATTCTAGAAATAAGTATGAATCGCATACAGCTTTATTTCTACTAAAAGGATTTGAGACTGACAAAACAGAATTTACTCACCAACAATGCCGCCATTTGAGGTACAAAATGGAGACATGAGACTATGACGCTATTTATCGGAAATATAACCTCTTCATCTGAAAAATTAGGAAAATTTTATTTAATAAATATTTTGAAGTGTATAGTGTTTTTACACCACCAGTGATCGTGTTGAAGTAACTGAATATGTCGTTGGCTTTTTTGAAAGCGTTTAGATTAATAAAAAAGCATAATCGCTCGCCACGGCTATGCAGAACACTTCTGAGCACAGCTAGGTTCTTCAAGTCTGAACTCGGTAAAAAGTGTAAGTTTGAGGGGTTCTTTTCCGTCTCCTCAATGTCTAACATATCCAGGCATGCATCAATCAAATAGACGTGTCCCCCCTTAAAGTGTAAGATTTGTATTTCTTAAAATGGCCGATCAAAACAAATATTTTGGTTAAAAACCTGAGTTCCTACGGCAATAATTCCGTGAAAGAAGAGTAACTCCTCAGGAAAGTTTCTACTTGTAATCTGGGTTGATCCTCCACAGCCGTCCTCATCCTCTGACCAGCTAACAGATCCATTTGATAAAATACTGACAGAAGTGATACGATTTGGCACTCTATCCCGCAAAAAATATTGAGAAAATAACTATCAAGTGAATTTCGATCAGCCATACATAAACAAAAAGATGTTTTCTTTTTACTTTCAATTACTAAATATAAACAAAACTTACTAACCTTATTGCCCGAATGATTCTCGAGCTCTTCACATCAAAAATACACAACAGGCCTGTGGATAAGCCAACTGCAACGAGGCGCCTATTTTGAAGTCTATTTGATGTTGAGGTCGATGAGAAAGAGTAATTGTCATCAAAATGTTGACCTGACGTTATGTAGGGTCTAAGAATGTACAAAATAAATTTAAAATGCCATATTTTTTTCTCAAAAAGAGTCCTGTGCATAAGTGTCAATGTTAGCTCACAATTTCCAATTAATGCAATGACTTAATTGTCACTTGAAAATGGAAATAAATATTATTCTATTCTATTCTATTCTATCTTCAAGCAGATTTATGATTGCATCATTTTGGTAGATAGAATCATTTGAATTGCTCTTTGATCTTGGAACGGACATACCTCGATACATTTACTCCAATTTCGGAAACGCAAGTAATTTCAGTTGTTCGGGTTTCTATTAATCCAAACTCGTCACACTTCCTTATTTTGACATCATTGTCACTCGTAAAACTGTATGCAGCAAGCCGTTCACCTTTGAGAATATGAGAGAACTCAGGAAATTATTTTCGTGCTCATGGTAAGTACAAAACATATAGAAAGGTAGTTTTAAGAAAACAGATAATCTTTTGGGACTTTTTAAGTTTGCCTCAAAAATGTATCAAACAAAATAAGTACCTGAACGAGGGCAAAGTACCTCTAAGTTTGAATTCTGTTAAAGAAAATAAAATAAGTTTTGTTTTTCTTAGTATAACTAGGTACGCATATTTGAAGGTCACCTTGTAAATTATGGCTATAGGAGGTGTGATCATGTCAGGATCACTTCCAGTTGTAATTTTTCCTCTAGTCAAAGTAGATTGCTCGTCGTCTCCATTTCCAACCTGAAGATGAGTCAGTGTTGCTGATGGAAAAGGTATTGGTGGTCCTGTCAGGCCCCCCAGAGTCGGCAAGTGGCTCATGATGCTGGAGGATCGATGAACCAAGCCTTTAAGAATAACAGCAAAAATAATTTGGTAGTTTTAGTTGTAAATGTAAAGCTTTCTTCATAAACTTTTAGATATCAAATTCTCCAGTTTTCAAATTTCATGTAAAAAATCTGACTATTCACAAAACCTGACAAAACAAAATGCAACTTTGTAGATGACTCATATCAAAGCTTAAAATTAAAAAAGGAAAAATCGTCTTCTTATAGTCTCACGATTTGAATTTCTCGTTTTTAGCAAAACGTGAAAAACTGTGGCCATTGGCGGGAAGTCAACAAAACAGAAACTCGTTGTTTTGACCGAGATAGGATTTGTTGCTACTTGCAAATATATGACCATAAAGAAATTTTCTTTTACCTGATTAGCCTCCTCTGACTAAAATCTTTGGTTAAGTCAATAAATTTTTTTCGAATATTTCTAAATCTGTTTACTACTTAGTACGGCAAATTGAAAATACTCAATGATCCGCCTATTTCGCCATTCGCCTATTTCGTGAAGAAAGTTTGTTTGTTTGTTTGTTTGTTTTACCCGACGGCCTATTGTCTTAGCGAAGATACTTTGCCATTAGTGTTCGGGTGAAAAGTAGCATGTTGTTAAATTTGTGTTGCTGATTTGAATAAAGAAAAGATTATGAACACTTTTTCAGTCCAAAATGTTTTTAAATATAAATTACTATTTTCTTAAGAGACCTACTAATTTTAGGCATAAGTAGAACTTAACTTAATATAGAAAAAAGCCTTTTTGTGACACTAAAAGCTTAAGACCAGCTAAGCCAATGCCCCCCTCCCCCACATTTTTTCTTTGGTTTTCAGCCACCCCCATTTTACCTAGAGTCTGGTTTTACCGTAGACATTATACATAGGCTGCACCTGCCTGTCCATGCTGCAGGAAAGATTTGCACATTAGTGATTTTGGGTTTACCAACAGCTGGAATCACTGCAGCTCAGGTCGGTCAGCTGATGGTAATAACCTACACATAAACCCAAAATTGATTTTTATGATCCTTTCTCCCTCTATATATCGGATCTCTATGGGTTTTACCCAATCATTTTAGCCACGTACACGCTTACTCAATCGCTCCATTTACATGCCATCTCTTTTATGTCCCCTCCGTGCCGCTGTTTCTGGGTCTCTTTGGTGACTGAACTTGAACATGGTCCAAGGGAGGCCCCGGACAACCTGGGATGGTGGTGTGAAATCATGTGACTCAGTCTTTCAGATCAAAGGATTGGTGCCCTTGCCATCCTGCAGGCTTCTGACAAACAGACCCTTCAAAATTGAGGCGTCCATCCTGCCCGAAGGGTCAGAACATGTTTAATCCTGGAGGCTGATGATAATATAAACCGTTTTCGGACTGGCTCAACCAAAGCTATGTGAGTAGCACTTTGATTAAGCTGCTTTAGCCTTTTTAAATTAGTTTTTGCCAACAGAACAAGCGTAATGACAGAATTTCCTGAGACTTCCTCGAATAAGAATTCATAAACAGACTAAGTATTAAATGCCACAATTTACAAAACTCAGTTTATTTTTGCATTGAAATTTATTATGAGGAACGAGCTTCAAAATGTCATTTAAAACTACAAAACATAAAAATTGCCTTGCCATGGTGTAGACAAACTATAAGATAATCTTGAGTAAAAAATATTTTTGGATGTGTAAACCATGTTGATTTACGAAGGTACTTACATGCTGGTATTAACTAAACAACAAAACTCAAATGTAGAATGACAAAATTCAGCCTCTCAGTAAGTATTTATCTTGTTTTTAAGGCCCGTCTGCATAAAAAATTGGAATCCACTACCAAAAACTTGTCCTTATTGAGCTCCCAAATTGTGATGTTATTTGTACTCGAGGACTTGTTTGTGATAAAATAATAGGTAACCTTCACTATCTAAAACTTCTCTGATGGATGATTGAACGATTTCGTGGTCGTTGCATCGATACCATTTATTTCTGTGCTGCCGAATGAATGAGGTGTAGTGACCAGCCTCGATATTGCCGATGTGATTGATAACTGCAAACAACGTATACCTGTTGTCACGCAAAGGAAGGATGTCGTCTGAAAAAAGAAGGTTTTTGTTAACTTAAAGAGTACTAAACAGTTCTACATAATATTATCTCTTTTAATATATGTAGGGGACTATTAATTTACATAACTAGGTATTGACCTGTTTTTGATTGACTGTTCCGCTTGTGAGAAACGAAGGGCGTCATGTCGAGAATTTCAGGAAATAGTATTCTTGTGGAAATTTTTTTGTGGTTTCTAAATTGAAGATAAATGTGGACGAATGAACAATACCTACTTTGGATTTGTCTGAGGCTTTAAAAGTGACAAGTTTAATTTACCTAGACGAATGTTCGAAACGTTTTAGGTGGAAACTTGCAACAATTGGCAACTGCCGCATGGTCAATTGTTTAGTAGATTCCTAAAAAAATTGAAAATTTATCGTACATTTTCAAATTTCTTTGGGTCAATAAAAGAACAATTGAGAACTTTTGATTATTTAACCTGATAGGACTTGCAAGTGGAGCACTTGATTTTTGCTGCTGACCCAAGATACTCAGGTTTAGTGAAACGCTCTAGACAGTTCTAAAAGTGTCGTTGAAAAAATATTATTTACTAGATTTTTTTACTCAGAAACACAAAAAAACTATGGATTTTCTGTTTTGTTTCACAGGCACAGAATTTTGAGTTTACCTGTAATGAGACTGGACCAGTTTCGAGAGAAACAGTCGGTAAGTCTAGGGAGATATCCCAGAATGGATCAATCGTAGTGGACACATTTTTACAGGCCTGTAAAGAAAAACGAGATGATTCAAGCCATTTTAGACTGAATTTAGAGTCACTAACTTTTGTTGAGATTTAAATTGGAGTTTTTATAATGCAAGTTAAAATTGAAAAAAGGGCAGAATAAATTTTTCAATAACAAGCGGACAGACAAATAATTCAAATTATCCAGACCTGACAGACAACATCAGATTGCAGCTTCCCGGTAAAAATAGTGTCGACAATACAATCACAGTTAGAGGGATTTCGGTTGGCATCCCCTATGAAAATATTTTATTTCGTAATTGAAGAAACCACAACCTAAATCTTGAACAACAACTCTTAAAAGTAAACCTTTGTTAATCAAATGTCGGTGAAGTAGATCTAGGGTTGCGATGAAAAACTCATGGGCATCTTGTTGTTCATACCCTGCTAAATGATGAGCTTGTTGCCAAGTCATGTGCAACAAAATATGAGGAACAAGTGGAGTTTTTGCACCAGAATAAAACTCCTTCGAAAAAATATATATTAGGTTAGAATTAAGTTTCAGTATAAAAAATTGTATGAGTAAAAACCTGAAAAAGTCTAGAAATTTCGCAGACCAAACACTGCTCACTATCACCTTGGAAGAAACAATCATGACGATCGGACAAAAAGAAGTCTCGAAGAAGAGGGGTGTGAATGAGTGTTTGAACTATGCAGCTCATGAAACAAGTGTTTCCTAAATTTATCTGAAAATATGTAAATATGTGTTAACATCAAAGTTTGTCAAATAAATTTAAGTTACTACCAATCCACGGAGTCCAATGGTAGAATTTTCAGAGAACCTCTTTCTCTTTTTATGTATTCTCAAGATGGCTGCTTCTTGTTGTGTCGGCCGCCAAGGCACATATCTTGCTCCACCCCGCCCACATAAGTTAAGATACTTGGCTGCCCTGTAAATGTTTTGTGTTTTGGTTTAAAGCCCAAAAATCTTGTCATAAATCAATTATTGAATTTAATTTATGCATTACTTATCAAAAGATGCTTCTGATATTGTTTCAAGGTCTGGATTATAAACATAGTCACTGCACTCAGCACAGTACACGTTTCCATAATTTAGATCGACAGAAAAAGGATGAGATCTGCAACAAAAAAGCGGAGAACATTTCTTATGCAAAATGAGCTTCACCATTTTAATATCTCGAAAAAAAGCATACTTTTGCTTGGAGTGGAGATCACGGTGATTGAGGGGCGCAGTTGATTCAATGCACCCAATATATATGCAATGGAGACAAGCATGAAGTTCTAAAAAAACCACTGGCTCATTTTCCTCATATATAGAAAAACAGTTTAAAATATAAATTACTCGGCCCATAAGATTGGCACACAACACAAAGGCCCATTTTGGCTTTTCTCTCCAGCCCTTGAGCAGAAGAGGGGCTGATAAGGTTAGCATGAATAGTTCTGTAGGCATCAGTGCCTTGTTTTGACAAAAAGGTATCTAAGTGAATGCAAGACATCACAGTCGACAGTACCGATGAGCTAAAAATGTAGAATTATCAAGCAAACCAACGATTAAATTTCAATAGTGGATTGTCTTACCTTTGAGACTTTAGATTTTGTTTCACTCTTTGGTTTGATTTTAGATCATAAGATCATTAAAATTAAAATCCTGTGTTGAAGAGAAGACATGAAAACAGACTACATTTGACCATCTAAAAGATAAAGTAAAATCAATGTTTACATTATTTTTCAAAAGTTTCTCAAGAAAAAAATAAGTAGATTTAAAGCTTACGAACATTTTTCATTTCAATTTTCAGCCAAAGGAATGTATTGGTTTAAACTTATTTTCCTAAGCAATGTTTGTAGTATTTTAATTTACTAAAAAAGATGGTATTAAAAATTGATGATTTCTCCACTTTATTATTGTTAATTATATTTGTAAATCGCTTTGATTTTAGAAACCATTAGCTTGACTAGCCAATCTTTCCACAGAGCTCAAGTTTTATCGCAAAAGTGAACGAACTCGCAACCTCCCGGAGAACAATCCGAAAAATGAAAAGTCATCCGAAATCCGAATTTTTGTAAATAAATTGGAAAAACTTTGTTCAAGAGTCAGCCCAACACAATTTGATGAACATTATATTGCTTTTTTCCAAAGCTAAAGCTTACATTGTGTCCACCTACCTAAAAGAATAGTTTGATTAGAATTTCTCAGGTAATACCGGTATTGGATAAGCCTGCACGAATAACTACAAAGATCCATATGAGAACTTCACCCTGGAACTATCCTAACAACCTCTCCTCAGCCTCTCCAATATCTTACTTGGACAGGTCTATAGCTTATTTAGATAAAGTTTAGAGTCAAACAGATTGAACAAACTTTGCGCTGAAAGAACGAAATTTTCATCATCTTATTATTTTTCATGACAGGACTCCTTGAACATGAAACTGAAAGCGATTTTAATCAGGGTTACCCTTACCTCAAGTAATTGGCAGCTTGATACACTTACTTTTAAAGATGTCATGCAAAACTACTCTCTTTTTAGGCATGATTTTCTTGCGTTGTCTCTCCTCTATCTCATTCTATATTGCATCAATGAGGCCTGAGGATAAGATCGTTTTGGCTTTTTTTGTGTCAGCAATTTGTGGATGGTAACCTTTTTTATTGCACATTTTTTAACTTCTTCGAATTTCAAACATTTATGGATTTAGGCTAAACTTTAACATCATTGGACCCATCGTATTTTGGGCTCTTACTGATGGGATCTCGCTTGGAAAAGATCTGATCGGTATTTTCGAAAGCTTTACAACAATGCACATTCAAGAATCGGTCGGTTCTGGAACTCCTGATCATTGTACGTGGAATGAATGAAAGTTATCTCTGGGTACATGTTTTGATTTGATTGTAAATTTCAGCTAATGACGAAGCATGTAATTGGCTTATGGATGTTTTAAATGAAGCATGGAAAGCCAATTGTAGGAAAAGGATAGAAAGCAGAATCAAATATTTCTTGCAAAGTAGCTTTTTAAGGGTAAAAGTTACAGCATTTTACCATTTTTTGTTTTTTGATGCCTTCATTTTACAGGAGGAGTACTTCGGGGTCACACCAGAAATTTCTGTGGATGCTGGATTGAGTAGTCCTATTAGTATCTCGAGATTTGAATTAATCGTTTTCGACAAGAAGCTCATGGTTAAAGAATTTGTGCAACGCTGATTCTCTTAAGTTACAATTTTTTTAATCATAGATTGTCTCCGATGTGAAAGGAGAAATTGAAAAATTCTTAAATGTTAAGACTTATCAAGATTACAATTTTGGTGTCAAGAAGATAAAATTCTCCGGAACGATTAGGTATTTATCACTTTCTAATAAAGTTGAAATTAATTTTTCAAAAAGAAAATAACCTCTCTGAAATTTTTAGGTTTTTGGTTATTTCATTCTTAATTGAAATTGATTAAGAATTAACTCGTTTTTACGTCTTTCAAAAATCAAAAGGGTCATTTTTGGGACTGAAATTTTTCAAGGAGTGTTCAGAAAAAAACACTTAAACGTGATGTTTGATAACTCATGCAAAGGTCATGTTGAATGGAGCGGATTACTTTTTGTCTTAAAGTAAGTTGAAAACGAAAATAAATTTATTGCAGCCGAACAAATTGAACAGACTTTGGTTTAATTAGCTCCCCTGTCCTACAACCGTTGTCTCATGCATTTTTCGAAAAGTTTATACCGTGGAGAGTCCCACTTAGTGATTTCACTCTGTCTGAAGATATAGATGAGGAAGAGGATGAAATAACAAATGAAGCTAATGAGAGTATATTTATAACCATGATGTGTAAAGATCATTTGAATAATTGTTGCTTTTTACAGCTAAACTATGGAA
>Ga0194133_10004528_pt1 | contig 18515 bp, 12 predicted proteins | sample TA2KigOf40mmetaG_FD_155448 | JGI IMG/M metagenome (GOLD analysis project Ga0194133, IMG submission 155448) | Freshwater microbial communities from Lake Tanganyika, Tanzania - TA2015055 Kigoma Offshore 40m | ecosystem: Environmental > Aquatic > Freshwater > Lake | place: Tanzania: Lake... | reverse complement strand
CCCTAAAGTCTAGGAGCAAAAGCAAAGTCAGGGATGGGGGTTCCAAGGGGGAAGGGAAACAGCTAGGGTAATTAGGTCATGAAAGCCATCCTCATCGACCCAAGGGGGAAACCGCCCGTCAGCGAAATTGATGTCGTAAACGAACTGGAGCCGCTCCAGAAAATAGTCGGCGGCTATCTGGAAGCCCACCGCCTTGAAAGCGGCGACCTCCTGCTGGTGGACGAGGACTACAACATGAAGGCCAACCCGAAATTCAAGGGGAAGTTCGACATCAAATGGGTCGTCCGCCCGGGCAGAACCCGCACGGACATCTTTGGCGGCCGTGGACTGATTGTCGGATCCAAGGGCGACAACTTCACCGACCCAAAACTCAACCTTCTGGCCGCCTCAAGATTGGCTAATATACATATTAGCTAGCCTTATAGTAAGTTTGGTGGTTGCTTTTGCCCCCTCAAAACGGCGTATGTATGATGAGGGGAATAGAGCCGGAAGAGAATTCCGGACAATTCAATTGGGAGCCCCGCAAGGGAGACAGCCCAAACGAATGAAATCCGATCCTCCTGAACACCCCTCACCCTTGAAAAACATGGCGGCTAATTAAACCATGAACGCCGGCATCTACCTTAGGGTATCCACCGAAGACCAGCACACCGACCTCCAAAAACAGGAGCTCATATCCATAGCCCAAAAAAGACAATGGCAATATGCCATTTACGAGGATTTCGCGATGTCGGGAGCCAAGCAGGATCGCCCTTCCCTCACCCGCCTTCTTGACGACTGCAAGTCCGGCGCCATCCAAGTTGTCCTTGCCTACAAGCTCGACAGGCTAGGCCGATCCACCCAGCACCTCGCCGGCATCATCAACACCCTCTTGGATTGCAACGCCGGACTTTGTGTCCCCTCCCAAGGCATCGACACCTCGGCCGGATCCATCAACCCGGCCAGCAAACTCCAGCTAAACGTGCTTGCCGCCGTGGCCGAGTTCGAGCGCGACCTGATCCGCGAGCGAACCAAGTCGGGCATGAAAGCCGCCAAGGCCAGAGGAATCCATGTCGGCCGGCGCGCCACCTACACCGACAACCACCGCAACGTCGCCAAAAAACTTTTGTCTTGCGGACCCCTCACCCTCAAGAAACTTGCACCCATGGTCGGATTGCCGGTCACAACAACATGGAGGATGCTTAAAACTTTATGACTATTTTTTTGGACACGCCAACACCCCAGCTAAAGGACGTGGATCTTCTGGGGCTTTTTATGATCCCGCTTTTTCTTGCCCTTGCGATGCTTTGGGCTTCCCGTAAATGAGCGTCAAGCGTCTTACTTATTTGGGCGATGTCCTTGATTTTGCCTCCGAAAGGATCCGCACCATCCGCAAAAGCTGGAGCCATGCCGAAGAGCGAGCCAACAGGGACATTGTCGACCACATCGACCTCGCCGGCCAGATCGCCAAAGAGCTTTTGCGTCGGGCGAAAACTTTCCAAAAACGAGACTTGGATTCCAAGCTCAGGGCGGCGATCTCCGAAGAGGTTGTCAACGAATAAGGGGACGAGAAGTTCAACCCTCTCGTTTTCAAAATGGAAGAAAAACCAGAAAAAACAGTTCTTGTAAATGGCCTCAAACAAATGACCGAGGCCAACATGTCCCTTTTTGCCGAAAACCAAATTCTTCGTTCCCGGCTGGAAAAAATGTCCGAATACCTCCGGCACGTTTCCATGCTCCACGAGGAACACGAAACAACCGGGGTAATTGGGGCATGAAACAAATCATCGCATCCATCCTGATCACAGCCGCAACCGCCCAAGCCCAAGACTCTTTCTGGCCCCGGGACATGCAGGTCATGTTCGAGGGGCGCGAGTATGAACTGGAATCACCCAACGACAGAAAGCTCATCTGCCGGGTTCATAAATACCTTGGCGACCACATGTACGAGGTTGATCTTCCCAAAGAATGGAAATGGGGCTCGGGCGGGGGCATTTCCCGTGGAACCCGCCAAGGCGAGCCAGTTTACCAGTATGAGGCCGACCCCAAGAAGCGGATCATCCTCAACATCTCGACGTGGGCCTCGATCCGCGAGCTTCACGTTGATTCACGGATCAGCCGCGAGCGCAAGGACACTTATGCCCACAAGGAAAACTGGGACTCAATCAGCAAAACATACGGCTCCGAGTCGTGGAAATAGAGCTCCGCCCCGCATTATCCATGAGTTGTGAAATTGAGCTAAAGTTGATTACGGGCATACCCGACTCCGCTAAGATCAAAACCGTCGACATGCCAAGCGGCGAGTTATCCATGACTGTCAGAACTCCAGACTTTGAGGAAGGCGACGCATAAGCATACAAAGGAATTGCGGATAGGGCATGGTCAAGCACTTTGACCGCATGCCTAAAACCAACGAGTACGCCGGCCCGGAAGCGAAATCCATCAAGCCAGCCCTCAACAGGGTAAGGGCAAAGTTTAAGGAAATTGTGGAGTATCCCACGATGAAGGCCGCAAAAAAGCGCGCCTTTGGGAAAGAAAACCCGACCGACAAGGAAATGCAGGATAAGGCCTATGGTGAGGCCAGCCGGCGCTGGCCTTGGCTCAAGGACGAGGAATAGCATGAACACTCCCTATGTTAGCGACGGAACCCAGCTTGTTGTCCCAGCCGTTGTGCTTTCGCTTGAGGCCAAAGAAGACAAAAACAAGAAAGGCGTTGCCAATGGATACGCCCCGCTAGACGCAAACTCAAAGGTACCGGCGGCAAACCTTCCTGACACAGCTGCCCTAGACGCCGAGGTGGCGGCGGCAGTCTCTGCCCATAATGCGCTGACAACATCCGTTCATGGAATTAGCAACACGGCCAACCTTGAACTTGTCACAAACAAAAACGCGGCCAACGGCTACGCAGGGCTGGGTGCGGACGGGAAAATATCCTTAAGCCTGCTCCCTGAGGCCAACGCCCTTGAGTCAGAAGCCATCGCTTTTGCCATCGCCCTAGGATAAGCCATGAAGCAAGTCTACCCCAACTACACGTTTGTCGCGTCCACCAAGACGATTACGCTGGTTGGCTCGGAGTTTCATCAGGGTCAAATCCTGCTAATTACCAACGCCACGCGCGGGGCGATATATTATAATTTTGCCTCAAGCTCCCTGCGGGCAGCGGTTACCACGGGAGGTGGAAACACCACCATCGTCCTGACCGATGCCAGTACCTCCGGCCACCAAAATTCCGACAAGCTAATTATTCACTACGACGACCTTCAGGAAAAAAGTGCCGTAAGCTCGGTCGACGGCCTTCAGGATGGCAATGGCAGCACATTTGGGCTCGACAGGGATTTCCCAGTCTCCGGCACGGTTGATATTTCGGCTGGCTCAATTGCGGATCTTGATATTTCAGAACAAGTGAGGAGTGGTGTTTTTAATTGGGCGGACTCAGAGCTATCCGGAAATGTACAGGCTGGCATTGGGGTAAGAAATGCAAGCGAGTTTGAGGCGGGGATTTCCCTAATCCGTGCAGTTAACTTCCCGGCGAATTTCACAAATTTTAACGGGTTTTACAGGCTGGACTATGCCCGGAGGGCAGATAATGCAGACGGCCTATACGTCGTTTACCGCCATTGTAACGCTGTCGATTTTCAAGAATTTACGCCACTCCTAAAACTAGAAAGAAGTTCCGGGCAGTGGGCTTGGTTCTTCACAGCCGAAGAAAATGTATGCGTAAAATACATATCAGCTCCCACTAACGGAACCTATGTGAGTCCAGCCAACTTGAACAATTTTGATCCCGGGGGTTTGGGTGGACTATTTACAAGTGTTTATGTCGTCAGAGCCGACGCAATCCCAACGACAAATCCAGCCATTGGCAACACACACGACTTTCCGGCTGTTGACGCTCAGGTTGATACAGGGGCAAGCGGAAGCTCTCTAATTTCCCTTGGAAAGGGGATTTTTCAAAAATTAAAGCTTGTTCCAAGCATTGGCACAAATACGGATACGAGCGCAGCCAGCGACACCGGCAATCATAGCCTATTTTCTTTCTTCAAAAGACTTCTTTCTGTCAAACTTCCAAACGCAGTTAGCGGCAGAGTTCCGGTGGACGGCTCCGGCGTCACCCAGCCCATCTCAGCCGCCGCACTCCCGCTTCCATCCGGAGCGTCGACTTCCTCCAACCAAACCACGACTAACACCCGCTTGGGCGCAACAGATGAAGCCGCCGCCAGCTCTGATACGGCAAATTCTGGGCTTAACGGACTTCTCAAAAGACTTCTTCAAGGAATCACTTCTCTGATTCCGGCCAACCTAACCGTAAACTCAACAAGACTTCTTGTTGACGCAACCGGCACGGTGACGGCAAACACCAATACTGAATATTACGATGCTGCAAATGATGAACGATTTCAAAAATCATTATTATGCAAAGATGCTGATGATGGAAGCGGCGAGGTTGTGCTGATTACAAATTCTAATCCATTGCCAGTTTCCGGCACGGTGACGGCGACATTAGCCGATCAACAATATGATTCCGGCACTCCTGTTTTTGTTCCCGCTTATTTTGATAGTCCCGGCGGCTCTGTAATTCCAGTATCACAAGATGCAAATGCTGGTATGCCCATCAGCGGCTCGGTGACGGCGAATGTGTTTGGATATGATCCTGCAAACGATGAGCAGAAACAAGTGCAAGTCACAGAAGATGGATTCTTAAGAGTCGCATTATCAGGCAGTGAGATTACCCAACCCATCTCCGCCACTTCCCTTCCTCTTCCGGAGGGAACAGTAAATCAAAGCGCTTGGTTCGCGTATAGCGGAGCAGGTACTCACGCCGCTTTTGATTGCGGCGCAGATGCCGATTATGTTTATATTTATCTTAATGGGGGCGGGGGCGGATATGCTCACAATCTTCAATTGTCCCCCAATAGCGCTTTTACATCCTTTAGCGACACTACTTCGGGCGGATTAAATCTATATCAAGAAAGAATGCCGACCCAAAATCTTGATCCAACCGCTTTAAATTTTTCAAATGCAAGATTTCAAAGCGGCTCAACTGGAGTATATGTTTTGTCTCTTCATCAAGCTGGCTCCGGCCCTAACATCAAAAATCGCTGGATTAGAGTAAGTGTAACTGGCGGTGGTGGCGGTGGATGGAGCATACGCTATGTTTCTGTTCGCGCACCATACAAGGGACAGCCTAGCAATTTTACAAATTTTCCGGGTCACAGGACTCTCACTCATTCTATCGTGGACATTAATAGTACCCTTCGGGAACTTCCTGTTGCTGTTCTCGGAACCGCCCAAACCTCAGATCGCGGCGCAACCGGGATGGCTACTGTAAGCACCTTTTCATCCGTCAACTCAGGTCAATTGAGGCCATTAAACCCAGCAAGAAAGCTTCTGACCATTTACAACGAGGGCGCAGGCAATCTTCATGTTCTCTATGGAAGCGGAACCGCTAGCACCACCAATTATTCGGTTAAACTGTTTACTGGCGATTACCTTGAAATTGATAAATATACAGGACAGGTAAACGCTATTTTTGCCTCCGCTGGAACGGCTAGAGTAACAGAGATCACCTAATGCCTCTTTCGTCTAATTTAGCCGTAAACAGACTTAAGCTGTCGAATACGGCTGGTGTTACAAAATTTCAAACTGGTTCAAGCCAATTAGCAATTTTTAATCCAAAGCTAAAGACATCTTTTACATTAAGAAATATATTTGGAGATTGCCCGTGGGCAGTTGGGGCGGTTAATGGTCATTTTTCAGAATTTGTGCAGGTGATAGATAGAAACGATGTGTTTGTTGGTCAGTTACAAAATTTTATTTTTAATGGGACTGAGTATTCTGCATTTTCTATGTTATATGTACCATCACAAGGCGATGGAATTACTGATGCGGTCACGGGAGATCCTGTCTATGATGTTGTTGCTTTCATGGATGGCAACTTTCTATCAGATTTAGGAAATGTTCCTATCCCAGACAGAGGAACATATGGAACTGGATCTTGTTTTACAGTGACTGTTCAAACAGAATTACCTAATACTGAAGTAACTCTTGCAAACGGAAATAGAGCAAGAAATGTACAAAGATACTAAAAAAGCCCAAATTCTTTTACAAAGAATTAAGTTTCTCCAAAGGATGGCCGCCTCATCTCAAAAAGAAGTGGAGCGTTGCCTTGCCGAGATTGAGAAGGCGCAGACACAGGAAGAACTGGATGCCGTGCAGTTTGTGGCTCCGAGTGTGCCAGAGGGCTTGTAATAAGAAAAACCCGTGAGCTTTCTTTTCATAAGCCGTGAGAGCGTAAATACGCCGAGCAAGCCGTGAGCCGCGAAGACCGCTGCATACAAGTGATGCAATACCTTTGGGATGAGGGATTTATCCATCTCTACACATCCCCGTCTGGCGAGCCGATGATTAGGCTGACTACCGAGCTATCCCAAGTCCACGACGCCATCAAAGTAAAGTTTAGACATAGGCAAGACCCAGCTGATTGGTGGAAAAATGAAACGCAAAAATAAAGCCAAGTCTTTATCCGAAAAGCGCAGGTTAAATCCAAATTTTGGAATGTGGAAAACAGCCCCATACGGAGCTCCTGTTGACCATAAAAAATGGCCGAAAAAGAAATAACCCTAGAAACGGTTCAGGCCATAGCCAGAAAGGACTTTCTTGTCTGGTGGGAGGCATGCACAAAAATCATCAACAAGGACGCGAAGCTAATTACGCCTAGGGCCAACCATCTTCAGCGCAGAGTATCGGAAATAGTTAAATGGCTTCAAAGGAACAGGCACCCAGTAAGGCTAGTTATTCTGAAGCCTAGGCAGATGGGGTCTTCAACAATCACTTCTGCAATTGTCGCCCACTTTCTTCGGTCAAACCCAAACACCACCGCATGCCTTCTGGGTGACGAGCTAGACACATCGCAAAACCTTTTGAACATGGTTAATCGGTACGTTGAGAATGACATCCTTGACTGGGGGCAGACATACTCTCAAAGCCGTGGCGAATTCAGCAACGGAAGCCGCCTTGTAAAAGAGACTGCCAACGACCCCGGTGCCGGTCGGTCCATGACCCTGCAGGCCCTTCTCTGCTCCGAGGTCGCCCACTACCGAAGAGCCGGAGAAAGATCCGGGGAGAAGGTTCTCTTGGCCATCCGCAACTGCGTCCCCTCCTCTCCCAACACCATTGTTATTGAGGAATCCACGCCCAACGGCGCCGGAGGAGCTTTCTACAACACTTGGCAATCAGCCGTTGAATTTGAGGATTTTAAGAAGGGAATTACGGGCAACGGCTATATTCGCGTGTTTGCGGCTTGGCACGATTTTGACGAGAACGTCGCCCCAGCGGATGAATTAACCCCAACCTTCCGCGAGCAGGAATTGAAGGAAAGGTTTGATTTAGACGACAATCAAATTGCATGGAGAAGGTCGGTTGTGAAGCTTAAGTGCGGCGGGGACAGCAAGCAGTTTGACCAAGAATACCCCTCCGATCCGGTGTCGTGCTTTCTCACCTCTGGAAGGCCTAGGTTCGATCAGGATGGACTTGCATTTCAGGAGAAGAACACCAAAGAGCCAATCCACGGGGTCATTGATGTCCCCATGCAGATGACTCGCCCAATCTTTCGCGTCACGGAACCACAGGAAGCTTGGGTATGGCTATGGGAAATGCCGCAGGAAAACGGGTGCTACCTTGTGTCAGTTGACTGTATGACGGGAAGCTCGCAGACATCTGGCAAAGACCCTGACGCTCACTCGGTTCTTGTGATGAAGTCCGGGTTTCACGACGCAACCGGAAACTATCAAAAGCCAAGGGTTGTCGCCAGAGTCAGGCCCCCATGCCGCGTGGACATAGACGTTCTTGCGGATTTTGTTCTGCGCCTCTCTTCTTTTTACGGGGGGTGCCTGATTGTTCCAGAGGTTAACGGCCCCGGGCTTGCGCTAATTGAGCTCCTTAAGGAAGACGGGGCGAACATTTACCAGCGGGAAATCTTCAATCTCCGCGAATCAAAAAGATCCAAAGCGCTGGGCTGGCAAACAACCGACAAGACAAGGCGAATGATTATTGAGGAACTGGCTTCGCAAATAAGGGACCACAATGAAAAAGACAGCGGAATATTTGTAATGTGTAAAACAATAATTGACCAGCTTAGAAGTTTTGTTGTTTCCGAAAGCGGAAGGCCGGAAGCCTCGTCCGGCAAGCACGATGACGATGTCCTTTCCCTAGCCATTGGCAACGCAACCCTTATGGGGGCAACCAGATACATAGCCCCCAAGGCGATAAGGGAAATGCCGAAAGATTTAAGAGACATATTTCAATCCAAAAAGACAGCGGTAAGTAGCTTCAGCTAGGTGTGCGTCGCTTGTGCGACAAAGATTTGAGATCCGGCCTAGGAGTGAAAAATTAAGGCATGGCGCGCACCCCCCTTAACACAAAAGAGGCCCCTGTTGAGCGCCGAGCCATTGCGAATGGTCTAATTGAATCCCGGCCGGGGGTGGAAGACCCATTTGGTTATGCTGGCCCGGGAATTTACCCAACAGCCGAAGGCGATCAGCTTATGGGTCGCGTTGCCGAGGCCCGGGCAAAAGCGATTTACGAGGCTCACGGGAGAAATGCAAATGCCATCGCCCGGATGAAGCTTGATCCAAGCTACGCAATTGCAACAGCGGCCGGAATCCAGCTGCCCGGTCATGGAATGGTCAACACATACAACACGCAAACGGGCGGACTCGTCGGAAACCCCGGTGCGGGATCAAGGCCAGCAGGCTCTGGCGGAGCCAATCCGGCAGCAGACAGGGCACTCAGGAATAGCATTAGCTACAGGGACGCCGGCGCGGCCATGCGCGGAGCTGGCGATGCAAAGCCAATTGTTGAAGGCGTGTACGCGGGGCCGAACGTAAACAACACAACCAAGGGGCCAAGACTAGACACGCAAAAAGGCTCAGGTTCGCAAACGCTTGATTCCTTGCCGGTAACCCAGCCCACACCAGCAACTGGAGAGGGCGACAAGCCCAAGCCACCTGCGCCAATGGCGGACCCGACATCCCCTCCTCCGCCGACTCCAGCGCAACCCCAAGAGCAAAGAACACCGACAGTTGAAGGCACCACCAAGGGACCGAGGCTTGCCACCAACAGATCCCAACCAAGTCGCGACGAAGACCTTGGAACAACCCGTGGCGCAACCCGAGACGAGGATGCCCGAGTTGCGGAGATTGCGATGAGTCCGGATGCCAACCTCCCTTATGACGGGAAAGAGGGGCCGGGTTCAAATCAGGAAAGACGCGAGGCCGCCAAAAAGGATTACGACTCAAGGGTTCAATCGGAAGCAAGGAAAGACCCATTCGCAAAATACAGAACCGAAGCCGGCGACAGGGAAATATCCCAGCGAACTGGAGAGGTTCAGGACCGCTCTCGCTACGGCGGAGACAGGGTTGTCGACCGCAAGACATACACAAACAAGGATGGGCGGGAGATGGTTGGGAACACAATGCAACGCCCAGACGGAAGCACTTACTATGTTGGATTGGATTCGGCCGATCAGAATAAGGCCAACACATTTAACGAAAACACAAAAGGAAGCTCAACCAACCAATACAACAACTACGCCCAAAAGCCAAAGGACTATAAGGCAAGCGCTGAGGACATCAGGGCCAATTACTCGTTTGGGGCTCCGGCCGGACAGCAGGGACAGCTAACAGCCGCTCCGGATGATGCGCTTGGCCGTGGGAACAGGAAACAGCTGGACGCAGACACGGCCAAGGCCAGCGCCGGATCGAATTACTCTGGAATTGATAGCCGTGGGCAGCAATCACCATCGCTAACCGCAGAGAGCAAAAGACCTATCAATGAAAACGAAACAAATCCGATTCAGGCCAACACATTTGCCGGAACAGGGGCAAACCCAATTAACCCAGATATCGGGGCAATGGGCGGCGGGGGAAGGAGTTTTGGCGTCGAGGCGACTATGCCATTTGCGATGAATGAAAACACGAAAGCACCGTCAAAATTCAAAGGCCCAGAACCCATAAGCAACGTCAGTGGACCCGGGGCAACTCCGGGCAACCGGACAACCGAATCCAAGGAAAAAGCGAAAGAGGGGAGCAGACAGGCGGCAAAGAAGTCCGGAGAAAGACTCAACTTCGCTTAAAACATGGGCTTGGACTCCATCACGGGCGGTAGCCCAAGGAACAAGGGCGAGGCCTATGAGGGACCGATTGCGGCAGGATCTCCTTCTGGTTTACGCAGGTTTATTTCTGAGGCAAAACAAGACGACAGGGATATTCAGGGAGAGGAGAAGAGCGCAACAAGGGCATTCGAAGGAGGAAAAAAAGAGGTTTTTGAAAGCGCTGGAATATCCACGTATACAGACCCGCAGGAAGGGCTTCAGCCAAAAGTATCCTTAGACCCAAGCACCGGAATCAGCCGGCTAGAAAGGCCCGAGGCGGAATTTTCAGTTCAAAGACGCCTTCCCACTGGTGAGCTTGTGGACGACACGCTCAAGACGGACAAGTACGGCGGAGCCAAAGACCGGCTGGCAAAACGCCGGTCCCTGATTGTCGGGAAAGACGCCTCGTCAGACCCAAGAACACCCAAAAGCGGAATTTATGAGGAGTTTGAAGATCCGAGACAGCCGGACGCAAAAAACTATAAATTTATCGGCGGCTACGAGGAGTTGTCCAACGCGCAGGATCTGGGGGTTCGGGATGTCGCCAGAAAGGGGCTTCTTGAGCAAAATCAAAAGGCCTCCTCCTTGCTTTCTTCCGAGCTTCAGACTCAAATCGACGAGGTTGAGCTTAAGGAGCGTGAATTGCGGGACATGGAAGCCGCATCAAAAACAACCGGCGAACTCCCCATTTTTGACGGCAAGCAACTTCAGCCAGAGGAATCAGCCAAAACAAGGCTTGGGCTACAGCAGCAAGTCGCGGACCTAAAAAAACAAAGGGTCGCACTTAAGCAAATTGAGAAGCAGGGCGTTGCCATGGACTTGCTTCGTCAGGCCAAGGAAAGGGCTCTTCGTGAAGGCAAAAATCCCTCCGACGATCCGGTGGTGCGTAGCCTTGAGGAGACCTACAGAACCCTAGGACGCGAAACCCCAGAAGAGGCATTTATGGCCAAGCCGGGCCAAGTGGCCGTCGCCGGCGGAAGGGGGACAATGTTGGTCGAGGGCGCCACGCCAGACGTCCCGGCACAGCAAAATTCTGCGTTCTTTAGGACGGCCGGGAATGACCTCAGATCCAAGCTCAAGATTGAGCAAGAGGCCGGAAGCTCCGCAGTTGAGAAGGCCAAGCTCTCCATCAAGGCCCAAGAAGATTACAACCAAGCCAGCAAGGAAATCCTGCCTGCGGCAATTCGCAAGCAGACCATCAAACAGCTGGTGGACATATCCAACAGGGAGCTTGAGGAGGCCACGTCAAAATGGGATGAAATGACTCCTCAGGAGCAGGCCGAGTTTAATTCTCGGTTTGAAGGCCGTCGGCAGGCGATTCAGAGGCTTGGCGAAGAATACAAGTCCCTTGAGCCGGCGGCCAATGCCGCGTCCGACAGAGTCGGAAACATTTTCAAAACATCGTCCGAGGCCGAAAAAGCCATCAACGATTCGTTTCAAAAAAAAACTGAAGAAATAACCAACGAAGCCAATGCCTTTGCCAAGGCGCAGTCAGAAAGGGCTTCAGCCGGAATTCGCGATGAGTACCTGAAGAGACAGGCCAACTTCAATGCGATGGGCCAAAAGTTCGGTCAGCTGGCCCAAGCCGGTGACGACACGGGGGTTGTTAAGCTTGCCCAAGATTACGTGGCCAACGGCGGAAGTCAGCAAGACGCCGACCGCATGCTCTCGGATTACGGGAAATACAAAAAATCCAAGGACGGCCAAGGCTGGCTAGCCAACTCAATCGCCTCGTTCATGAGGGCTCCGCTCGTTGCCAGCCAAGAATCGGCGGCAGGCCTGTTCAAGATATCTGCAAGCGGACTTAGGGCCAAGGCGGCCGGAGGGGATGACGTAATGGACGCAATCGGCCCAGCCGGCTGGCTGGCCAAGGTGTTGCCAAGCTTGGAGGGCAACCCAGCCCTAGCCCCAGTCAGGGTCGCCTCCGACATGGCCGGGCAGGCCATTTTGGATAAAATTTACCAAACCAAGGCCGCCAAGCCGTTTGTTGAATACATCGCCGACTGGATGGACGAATCGGCCTCTTCGGCCAAGGGGAATATCGAGGCCCTGAAAAAAGGCTTTTACGTTGATCCACAATTTGAGGCCTCGACAGCCGGAAACTTCCTTAAGGGTATCGGCGATTACGCTTGGACGGCCCTCCCCTACATCGCGCTGAGGAGCAAGGGAATACCGGTCGGCATGGCGATGAATACCGGCCGGCTCTATACGGAGGCCCGGGAAGATCAGGAGCAAACCTATCAGGCCAAACTGGCCGAGTTTAAGGCCGGGAAAATCAAGGATGAGCCAAAGCCACTCAATGAAGCAGACGCCCATATTGCCGCCCTAAGGTACGCAGGACTTGGCGGGTTTATCGACACCGTATCCGACGCCATCGGCATGAAACTTGCCTTTGGAATGCTTAAAGGCGCGGCCGCCGTAACCCCCAAGACATTGGGAAGCTTTTTCAAAAGAACCGCTGTTCAGGTCGGGGAGAAGAAAGTTCCGATGTGGCTGACGCCTCCCCTTGCCGGCGCAACCGAGTTTGGGGCAGAAGGATCCCAAAAACTCCTTTTGAACGCTTTGGCTGAAAAATACGAAAACTGGGATCCCAGCAGGCCTTGGAACGAGGGCGCATTCCAAGAGGCGATGATGGGCTTCATGATTGGCTTTACCCTCCCGGTTATTGGTGGCGTCGGTGGATCAATTTACAAAAAAACTGTGGTCATTCCATCCATGCTCATGGAGAACGAGGGGCTGGACAGTGTTTCCGGGCAATATCAAAACCTTTCTATCGACGTTCCGATGGGCGGCTGGCGCCAGTACGCCGATACGGTCACGCCGGCCCAAGGTCAGGAAAACCCGCAATTCGAGCTTGCCGCAAGACAGCCCTTTTCGGTTCAAAACGAGCTTCGCGGCACTGGGATTACATGGGCAATCGCAGTGGGACAGCGAATTGACTCTCAGCTTGTTGCGATCAACTCCCAAATTCAGCAGACCGGAGATCCCGCGCAAGGCAAAATCCTTCGCCTAAAAAGAAACGACCTTCTTCTCCAGCGGTACAATCTCATCCAAGCCATGCAGGGGGACGCGGCCCTTCGCTTCTCGCTTCAAAACGAAATCGGATCCCTTCCCGACCAGCCGCCGGCCAAGGGTGGTGCCAGCTTCCAGCAGGCCGCGCTTGCGGCCGCCAAACACTCGGTGGGAGCCCCGCTGACCAAGCAGGATCTAAAACTTAAGGTCGGAGGAACCCAGCTTTTCCAACAAACAGAAGACGGGAAGACAATTGTATCCCCTTCCTTCATGCGGTTTCTTTCCGGGAAGGCTCCAACTCTGGAGTCCGTTGTCGCCAACAATCAGAATTTATTGGATTCGGCTCCCCCGACCACGCTGGCCGACCAGCCCCCCGTCCTTTCCGAGGCTCCAGCCCAAGAGGATGTCAGGGCGGAAAGAGATCAAGTCGCCAGACAAAAGCTTGAGGCGGAGCAACAGCAACCCCCGGAGCCAGCCCCCACGACAGACCAACCGCAAGCCGGTCAAACTTGGGCGGTCCCATACACAAAAAACGGGAAGATTAAGGGAACCCTGACAATACAGGCCGAAAACGAAAACAAGGCCAAACAGCTTGCCCTAAAACAACTCAAGGAGGACGGGGCCAAAACAATCACTTTTGGGAATGTTCGGCTGGCCGAACAGCAGGAATTGGTCGGGCAGGAGCCATCCGCGCTCCTAGTAGGACCAGACACGCAAAGAAAGAGGGTTGGTGGGGCAATTAACCCCTACATGCGCCGGCTTGAAGGCAAAAACTCAAAGGAGAGGTACATTAATGCTCGCCGCCGCTTGGAAAGATTTGCCGGAGAGGCCAGATCCATTTTCAAGGCATCCATAGGAATCAGGGAGGACTCGGAGTCCAAGGCGGCGATAAAGGCCAGCCTAGCGGAGGACGGCACGATCAGCCTTGTCGTTAACCCAAGGCTATTCACTCGGCTGGACGAGAAGGCGCCCGAATGGTCAAACAGGGCCTTTGGCGAGGAATTTCGACACATGGCCGACTTTATTGCCAGCAACCTCAAGGCCAATGAATCCGGCAGGTCCGACTACAAGCAGTTTTATCAGGAAGAACGCTCAAGGCTCTATCAAAACATTTTTGAGTCAGCCAAACAGGATCAAAGAATCCTTAACGCCCTCATGTCCTCGGCCTCCGTTTATTTCGGCAAGGATGGTCCGCCCATGAAGGAGGGCGGGTATACGGCTGAGGAGTTTATGGAGTGGGCCGAAAGCTCTGGGATTAGCGATGTCACTCTGATGGGGGAACTTCTTCAGCAACTTAACTCCAAGCGAAGGACAGAGGTGGCGGCAGAGGTGGCGGAAGCTTCGGCAAGGGGCGGAGGATCTGTAACGGCCAGCCTAATGGAGACCATCAAGGATTACCTGAAGTACATCCTCAGGGCCATTAACGGCCTTCGCCGGTCGCTATCTGAAACAAATCCAGAAGTTGCGGCGGATCTGGATTCGCTTATTCAGTCAATCAACGACGTTTTGGATATGAAGGCCGGACAGCAGGAAGCTTCCGAGCCATCAATTGACTCGGGAACCCAAAGAAGGCTTCGGGACATGGGGCTTACGCCGGCGGAGATATCCAACCTAACCCCGGATCAGGCCAAGCAGCGGCTTCAGGGGCAAGTTCAGGTTTCTGGGCCAGCCCAAACGCAGGGACTAAAGTCCACCAATACCAGAAAGACGGAGTATGGCGTGGTGCGTTATGACTTGGACGTTGTTCCAATTAATGAGCTCAACAATATGGCCGGAACCGAGCTCCAGCTTCGAGATCGCACCGGGGACGAGGGATACGCCTCAAAGGTGGCCGTTATTGCCCGGGATTGGGATAAGGACGAAGCCGCGTCAAGGGACACCGGCGAGCTTGATACCGGCCCAGCAACCGTAATTGAGGCAAAGAATAACCCCTACGGCGTCAATCAGGTCGGCTTCGACATTATTGCCGGGCACGGAAGAACCGAGGGGTACTCGTCCGCTCCGGACGAAAGGGTTGCAGACTATGTCACAAAACTGAAGGCCAAGTACCCCGAGCTAGCCGGGAAAATAGACGCAATATTGGCATCAGGCCAAAGGCCCATGTTGGTCAGGAAGATCGACTGGCAAAACACTTTCAATAGTTCGCTCGGAACCGAGAAACAGCACCTCCGCCGCATTGCTAGGGACGCCAATCTCGGCACGGGGAACGAAAACGATGCGGAAATTGCCTTAGCCGACGCCTTGGAAATCTCCGATGACATGGACCTTAGCCTCCCGCAGGAGGTCATGGTCAATGGGCAGCCAAGTCTCTTGAATCAGGATGGAACACCGGCCGGCAACAACGATGACATTTTGGCTAGGTGGCTACGCATATTCAGCAACGATAGCGACAGACGATACTATCAAAACGGCGTCTACACGCCCGATTTTGAGGCCAGAATCCGAAGGGCAATTCTTGGGTACGTGTTCGCCCCGACCAACGAGAAGGGCGAGATGGCCCTCACCAAGCAGACTTTCGACACGATCAACATGCTTGTTTCGCCAACGATTGCCCGAAACAGCGGAATCGCAGCGCTTCAGCAGGGATTGGAGAAAGCCTCCCCCTCCCTGTTTCGGGTAAAACAGGATTTCCAGAAATACGAAGACCTTTTGGGTCAGGATGCAAAAGACGCCAACCCCATAGTTGCCATCCAGAAATCCCTTTCGGATTATTTGGCCTACAGGGCCGAGCGGGAGCAAGCCGCCAGAAAGAGTGGAGACAACAGGGCCATCGCCATGGTCGGGCTGGCCGAATACGAGGATTATATCAACCAGTCAGGCCTCTTTGGGACCATCAGCCCACAACAGGCCATGGTCCTTGTGCCTATCGTAAGGGACGGAAAGCTGGACGGCATTCAGGGCGTTGCCTCCCCGCTGGCCAAAATCCCGAACGCGCGAGGAATTAAGGGATCCCCGGAAAGAATCGCCTCCTATATCGCCAATTACTCAGACATGGTGGCAAGCATCTATCGGGAGGCCTCCGAGGCCATGTTGCCCGGGCTTGAGACCAAGCTTACGCCCGACCTCAATCTTAACATGATTCGCATCGCCCTTGATAGGGCCGGCGCAATCTACCCAGACAACTCCAAGCCGCAGGCGCCCATCTTCCCTGCCAAAAAAGACCCGCTTGAGCTTGCGGCCAGACAGCCAGACCTATCCGGCTCAACCCTTGGAGAGACAAAAGGAAGCGTGGAAATACGGCCAGAAATCAATTACTCGCGCATCCTGAACCTCCTTGGGCCCAAAATGTATGAAAAGAACCTAGTTGAAGTTTCCGTCAAGGAACTCCTCCAGAACTCGTTTGATGCCGCTCGGGCCGCCGGCGCAACCAACGAAAATCCCGGAGAGATTTTTATAAAACTAGATCCAGACAAGAGAACGCTATCTGTAACGGACAACGGGGTCGGCATGACACCGGAAATCATCCAAAAAGCCTTTTTTACGATTGCCGGGACCCACAAGGAGCAGAGCGCCGAAAACACCTCCGGCGGCCTAGGGCTTGCCAAAATGGCCTTCTTGTATGGATCCGACAGCGTCAAGGTCGTCAGCGTTAGGGACGGGGTAAAGTCCACCGTTTTAACAGACCGGAAGACCCTTCTTAATCGAGACCCCATCAATGTGGTCACGGAAAAGACGTCCGAGCCGTCCGGAACAAGCGTTGAGGTTGTCATTCCTCAAACAATCGAGGATTCAGAGGGAAATACGAAGACACTATACTTCCCGCAGGAACCGGCATTTCTGAGCAAGCCGCTGATTGGCCCAATTAAGGTAACACTCACCTATCCACCCAACCCGTATACAGCTCTCCGGGGCCCCGGGGTAAGCAAAATTCTAAACCTAGGGGTAAACCAACAGGACTATCAGAAAGAGACTCGGTTCGGATTTTCTTGGGGAAATATTGATGTCTACATCAACCCAGAAAGGCAGAAGTATCCAACGATTGAGATATTGTCTGCCGGCCTGCACCAGTTCGGACTTAGTCGCTATGACGTTTTCGGCTATCAGGAGGAAGGCGTCCTTCCGTACAACATAGTTCTCGACGTCAGGCCGTCGGTTAAGCCAGAAAACGCCGCCTACCCATTCAACAACTCCAGAGAGGGATGGCGAGGAACCATCAAAGAGGACGTGGGCGCCATGTATGGGTACCTCAGGCGCATGGCAACCGAGCAAAACCTCCTTGAAGCCAAAGAATCGTTTTCAAACTTGGAAAAAATGCCCCAGTTCGACCCGCAGAAGGATCTTACTTCGGATGAGTTGGCTGACATAGCGGCCGCGCGGCCCAAGCCACGGCCCACGGCTCCAATCGAGAAGCCGGAATTCGTTGATTTTTCTGGCGATAATGTGGTTATCAGGTACTCGGACCAATCGGGAATAAAGCCGAAGGAGATCCCCAAGGAGGAGTACGTTAAGCAGTCATTCAAGCCCGAAAAGGACATTAATTTCCAGTCGGCGGCACTTGATGTCAGCGGAATGGATCCCCGCGTACCCCTGTTTCACAACAACACCAACATCGATCTTTCGGCTCAAGCGGACGGAGGAAAGGCCAAAAAGATGTTTGCAAGCCTTGGGAACGCCCTTTCCGGCTTCATGCGGGAGTTTGGAGCAAAGGTGGGGCCGAATATGGAGCCTTACGCCGCCTTGGCATCCGATGGAGCGCGGGGGTGGTTTTCCGGCATATCCATAGACAAGGAATACAGGGGCCTGAACATGGTTAAGCCATTCAAGTCCATTTGGTTCAACCCTGCCGGCCTTTCCGAGGATGCCATGGTCAGCCCCGAAGCCGCCGCGTTAGAGACCATACACGTTTTCATACATGAAATAACCCACGTTAACGCAAGGAATGAGGGCTCTCAGTTTACCTCTGAGCTCGCAAACAACTATGCAAGGATCCGTGCCTTTGGCGTTGACGACATAGCAACAGAACGGATACTTGCTAGTATATATGCAAGACATTGGAAGGACATCAATGACCTCAGAACAAAATACATCAGCTACAACACAAAGAATAGTGCAAGAGGTTTTCAATCGTCATCAGAATCTCTCAGAACCGGCACAGAAGGAGGCCAATCTAATCAGCCTCAAGACAATCCATCGCAACCTGTCGGAAATGAAGGACAGGGACGAGGGAGCGATAGCCGAACTGGAGAAGCAGATAGCGGCGCTAGCCTAGGCGAGATTATCGCATCCCGCGCCCGGGCGGAGCGCGAGCTACTAAGATATCCGAATAGGTATTCCCTCTTCCTACGGGCTAGGGCTCCCGACCTATTCGAGTCCTCCGAGGAGCCCGACAGCGAGGAAGATGCCGAGACTGGCGCAACCGAGGAGTCCGCAAGAA
>Ga0194133_10004527_pt1 | contig 18525 bp, 15 predicted proteins | sample TA2KigOf40mmetaG_FD_155448 | JGI IMG/M metagenome (GOLD analysis project Ga0194133, IMG submission 155448) | Freshwater microbial communities from Lake Tanganyika, Tanzania - TA2015055 Kigoma Offshore 40m | ecosystem: Environmental > Aquatic > Freshwater > Lake | place: Tanzania: Lake... | reverse complement strand
CTTGTGGGTTGATTGCGTCGAGAAAATCAATGATTTTTGTGCGCGAGGGCGGTCTTTACTAATCGCGTGCATGTCTTTGTAAAAATCATGGAAGCTGGCGTGCGGAAGCCAGGCTTCATCAAAGTGCAGCGAGTCAATTTGACCATCCAGCATTTGCTTGATGGACTCCACGTTATAAATTACACCGTCGTAGGTTGATTGCGTAATCGTGAGTATGCGCGGCTTTTTATTCTTGGCCTCGCGCGCAAACGGATTGGCTTCAACTTTTTTCATGATGTTTTCCATCGTGAACTCTTCACGCGGAATCGGACCGATGATGCCAAGATGATTGCGCGTCGGCATCAGGAATACCGGAATCGCACCGGTCATGATGATCGAGTGGAGTACCGATTTATGGCAGTTACGATCGACCACCACAATATCGCCCGGCGCGACAGTGGAGTGCCACACCATTTTGTTGGAGGTCGAGGTGCCGTTAGTGACGAAGAAGCAATGATCAGCATTAAAAATACGGGCTGCATTACGCTCGGACGCTGCCACCGGCCCAGTGTGATCGAGTAGCTGACCGAGTTCTTCGACGGCATTGCACACGTCGGCGCGAAGCATATTCTCGCCAAAGAATTGGTGGAACATTTGACCAATCGGTGACTTTAAAAATGCCACCCCACCTGAGTGACCAGGGCAATGCCACGAATAAGAGCCATCTTGTGCGTAGTGCACCATGGCACGGAAAAATGGCGGCGCCAAGCCATCCAGGTAAGAGCGCGCCTCACGAATAATATGGCGCGCGACAAACTCGGGCGTGTCTTCAAACATGTGAATGAAGCCATGCAGTTCACGCAGAATGTCATTCGGGATGTGGCGTGAGGTCCGTGTTTCGCCGTACAGATAAATCGGAATGTCAGCGTTCTTGTATCGAATCTCTTCAACAAAGGCACGCAGCGATTTGAGTGCTTCCTCGGTTTCCTCTGGCGAGCCACCACCGAATTCTTCGTCATCAATCGACAGAATGAATGCAGAGGCGCGCGACTGCTGCTGTGCGAATTGAGACAAATCGACATAGCTGGTTACACCGACAACTTCCATGCCTTCAGTCTCAAGCGCATTAGCGAGCGCACGGATACCGAGACCAGAGGTGTTTTCGGAGCGGAAATCTTCGTCGATGATGACGATGGGGAAGCGAAACTTCATGCAGTTCTCCCGGTGGCGGAGCGTCTCGCTGGGGTACCCGGCGAGGGGTCAAAAAAACGAAAGCGGGATTGTCTCAGATATGTGCCTGTGGTGGTACAAACCGGGCAAGTGGCTCGCAGCTTTGACTGCAGATGGCGGGTCGGGTTCTGTGGGCGGGGTTCTGTGGATCGGGTGCGATTGGCAGTGCAGACCGAGTCACTGCAAACGCGTGCAGATTAACGACGTCGGTACATGACAAAAGAATAATCCCAGCCGTGACTTTCCGAGTGGTGGGTCTCGCGCGATTCGATTTGCCAGGTGGCTGGGTCGATAGCCGGGAAGAACGCATCGCAGGCAAATTCGGCATCGATCTCGGTCACGATCAGCCGATCCGCCAGCGTGATCGCCTCGCGATAGATTTGCGCACCACCGATGATAAAGACCTCGCCCTCGCCAGCGACATTGATCGCTTGCTGCAGCGACGCGGTGCGCTTGACACCTTCGTGTGTCCAAGCGTCATTGCGGGTCACCACGATGTTGCGGCGGTTGGGTAGTGGCCGGCCAATCGCATCAAAGGTTTTGCGCCCCATGATGATGGCGTGGCCCGACGTGATACGCTTGAAGAAAGCTAGGTCTTCAGGCAAACGCCAGGGCAGCGTATTGTTGATACCGATGCCGTGTTGACGATCAACCGCGACAATCAAGGACAGCGTCGTTCCCATCGGACTCAAACTGCAACCGGTGCTTTGATCGCGGGATGGGATTGGTAACCCACCACTTCAATATCTTCGTAGCGATAATCGAAAATACTTGCTGGCTTACGCTTGAGCTGTAGTCTGGGCAGCGGGAGTGGCTGACGCGACAACTGCTCATTTACCTGCTCGAAGTGATTGACATAGATGTGGCAGTCACCACCGGTCCAGATGAAGTCACCGACATTCAGCCCGGTTTGCTCAGCCACCATATGTGTCAGTAATGCATACGACGCGATGTTGAAGGGTACGCCCAGGAAGATATCCGCACTACGCTGGTAAAGCTGGCATGAGAGCTTGCCATCGGCTACATAAAACTGAAAGAAGGCATGGCAAGGCGGCAGCTTCATGCGCGGGATATCCGACACATTCCACGCCGAGACAATCAGGCGTCTCGAATCCGGATTAGCTTTGATCTGCTGTATCAGCTGCGCGATCTGATCAATATGCTCACCATTCGGTGCCGGCCAAGACCGCCACTGGTGGCCGTAGATCGGGCCGAGGTCGCCGTTGTCGTCGGCCCACTCATCCCAGATCGTGACGCCATTTTCTTTTAGATAAGCGATATTGGTCGAGCCCTGCAAAAACCAGATCAGTTCATGAATAATCGACTTCAGATGCAGCTTCTTGGTGGTCACCATCGGGAAGCCTTCTTGCAGATCGAAACGCATCTGGTAACCAAATACCGATCGCGTACCGGTACCGGTACGATCAGTTTTATCGGTGCCATGTGCGAGAACATAGCGCATGAAGTCAAGATACTGATGCATGATTTATTGAGGCTATTTAGCTTGTATTTTACCGTCTGAGGCTTGGAACCTATCTCGTTAGGCCGCTTGCAGCGATGGCAGATAAGTTACTACTCAGCCGGCGTTGAACTGCATGGTAGCCAGGCGCGCATACAAGCCGCCGGCATCAACCAGCTCGCCGTGGGTACCGGTTTCGACAATGCGGCCTTGGTCCAGCACGATGATACGCGTGGCACGCTGCACGGTAGCGAGCCGATGCGCAATCACGAGCGTCGTTCGGCCTAGCATGGCGGCGTCAAGCGCGGCTTGCACCAGTCTTTCTGATTCCGCATCAAGTGCGCTGGTAGCCTCATCAAGCAGCAGCAAAGGCGGGTTTTTCAATAAGGCGCGCGCAATTGCAATGCGTTGCCGCTGTCCACCGGATAGCCGCACCCCGAGTTCACCCAAGAAAGATTGATAGCCTTCGGGCAGTCGCTCGATGAACTCATGCGCCGCCGCCAGCTTGGCTGCGGCAATCACTTCATCATCACTGGCCTCCGGCCGGCCATAGCGAATGTTCTCCATCGCATTCGCAGAAAACACCACGGTATCTTGCGGCACGATACCGATCATATTGCGCAGATCCTGCAGTGCAAGCTCGCGAATATCGACACCGTCGAGCTTGATGTGGCCTTGCTCGGGATCGTAAAAGCGTAGCAGCAACTGAAACAGGGTCGTTTTACCGGCGCCCGATGGGCCAACGATGGCAATTGTTTCACCTGCATTGACCCCGATTGATACATCAGACAATGCGAGCGTATCTGGCCGTGAAGGATAGCGAAAGGACAGATGATCAATACTGAGCGTAGCGCCATTCGCTGCGCGCGATGGTACGGGAGGCGGATGCACGGGTGACCGTATCGGTGATTGTTCTGCGAGTAGCTCGAGCAAACGCTCGCTCGCACCCGCTGCACGCTGCGCATCGCCGAGTACCTCTGATAACGCTGCGATAGCACCCGCGACGATCACTGCATACAAAATAAATTGCCCTAATTCACCCGCGCTCATGCTGCCTTCCAGTACGGCGTGTGCACCCAGCCAAAGTACAAAAACAATCGCACCAAAGATCAGCAGAATCGCGATAGCGGTGAGTAGTGATCGCGCGCGTATGCGGGCTATTGCAGTGCGAAAGGCAGTTTCAACGGCCAGCCCGAAACGATTTGCCTCACGCGCTTCCTGCGCATAAGCTTGAACCACACCGATGGCGTTCAGCATTTCACCGGCTAGGCCAGAGGCATCGGCAATCCGGTCTTGCGAAGCGCGCGATAGCGTGCGCACTCGCCGCCCAAATACCATCACCGGCAAGATCACCGCGACCAGCATCACAATAATGATGGCGGATAGCTTGGGGCTGGTGATGAACATCAGTAGTACACCACCCATCAGTAGCAGGATATTGCGTAGTGCCATTGAGATACTGGTACCCACCACGGTTTGAATCAGCGTGGTGTCGGTGGTGAGACGTGATAACACTTCACCGGTTTGTGTAATTTCGAAAAATGCCGGGCTCTGTCGCAACACATGCGCATAAACTGCATTGCGAATATCCGAAGTCACACGCTCGCCCAGCCAAGACACCATGTAGAAACGCGCCGCGGTGGCTGCAGCCAGTACACAGGCAATCAGGAATAGCGCAATGAAGTACAGATTCACATTCTCTGCCTGCGCACTACCCGCCGTGGTAAAACCCAAATCAATCAGATTGCGAAAACCATAAGGCAGTGTCAGCGTGGCTGATGCGGCCACGACCAGCGCGATGACGGCGAGCAGGATATGGGTTCGGTAGGGCAGCAGAAACGGAATCAGCCCCGCCAGCGTTTTCAGGCCTTGGCGTGACTTCGGTCGATCAGTGGGTTTATTCATAGTTTCAATGGCTTCACATAACCGGTCATTTCCAGATAGCCGCGTCCATCACGCCTGCCGTCGCGTTCCAGCGTGACTGCACCCTCCCAGTAAACCGCGCCGGTCGATCGTCTCGAATCGAGCTCCTGGTCGTCTTGCAGCGGGCGCAAATGCCAGCGCTGCTGATCAATCTGCAAGCTGATCTCGACAGGGTAATTTGCTTGAGTACGCGGCGAGCGCCAGTGCCGTAGTGGCGTAAATTGAATGGCATTGCCATTCAGCTGTCTGTGCCGACCGCTTTTCTCGCGCAAGCTCGCATGCTGCCACAAGCTGCGGCCGTCACGAGCACGTATACGAAACGCCATCAGTGCACGGCCATCATCCAGATTCGCACCCACCCAGTCCCAACCTACTGCCTCGGGATCGAGCACGGTACTTGACCACTCATGGTCCAGCCATGCGCTGCCGTTGACTGCCATCGTTTTACCGTTACGCTTGATCGCGCCACTGACTTGCAAATGTGGCTCGCTATAGTAGTGACTGGCCTGCTCGGGCTTGGGGCCTTTGCGCGAGTAGCCATGTGTACCTTGCAGCAGTAGCGGTTGTGTTGGGGTGAGTGTGAGCGAAAAACTGAAGTCGCGCGCGGGAAGATTGACAATGTAGCGACCATCCTTCTCGCGTCGCATCGCCCAGCGCCCCAGCTTGATATCAGTGGTGGATTCAGACACTAGGGCCATATCGAATCCGGCGCGTGCAATGCGCTGATCGTGTTGCAGTTTGCCTACCGCAGGGTCTGATAGTGCAGCATGCGCAACGATCAATTGCGTGGGGGCGAATTTACTCGGGTTGTTACGCGCATGCTCGGTTGCCGAGCGAAAAAAAGTAATTTGAAAGCCGAGTGGTTTTCCGTCTGTTGTTTGCAGCCAACCGGTGGCGTACCACCACTCAGTTCTGAAATCTGGATGCGCACCGAAATCGCGAGGAAAGCTCAGGGTAGTTCTTGGATCGACTTGCGCAAACCGGACTGCCTCAGCGTGAGCAACGAATACACCGATCAATACAGCGATCATGAAGCATAGGATGCGTAACATCCTGCTTGCTTTGCAGGTAGAAATTTGGCGTATCAAAGAGAAACTGAGCATGACCCTGCCTACCAATCTTCACGCACTGCACGTACCGCGCTGCCGGCAACTACCATACGGCCCGAGATCAGCGCAGTAACTGCTGCGGAGACCAGCATCGCAAGCGTAACACTCGTGAGCAAACCCCAGGGTAAATGGAGTTGCATGGTCCAGTGAAAAGATTGCGGGTTAACGATGAATACTAAAATCAGGCTGATACATAGTCCCACGACGGACCCAACCATGATCGCAAGACTAGCGAGTAATGCACCCTCGCTGGCCAGCTGTTGCAGAATCTGACGCCGTGTAATGCCGAGATGACGCAGCATGCCGAATTCTTTAGCGCGCGCCAACACCTGTGAAGAAAAAGTCGCCGCAACACCAAACAGGCCGATGATGATAGCGACACCCTCCAGCACATACGTGATCGCAAAGCTACGATCAAAAATATGTAGGCTGATTGCGCGAATTTCACTTGGCTCAGCAAACTCGAGCGCGGCACTGAATGGTAGCCCTTGTAGCTGTTGGCGCAGGGACTCGATATTGCTATCTCTTGCAATCCAGAGTGACATGTCACTGACTTCATAGTCACCACTGAGCGTTTGGTAGTCCGTGAGCTTGATTTGCAGTGCCCCTGTCTGGCGCGCGTAGTCGCGCCAGATACCAGCCACCGTAAAGTCATGTCGCTGACCGGCGAACGGCAGTTGTACTGTTTGTCCGGGCTGCCAACCGTAGAGGTCAACCATCGCCTCTGAAATCCAGACCGGTCGTGTTACATCCTTGAGTGTAGCCCCAACCATCGGCAGCACGCGCTCGGGGTCGTCGCTATTCATCGAGCGTGCAATCAGTGCGACATTCGGCCTCGCCGGGTCGAGTGATAAATATGACCAGCGGGTTCGTTCGGTTCGCGCTAGCGCAGGTAATGATTCGATGGCTGCTTGTTCATCCGGCTTGATACGGGCTGATTCATGCCCGCCTGCTACCCGAACATACATGTCGGCTGACAGCAGGTGCTGCAGCCAGTCATCGACCGAGACACGGAAACTGGCCACCATGATCGCCATCGCTACCATCAATGAAAAACTCGCCAGCACACCGCCCAAGGCAATCGCTGTTTGGTTAGGCACATTGGCCAGTCGTGCCAGCGCCAGCCCGCGACTACGTGCTTGCCAGCGTTTTGCTAATGCGCCAAACAACCAGGCTGCGCAGCGTGGCATCAAGGCGATGCTGCCCACCAGTATCAGCACGATGGCCAAGTAGCCGAAAACAGGCAGACCTGATACCGGCGGTAACTGCGTGAACACTGCACCCATCAATAACGCCACCATCGCAGGCCTGGGCGTGGCAAGTGGTGTGAGTGCGAGGTCTTCACTCCCTGCTTTGAGCGCTGCAGCGGGTTGTGCACGCGCGGCCTCCATGGCAGGCGCAATACTGCCCAGAAGTGCGACACCTGCGCCAGCGATAAAGAAAACTGCTGCAGCGCCGATGCTGAACTGTGCCGTGGGTTGCACACCCGGGAAGTAGCCACCGCCCAAGTCACCACCTAGCAAGGAAAGCGTTGCGCTGGCCAAGGTCCAACCGAGTGCAATACCCAGCAGCGCGCCCAGCACACCCAAGGTGGTGCCTTCAATCAGGATCTGGCGTACCAATTGAGCACGCGTCACACCCAGTGTGCGCAGCAGCACTAATTGCGGACGACGTCGCAGTACCGACAGCGCCTGCGTTGAAAAGACCAAAAATGCGCCCGTGAATAGCGCCACCAGCGCCAGCACATTCAAGTTGACTCTATAAGCACGTGACATAGTTGCGCTACGCTTATCCTGATCATCGCTTTCGGTCACGACCAATGTGTGACTAAATTGCTTTTGCAGTGAAGCACGAAACGTCGCGCGATCGACACCCGGCACCAATTTCAAATCAATACGCGAGATCTGACCGATTCGATCCAGCTGCCACTGAGCGCTGCCAATATCCATCACTGCCAGGCGCTGACCAGCACGCGCTTGCAGCAAGCTACCTGCGACACGGAGTTTGATCTCACGCGTGCCACTGAATACACGCAACGTGTCACCCACTTTTAAATTCAGCCATTGCATGGCGGCGGGCGATAAAAACACGGTGTCATGCATTAGCGCATCGAACGGCCGATCACTCTCCGGTACACCCAGCAGGTCGGGGGTAATCGAAGCCGCAGCAAAGCTATCAATGCCGAGCAGCTTGAACGCGCCGCGATGTCCCGGTACCGGCAGATCAAGCTCAATGACCGGGGACGCACTACCAACTTCGGGGAGATTGGCGAGCTGTGGGTAGATCTGCTCATCAACGCTGCCGTTGATTGCGCGTGCCTGCAAATCAGCGCTACCGGACAAGCTGCGCGCAGCCGCTGAAAACTCATTGAATGCTGCGCTGTTGACCAGATGAATACCGAAACCCAGCGCCACACCGATCGCAATCGCAATGATGGCCACCAGCGCACGCAACGGATGGGCGCGCCACTCTCCAACCAGCAGACAGCGCAGCAGGTTCATTAGGCCGGGTTTGCGTTGGCAAGGTGGGCACGCAGACCATCACGCGTCAGCATCAGCACGCGGTCGGCACTCGCCGCAGCAACAGGCGAGTGCGTGACGATGATGGCGGCGGCACCACTGCTACGGATTTCATGCTTGAGCAAATGCAGAATCTCGTTCGCTGTGTCCGGGTCGAGATTGCCGGTGGGCTCATCGGCTAAGAGCAAGCGAGGCCTGTGTACTAATGCGCGGGCAATCGCGACTCGCTGCATTTCTCCGCCCGAGAGCTGACGTGGAAAATCATGCTCACGTCCACTCAAGCCGACTGCATTCAACATCTCGAGCGCACGTTGCTGCGGCAATTGGTTCAGCATTAAAGGTAATGCGACATTTTGCAGCACACTCAGGTGCGGCAATAAATGAAACGCCTGAAATATGAACCCCAGCTTTTGCCGCCTCAGCAGGGTAGCGTCATCATCTGTCAGCTGGTGTACGGCAACGCCATCAATCCGTAGCTCACCTTCATCTGCCTGATCCAGCCCTGCGATCAGGTTTAAGAGCGTCGATTTGCCCACGCCGGATTCGCCCATGATCGCGACATACTCACCGCTCTGCAGTTGTAGGTCGATGTGCTGTAGCACAGTCCGTGCGCCATAGGTTTTACGCAGATCGCGACAGTACAGCGCCAGCGATGATTCAACGGCTGGCGTCATCCGCTCAATACCTCGACACCGGGTGCGCCAGACTGCAGTTCACCGATCACCGCGGCGTGAGCAAATCCGTGAGATTGAAAGACCTGCATTACTTGATCGACTGACGCCGATGCGCAAGCGACGAGCAATCCACCCGAGGTTTGCGGGTCGCACAGCAAGGCTTGCTGTATTGGCGTGATGGCTTTATTGAGGGTTATGTCTTTGCTGTAGCCGGCCCAGTTACGTGCAGATGCGCCGGTGATGAAACCATCGCTGGCAAGTTGCATGGCGGCGGGGAGCAGGGGAACCGATTGAATATGAATGTGAGCGCGAAGCCTCGCACCGAGCGCCATTTCACGTGCATGGCCAAGAAAGCCGAAACCGGTCACATCGGTTAACGCGTGCACGCCATCGATATCAGCGAGTGCCTTACCGGGTGTGTTCAGCTGTGTCGTGCTAGCGATCATGGCGTTATAACCAGAGGCATCGAGCGCGCCTTTTTTCAGTGCGGCGGATAACACGCCAACGCCGAGCGGTTTGCCGAGGATCAGTTTGTCACCGGCTTGTGCGTCAGCGTTACGCTTTAACTTATCAGGATGAACCAGGCCCATCACCACCAAGCCGTAGATCGGCTCGACTGAATCGATGGTGTGGCCTCCCGCGATCGGAATGCCTGCGTCGGCACACACAGTTTCGCCGCCCGCTAAAATCTGTCCGATCATCTCGACCGGTAGCTTATCGATCGGCATACCGACCAGCGCCAGCGCCATGATCGGCGTACCGCCCATGGCGTACACATCAGAGATGGCATTGGTCGCGGCGATGCGACCGAAGTCGAATGGGTCATCGACGATCGGCATGAAAAAATCAGTCGTCGCGATCAGCGCTTGATCATCATTCAAGCGATACACTGCGGCGTCGTCTGCCGTTTCAATACCCACCAGTAGCTGCGGCGGCACCGGAAAGCCACGCGACTGTTTCAGAATATCAGCCAGCAGCCCGGGCGCGATTTTGCACCCGCAGCCACCGCCATGCGAAAACGAGGTGAGTCGGAGAGTCGATGCGTCTGCGGCGCCCATGCGATGCTCCTATCAACAAGCTGAAAAACGCGATTATCTCATCGCGTTGATTGCTTAGCGGTGTCGCTCGTCGCGACCGCCCGCCGGCTTGCCATAGCCGCGTGTCTCTTTGCGCTGCGCGTCTGGTTTGGCGAAGCTGCGTTGTCCGGGTTTACCGGGCTTGCTCGGTTTGCTGCGACCGTCGCCGGGTTTCCAGCCTGGACGCTTGCGTGCAGTCGCAGTTTTTTGCGGTTCGAAGCCCGCGATCACATCGACCGGAATCAATTGCTTGGTGAAGCGCTCGATACGTTTAACGTGAATGCCTTCAGCGTGATTCACTAATGACACTGCGATACCGTTGCGGCCAGCGCGACCGGTGCGACCAATACGGTGCACATAGTCTTCGGCGAATTTGGGCAGGTCATAGTTAAATACATGACTGATACCCGGCACATCAATACCGCGCGCCGCGACATCGGTTGCCACCAATACACGCAGCTGACCACGGCGCAGCGCATTCAGCGTGCGATTACGTGCGCCCTGATGCATATCTCCATGAAGCGCAGCGGCGGCGAAGCCGGCGAGGCTCAGGCGGTCTGCGATTTGGTCTGCATCGCGCTTGGTGGCAGTGAATACAACCGCTTGTTCTATCGCGCTGTCACGCAGCAGATGATCAAGCAGACGATTCTTGTGCAGCAGGTCATCTACAAAATGCACACGCTGCGCAATATTTTCATGGCGAGTTGAGGCGCCGGCGATTTGAATTCGCAAAGGATCAGTTGTGATGCGTCGTGCGATATTACCAACCATGCCGTCTAGTGTGGCTGAGAACAGTAGGGTTTGGCGCGTGCTGGGTGTACGGCTGACGATCAGCTCGATATCCTCGATGAAGCCCATGTCGAGCATGCGATCAGCTTCATCCAGCACCAGAATTTCCAGCATAGAAAAATCAATCTTGCCGGACTCCATGTGATCGATCAGTCGACCGGGTGTTGCCACCAGAATCTCAGGATTACGTGACAGTAGTTGCATCTGCTTGGGGTAAGGCATGCCGCCCAGGATGGATGCTGCCTTAACACGTCGCATATGCGCACCGTATTTATCGGTAGCGGTCGTGACTTGTAGCGCTAGCTCGCGGGTTGGCGTCAGCACCAACATTTTGGGTTGTGCAGGCATGAAGCGCGGACGCTCACCGCGCGAACGCGAGGCTTGTGCTTGCTGGTTCGGCGTTTTACCTGGCCGTGGTGCTTCGGGTTGATTGGCAAATCTGTTCAATGCGGGCAGCATGAAAGCGGCAGTTTTGCCAGAGCCAGTTTGCGATGACACCATCAAATCGCGGCCGGCGATGGCGGCGGGCACGGCTTCCAGCTGCACTGGCGTCGGTTGGGTGTAGCCAGCATCGGTCAGGGCTTTCAGAATCTGCGGGTGCAGACCGAGTGATTCAAACGTCATTTGTTTCTTTCAAAAGGTAGCCTCTGCACGCTCGGCGGGCAGTGACATTGCAAAAGCAACGCGGACCGGTGATACCAGCGACAACAACAGTTCAACGCGAAACCAAAGCGGCTTCGGAGAAAAACTTTCCAGAAGAGATACGGCACAAAAGCTTTGCGCCGTTAAGCGGGGTATCGAAAACCAATGCTGCCAAGTCTTCGGTACGCCACATTGGTGCTCTGTAGATCGGCACCAGAAGGCGGGATGGCTTCAGGTAATGCGGCTCGTCAGGGGCTGCGGTGCAACCGTGCGCTGTTTGTTGCAGCGCGGGGCGGAGAATACAGCATGCCGGGCTTTTGCGCTGCAAAAATGCGACAAAGCGATCATTTATCTCAAATTGAGATAAACTCCGGGCGTGAGGCTGATTAGTTGCCGTGCGCTGCGTGAGTTTGCGGATATTCATCCGCAAGCGCTCCCGCCACTTCAAGGTTGGCGAAAGGTGATTGAGGCCAACCGTTTTGACCACTGGGCAGCCCTGAAGAAGGTATTCAATGCGGCCGACAAGATTGGCGATTTAGTGGTCTTCAATATCGGGGGCAACAAGTATCGCCTAGTCGCCTATGTACAATTTGAGCGGCAAATTGTTTATGTCAAGGCGGTCATGACGCACGCCGAGTATGACAAAGGAGACTGGAAATCATGAGAGCCAGAGTGGACGTCAAGCCCCTGTTACCTGTCTGGGAGCAGTTTCGCCGAGCGACCGATATCGCGCCAATTCGCGGAGAACAGCACTACCAAGAGATGAGTGATTTGTTAGAAGCGTTGTTACAGGAGGCCGGTTCTGACCCACAACACCCAGCGCTGGAGCTGTTGGAGATTGTGGGTGATTTGATCGAGGATTACGAGGCCTTGCACCCTTCGCTACCCATCCCTACCGGCCTCGATGGGCTGACTTTTTTGATGGAGCAGCATGGGCTTCGTCAGGCAGATTTACCTGAAATCGGGTCGCAGGGCGTGGTGTCCGAGATTTTGAGCGGGCGAAGAGAGCTGAATCTGCGCCAGATTCGCGCGCTATCCGAACGATTCGGCGTTTCGCCGGCAACATTTATTTGATGGTCCATGAGGACCGATGCAGCAATGCACTGAGGCGTCAAGGCCTGAACACTTCAAAGCCTGAATACTTCAAAGCACCGAGTGTCTTAAACCTCATCCTCCATCCCAGGAACAACCTGCGAGAACCCGCCGTCAACATAGGTGATCTCGCCGGTAATGCCGCCGGCAAGGTCCGATAGTAAAAAGGCGGCGGCGTTGCCAACATCATCAATCGTGACATTGCGCCGCAACGGGGCATTTTGCTGCACGTAATTCAGAATCTTGCCGAAGTCTTTGATCCCGCTAGCAGCAAGCGTCTTGATCGGGCCGGCGGAAATACCATTGACCCGCGTGCCGCGTTTGCCCAGTGAAGCGGCGAGATAGCGCACGCTGGCCTCTAGCGAGGCCTTGGCCAGGCCCATGGTGTTGTAGTTGGGCAGGGCGCGGATCGCACCCAAATAGGAAAGCGTCAGCAATGCCGAGTTAGGCGACAGCATAGGCAGCGCTGCTTTGGCCATCGCTGCAAAACTGTAAGCCGAGATATCGTGAGCGATACGGAAATTCTCGCGCGTCATACCATCGAGGAAATCATCTGCAATGGCTTCACGTGGCGCGAAGCCGATAGCATGCACCATGCCATCGAACTGCGACCATGATTTGCCTAGATCGTTAAACAGCGCATCGATTTGCTCATCACTACCCACATCGCAATCGAACACCAGCTGGCTATTGAACTCTTGTGCAAAGTCGGTAATGCGTTCTTTGAAACGCTCGCCGACATAGGTGAAAGCAAGCTCGGCCCCCTCGCGGTGACACGCACGCGCAATGCCGTACGCAATCGAGCGGTTGGACAGCACGCCGGTAATCAGGATTTTTTTACCTTGCAAGAATGCCATGCGATGACTCCGATAAGTTCACGACATCGGCCCAACTTGGCAGTAAAAAATTAAGCCAACCGATGCAAAAGCGATATTGTAGGCTGGGCCGCGCGAACCGGGCAAATCCCGCACCTACCGAGGCGCCTATCGCGAATATCGCTGGTCTCTGCGACTGGCCACAGCGAAACCGGCTATGCTTGACCCCTCTGGCTAATTTGAAGTCGACGTTATGCAGCGTTTTGTCGCTTTTATCGTTTTGGTGAGCAGTGTCCTGTGCGTACAGTTTGCGTGGGCAGGCCATGCATTCTCGCTTTACGACACGCCCAAGTATCCGCCGGATTTTTCGAATTTCGCATACCACGATCCGAATGCGATCAAAGGTGGCGAAATTTATTTGGCTAATCCGGGTGCGGCCAACAGCTTTGACAAGTTCAACCCATTCTCGATGAAGGGTGTCGCCGCTGCGGGGCTCAGCAACCTGATGTTCGAATCCTTGGCGATTGGTTCGTCTGACGAGGTTGCAACCATGTATGGCTTGTTGGCCGAAGACATGATGCTGACATCCGACCGCATGTCCATGACCTTCCGCTTGAATGCCAAAGCACGATTCAACAATGGCGATGCAGTCACCGCCGACGACGTGAAGTATTCATTCGAGACGCTGATGGCCAAGGGTGCGCCGCATTTCAAGATGATTTTTTCGGATGTGAAGCAAGCAGTGGTTGTGGATACGCGTACCGTACGGTTTGAATTCAAGACATTGAACCGTGAATTACCGCTGATTGTAGGCGGCATGCCGGTGTTTTCCAGAAAATGGGCAGCAGGTATATCTTTCGACAAGATACAGCTGGTGGCGCCAATCGCGAGTGGCCCTTATCTGATTGACCGTTATGACGTCGGTCGATCGATCACTTACCGAAAAAATCCGGATTACTGGGGAAATGAGCTACCCGTACGCAAGGGCGCATTCAATTTCGATCGCATCATTTACCGATTTTACAAAGATGATCTGGCACGGCTTGAGGCTTTTTTGGCGGGTGAGTTTGACGTCGTTGTAGAGAATCGTGCCAAGAATTGGGCGCGCATGTACAAAGGGCCGAAATTCGACCGCGGTGAATTGATCAAGAAAACACTCAAGCACCAGAATGGCGCCGGTATGCAAGCCTTCGTCATGAATATGCGGCGACCGCAGTTCCAAGACAAGCGAGTGCGACAAGCATTGGGTCTTGCGCTTGATTTCGAGTGGATGAACCGGCAACTGTTCTATGCGCAGTACATGCGCATTGATTCATTCTTCAGCAATTCAGAACTGGCAGCGCGTGGTGAGCCGACTGCAGCCGAATTGGCTTTGCTTGAGACGATGCGCGATCAGTTGGACCCGGATGTCTTTGGTCCGGTGCCCGTGCCGCCATCGACCGAGGCGCCTGCGTCCTTGCGCGCCAACCTGATCAAGGCGAGAGATTTGTTTAAGCAGGCTGGCTGGGAGTACCGCGACGGTGCGCTGCGTAATGCCAAGAATGAGCCATTCACTTTTGAAATTCTGGATGATCAGTCCGCGCTATCGCGCATCATCGCGGTGTACGTGCGCAACCTTGAAAAACTCGGCATCACCGTTCGTCAGCGCACAGCAGATTTTGCATTGGTACAAAAGCGTATGGAGGCGTTTGATTTTGATATGACCAGCCAGCGCTTCCCGGATGTCACCAGCCCAGGCAACGAGATGTTCGATATGTTTGGTTCCAAGGCTGCGGATGAGAATGGCTCAAGTAATTACTGGGGCCTGAAAGATCCGGCGGTCGACAAACTGGTGACGGCACTGGTTCAGGCGAATACCCGTGCGGAGCTGGTGACGGCGGCGCGCGCGCTGGATCGGGTACTGTTACATAAGCACATGGCGATACCGCACTGGTACTCGGGTACGCATCGCGTCGCGTATCGCAATCGTTTTGGTATTCCGGCAGTGTCGCCCAAGTATTATCAGGCTGATCCTTACGTGATATCGAGTTGGTGGCAGGTGAAATCCAGAAAATCTGATTAGTTAGTCACGAATTCTTGAAATTTTCCAGACAATGAATCTCTGGTCATACATACTGAAACGTGTCTTGTTGATGATTCCCACGCTGTTGGGTGTGATCGCTATCACGTTTGCAGTGATTCAGTTTGTGCCCGGTGGTCCGGTCGAGCAAGCCCTGATTGAACTTAAAAAAGGTCAGGTGGGTGCTGGCGAATCCTCCGGCGGTGGGCGTTCCGAATACCGTGGTCGGCAGGGCATCGACCCCGAGCGCGTAGCTGAGATCAAGGCGCTCTACGGGTTTGATAAACCACCGCTTGAGCGTTTTTGGCTGATGCTCAAAGGCTTTGCAAAGTTCGATCTGGGTCAGAGCTTTTACCACCACCAGGATGTCTGGCAGCTAGTGAAATCAAAACTGCCGGTATCCATATCGATTGGTCTGTGGACCTTTTTTCTGACCTACTTGATATCGGTACCACTGGGTATCGCCAAGGCCGTGCGAGAGGGTTCCCGCTTTGATCATGTCACCAGCATGGTGGTGCTGGTCGGCTACTCGATACCGGGCTTTGTTTTAGGCGTCGCGCTACTGGTGCTGTTTGCGGGTTCCAGCTTTGTGCAGTGGTTTCCGTTGCGTGGCTTGACCTCGGACGATTGGGAAACACTCACCACCTTCGGCAAAGTTAAAGATTATCTCTGGCACATCACCTTGCCTGTCACTGCCTCGGTGGCCGGGGCTTTCGCAGTGATGACCATGCTGACTAAAAATACGTTTCTGGAAGAGATTCGCAAGCAATATGTGATGACCGCTCGTGCCAAAGGTTTGTCCGAGCGTGCGGTGTTGTACAAGCATGTATTTCGCAATGCACTGATTCCTCTAGTGACTGGTTTTCCGGCGGCGTTTATCGGCGCCTTTTTTGCGGGTAGCCTGTTAATCGAGACCTTGTTCTCGCTGGATGGCCTGGGTCTGTTGTCGTATGAATCAGTGGTGCGGCGTGATTACCCGGTGGTACTCGGTACGCTGTATTTATTTACGCTGATTGGCCTGGTCGTCAAGTTGTTAGGTGATCTTTGCTATGTGTGGGCTGATCCGCGTGTGCAATTCGAAAGCCTGGCGTCATGAGTGCGACCGTCGATAAAAATACAAATACAGTCACCTCGGTACCGTCGCTGTCCCCGAGCCAGCGGGTCTGGCAGCGATTTCGTCAAGACAGGCGCGGCTATATCAGCTTGCTGATATTCAGTGTGTTGTTCGTCATCAGCTTGTTTGCGGAATTTATCTCGAATGATCGGCCGCTACTGGTACGCTATTACGGTCAGTGGATGGTGCCGATCGCCCATGACTATTCCGAAAAGGTATTTGGCGGCGACTTTGAATCGCCGGCTGATTATCTGGATCCATTCATTCGGCAGCAGCTCTCGAAAGACGGTAACTGGGCAATTTATCCTGTCAACCACTACCGTCATGACACATTAAATTATTTTTCCAAGTCGCCCAACCCGGCACCACCTTCATTAGATAACTGGTTCGGTACCGATGATCGCGGCCGTGACGTACTAGCGCGTTTATTGTATGGATTTCGGATCTCGATATTGTTCGGCTTGGCGCTGACGATTACCGGGATAGTCTTGGGTGTGATCACAGGCGCAGTGCAAGGCTATTTTGCTGGCAGAACCGATCTGCTGTTTCAGCGATTCATGGAGATCTGGGGTTCGATGCCTGAGCTCTACCTGCTGATTATTTTTGCATCGATTTTTGAGCCCAGCATCCTGCTGCTACTGTTGCTCTTGTCTTTATTTGGCTGGATGGGCTTGTCCGATTATGTGCGCGCTGATTTCCTGCGCAACCGTCATCTGGACTATGTTCAGGCAGCGCGTGCCTTGGGTTTATCTAATGCACAGATTATCTGGCGTCATGTGTTGCCGAACAGCTTGACCCCGGTGGTTACCTTTCTACCGTTTCGCATGAGTGCCGCCATCCTCGCGCTGACGAGTCTGGATTTTCTGGGGTTGGGCGTGCCACCGTCCATGCCTAGCCTCGGTGAATTACTCGCGCAGGGAAAAAATAATCTGGATGCATGGTGGATTGCACTCTCGACCTTCATGGTGCTGACCATCACACTGCTGCTGCTAACCAATATCGGTGACGCATTGCGTAACTCGCTCGATGTCCGGAGAAAAGCATGAGCTTGCTCACGGTACGTGAATTGTCAGTGCGCTTTGCTGGCAAGGCGGTCGTTGACCGCGTGAGCTTCAATATCGAGGCTGGTGAGAAATTTGCGCTGGTGGGTGAATCTGGTTCCGGCAAAACAGTCACTGCCCTGCAACTCATGGGTATGACGCCTGAGGCAGACACCAGTGGCAGTATTGTTTTCGAAGATCGCCAAATTCGCGGTATGTCTGATGCTCAGTTGCGCGCACTACGCGGCAAAGACATCGCAATGATTTTTCAGGAGCCAATGACAGCGCTGAATCCGCTGTTCACGATTGGTAATCAAATTGCCGAGGTTCTGATGCTGCACGAGGGCTTGAACGCCCGAGATGCCGCGCTGCGTGCGGTTGAATTACTCGAAAAAACCGGTATTCCTGAACCCGCTCGGCGTGCTTTGTCGTATCCGCATCAGCTATCCGGCGGTCAGCGCCAACGCGCCATGATCGCGATGGCGCTCGCTTGCAAACCCAAGTTGCTGATTGCCGATGAGCCAACCACTGCACTTGATGTGACGATACAGGTGCAAATCCTTGAGCTGCTGAATCAACTCCAGCGCGACGAGGGTATGGCGGTACTGATGATCACGCATGATCTGAATCTGGTGAAGCGCTTCGCTGATCGGGTGGGTGTGATGCAGCATGGTCGTTTGCTTGAAACGGCCGATACATCAACGCTATTTGCATCGCCGCGCGAGAGCTATACCCAGCAACTACTGGCAAGCCATGCCAGGCGCATGGTATCCGATCACGCCGATGGTGCCGTGCTGATGTCGGCGCAAGGCGTGCGCTGCAGCTTCTTTATCAAGCAGGGTTGGTTCAAGCAACGCGAATTTGTTGCAGTAGACAAGCTTGACCTGACACTATCGCGTGGGGAGACACTCGGCATCGTTGGCGAGTCAGGCTCCGGCAAATCTACCTTGGGCATGGTGCTGCTGCGCTTGTCGGTCGCGAATACCGAGGGCACCGTGACCTTTG
>Ga0194133_10004523_pt1 | contig 18542 bp, 15 predicted proteins | sample TA2KigOf40mmetaG_FD_155448 | JGI IMG/M metagenome (GOLD analysis project Ga0194133, IMG submission 155448) | Freshwater microbial communities from Lake Tanganyika, Tanzania - TA2015055 Kigoma Offshore 40m | ecosystem: Environmental > Aquatic > Freshwater > Lake | place: Tanzania: Lake... | reverse complement strand
AGTTCCGGGGTAGCTGTCCCGGTAAATACCATCAGGTTCTCGTGGACCATGGTTCCTGAGTCACATTTTTTGGCAGGGGAACAAGGATTCGAACCTTGGAATGCCGGAATCAAAATCCGGTGCCTTAACCAACTTGGCTATTCCCCTACACAACTGTTTGTCCGGCCAATAAGCCGAACGAATTCAAGACGACGGGAGCAGATGGGCCATCGGGTGCACCGCCAGCGCTCTGGCTTTCCAGCCGCGCCACGTTGGCGGCACTTGGCCCAGCGTCGCGTCAGCATCGGATTCCGATGCAAAAGTGGCAAATACACCAGCGCCTGAGCCTGTCATCCGCGCATTGGCACGGTGCGACAGCCAGTCTAGAGCGTCTGCAACCGGGGGAAAAGCGCGGGAGGCTACTGCTTGCAAGTCGTTTCTTCCGAAACCGGGAAGCCGGCCCGAAAAGTCCGCTATTTTCACGACTTTGCTGTCGCGTGTCAATTCGGGTGACTGGAAGATCATGGGCGTCGGCACGCTGACGCCGGGGTGAACCAGCACGAACCAGCTGTCCGGGGTTTTGATGGGCGTGAGCCGTTCGCCAATGCCTTCGACGAACGCGTTTTGTCCGAGCAGAAAGAAGGGCACATCGGCACCCAGCATCAGCCCCAGTCGCATCAGCTCGTCACGCGACAGGCCAACGCCCCACAATTGATTCAGTGCCAGCAGCGTGGTGGCCGCATTCGACGAGCCGCCGCCAATACCACCACCCATCGGCAAATGCTTTTCGACCGCGATATCGACCCCGCCTACATTCAGCCCGCGCGCCTGCGCCTCGGTTTGCAGCAGGCGCGCCGCGCGAACAATTAAATCCTGCTCGGTCGGTACGCCATCCACCTCGGTGCGCCGCACGATCGATTGATCGTCGCGTTGCTCGAAGTGAAGGCGGTCGTGCAGATCAATCAGCTGAAACACTGACTGCAGCAAGTGATAGCCATCATCGCGACGCCCGGTCACGTGCAGAAACAAGTTCAGCTTGGCCGGTGCAAGGCAATCGTTGAGGCAGCGGCCCAAGACTTATTCCTCATTCCAGCGATCGATCACCAAGCGGATCGAGAGCTCGCTTGATTTGGTTTCACGCGAGAAGTCGATGCGCTTGGGTACGGTGGTCGATCGATCTGCTTGCCACGCGGCATAGCGAAGCTTCCAACCCTCACTGCGCAAGCTGCCCGATTGGTCCGGTGTGATCGTCGTCAGTTGCCCCATGCTGTCTCGCGTGAAACCCTGCAGCCAATAGCGCAAACCATCGGCAGGCAAGGGCCAGCCCAGTGTTTGCTCGGTGAGTTGTTCGATGCTGCTGGCTTCCCTGACCTCACCACCGGCTTGCTCGATACGCGCGCGGCCCGGTGCGATCGCGATCCGCGCCATGGTTTGACCCAGCGGCGTCAGCAATTCGATATCAATCTGCTGATCACGCTGCGTCCAAAGAAACTTGCCTTGCATTGATCGTGGTGTACCGTCAGCGCGGTAACTCACCGAGAGCCGGCCGGATAAGCGCAGGTCGCTCCGGTATACCCGTGTCCCGGAGGGCAAGGGCACCGTGGTGGAGCATGCGCCCAACCACGCCAGCGCGAACAAGAACGCGCGACGCTGCATCACCTAGAGTTTGATTTGCAGCCGCTGCAGCGTGGACTTCAGCGTCTCGTTTTTCGGATCCTTCTCGTTGGCGCTGCGCCAGAGTTTCTTGGCCTCGTCATGCCGACCAAGCTTCCACAGCACCTCGCCCAGATGCGCTGCAATCTCCGCATCGGCCTTGATGCCGTAGGCACGTTGCAAGGTTTTCAGCGCCTGATCCAGGCGCCCGAGCCGAAACTCAACCCAGCCGAGACTATCCAGAATGAAGGGATCATCCGGCGCCAATTGATTGGCTTTGCTGATTAAATCGAGTGCCTCTTGCAAGCGCAGGTTGCGGTCGGCAAATGAGTAGCCCAGCGCGTTGTATGCGTGTTGATTATCTGGTGCCAGCTTGATCAATTGTCGTAATTCACGCTCCATCAAATCAAATTGTTTGGCGCGTTCGGCCAACATCGCATGCTCGTACAGCAGATCAATATTGTTCTTGTAGATCTCCAGCGCATCGGCCACCAATCGCAGGGCATCATCCAGCCGGCCTGCATCGCGCAGTAACTGCGCTTCGCCAACAATCAGCCTGGCGCGCTCATCGTCATTGCGGGCTTCAGCTTGCTGCAGTAGCGCACGTGCCGTCTCGGGATCTTTGGATTTTGCTACCAGCATCGCGCGGCGCAGGATAGCCGTGATGTAGCTACCTTGATTGTCCGGCTCGATTTTCTCCAGCCATTTGAGTGCTGTAGCCGTATCGTTTTTGTCTTCTGCAATTTGAGCCAACACCATCAGCGCCTGAGTCGAGTCGCGTTCGCGGTCTGGTTCGTCATTCAGCGTTTCTATGTATTTCGACAGGTAGCTCTCAGCCTCGCGCATTTCACCTGCTTGTGCTGCCATCAGGCCCAAGGCATACAGCGTAGTGCGGTCTTCCGGGTAATGCGTGAGTAGCTGTGCGAACTGCGCTTTGGCTTCGACAATTTTGGATTGCTCGATCAGTGCGCGCGCATAAGCGAGTCGAACCTCACGCGCTTTCGGATTTTTTTGCAGGAAGGTCGCCAGCGATTGCGTTGCCTCGGTGCGGTCTTCGATGATTTGTGAAAGCACCAATGCAGCCAGCTCCGAGCCAGGGTGCTTGGCGAGTGCGGCACGAGCTTCGCTCAGTGCGGTATTTCGATCGCCGGCCACCATCGCCGCTTGCGCCAGTGTCAATCGCGCCTCCAGCACATCGGCGTAGGGCTCGAGCAGCTCGCGCAGCATGGCGTATGCACGGGCGCGGTCTTGCATGCGCGCCAGTTGCCGCTGCAGCAGCGCAATCGTGTTTGGTCGCGTGGCGGGGCTGCTGCTGGCCAGCTGCTGCGCCATCGCTGCTTTTGCATCATCGATGCGACCACTGGAAATCAATAGCCCGACCAAGGCTTGCGCTGCTTCGTCGGATTGCGGCGCGATCTCGCGCCACAGCCGCGCTGCCTTGAGCGCCTCGGCGCCCAGCGAGCCGGAGACTGCAAATTCCAGGGCGCGCCGCGCAAGACGCGGATCACGCAGCGTGCGCGCCAGCGACATCATGGTTGAGTAGCCTGAAAACTTTTCACCGCGTTGAAACGCCAGCTCCGCCGACAAGTACTTGTGGATCAATTCCTCCGTTATCGCAATATTCGGAAGCGAATCAGCAGTCACGCTTTGCTCTGCGCTCGCGGCAGGAATACACGCTGCCGAAGCCAGCACAGCGCTCAGCGTTAAAATGGTGCGAATGATTTTCAAGGGAATCCTGTGCAGCGCGTGGCGCAGTCGAAAGCAGTCGAGGGGTTTGGCAACGAGATTTTACGCCACACCTCATCCACGCCGCTTGCCCCACGGTTCTGAATAACCGGCTCAGCTACGCATGCCTGAATTACCCGAGGTCGAAGTCACCCGTCGCGGCATCGCGCCCTCGGTCGAGGGGCATGAGGTGACGGCGGTGGTGTTGCGTCGGCAAGGGCTGCGCTGGCCATTTCCAGCCGATTTGCCAGCGTTGTTGCAGCACCGGGCGGTGCGCAGCACGGCGCGGCGCGGCAAGTATCTGTTGCTGCAGTTTGATCATGGCACGCTCATCATCCATCTCGGTATGTCGGGGCATTTGCGCGTACTGCCAAGCGATGTGCCACCGAAAAAACATGATCATGTTGATTTGCAGTTCGGCGCACACCTGATGCGTTTTACTGATCCCCGTCGATTTGGCGCGGTGCTGTGGCACGCCAATGACGCGGGCGATATTGCTGACCATGTCTTGCTTCGCAAGTTAGGCGTCGAGCCACTCACGCATCCAGATTTAGCAGGCTTATTGTTTCAACAAACGCGCCAGAGAAACGCTGCCATTAAACAGGTTTTGTTGGCGGGTGACATCGTGGTCGGGGTCGGTAACATCTATGCATGTGAGAGCTTGTTTGAGGCGCGCATCCACCCGAATACGCCAGCGCGGCGCATATCGCGTCCTCGTTATGAACGACTCGCGACTGCAATAAAGCGTGTACTCGCAGCAGCGATTGCGCAAGGCGGCAGCACCTTACGTGACTTCATCGGCGCCGATGGTGTGTCTGGCTATTTTCAACAAAGCTATGCCGTGTATGACCGTGAGGGTGCGCCATGTGCGCACTGTGGCGCGAGCATTCGCCGCATCGTACAGGGACAGCGATCAACCTTTTATTGCGGTCGTTGTCAGCGATGAAGCGATTGATCGAATCACCGCAGTCGGAGCATGACCCTGAATTTTCCGAGCGCTTGATTGCCTGGCAAAGGCAGCATGGCCGGCATCAACTCCCCTGGCAGCAGACCCGCGATGCCTATCGCATCTGGCTATCGGAAATTATGCTGCAGCAGACACAGGTCACTACCGTCGTACCTTATTACCATAGCTTCCTGCAGCATTTTCCTGATGTGGGCGCGTTAGCCGCCGCGCCGGTCGAGCAAGTGATGAGTTTGTGGGCAGGCTTGGGCTATTACACGCGTGCTCGCAATTTGCATCGCTGCGCACACCTAGTTGTGCAGCAGCATGGGGGCAAATTTCCGGCCGATGTTGATTTACTCGCTGCGCTGCCTGGTATCGGGCAATCCACCGCAGCGGCGATTGCCGCATTTGCCTTCGGCAAGCGTGCTGCGATTTTGGATGGTAATGTCAAACGCGTGCTGTGCCGTGTGTTCGGTATCGAAGGCTTTCCTGCGCAAGCAGCAGTTGAGCGTCAGTTGTGGCAATGCGCCGAGCGCTTGTTACCTGCGCGTGATATCGAATCCTATACCCAAGGCTTGATGGATCTCGGTGCAACTGTATGCACCAGAACGCGACCTGATTGCGCACGCTGCCCCATGCAAACGCGTTGCGTTGCGTATCAATCCAATCGCACCAGTACCTTGCCTACACCACGACCTAAAAAAATCACGCCCGAGCGTCGTACAGTGATGCTGTGGGTGATGCATGAAAACCAGCTGCTGCTGGAACAGCGACCGCCGTCCGGCATCTGGGGCGGTTTGCAATCGCTGCCGGAATTAGAGCGGTTGGGTGGCAACCACGATGCAGCAGATGTGTATTCAGAGGCGCGGATGGCGCTGGCTGATATCGGCGAAATTGAGACGATTCATGAGTTACCGGCGTTTTCGCACGCGTTTACCCACTTTCGATTACACATCAAGCCAATCAAAATACATTTAGCGCATCGTTACGATGTCGCTGCGCAAGCGGCGTATCAGTGGCGATCCATCGATGCGTTGGCAACGGCGGCGTTGCCAACGCCTGTGCGCAAACTACTTATTGGCTAAGACCCGCATGCATCACAACACGCCGTTTTCTTGCAAGTAGCGCTCCACACGCTGCAAACGTGCATCGGCATCGGTCAGTTCGAGTAGTGCTTGTTTGTCTTCCAGCGTAATCGGCAGCATCTCGCTCCAGCGGTTGGCCACCCAGCTTGCGCTATCGAGCGCATGCGGTTCGGTAAAGGGGTTGATGAAATCAGCATCTGACATCTCACTTGCGCGCCGACGCAACTCATCAATCACCACCTGCAACACCTTGGCGCACACTGAAAGCGATTCGCCCCCATGGCTCGGGTCGTCCGCGGGTAGCGTTGCAATACGTGCTTCGACCAGCTGATTACGTCGCGTACGTTTTTCGATAATGCGAAAACGCTCGCCGCCTTGGCTTTGCAGCAACAGTACGCCAAGATCTTCGACATCGCACGCCACGATATGCGCCAGGGTGCCAACGTCGTACGGCTCTGCTGCATCACCGACTTCATTGCCGGCGCGGATTGCCACTACGCCGAATGGCGCTCCGCTTTTCATGCACTCGCGCACCATATCCACATAGCGTGTCTCGAATACGCGTAGCGGCAGTACGCCGCGCGGGAATAGCACCGTATTCAAAGGGAAGAGTGGAACCCAATCCTGATCGCTGATCATTACCAAAACGTCTTTCAGTCAAGTTCGCGATGCCGAACCAGCACGCGCGCGCGATCACGAAACAGTGTGGCTAATCGCTCGACAAAAAATACCGAGCGATGCTGACCGCCCGTGCAACCGATCGCAACGGTCAGGTAGCTTCGGTTATCTCGTTCGAACGCGGGCAGCCATTTTTCGATGAAAGCGCGGATATCTTCCAACAGCCGCAAGCCATCCTGCTGTTTGTTCAAGAAATCAATCACTGGCTCGTCCTTACCAGTCAGGGGTCGCAGGCGCTTGTCATAAAACGGATTTGGCACCACACGCACATCGAACACCAAGTCAGCATCCAATGGCACGCCATACTTGAACGCAAATGATTCAAATAATAATGACAGTGGCGCACTCTGATCGGTTTGAATCAGGTCTTTGATCCAGCCGCGTAATTGATTCGCGCTCAAGCCTGAGGTGTCAATTTGATGACCGAGTCCCTCGATCTCCGACAGTACCTCACGTTCACGTCGTATGCATTCCACCAGCGTCGGTAGCGCCGACTGTGGCGCATCCGGTGCAATGCGATGTGACAACGGGTGACTGCGACGGGTTTCAGAAAAGCGCGTGATCAGTGACTCGGTTTTTGCATTCAGAAAAATCACCTCTACTGCATGGCCTTGCGATTTCATCCACTGTATGGTGTCCGGCAGCTCGGCTAAAGATGAGGCACTGCGAGCATCGACCGCAATCGCAAGTTTCTGTGCACCTTCAGCCACGCGCGTCTCAACCAGTGCGCGCAGCAGTGCTGGCGGCAAATTATCAACGCAGAAGTAACCCGCATCCTCAAGCGCATTCAGCCCGACGGATTTGCCGGAACCTGAAATGCCTGTCAGAAGAATGATGCGCATCGTTGCATCATAGCGGAAAGCGATTACAACGGACGTGTGTTACTCGTCGCCCATTGCGCGTTGCTGGCGCTCCATGAAATTGGCCAGCGTATTGATACCGCGGATCTGAAGAATATGGTTACGCACCGCAGCTTCCAGCAGCACCGCAATGTTACGACCTGCCTCCACCGGGATGATCACCTTGCGTATCGGCAGGCCGAGTACTTCCTCGGTATGCTGATCGACTGGAAGTCGCTCGTAGTTTTCTTCCAGGGTCTTGCGTCGTACCAGATGCACGATCAGTTTTAGCCGCATCTTGCGCCGCACTGCGGTCTCGCCAAAGATGGCGCGTATGTCGAGCAGCCCGAGCCCGCGTACCTCCAGCAAATTTTGTAGTAAGGGCGGGCAGCGCCCCTCGATCATGTTCGGCGCGATACGGGCAAACTCGACTGCATCATCCGCGACCAATCCGTGGTTACGAGAGATCAGTTCCAAACCGAGTTCACTCTTGCCCAAACCCGATTCGCCGGTGATCAGTACGCCCACGCCCAACACATCCATGAATACACCATGCATGGTGAGGCGCGCCGCCAGCTTTTTTGACAGATAGACGCGCAGAAAATCAATCACCTGCGCCGCAGGTAGCGGTGTGGACAGCAGCGGAATGTGATTCTCGTCGCACGCTTTCAAAATATGCGGATGCGGTTCGAGTGCTTGAGCAATGATCAGCGCAGGCGGCACACCGGCCAACAACTCGCGGGTTTGAAATGCAAGACTGCTTTCTGAAAGGCGCTGAAGGTAATCGTATTCTTGGTGGCCAAACACTTGAATGCGGCCCGGATGAATCAGGTTCAAGTGCCCGACCTGATCAGCGGCGGAGGCCGCATCACCATGAATCACCCGCTCACAACCGGATTTACCTGCCAGCCATGAGAGCCTGAGCGAAACCTGGTTGTCGTCGAAAAGTTCTTGTATCGGCAGCGGGGTATTGGCGGGCATGATCAGGCGGCGCTGCGCTCCGGCGGCTGCCAACTCACCAAGCGCTGGTACAGCGAGCTTGCATCCAAATCTTCTGCCATCGCCATGCGGAATGTTCGGTCCGAGAACATCTCGGCGATCTCGGACAAGATCTCCAAGTGCTGCTGCGTGACGTTATACGGGATCAGCAAAAAGATCAGCAGCTTGACCGGCTCGCCGTCGGGGGACTCGAAGGGAATGGCTTCAGACAATCGGACAAAAGCCGCCAATGGCGCTTTCAGCCCGCGTATGCGGCCATGCGGTACGGCGACGCCATGCCCCAGACCGGTCGAACCCAAACGCTCACGCGCAAACAGGTTGTCGGAGACGGTGGAGCGGGCGATCCCGCAGTTGTTTTCGAAGATTAAGCCCGCTTGCTCGAATGCTCGTTTCTTGCTGGAGCATTCCAGATCGAGCACAACATTTTCAGCGGGAAGAATGTGACTGAAATGGGTCATGACGCATTGCACAACAAAGCCTCGGCCCAGCATTATAGGAGCTTTCCCGGACGCCACAAGACAAAGTCTGTGGTCTTTCGTCATCCGGAAAAAACGGCGTTAGCAAAGTAGGTAACCGGCGTTTTAACTTTCGTTTCGGTAACCAGTTCGGGCGCCCAATCTATACCTCTCGCCGGGCAATGGCAATCGGTTTGACCACGTTGCATGTGTGCCTATCAGGCGTTATCGAGCAGGTACTCACTGCCGCGCGTGGCGCAGGTTGGCCGGCATGCCGGATAGCGGAAAATTCGCGCGCCACGGGTTGATGTCTATGCCGCCTCGTCGCGTGTAGCGGGCACTCACCATCAGCTTGCTCGGTTGGCATTGACGTTGAATATCTAAACACGCGCTCCACACAGTGCTCATGAAATTCCTGATGCTGCCGGAAGCCGATCAGGTATTTCAGCAAACCTTCCTGATCGATCGCGGGGCCACTGTAGCGAATCTGCACACTGGCCCAATCGGGTTGATTCGTCACCGGGCAGTTCGAGCGCAACAGATGCGACACCAAGGTCTCTTCGATCGGGGCCTGATCCGAGGCGGCGCGAAGCAAGGCGGGGTCAGGTTCGTAGCGGTCAACCGCAATATCCAGACGGTCGAGCAGCAAACCATCGAACTCGCCCATGAGCGATTTGCCAAAGTCTTTCGATAGCAGCAGCTTGATCTGAATCTCCGCGCCGAACGCCGTACTTAAATCATTTTGCAGTAGCGCGAGAAAGGCCTCATGGCTATCAATTCTGGTTTGATTCAGCGAGTTCAGATACAGCTTCATCGATTTGGATTCAACCATGGACGGGGTGTCAGCGGGTACCAGCAAACTGGCAATTGCCACTTGTGGCTTACCTCGCTGATTCAGCCACGACACCTCATACGCATTCCAGATATCCATACCAAAAAACGGTAGCGTGCCGGTGAGGCCGAGTTCGCTGCGTTTTTCTGCGCGCGGCATGGGGAATAGCAAGCTCGCGTCGTAGCGGTCGCTATAGCTACTCGGTTTACCAAGCGGCGAATCCGATTGTGTCACGGTGTCATTCATGGGGTAATCAACGCAGAGACCTTCAACACAACATGCTGGATCCCGGCCTCCGCCAGGATGACGAGCCTAAGTCCTTACAGAAACAACTTATACGCCGGGTTCTCGCTCTCATCCCACGCCCGGTAACCCAGCGTCGATAAAAACGCGCGGAAGGCTTTCATCTCTTGCTTCGGTACTTGCAGCCCCACCAGTACCCGACCGACATCGCCGCCCTGGCTACGGTAATGAAACAAACTGATATTCCAATTCGGTGCCATGCTGTCCAAAAAACGCATCAGCGCACCCGGTCGCTCCGGGAACTCAAATCGATACAAAATTTCATCACCTGCCAGTGCACTTTTGCCACCCACTAAATGACGAATATGCAGCTTGGCTAATTCATCCTGTGTCAGGTTGATTGTTTTGAAACCTTGTTTCTCAAACGTCTTGCAAATCTTTGCGGGCTCATCGCGGTCAACCACTTGCAGTCCGACGAATACATGCGCTTGTTTTTCATCGCTGATGCGGTAGTTAAACTCAGTGACTGAACGCGCACCGACCAATTGGCAGAAGCGCTTGAAGCTGCCGCGCTCTTCGGGGATTGTTACTGCAAATACCGCCTCATGCGCCTCGCCTACCTCGGCGCGTTCAGCAACAAACCGCAAACGGTCGAAGTTCATGTTGGCGCCGCAGGCAATCGCGACCAGCGTTTGATCGCGCACTGGCTGACGCGTTTTATTCGCGCGCGCGACATAGGCCTTGGCACCTGCGACTGCCAAAGCACCAGCGGGTTCGAGAATGCTGCGCGTATCAGTAAACACATCTTTAATCGCTGCGCAGACATCATCAGTGTCAACCAGCAAAATTTCATCGACGACTTGTCGCGCCAGCCGGAATGTTTCTTCGCCGACTTGCTTGACCGCTGTGCCATCCGAAAACAAGCCGACATCATTCAACACCACGCGCCGGCCTGCTTTGAGTGAGCGGGCCATTGCATCCGAATCCGTAGTCTGTACACCAATCACCTTGATATCCGGCCGCACCGCTTTGATATAGGCGCCGATACCACCGATTAATCCACCACCACCAATCGCCACAAACACCGCATGAATCGGGCTGGCGTGTTGCCGCAAAATCTCCATGGCGATCGTGCCTTGTCCAGCGATGACCTCCGGATCATCAAAGGGATGCACAAAGGTCAGCTTTTCTTTTTTCTCAAGGTACAAAGCGTACTGATAAGCATCCGAAAAAGACTCACCCGACAGAACCACCTCACCACCCCGCGCACGAACGGCTTCGATTTTGAGCGCCGGGGTCGTGGTTGGCATCACGATGACTGCGCGGCAGCCGAGTGTCTTGGCCGATAAGGCAACACCTTGCGCATGGTTACCGGCCGACGCGCAGATGACGCCACGTTTTAATTGCGCCGCTGTCAATTGCGCCATCTTGTTGTACGCTCCGCGCAGCTTGAAGCTGAATACACTTTGCATATCCTCGCGTTTTAGCAAGATGCGATTGCCGTTGCGTTCTGATAGCGTGGGTGCGAATTCAAGCGGCGTCTCAACTGCGATGGCATACACACGCGAGGTGAGAATTTTTTGCAGATAACGTGTCGTCATAGCCTTCGATTATAAAGGACGCCTTTTGCGCTTCTCTCGCAGTTTTCGCCGCGTATGCTCGAATCATCGCTAGCCGCCGTATTGTCGACGCTGGCTTTGCCGGCAGTCGGCCTGCCAGCGCTGTTCATCGTCTGCCTGCTATCTGCTACCCTGTTACCGATGGGTTCGGAGCCGGCCTTGTTTGCGCTGGTGAAGGCCAACCCGGAGCTGTTCTGGATCGCTTTGCTGGTCGCAACCGTCGGCAACACCTTAGGCGGTGCGATCAACTATCTAATCTGCTTCGGCGCGCAGAGGGCATTAACGCACGAGCGCGAGAGCCGCTGGTTCGCTTGGTTGCAGCGGTTTGGCCCCAAGACCTTATTGCTCTCCTGGTTGCCGATCGTGGGTGACCCACTCTGCGCCTTGGCAGGGTGGCTGGCCATGCCGTTCTGGCCGTGCGTGTTGTGGATGGCGATCGGCAAACTGCTGCGCTACGCCACCATCACGACCTTTTTGCTGTGGGTGCCGGATAGTGTGTGGCGCGCGCTGCTGCTGATGGCCTGAGCGGGGCGGTGCGTCGATCTCACTCGGCGATATGCCGCTTTTTCAGGCAGCGCACTGGGCTAAAATAACAACTTTGCATCATTGGCAGGCTATCGCCCCATGAACGCACCCCTGCAATTCCAAGCTGTTCTGGCCGATTCGGTGCAAGAGGCCGAGCAGGCGCGTCTACGCGAGATTCCCTATAACTACACCTCATTCTCTGACCGAGAGATTGTCATTCGCTTGCTGGGTGAATCGGCATGGGATTTGATTACGCAGCTGCGCAGCTTGCGTCAGACCGGGCGTTCCGCGCGCATGCTGTACGAGGTACTGGGCGATATCTGGGTGGTGCAACGCAACCCCTACCTGCAAGACGATCTGCTCGACAACCCATCGCGTCGCGAAGCACTGATTGATGCGCTGTATCACCGCTTGAATGAGGTTGATCGGCGCCGTATGGTGGCAGAGGACGATCACACTATTGAGCCAGAAATTCGTCAGCGCAAGCAACACGTTGCCACATTGGTCGAGCTGGCGCGCCAGGCCGTAAAGGATTTTGCTGCCGACTTTGACCGCACGCGTGAACTGCGCCGTCGAGCGCGTCGTGTGCTGGGGCGCTACACTGCTACCGACAATATCAAGTTCGATGGCATGTCGCGCGTATCGCATGTCACCGATGCCACTGACTGGCGCGTCGAGTATCCGTTCGTAGTGCTGACGCCCGATGCTGAAGATGAAGTCGCCGGGCTGGTGAAAGCGTGTATCGAGCTCGGGCTCACCATTATCCCGCGCGGTGGTGGCACGGGTTATACGGGCGGGGCCATCCCCTTGACGCCAATGTCAGCCGTCATCAACACAGAAAAACTCGAAGATCTGGGCGAAGTAGAAACAACCCGCATGCCCGGTGTAGATCGCGAGTACGCCACGATTGTTAGCGGTGCAGGTGTGGTCACGCGTCGCGTGTCGGATGCTGCAGAGCGCGCCGGCTTTGTATTTGCAGTCGACCCAACGTCGGCAGATGCCTCCTGCATTGGCGGCAATATCGCCATGAACGCTGGCGGCAAAAAAGCGGTGTTGTGGGGTACTGCGATCGATAACCTCGCAAGCTGGCGCATGGTGGACCCGAATGGTGATTGGCTGGAGGTCACGCGGCTTGATCACAACCTCGGCAAAATTCATGACGCACCCCTCGTGCGCTTCAAGCTCGAGTGGACACATCCGGCCGAGCGCGGTCGCACGCAGCCGCCATTTCGTACCGAGGTGCTGGAAATTGAAGGGCAGCGCTTTCGCAAACAAGGCTTGGGTAAAGACGTTACCGACAAATTTCTCGCCGGGCTACCCGGTGTGCAAAAAGAAGGCACCGATGGCTTGATCACGTCTGCGCGTTGGATCTTGCATCGCATGCCAAAGTACACGCGAACCGTCTGCCTTGAATTTTTCGGTCAGGCGTGTGACGCTATCCCATCGATTGTCGAAATCAAAAATTTTCTCAACGGCGAGACCCACCGAGGCGGCGCGATGCTGGCTGGTCTGGAGCATCTCGATGAGCGTTACCTGCGTGCCGTCGGCTATGCCACCAAATCCAAGCGTGGCGTGCTACCCAAGATGGTCATCGTTGGTGACATCGTGGGCGATGACGAAGATGCGGTCGCGCGCGCTGCGTCCGAGGTGATTCGGCTGGCCAATACCCGAGTGGGCGAAGGCTTCGTGGCGGTCAGCCCGGAGGCAAGAAAAAAATTCTGGGTGGATCGTGCCCGTACCGCTGCGATTGCGCGTCACACCAATGCCTTCAAAATCAACGAAGACGTCGTGATACCACTCGACCGCATGGGTGAATACACCGATGGGATTGAACGTATCAACATCGAGCTATCCATCGCCAACAAGCTCAAGCTGATCGGCGAATTGCAAACGTTTTTCGCCAAGGGCCACCTCCCGCTTGGTAAACATGATGATGCCGAAGGCATCGAGATACCACCAGCCGAGTTATTGGAAGATCGTGTCAGCCAAGCGATGAATTTGCTGACGCAAGTGCAGATGCGGTGGTCGTGGTTGCTAGGGAGTCTCGATAAGCCGCTGAAAGATCTGCAAACCGAATTGCGTAAGTTTGGTTTGGAGGTGCTGCAACCGGTAATCGAGGCGCGTATTACGGCGAACCCAAGCGCAACAGTGTTTGATGTATTGCAGGATCGAAGCGTGCGCATTTCTTGGAAACAGGAGTTGCGTGCACCGCTACGGCAGATTTTTGGTGGTGCGGCATTCAAGCCTATTTTGGATGAGTGCAGCGCAGTTCATCGACGTGTGCTGCGTGGCCGTGTTTTCGTCGCACTGCATATGCATGCTGGCGATGGCAATGTGCATACAAACTTGCCGGTGAACTCGGATGACTATCAAATGCTGAAAGATGCGCACGCGGCAGTCGAGCGCATCATGGCACTGGCGCGCTCGCTTGATGGTGTGATCTCGGGTGAGCACGGCATTGGTATCACCAAGCTGGAGTTTCTTACCCAAGACGAGATCGCGGAATTTCGAGATTACAAGCAGCGCATAGATCCCGAGGGCCGTTTCAACAAAGGCAAGCTTTTGCCGAATGCAGATTTACGTAATGCCTATACGCCATCGTTTTGCTTGATGGGTCATGAGTCGCTAATTTTGCAGCAGAGCGATATTGGCGCAATCTCCAATAGTGTCAAAGACTGCCTACGTTGCGGCAAGTGCAAACCCGTATGCGCTACCCATGTGCCGCGTGCCAACCTGCTTTACTCGCCACGTAACAAGGTTCTCGCTACTTCGTTGCTGATTGAAGCGCTTTTATACGAAGAGCAAACCCGGCGCGGCGTCTCCATCAAGCACTGGGAAGAATTCGAAGACGTCGGTGACCATTGCACCGTTTGTCATAAATGTGCTAACCCATGTCCGGTCGATATTGATTTTGGCGATGTATCGATGAATATGCGCAACTTACTGCGAAAAATGGGCAAGCGCTCGTTTAATCCGGGCAAGCGCGCCGCCATGTTTTTTTTGAATGCGACCGATCCTGCCACCATCAATGTCACTCGGCAGCTGATGATAGATTGGGGCTACAAGCTGCAGCGCTTTGCCCATGATTTTTTAAAAAATTTCGCCAGCAAGCAGACCAAGTCGCCGCCTGCCACCGTGGGCAAACCCGCAGTGCGTGAGCAGGTGATTCACTTCATCAATAAGAAAATGCCGGGCAAGCTACCGAATAAAACCGCGCGCGCCTTGCTTGATATTGAAGACAATCATTTTGTACCGATTATTCGCAATCCCAAAGCAACCACGGTGGATTCAGAAGCAGTGTTCTTCTTTCCCGGTTGCGGCTCGGAGCGCTTGTTTTCGCAAGTAGGTTTGGCCACCCAAGCCATGCTGTGGCAAGTTGGCGTACAAACCGTGCTGCCACCTGGGTATTTATGCTGTGGCTATCCTCAACGCGGTAGCGGCGATTTTGATAAAGCGGAAAAAATCATTACAGATAACCGGGTGCTGTTTCATCGCATGGCCAATACGCTAAATTATCTCGATATCAAGACCGTGGTGGTATCGTGCGGCACTTGCTACGATCAGCTGCAAGGCTACGAGTTTGAAAAAATTTTCCCCGGTTGCCGCATCATTGATATTCACGAGTTTCTGCTTGAAAAAGGCGTCAGGCTCGAGGGTGTCACGGGCACGCGCTACATGTATCACGACCCCTGCCACAGCCCGATGAAGCAGCAGGATCCGCTCAAGACAGTCAATGGCTTGATTGCGACGGCAGATGCACAAAAAATCGAGAAGAATGATCGTTGCTGCGGTGAATCCGGCACCCTGGTGGTGACTCGTCCTGATATTTCTACGCAGGTACGCTTTCGCAAAGAGATAGAGATGACCAAGGCCGCCGACGGTTTGCGCGCCGATGGCTTCAAAGGCGAGCTAAAAATACTCACTTCTTGTCCGTCGTGCCTTCAGGGTTTGTCGCGCTATAACGAAGATGCAAATACTGAGGCAGATTACATCGTCGTCGAAATCGCTCGCCATCTGCTCGGTGAAGATTGGTTGCCCGAGTATGTCGCGCGCGCCAACGATGGCGGCATTGAGAGAGTACTGGTCTGAGCGTGAATCACAGCCCAAGCTCACCGACCGCTAGTTGCGACTTATGTGAAAGCATGGGCGGCGAGCTATTGCATCAGGCTGAGCAGTTTCGGGTGGTGCTGGTGGATGACGACAATTACCCCGGCTTTTGTCGAGTGATCTGGCAAGCGCATGTAAAAGAGGTGACCGACCTTCCGGAGCTTGATCGCATGCTGATGATGGATGTGCTGTGGCAGGTTGAGATCGTGATACGCGAGGTGATGCAGCCCGATAAAATCAATCTCGCCAGCTTTGGCAATATGGTGTCGCATCTGCACTGGCATGTGATCCCACGTTACGCCGATGATGCACACTTCCCGCACCCAGTATGGGGTCAGGTGCAGCGGGCGGCGGCGGCTGCTACGCTGCAGATCAGACGCGATCGGCTGGAACCGTTACGGCGTCGATTAAGCGAGCGATTAGCTGACTATAAATAGAAACTATTTTCAGCCGATAATTTTCGGGCAGGCTAGATCATCAAGATCGCACTGCCTGAGCACAATTTCTTTACTCGGGCTAAAGTTGGAGCGCAATAAAATCGAGATACTGAATGCCGACGAATGCCGGTACAGTAAATTACATCGCGGTTCCTTCAAAAGCTTTAACAATTTCGGTTCACCAAAATGAGTAACGCTCCCGTACCCACTGCAATTACTGTTCATAAAGCCTCACGCACATTAGAGCTTGCTTATGGCGAAACTTGCTACCAGCTACCCTTCGAGTTTTTGCGCGTGCTGTCGCCTTCTGCCGAGGTGCGTGGCCATGGCCCCGGGCAGGAAACACTACAGACGGGTAAGCGGATGGTCGAGATTACTGCCATTGAACCCGTAGGGCATTACGCGATACGGCCGGTGTTCTCTGACGATCATGACAGCGGAATCTACTCATGGGATCTGCTGCATCAGTTCTGCTTGAGTCGCGATAAGTTGTGGGAAGACTACCTGCAGAAACTGGAAGCAGCCGGATTCACACGAGAATCCGGCCGCGACGCGGTCATATCTGTCAAAGGGAGTGGTTGCGCTTAATCCTGAAGTTCTGCAATGCTGAACTATGGCGACACCAACCCACGATCACCTTAGCTTTCGGGCGCCTCAAGCCAATCGTCGAAACCAAAAAAATCTTGGCTTTGTTCCAACTCTTGAAGCGAAGGCATAGGTTCAAGCTCGCCCAAGTCCCAAAACTCTGGCCGATAACTTTCAGCTGTTGCCTCAGTTAGTGCAGGTGAAGGCAAAGATGCGGGCGCCGGTATCGTTACCGTTAAGGGTACAGATTCAGACGTCAAGGATGGCGCCGATACGGGTGCTGTTGAGGGGTCAGGCCCAGTTACCGCGGTCGCTACTGACGCGAGTTTATCTTCGAGAACGTTACCTGGCCGGATGAATTGCATAATCATATCGAGTTGTCCGTGCATCAGATCGGCATACAGCGCCCCTTCCTTTGCCGAACCATCGGGTAGTTCCATCAACTCGGCTGAGTAGACTTTGGTTGCCAGTGCCTCTCTGAAAGCGGATAGCAGTTGTGACGACAATTCCTCGCTAAGCGTGCTATTGCTTACCTTACTTGAGGTATCCGATAGAAGCGCGTGCTGATTCGACATGACGCCAGAAGAAACTTCGCTGCTGCTCGCTGATGATGAAGAGGATGACGAAGACGATGACGAAGACGATATTTCAATGGCCAGAGCGCCACCAAAAGTCTTGATCCATGCAGCACGCCAAGCCTCGTCAACACGTTCAGCCAGTGCTGCAAAGACGCCGTGATGCATTAACTTCTCGGTAATCAATCCCGGCGTCGGGGGTGCTGGACGATTCAGCCCCTGTGGCTCGCGAGCGGATAAGGTCCAACCAAGACAATCCTCAAAAAGATCAGCAAAGACGGTGACCAGCGGGTCCAGCCAGTTCGCTTTAGCCGCCACAAGCGATAGAATTTTATTCCTCGATGCAGACACCAAAGCCATGCGGATAGGCGACCAGCCGAGGGCCTCGTATGCATCATTCAAAGCATGCTTATCGATATCGAATTTGCCCGTGATGGATGCAATGCCATAAAAGAATTGTCGAAAATACGCGTCCGATATTTGTTTGCCAGCTTTTGACCCGAACAATTTGGACTGAATTTTCGGTAAGGCCTCGATGTAATCACAATAGAGTTCAATAACGGGCACCGGTACTCCCGTGAAGATGAGTATTTTTTCGATGGCCGTGCGGTCCCAGTCGTTGTCTGCGTCGCGGCAAGCAGTGAAGATGGCTCGAAACAGGCCATCAATATCGAACGGTATCGGTGCGAAGGTGCTCGCCCCAACAGCAGGCGCTTGTGGCGACGTCACGGGATTTAAAGCGAGTACCTCGCGAATAATCGGATGCAGCGATACCTTGATTGCGCCAGCTTTCAATGACAACCAGTCGGGTTGACGCTGTGCGTACATTAGTACGTAAGAAAAAATGGTGACTGAAGCGAATTCTGCCGGGCTTAACACGCCTTGGTTACGCAGGCTGTCGCCTGCACGTAAAGCGGCGATGTCCAATGCATTACAACCATATCTATCTTTTTGGCCCACGGTCGCGCCGTTTAACATAAGCGCAGGTACAAGCAGTCGATTACCCCACATTACAGCCCGAACCAAAGCGTCCCGGCCTTCGACATCGACCTCGCGCCATGACGCCCCGCGCTTCATCAGTAGATTTAGCGCTTGTAATTGGCTTTCGCTACTGGGAAATGCACCATCATTCATGACTTGCATAAGCAACGGATTCAAGCCTAGCCTGTTGCGGTACCATTCATCCGACATTGAAGTAGGCGCGCCTGCTGACAACAGAAGTGTCATTGCATCCAGGTGTCCAAATCCGGTTGCTTGGTA
>Ga0194133_10004522_pt1 | contig 18545 bp, 11 predicted proteins | sample TA2KigOf40mmetaG_FD_155448 | JGI IMG/M metagenome (GOLD analysis project Ga0194133, IMG submission 155448) | Freshwater microbial communities from Lake Tanganyika, Tanzania - TA2015055 Kigoma Offshore 40m | ecosystem: Environmental > Aquatic > Freshwater > Lake | place: Tanzania: Lake... | reverse complement strand
CGGAGACCACATCGGGTGGGTGCACCCCGAGTTGGTCGTTGTAATTCGGCGCAATGTTTCAATGCGTCAGGTGCTGCTCGATCAGTTGGCTGTAGTTGGCGCCGAGAAACATCCCCAATCAGGTTGACATAGCCTTTCTAGTTACAACGGCAGGCTTGCAAATTGGATCGTGTGGGTAGCTGCTGATACTTGGTGATTAGTGCCCATCGTGACGTTCGGCATTCGATCACGTACCGGGTTGCGTTGTGAGTGTGCGACTACGAAGGGTTGGGCCCGACTACGTCAGAAAGATTGGCCCCTGTGAGGTTGGCGCTCGAAAGCTTGGCGTTCGTGAGGTTTGCCCGATAAAGGTCGGCGAAGTGAAGATTTGCACCTGCGAGCGTGGCTCTATTGAGATTTGCACCGTTGAGATTGGCTCCGGCGAGGTTGGCGTTCTCGAGATCGGCCTTAATCAGTTCGGCTGCGGGCTCAATTTGGTAACCGTTCCTTTTTATAGCCTGACGTTACCGCGTCACAGAACGCTGGAATCGAATGTCTCCGAGATTCATGCATGGCTGTGGTGGCTCGGAGGATCGTCTATCTCAGCCACTTTGCCACCCACTTAAGTGCGAGTTCGAGTAGTCCTGGCTGACGTTCCGTGACCGCTCGGGGACGTGTAGTTGATTGGGGCGGACTCACCGTTGGTTGTAGCGCAGTCTTCGGCATCTCTCTTAGACCTTGTCGATACATCAACCAAGTGAGACCATCAGCCCGCCGAGAGAGCTCCTTCTCGTACAGGGCAGAGCACCAGAAGTACAGGCGTTCCTTGGCTCGCGTAGCGGCGACGTATGCCACCCGACGCTCCTCTTCAAGTTCGTCTGGACTGATTGCACGGCTGTCAGGCATATAGCCGTTTGATGGACCGAGCACGAAGACGAATGGTCGTTCTCGCCCCTTGAATCGGTGGATCGTTGACAGCTGCAGCGCGTCAGATGATTGCGGTGGCTCGGAGTCGATACCGAGATCGAGGTCCGGGTCATACGTGGCACGGTCGATGAAACGCTCAAAGACCTCCCACGTCCCAGCCAATTCAGCTATGAGCGCAATGATTTGATAGATCGTCTTCGGGTCAGCCGAACGTCCATCACCTTGATGTTTTGCTGACAGTCCGTCCGGGCGTGCACGTTTGTCGGATTGCTCCTTGTCCAAGGCTCCAAGTAGGTCCAGTTGCCTAAGTTGGAATGCCAAACTGTCAGGAAACCGCCGCGCCGCGTCAATAGTGAGTTGGAATTCCTCAAGGGAATCATGGAGTTGCGTAGTTTGCTGTCGTTCTGATCGTCCTGGCACATTCACACACTTTGTCTCGATCGCTTCGAGGATTCTGATGTATGGGTCATCGGTTGCGATGAGCCAATCAACAGTTGCATTGGTTAGGTAGCGAGTTGGACGTTGAAGCACTGACTTCCAATGTTCCGTGTTGGCCTTCGGACAATTGATCACTCTCAGCCACGCGATGATCCATAACGATGTAGGGTTCCTGAGCAGCGAAGTTCTCGCGAGTGGAAGAAATGGAATTCCTCGCTGTTCGAGCAGGAATTCCACAGGCGCCGCGGCAGCTGCAGTTCTAAAGAGAAAGACGAAATCATGCGTCTTGCGAATTTGTCTTAGCCTCTGGAACTCATCAACCGCAGGTGTCGCATAGTCGCCATCGTTGTAGTTGCCTATCCCAAGAGTCTGCAAATCAAGACGAGTGAAGACACAATCAGTATTGTCTAGCTCACGGTCTGGTGTCGTATCCTTGGGAATCCGCTTTTGATTATGCTCAATCAACCATCGGGTCCTGATGACAATTTCGTGGGGTGATCGAAAGTTCCGATCAAGCGGGATTGAAGTGAGATCACACCAGTCTCGGTCGAGCGATGAGAAGGTTTGTGGTTGAGCTCCCGCAAACCCATAAATTATTTGATCATCGTCTCCGACCACCATCAGGTTTCTGGATGGTGAGGCGAGAAGTCGGGCTAGTAAGATCTTTGGCGGAGCGAGGTCCTGAAACTCATCGATGAGCCAATAATCGTAGTTTTGAGAGAGCCCGAGACGTACTTGATAATCCGCTAAGAAAATGCGAATCGCCTCAATAATTTGGCCATCAAAATCGATGAGTCCTTGTTCCCGCAGATGTTCTTCATACGCTGCGTGAACCTCAAGGAACTTCTGTTCGGAGCGACGGTGGAACGACTCGTCTGATTCATCCTCGGTTTTATTTAGGCTCACTCCCAATTCGCCGGGTTCGGGGATGATGAATGAACAGCGATAATTCTGAATGGCATCTACCAGGGTTGTCCATCCACCCTTTCGCAGTGGCGGCTCATATCCAACTGATCTGCTTACTCGTTGCAAGACCGTCATTGGCGTCGGCAACTGAGGATTCTTGTGGCCTTGGATAATGGTCGCTCTGCCACGTGCATTGGCGACTACTTCACTCGCAAAACTGTTGAGTGTTCGAACCATCACTTCGGGATGGGCGAGCAGTCGGTCCTTTACTTCGCCTACGGCGGCATTTGTGAATGACACGACGCAAATCCTCGCTGGATCAACGCCGCCTGCGATCAAGAGCCGAACTCGTTCCTCGATGACTCGTGTCTTTCCAGAACCCGCTGGTGCAACGACAAGTGCGGGGCCATCAACATGGCTAGCAGCGTTCCGTTGAGCTTCGGTCATCTGTAGTGTGGCCCTGTATTGACGAACAGCGGCATTGCTTCTCTCTGCATTTATGCGTGAGATACACCGGTCGGAGCCATGGACGATCGCTCGACCGGTAAATCGCACTACCCGATAGTTCAGTTCGCGTAATCGAGTATCTCTGATCTCATCCTTTGCGGGATCATGCCAGCCTTCTCCATCGCACTCAACCACCAGGGAGTCATCGATCAAGAAGTCGACAATGAAGCGATCGATCGGAACCTGAACTTGGTAGGAGATTCCAGCCGTCTTGAGGGCGGTTGCAAGTCGTCGCTCAATGGGCGTGAGATATCTCGCTGTTGCATTGGTGTTAAAATCAGGCTCAGGAAGTTCGCAGTGAACTTGAAGAAGATAGACGAGTTCTTCTAGGGCAAGCAACCGAGATGGTTCAATATTGAATGGTGAGACTGTCGTTGTCGCAGGAATTTTAAGTTCAGCGAACCGACCACTCGTATGGGCGAGAATTGGTGCACCTCGTCGAATCGCCGTCGTTGCTCCTCGGAGCAGGGTAAGTGCTGGAGCCGGTTCCGGTCGAGATGCCAAACCGTCATCCGCAAGACCCTGTGCGGAGAGATTACGAAACAGAACAATGTCAAATCGGCTTGGGGGCTCGCTTAGCAGCGCGGGTTCCCATACGTGAGTATCTTCGGGAAACCAAGATCGATCATTAGTCTGCGGGGCTGCACAGGATTCAAGTATCAGTCCTCGCGATCCTGACACGCCAGGCTGGCTGAGCTCCCGCCAGCGCTCTTCAAGTGTTTTGCTCATGTGTTCTTCGAGAAGGAGATGTTGTCCGCCGCCCGGTACTGGTCGTCGCACTTAGATTATGTCACGATACCGTCAGAGTAGGAGAGGCAGAAGTGTCTGACTTGACGAAGATTGCTCATTTTGATCGACTGGTCAATCTTGCGACGAAACCCGCTGTGTCGTGGGAAGCCATGGATGACCAGCCCCAGGCGTTTGCGATTTTGCGTGAATTCACAACATCAAAGCGAGTTCTGTCTGCCTCTCCGGACAATGCCATCGCTGGAATAGTTTCGCTTCTGTTAGCAGCAGTTACCAATCGGAACAATCCTCAAGATCTGGCCAACGATTGCTACCAGCGCATTAAGACGTGGTTGGACGACCAATTCTTTACACTCTCGCTCTCTGAGCCCATCAATGCTGCACCACTGGTACCGAGCTGTCTGAATCGTCGCCCCCAAGTGCAAGATCTTGTTCATTGCGAAGCAAGGTTTGCAGCTGATCGTGATGAGCGGCGAGTGCCGATTCGCCGACACGAGCCAACTGAAGCTGAGTGTCCGCGATTCAGAGGATTCTGTCCCAAGCGCGCGCCTGGATACTCGCAAAGGTTCGCACGCATTGAGCCTCGACTCGACTTGCCATGGAGCGACTGGTCGCTGCTCGAACTCTGCGCTGTTGCGGGCATCACCAAAACTCATCTAGAGCATGCGTTCGGAACGAAACCAGGCGAAGGCGACGAGGCGATAAATCGCCTGGCTGGTGGCATCAATCGCCTCAACGAAATCCGTGCTCGACTTGGATGTCGGCAGTGTGGACTAAGACTCGACTTTGGCAACAGCTTCACAGTTCTTGATGCCGCATATCGTGCGACAGTGACTTTGCCTTGTAAGTGCGGTCACCCAAGCGTGTACTTCAATCACTGCACCGGCTGTCACGGAATCATTGACAGTCGAGACAGTCACCTGAAAGACGACGACAATTATTACGTTTGCATCACCTGTGGCTCGGGCAAGGACGTTGAAGAAGCAGGACGCGTGTGTCCGAAGTGCGGCGCGAGCGAGTCGCTTGTGGGTGCAGGCCGAAAGAAGCGATGCAGTGTCAAGGATTGCAATCACGAAGTCGAGCTTCCTCTCCGGGCCAGACGCGTCAGGGTTGCTCCGACACCAAAACGAGCGAACGCTGTAGATCCGTTCTGACCGACACCTCTCGGAATCATCAATACCGCGTCGTGCTAAGAAATGGATCGAGCATGTTATTCGGATTGCGATTTCGCCGAAAGCCCCGGAGGACTTTCTGTTCTAACTGCCGTAACACGATGATTCCCATCATTTACGGAATGCCAGGCGACGTGCTTTTGGACATGGCGCACCGTGGCGAGGTGCAAATCGGCGGCTGCGTGATTTTACCTAACCAGCCAAAATGGCACTGTAAATCGTGTGGGCGCCAGAGTTAGCTCGCATCGCTCGCGCCTTTCAGTGGGATGACCCTCAATCCTCTCGGCTCATCAGAGAAAGGGTCTGGTACGGTGCGTAACTGGGACTAAATCGTGGACAGCGCGATAAACACCGAAGCTCCCGTCGTTGTTGACGGGGGCAACGTCGCAGGAAGCGAAGACATCTCGGGATGCGGCAAATTTTGTTGGGATCGCATCGCGATCATACGAAGACTCTGGCAAACGCAGATTGATTCCCAGCCACAGATGACCATTGTTATCGATGAGAGCGTGACACATCGGTTTGGTGCTCACTGCAGAGCCAAGTATCAGCAGGCCGCCCGCGAGTCAGGCGTACTCGTCCAGAAATATGCAGACTCGGAGATACTGAAACTCGCAGAACAAACCGATGCGGTTGTGCTAACTCGGGACCTCTTCAGGGATCATCGGCGCGCCTACCCATGGATAGATGGAAACACGACTCGATTTGTTGGCTGGCGAGCACAGGACGGTCAACTCGTCCTAGAGGCTCGTGATATGGGAACTCCGACCGACTACACCAAGTCCGAGTATGAAGAAAACTCGGAGTTGAAGGCCAGCGGCGCAAATCTCGACAGGGAAGAAGTTCGCCAAGCGCTCAGTCGGGCGTATCGATGCGATACCACTGAATGTTGGGTGCACAAGTTTGACCAAGGAAGATTCACTGGAGTGCCAGACTTGAAAGATCCTTCTGCGCCTCGATGCCCCGTGTGCAAACAATGTTTGGTCGAGCTTGGCCCAATACCCAAACTTGTACAGGTGAAGTTCTCAGACGTCAAACGAAACATAGTCGAGCGGCTCACGCTCTCACCCGACATGGTTCTTGACGTCGGCCGAGAGTCATCAAAGGACATGCTCATGCGAGTTGTGGGTCAACTATGTGATCTCGTGAGTAGAACGCACCTCCGAATAATGTGGGATGGTTCAACTCTGAAGTTCACTGACTACGGCTCAAAAAACGGAACGACATTTAGGCGTTGGCTGGGGAAGCGGCGTGGCTACTCGGAGCCAATCACTGTTACTGGTACGTCATTCATTGTCGGCCCTCGTGATGAGGTGACAGTGGCGGGTGTTCTGGTTGTAACTCGTTCAGCGAGGGAATTCACTCTGGACTCAGCGAGTTCGCCCACCACACCGAAGTCTTCAGGCGACGAAACGTTGCCGAATAGTTGAGAATTGATTTTCAATGAATGATCGGGATGCTCCGCATAGCGCTCAAGTATTGCCTGTATTTCTGATCGTTGATACGAGCGGAAGCATGGCAGAGCACGGGAAGATCGAGTGCCTAAATCTGGCTATCCGAGACATGATTTCATCACTTTTCGATCTCTCTGGTAACGATGTGGAGGTAGGAGTAGCAGTGATCACCTTTGGGGGGTCTGATGCATCAGTGCACCTTCCGCTGTCAGTTGGGTCGATCGTTGATTGGGTTGACCTTGTCGCTTGTGGAGCGACACCGCTGGGCGCCGCTCTCTTACTCTTAGCAAAGACGTTGGAGACACCTACGTTTGTGTCGAACACGTCCTACTCACCTACCACAATCTTGGTATCTGACGGTTTGCCCACTGATGAGTATGAAGTGCCGCTTAGGCAATTCCTTGCTTCTGACGGAGGTCAGGATGCTGTTCGAATTGCAGTTCGGATAGGCCCGGAATCCGATCAGTCAGTCCTAGAGTCCTTCACTGGTACGAAGTCGGCGGTGTTTTCAGCATCAGATGCTGCTGTGATTGAGAAACTGTTTCGCCACTTAACTGATGTCGTACGTTCTCGTGCGAGGGTTGCGGGACTAGAAGCGTTTAATCTGCCGAGTTCCTTTGAATTTGTAGACCTGAGTGACTCGCGTTTCTAGGCCGCCCGAGTCGGTCGTAGACGACGACGGACGGATTCACCATCTCCTTCAGCCAGCCATTGCCTCTGGTGGGCAGGGTGCTGTCTTCATGACACGCGAACCAACCATTGGGGTGAAGCTTCTGAACGAATCCATCGGATCTCGAGAAGTTCTTGCACGAGTCCGAAGACTTGCGATCGAAGACTTAACCTCGATTGCCGCGCCGCTGAGCATTCTTCGCGAGGTTCCGGGATACACCATGGTCTGGTTGCGAGGAATGACCTCAATGTCTCGAGATCTTGCTCCTAGTGGAGAGGAACGAGGTGACATCGGAGCCTGGCGAATCCGAACTGGCGGAGTCAAGAGACGACTTGCCCTGACAGCGAAGCTTGCAGAAGTACTCGCCGACCTGCACGGTCGAGGGATTGTATATGTCGACTTGAACCTCGCAAATGTAATGGTTTCGGCACTCGGCGAATTCTCAGAACTTCGGCTCATTGACCTCGACAATCTTCGGCTTGCATCTGATACCTCATTGGCCGTGCACACACCTAGGTGGTCTGCGCCCGAAATCTTTGACCGTCAACCGCCAACCACCCGGTCCGATAGCTATTCGCTCTCACTCGTAACATTCGCACTTCTCACGGGTTATCACCCGTTTTATGATGGTGATGCTGTTCGATTCACCCACGACGATTCACCGCAGCGAGCCGCCGCAAAGCGAGGGCTGATTCCATCGGTGATTGACCCCGATAGTAATGAGAACCAGTTGTCACATGAACATCTACCTCTTGACGCGGTACTCACGCCAACACTCCTTCGCCGGTACCAACAGACTTTTTCAGAGGGAAGGAATGAGCCACTTAAACGAGTGACGGCTGGTCGTCTTTGTCAAGCGTTATGGCAAGCGCATGACAATACGAGAGTCTGTAGTTGTGGCATGTCTTTTTTGGCGTTGCGAAAAACATGCCCCAATTGTGGCAAGGACGTGTCAGGGTCGTTGACCCTCAGCGTTAGGTCCTCAAACTTGGAATCAACATACTCTCGCTTGACGTTGGGATCCGAAGCCATTGACATTCAGATGCGCCACATACCACTCTCGGTGGCCCCCAACAGAAGGCATGACCGTGTAATGAGTTTGTCGCCAGGCGACGGCTTCTTTCACATTGAAGCGGCCGCGGGCTGGTCGTGCTCATCGCGAAGTATTTGTGCAGGTGAGAGCGCAATTGTTGAGTCACGTGACGGAGAGTCATTTCGTCTTGAACTGAGTTCCAATGAAAGCAAGTGAGGCAAGAGCGGCTCTCCGGTTCGGGCCTATTGTCATTCGTTTAGAACGAAAAATCAATCCAAGTGGTCCAGACTTTGAGTTGGGTTTTCCACGGGTCGGCACTGGGAATCAGTTACTCGTTGAATTCCAGAACGAGGCAATTTCGGTCGCAGCTATTGGCTCTGAGGAGGAGGAGTGTCTCAGCCTTGCACGGACGCGCAAGCCGACCTTGGCCTGGGGAAACCTCATTGACGAGACGAGTCTCGTGGTCGAAGGACTGATCTTTGATGCTGAAGTAGCGTTTATTGAACAAGCAATTCAGCTGTCGGACAACCTGTTCCACGATCTGCAGCAGAGACTCGGCCTATCCGGGCGAGATGACCCACGTCTCTATGACGAATTCATCATAGAGAGCCCGAGCGGTGGAAGCCGTTACATCACCGCATTCATTGCGGGGACACAAGAGATGGCTCTCATTGGACGGAGCCTTTCACTGAGAGTGGATTACTCGGATTCCTTGAGGGCCATCCAAGTAGTAGCACGACGGGCTGACCTCCCAGTTGTCTTAACCCAAGTCGTGCGCGGAAACTTCCGTTTGACTAGCGAGACCGCCGACGCGTCTGATTTTGCGATGCCCGGCCCACTAAGTCCAAAGATGTTCGAGTTGTGGAACTTGTACAACCAGCTTGAGCAAGATGCAGCCGAGGCGCGTGCTGCAGAAATTGGGCAAGCACGACATGGCAAGCCCGAGTATCAGCAGGGTTGTGTGGTTCTTCCAATTCGCGCAACTGAAGACTTTAGATTTCTAGTCGAAGTCAGTCGTGAGCGTTCGGGTCTGGAGCTTGAAGTCGTACCTGCCGCCCTGGGTTTTGAGTCGTCGTCAAGGCTGGAGAGGTTTATCGGCACGCTTGAACACATTGACTTGAGGGCGAGGACGATTGCCCTCAAGCAGGATGACCAACGAGGTGGAAGCCTCTCGAGTGATGGCCTGGTGCGACCCCATCTCGGTGGATCAATCGTGCAAGCGAGACGTCGAGCATACGTTTTTGAGCGACTACGTACCGGTGTTTATGGAATTGAAGCGCTTGGATATCTGCTTCGTGAAGTTCGACCTCCTACGAGTACAAAGCAGAATCGCCGCAGTGCAGTTTCGTCGGCGGTAAAGAAGCTCATTCCAGGAACCTTGACCCCGGCTCAAGTTCGAGCGATAGACATCGCGATAAACACGCCTGATGTCGCTCTGATTCAGGGACCTCCCGGTACTGGAAAGTCTCAGGTAATTGCCGCGATTCAACAACGGCTAGCTGAACTGACGCCAGATCGTCCGTCACGAATAATCCTTCTTACGAGTGCGCAGCACGACGCAGTCGACCTTGTGGCCGCGCGAACCAACATTTTCGGACTGCCGCCACGCCGTATTGGTCAACGCAAGCTTGATGTTGAGAGTCCTATTGCAACTTGGCGTCGAGAGCGGATCGCAGCACTGCGAAACTTCACCGAATCTCGCGAGAAGTCGGTGATCTTACGCTGGCTCAATGACGTGCTTGACGGCTATGAACAAACTCCATATTCCGCGGTAGCAAGTGCTGAGCTTCTCGATGAAGTTGTTGATCGATGCTCGACTGAACTCTCGCCGGGGTTGGTTGAACGCTTCGAGAGTCGTGCTAGAAGTCTGCGTCGTCACGCCAACAAGTCGCGCAGTGCGGGCGACTTACGTGCTGTTCGAGGGCTGCGGACGACCACTATCGGCGACGACGATGATGGTTCTCGGCAGATTGAACGTCTTCTTCATCGCCGCATGGATTCGATTGAGAACTGGCAGTCGCGCTACGTTCCAAGACTTCGCGAACTACTGCAGCAGACTACGCCGCGAGTGGACGCAGTTAGGAGCCTTCAGGCTGAGCTACTCGACGAGTTACTCAGCAACACCACCTTCGGAGCCGTAGTGCTTGCTGATGCAGAAACTCGAAATCTTATGAGTGAGGCAATCGGGCAGATCTCTGGAGCAAGGAATCGTCCATTGACACCTGAAGAGGCAATTGACTTGTTTGTGCTCGATCTGGAGATTGATGAATATGGGGTCGAGCAAGCGATAGGCGAGTACACGGCCGTTTGGGCCAGTACGTGTCAGGGAGCTGCATCGTTAAGTCTTGGAGACCTTGGCACGAAACGAGACTTGAATTTTCCCACCGTAATAGTTGACGAAGCAGCCCGCGCAAACCCCCTGGACCTCCTAATTCCAATGGTCCAGGCTGGTGAGAGGATCATCTTGGTGGGCGACCATCGACAGCTGCCGCAACTCCTCGATGAGAACATTGCGCGACAGATCCAAGATCGCGATACCGGTGACGATAGCGACCCCCTCAGTAGGAGTCTGTTCGAGAGACTCTTTCGCACGTTTGCGAAGCTTGAGATTGAAACCGGTGTCTCACGGACAGTCTCGCTAGACGTGCAGTTTCGAATGCATCCAAAGCTCGGCGAGTTTGTAAGTCGCGTCTTTTACGAGCCGTATGGCGAGGGTTTCACGTCGGGTCGAAGCGAGACCGATTTTGTACATGGTATTGGCCGATTTAAGGGAAGAGTCGCATCATGGGTTGACGTGCCGATTCAAGCGGGGAAGGCTGATAGGCAAGGCAAGTCACTGACTCGTCCAGCGGAAGCTAGGGAGGTCGCCTCAATTGTGGCGAAAGTTCTAGACGAGGCCCCGAATCTGAGTATTGGCGTCATTTCCTTCTATGCGGCTCAAGTGGAATTGATTCTCGAAGAGTTGCTGCATCATGGAGTCACTGAAGTTACGGTCGACGGCATTGCGGTAGCTGAGACGTATCGCGTGTTGGTGTCCGAATCTGGGAAGCGCGAAGAGCGCCTTCGAGTCGGCACAGTTGACTCGTTTCAAGGTAAGGAATTCGACGTAGTAGTACTATCAGTCGTTCGAACGGGAGGAGTGCCGTCTGGAGCGAGCGTCTCTGACGCGTTCGGATTCCTGGCGAGTGAAAACAGGTTGTGTGTCGCCTTGAGTCGCCAGAAGCGACTGCTTGTAGTGGTTGGTGATAGTTCTATCCTCCAGTTACCACAAGCAACTCTCGTACGTGGAATCCCTGAACTCGGAGAACTGTGCGGCGCAATCGCATGAACACTGTCGATGAGAAGATCGTTTGGGTGGGATCTAGAGATTCATTCGACTCGCCACCAAAACGCTTCCTCGTAACGATTCCAATTGCATTGCGCCGTGTGATGATTGAAACGGTAAAGAGTGTCGACGACGCCGACCCATTCGCGCGCGTGATTGCAAATCTAGTTGCCGCCGGTGTACAAAGTGTAGAAGATATTGCAAACCTGATCGGAATAACAGATGTTGCATTCGTGAATGAAGTCGCCCGCCGCCTTGCACAGCGGAAAATTCTGAGGATTGTCAACGGCAAACTCGAACCAATTGATCACTCAGGACACGGCGACCGAGAAGGTCGGACTCGTGAAGTCCACTACGTGGTTCAGGATCTTCTGAGCGGCCGAGTCTGGCCTCGTTTAGCCAAAAGCGTCATTTATGTTGAATATGGGGACGATGACCGGAGCGTTCTGTTCGGAAATCCAGGAAAGCCCATCGTTAGACGATGTTGGAATGTGTCCAGTCGGAATGAGGTGGTCGAACCGACAGAGGATGAAGTTAGGTACGTTGTGAGCTCTCACCTTCGTGACGTCCGACTAATCGGTATCAAGCCGAACACCGATAGGGCTCGGCACCTAGCCATATTTGGAAGACCTGAAGCTAAGACTCCATTCAGTTCCCGACTCGTTCCCGGATATGACGTCTGTCGACTCTTGTTGGGCTTTCAATCCAAAGGTCAGACCGCCGAGGTTGAGGATCCCTTCGAGGTTGGTCCCTGGTACGAGTTGAGTTCCTGGAGCCGAAGGCTTCTCGAGGCCAATCCACATCTGGATACCAGGGTTTCCGATTGGCACCAAAGGCAACACGAGCGATCCGAAAGTAATTTCGGTCAAATTTCGGAACCGATCGGAAGTACTGCAAAGCCTATGGAAGAGAGCGACGAAACAAAAACTGCACATTTGGGTCGCCAAGAATTCCTTGACGTTAGTGAGATGATGCTCAGACTCGCCGCATATCTCCGAGCCGACTTGAGCGCGATCAATTCAAAAAGACTTGGTCTTACGTATGATGCAAATCGCGACTGTTTGAGAGTGTGTCGGAGATGGCTTGAAATGGGCTTTACAAAACCCGAAGTGAAGCCGACACTCGTGCCAGCTCTCGTCGAGAGGGCGGCTGAAGGAGATCCTACGAGACTCGTCGATCTATTCTTCGCTTGGACGCTGCTCGTTGACGATTGTCGCGGACAAGAGCTTGCAAAAGTTGCGCCCAATCTTCCACATGATTTACTTGGGGTGGGGACGAGTCGTACGTTGACTGTTAATCCAGCATTGAGGGACATCACAGCCTTGGGATACCCTCAATCAACAAGGAGTTGAGGGCATAAATGGGCAAGAAGAACAAAGGGAACAAGAACAAGGGACAGTACAACGGGCCACGGCATCAGCAAAGTGCCCCGTCGCCGCAGAAAAGAGAACTTGATCTGCCAGTCGCCGTAATCGTAGATAAAGCTTATGAAGCCGCGAAGAGCGAGAGCGTTGATGAGACAAAGATTGATACTGCGGACCTCCGGGTAGTTGCCCCTGAAGATCTCACGCTCGCACACTCACTCTTTCTTGCAGCGACCGACTCGGCTAAGAGACGTGAAGCCGCGGCGGAACAAAAGACGGCTGATTTGGAAAATCGCGAAAAGCAGTTACTTGTCGACAAAGCACGACTAGCAGATGATCGTCGCAATAATCATGACGAGAGAGTACGACTTTCGGCAGACCAAGCCGAAGTGGAGCGCCGAACCAAAGACTTTGAGAATCGCGAGAAGAACTTGCTTGATCGGGAGATTGAAAATGAGCGACGGTCGAGTGAGCTTGTTGCAAGTCTTCACAAGAAGGCTCATGACGAAGTACTTGGTCCTCTACTCGCAGCCCGCGCCGACCTGATTAAGGCTGAAAAGGACAGGTTCGTTGAGTCTCTGAATGAACACATGAGTCGAATTGCTGCCGTCGAAAAGCGAGAGGTTGACTTGGCGAGACGCGAGCGAGAGTTCGCGCTACAAGTCGATCAGTTCAATGCAGAGCAACACGAGCGCGACGAGGAAGTCAGTGAGCGGGAGAAGGAGCTCACTTCTGACCTCGAGCGTCGGCTCAGCCGAGAAAAGGCCAAGTCGGAACGCCTTGAGCAGAAGCTGTCGCGTCACGTAGAGCTGGAGTCGGCATTACTCCAAATCCGTGAGTTGACAGGCAACGATCCGATTCAGTTGAAGACTGAACTTGATCACCTTCAAAGCCGCGTAAGACAACTCGAATCGGAGTTGTCAAAGAGGCCGTCGGAATCACTGGGCAATCATTTCAACGAAGTTGAGGCACGTGTTCATCAACTTGACTCCGAATTGCTCAAAATTCGTAGCGAAAACGAGAAACTTAAGGCCGAGATCTCATCGTTCCAGAGCTTGGCGTTGGAACGTGATCGGATGATACGCGAGAACGACGTACTCAAGAGTTCAAACACTGCGTATGAACGTCGGATTGAGGAACTCAATCAGAAATTCAAAGACTTGGTAAGGCAGGAATCCAACCGCCCGCCATTTCCTGAGTGTTCTGCTATGGATGTGAGAGAGTCGTTGCAGTCACCGCCGCAGAATTTTCTGGATCGTGCGCCGCCGCTTGATGATCTTGCGAAGACACTGCAGCAGTCTCTGGCGTTCAGATCAAGCCATGAGGGACCGCCGTTGTACTTCGATCTTGATGACGTTCGGATCTTTCTTGCCGGTATGGCCATGAGTCGTCTGCACATTCTCGAGGGAGTCAGCGGAACTGGCAAGACGTCTCTTCCGATTGCAATCGCACGTTCACTCGGGGGACACTTTGCGAAAATTGAAGTTCAGGCCGGTTGGCGCGATAATCGCGACCTTCTCGGCTACTACAACGAGTTCGAGAAGCACTTTCGAGAGCACGAATTTACACGTGCTCTCTACGAAGCCTTGACGCCTCGATATCGCGATGGGATTTACTTCGTTGTCCTCGATGAGATGAATCTGTCGAAACCAGAACAATACTTTGCCGACTACCTCTCGCTCCTGGAAGATCGCGAAGGAGCTGATCTCTCAAAGAAGGCCAGTGTGATGCTCAATGATCAGAGTGTTCACGGACTGCCCAAAATGATGGTTGAGTCCGAGCGAGGTGGTGTCGAACTTCCACTTGGGGACAACGTTTGGTTCATCGGAACCGCAAATCATGATGAAACCACGGCATCGTTTGCCCCAAAGACGCAATCTCGCGCCCACATGATGGAATTACCTCGCCGGCATCCCAACCGAGAGTCAATTCAGCCCACTCCTGGTCACCACAAGTACTGGGGCAAGACCTTGAAGCATTCGTCGCTCACGCAACAGTTTCATGCAGCAGAGCAGGAGTATTCCAACGAAGCAAATCGAGCAGATGAGTTCTTCGGGGAAATCTTAGAGGTACTGGAAAACTATGACGAAGAGTTCAGTTGGGGTCCACGCATCACTCGACAGATAAACCGCTTTGTCCCTACGGTCATTGCTTCTGGTGGCACGCTTGGGCTTGCAGTTGATCACTTACTTTTCACCAAACTCACTCGGCGGCTGCAGAACAGTTTCTCCCCGGAAATGCGGCAGGCACGATCGGCGCTCAGAGAGAGCATCGTCACGAATTGGCCTTGCAGGAAGGTTGACCCAGTTGAATCTAAGGCAATCAAGAATCTTGACCAACAAGTCGCACGGCAGTAATTCGGGTAATGTCGAACTCGAAGGGAGCCGTTCCTGTAACTGAGCCTCCTGAATTCGAAACGGGAGTTGAGGCTGTACTCAAGAATGCATCACTGCCGTCGGTCGTCCTAAGAGTGGCACTTGTTGAAATCCTGGATGATTGGTCCAGAAGGGAAAGCCTAGGCGAACCAGTTGCAGTTCGGCGACTGAATACGAATTACGTTAGCCAGAGTGAGGGCAATCTCATAGATCTGAGCGATTTCGAAAAATCTCTCTATTCGGAACTTGATCAAATTGTATGGATTTGTCAGCGACCCATCCAGGATCTCAGATATGAGGAATTGGTTCAGCCTGTCGGAAGAATACGACGCCTCGCGCGCGGTGCGGCGCTACAGCTCACTTCTCACAGTGAACAATGGGAGCGGTGGGCTCCTGAGTTTCCGATACCTAAAGAAGTTCTGGGGATGCTTCGTGATGACGAGATCAATTTATACGAGAACCGAGTAGTTCGCACTCTCGTTACGGGTGCGCGCGCACACATCTCGCGAAGACTCTCGGAACTGCAATCCCACCTCAATAAGAATTATCAAGGGCAGCTGGTCCTGAGCTCCGGATGGTTTTGGAAACAGAGGCGCGTCGGTGCCGCATTTAAGGACCATGAATTCGAGCAAGTGATTGCCCTCTTGAAATCGGCGATTGAAGACCTTAAGTCAATGCTCTCAAGGCTCGCCGCGATGGAAGGATCTCCACTTTTTGGGTCCACGAGTCCGCGTTCGCCGATTCGTTGGCTTCGAATCACAAACATTCTGAGGCGTGACTTGAGGTATAGCCGTATTCCGCCTCTTTGGCGCTTGTGGTCCTCCGCACGAGATCAAGAGACCGAGGCTCTCAAGCGTCTCGATGACGACTCACTGATTGCAAGATCAATGTCGGTTCTAACGGAGATATTGGTGGCTCGGGCCTTGGATTGGCTTGGATTTGGTTTCGATGAGTCGTCTGGGACTTATTGCAGAGATCAGGCTTCGGTTGCGATTCGGATGAGCGGACCCACTCTCGTTGTATCAATCAACGACCTAGCGGGCAAGCGAGACATTCGGTTCGTCTCCACTGGAAAATCGTTGTTCAGACCAGAATCAGCTGATCCGTTCGCGATTGCGCGCGAACTTGACACAGTGATTCATTCGACAAATCAAACGCTGTCTGCAACGGCTTTGGTTCATCCGATTGAGGAAATGAGTAGTTTGGCCCTGACGCGCAGTGACATTGATTTGTTGGATCACTGCGGTATTGATTCAGTCGATGCGAAGAAGACATGGACTGTTATTCCGGCGAGTCCACTCTCGATTGATTCACTTGAAAGAGTCGCTCGATTCGTGCGTTGGCACCTCTGCGCTCCAATTTTCAACATGTATCCGCCGCAATTGACTAGTGGACGACTGTCAAAGTCCGATCTCGCGAAGATTGAGCCATTCAAGTCAATTAACTTTCGTGATAGCGCGATTCGCATCAGGCAGCCGCTCTCTAGTGCAACGACCGAAGTTCTCAGATCGATCGCCGAAGGGCGTCCCCCCGATTGGCTCTTACGCATATCCGAGGCAAATGAACTATTCGCAAGTGTGATGAAGTGTCCCGTGTATCCAGGTCATGGCTCTCGTGATGTGAGGTTTACGGCTCGTGACAATGACACGTTCGTCTGCCTTTGTGTCAATTGCAAGACAGAGTGGGGTGTTAATCTTTGCGGACTCTGCAGATCAAAAATTCCATTTTTGAGGCCCTACAGCCACGTTTCGGAAGCCGAGACGCCTAAACAATTCTTTGGGTGCGACATCTTGACAACTCTTTGTGAGGGGTCGATAGCGCAAGCAACCGTTCTGGCAGCAGATCAAATCGCAGACCAAGTTCCGATTTGTCCGAGTTGTCGCAAATGCTCAAAGTCTGAAAAGTTTCGCAATTGCCCGAGATGTAGAGCTGATGAGGTCTAGAGCCTCCGATCTGAAATCGAGGTCTAGCCCAATTCTGTGTCAAGGAGTTCGTCAATAAGTTGGTGTTGGGCGGTCTAACTGTCGAGCAATCGGTTAACTAAGGGGTTGTGCCAGTTGGAGTCAGGCATTCTCTTGCTGGCTTCGCGCGCATGTTGGGCAAAGGCCAAAGCCAAGCGCTTCTTCTTGAAGAGTCGGTTTGCCCAGCTATCAAAATCTCCAATGAGAACAACGGAATCGTCTACCCAACGGATAAAACCCTCCTGGCTCCTCAGGCTGCCGGGAATTCCTAGCCAGCCGACGGCTTCTTTACAGACTGCGACAATGACCTGAAATCGATTTCCAGAGGATTCGCGACTCGCGGCCCGTCTCGTCTGAACGCTCAATTGCGCGACATTACCGACATTGAGCCGGATGATGGTTTCGTTGTCGGGGCAGACGGTGACACCCCAGGTCACGCCCCGCTCCGATTCAGCCAGCCCTGCCGCGGCAATTGCGGCCTTCACGAACTCAATTGCTTCGTGTCGTAGCTGTGACTCTTGGAATTTGTCGAACTTGTTTTGTTGAATGTCGGTTGCCATCAGTGTGAGTCCTTCATGGTGTATTGGTCTACCATCTCGACGACTGCGGTGAGTGCGGCGAGGGCTTTGGCTTCTTTGCCTTTGTCCACGGCCGTAGCAGCCGAAGCGAGCAGTTTCGTGATTGCTCGCAGGAGCTTCTTCACCCTCTTGGTCGCCGGCAAGGAACCGAGTTGCTTCACCACGCTCTTAGTTGCCTCGTCAATGGCATCAGCAGAAAGTGGTTTCGAATCGAGCAGCTCGCGAATCTGCTGACCGATGCCAATCAGCGTCATCAGGTATGTGAACGAATCTGTCGCGTCAGTCGTAAGAGCATCGTCGCTTGAACTGAGCGAAATCGCATCGAAATCGACCCAATTGCGTTGCGGAGTCGCTGAGTCCAACCTGGCAGGCGAGAACGCCCAATAGTGCGGAGTATCGATGGGTGTTTCTCGAAGTCTCAACAAGCTTGGCGGCGCGCTGCGACGTACGACCGGCTCGTCGTCAAGATCGTAGTCGGGCTGCACGAGAGTGCGAACAATGACGTTATCCGTGGTCCGGCTGCGGTCGATTGCGAGCCACGCGGTGTACTTTGACAGCACGCGATGCTTGACAGACAACGCGGTGATCAGCTTCTCGAGCTGACTCACGGTGTCCTTCTCGCGGGTTGCCATGAGGTCTGCATCAAGGGCTTTGATGCGGTCGCTTGCCCAGCGAGTGGTGATTGACGAGTCAGTCGAAACTGTCACGGGTATGGTGGCAAAAGTTCCATCGTCACAGACGATCTCAATTGTTGTGCCAGACACCGGTCGCTTCATTCGTGCCGAGAGGCGCACGACGAGGCCCGGATAGATGTCGGGTGAAATGTGTGGCGCTTGTTCGGAAATGCCGGCCGCCAGTAGCCGAGCATGACGGCGAGCCGTCATGCCGATCCGAGACACCACCTTTTCGGCCACTTCTGCAACCATGTGTTCTGCCGGAAGAAAGATGCACGTGCCATCGGCCGAGAGAGCGTCGAGGAAGCCGTTGGCATCCTGTCCAATTGCCAATGTGATCACTCGTGCGCCAGTCAGTTGCTCTTGCCGCATGCGCATTGCCTCGGCTTCGTCGCCGTAGGCGCCATCCGTGAGAATCACCACGACGCGCTCGTG
>Ga0194133_10004521_pt1 | contig 18545 bp, 18 predicted proteins | sample TA2KigOf40mmetaG_FD_155448 | JGI IMG/M metagenome (GOLD analysis project Ga0194133, IMG submission 155448) | Freshwater microbial communities from Lake Tanganyika, Tanzania - TA2015055 Kigoma Offshore 40m | ecosystem: Environmental > Aquatic > Freshwater > Lake | place: Tanzania: Lake... | reverse complement strand
AGCCCTGGCTCACGACATCAAGGGTTTGCTGAGACTGCTGGGCTGGAGACCAGCGGCGGGGACACATTCAGGATGACTTCTAATAGGCCCTGGGGCGGGTACTGCTTCCGCTTCAACCGTCGCTTCTCGATGGCAACGATGACCGATCGCATTGCAAACGCCGTCTGCTGCTGCATGCCCTGCACGGGGTAGCTGCCCTCTGAGTGGTTTAACTCAGGCGGTCCTGTGACCCTTTCCGGAGGGTGAACAGGAGCAGTCAGAGGATGACTGCTAAAGTATGGCAGACGTACTTTGTCTCATGTCTCCCTGTTATCTTATCGCTGAGATTGGAATAAATCATAATGGTGACTTAAATATAGCCAAAGAGCTTATTAAGCTTTCTCATGAATCAGGATTCGACGCTGTTAAGTTTCAAAAAAGAACAATCGATGTAGTTTATACCAAAGATTATCTTGATTCCCATCGTGATAGCCCTTGGGGAACTACCCAACGAGACCAAAAAGAAGGCCTTGAATTCTCTCTCTCTGACTATTGGGAGATTGATTCTTACTGTAAAAAGTTAGGTATTGACTGGTTTGTCTCGTGCTGGGATCTCGAGAGCCAATCTCAAATGCGTATTTTCAATACAAAATACAATAAAGTTGCATCAGCAATGGCAACTAATCACGAGTTCATTTCTCTTGTAGCCGAAGAGCGTAAACATACTTTCCTTTCCACCGGCATGTGCTCTCTTGATCAGATTAGCGATGCAATTAATATATTTAAATCAGCATCCTGTCCATTATCCCTTCTTCATACAGTCAGTAGTTATCCTGCTGAGGAATCAGACCTTAATTTGCTGTGTATAAATACCTTGAGAGAAAAATTTAATTTAGACGTTGGCTACAGTGGCCATGAGTCTGGTGTTTCGCCCTCTGTTATGGCTGTTGTACTTGGCGCCACTGTTGTTGAAAGACACGTTACTCTTGATCGCTCAATGTATGGAAGTGATCAGGCCGCATCCTTAGAACCTAATGGTATGAGGTCTCTTGTCTCATCCATCCGTAAGGTTGACAAGTGTCTAGGTGATGGCGTTAAACGAATTACTTCTGATGAAATCAGTGTCTCTAAGAAACTGCGTTATTGGAATGCACCATGAGCTTACCGCTTACCTACGTTGTCGATATTGATGGAACCATTTGTACAAATACAAATGGTTCCTATGATCTTGCAACGCCTTTTCTTTCATCCATTAAAAAAATTAATAAACTTTATGATGATGGTCATCGTATTGTTTATTTCACTGCTAGAGGTTTTACGACCGGTATTGATTGGACTGACCTTACAACGAAGCAGTTTGCAGATTGGGGAGTGAAATACCATGAACTTATCTGTGGTTCTAAGCCTTATGCAGATATCTATATTGATGATAAAGCAATCAATGCTGAGACCTTTTTTGACCACCCTTCATCATCACTGTTATCCTTTAAAAATAAAATTGCAACATTCCAAAACGTTCTTTCCATAATCTCTGATGATTCTAAGATAAATTCCTCCCTTTCAAATATTATTACTTCTTGCTCTCGTTCACTTCTTGACGGAAAAAAAATAATCCTTTGTGGAAATGGAGGAAGTTACTCTGATTCTCTGCACCTAGCCGCGGAATTTACCGGCCGCTTTAAACATGAGCGTTCTTCATTGCCTGCTTATGTACTTGGTTCAAACCCTTCATCTCTTACTGCTATATCTAATGACTACAGTTACAATGAAGTTTTTTCTCGAGAATTCTCTTCTATGGCTACCGCTGGTGATACCCTAATTTGTTTATCAACAAGTGGCAATTCTCCTAATATTATTAATCTTCTTAAAAGTTTTGATATGCCTAGCCTAGGTATTAATTCATTTCTTCTCACTTCATTAAAGCAAAACTCTTCTTTGCCTCCATATGTTGATGTCTTACAAATACCATCTGACGATACTGCATTTATACAGCAAAGTCATATGATCATAGGTCATTATATTTGTGAAACTCTAGACTCCGAATTTTCATGAGCCTTTCTATCGGTTTTATGCAGGGTCGACTTTCACCAGTTCCCCTAGGCATCTATCAAAGATTTCCTTCTGACTGGAAATCAGAATTACTACTTGCAAGACGGCACAAATTTAGCCATATTGAATGGATTGTAGATTCTTTTTCTGAGTCTTTTAATCCACTCTTGGAATCTGATCTTTTACCTTATCTAAAATCATCTATTGACTCCGACCTATGCATATATTCTGTATGTGTCGATATCATTCTCGAGAAGTTTAGTCATGATACCTTTAATGCTGATCTTTGTGCAGATCTGTTGCGACTAATCTGTTATAATGCAAAGCAGATTGGTGTTACAACGTTGGTCTTGCCGTTCATCGAGAATCTTTCATTAAAGAATTCAATTCTAAGGTCTCAAGTGATTGCTATGATCAACAATTTAGAAGATTATTGTTCAAAGCTTCGTATTAAGCTAGCTTTAGAGCTTGATCTTTCACCAGTTGAAATCTCTTCTTTGTTCCAAGAGCTTAATCCAGATTATGTAGGTATTAATTATGATACCGGTAACAGCGCAGCACTAGGATTTGATATTGAAGACGAGTTTTCGACCTATGGTAATCTTATTTTAGATGTTCATATTAAAGATCGTCTTTTGAATGGTCCTCCTGTACTTTTAGGTACTGGCAATGCAAATCTCCGATTGGCTTCGGTGCTCATTAAAGATTTACCGTCAAAGCCTATAATCATCCTTCAATCATTCAGAAATCATTACGATAATAATCTACTGATTCTGCAGCGTGATTGGTTTGAATATCTTCTCAATTGATATGTTAGATTGTTTAATTCCCGCACGGGGCGGATCTAAAGGTGTCAAAAATAAGAATATATATCCTGTTCATGATGTACCACTTATTGCATACACAATCAAATCCGCTTTAGATTGTCCCGAGATCAGGCATGTTTATGTTTCTACTGATTCCGAACAAATCGCAAGTATAGCTAAAAGTTATGGTGCCCTTGTACCCTTTTTACGCCCTTCCCATTTAGCAGCAGATTCGTCCCTTGATCGTGAAGTATTTACTCATTTTAATTCGTATTGCCAGGACAATAATATTGGAATCACTAGACACCTTGTTCACCTCCGTGCAACAAGTCCTGTTCGTAACATTTCGGTCTTGACGACCGCAATCAACCAATTTCTTGAGGCTCATATCTCAAGTCAATACACTTCCCTTCGCTCTGTTCATCAGTCATTACATTGCCCTTTTAAGTGGTTTAAAATTGTTAATAATAGCTTGGTGCCACTTTTTTCTTCGGAAAATGATGCTTTTGAGCACTTTAATTTACCACGCCAGCATTTTCCCTCTGTTTTGGTGCCAAATGGATATATTGATATTGTTCCATCTTATGTAAAATCCACTGACCTTTCATTTCATGGCTCAAAGATATTACCCTTCGTTACAGATTCTTCATACGACATTGATACCCTTGACCAATTGCTTAATCTAGAGAAATCTTCTATGCTCCTCAAGGAGTCTTTAGACTTAAAAAATGGATTATCTTGATGTTGTATATTCTCGTAGTTCTAAGCCTCAGACTCAATACGTTTCCCAATACGTCAGCTATCTAATTAACGAATTTTCATTGATTAAATCTTCTACCTTATTAGAGCTTGGTAGTGGTAATTGTGATGTCTTGTGCGAATTCCAAAAATATGGCTTTAAAGTCACTGGTTTAGACAATTGTCCTTCTTCTGGCAAGGATCATGGTGTGCCAGTTTTGCAGCATGATTTAAATCTGCCTCTTCCTTTTGCTGACGCTTCATTTGATATAGTTTTTAATAAGTCACTTGTTGAGCATTTACCTGATCCATCAATCATTTTTTTTGAATCTTATAGAGTCCTTAAGCCAGGCGGCAAACTCATTATCATGACACCAGATTGGGAAGTTCAGATGGGTAAGTTCTATGATGACTGGACACATAAAACTCCCTTCACTATACATACCATGAAGAACCTTTCTTCTCTGGCTCAATTCTCATCTACTAGCACTATTCAATATTTTAAGCAATTGCCATTGTTATGGAAATCACCAACTCTATCTCTCCTTTCTAACCTTGTCGCCCCTTTAATTCCTGTTCGAACTAAGTCAAAGCTGAGATGGTTGAGAGAACGACAAATACTTGCTTGTCTTATTAAACCATGAATGTACTTTTTTGGGGTCTTGGTGGTGTTGGCCAACGCCATTTGCGGAATTTTCACTCTATCACAAATGGCATTCATAGTTATTATACAATAGGTGCTTATAAGCACAAGTCTTGTATAAGTGATTCTCTTGTTCTAGACCCTCATACCAATCTATTCGATCTATTCAGCTTCAGCTTCATCAACTCACCTTCTGAACTAAGTAATTACAAGATCGATATTTCTGTAGTATCAACACCCTCTATATTTCACTATGACCACGCTAAGATTATGCTTAAACAAGGTTCTCACTTATATCTTGAGAAACCTGCTGCACTATCACCTCAGCAAATTACTGATCTAATCCACATTAAGAATAGATTAAACCTTAAAGTATCTGTAGTTTCACAGTTTCGCTATAATCCGCTTATTAAGCGCATTAAATCTATTATCTCTTCAGATGAATATGGCCCTCCTTTGTTTGTCGAATCTGTTGTCTCGGAATATATGCCAAATTGGCACCCTTATGAAGATTATCGATCTTCTTATGCAAGCAACTCATCTTTAGGTGGTGGCGTAGTTTTTACGCAAATTCATGAAATAGATTACCTTTACCAATTGTTTGGCAAGTTATCAGTTGTACAATCTATAGGTGGGAAATATAGCGATTTAGAAATTGATGTAGAGGATACATGTCTCTCATTCTTAATACCTGAATCCAACTCCTGCAATTTCCCAATCTATTTACGCCAAGACTATTTGGGATCTCCCCCTAAGCGTTATTTACTTATACAATTCAATTCTGCCTCAATACTATGTGATTTTATTTCTCTTACCCTCACTATATCCTCCCCAAATCAACCTATTGCTGTTGAGGACTATTCTTCACTACAAAGAAACCATCTGTTTGTTGAGCAACTCACTGATTTTATAAACTCGATTGATTCTGGTAAAGCCTCTTCTTTTGTCTCTCTTGAAGAGTCCTTTGATGTTGTTACTATAGCTGCTAATATAAAAAAATTCACTCTAATATGATTCTTGTTACAGATTCTGCTCCATTTCTATCCAAGTTTGGTTCTCGTTTTGAACAGTCATATTTTCTTGGGCCTAAACTATCGTGTTCATTCCCTTTCAGTGTCGTCTATAGCTCTGATCTCTTAGATGACTATCGTTCTTCAGTTCTTTCTAGATATCTCTCTTTTATCAGTGTAGCTCTAAAAAAGTTTACTTCATCAAAATTCTTCAGTCCACTTACTATATATGATTATCCTATCTGTGCTTCTTCTACTCTCTTTAGTGGGAACAACTTATATTCTACTTTTCCTCTTAATAATGCATTCCTTAGGTTAGCACTTTATCACCATTTCAATTCTATCAATAATTCAGAATTTATTTTTTTATTCATCCTTAACCCTTCTCTTTTTCTCTCTTATTTTTTTTCTTTTAAGCATTCACTGCATCAGTCTGCTTTCGTTTGTTTTTATTACATATATGCTTTTTTCTCCTTGTTGTTTATATTGCTTTATTTAACTTTCTCTATTCTTAGGCATCTTTGTTTTGGTCTAGTTTCCCTGTTTCATTTTTTATTTCTCAATATTCGTTTTTTGCTGGGTTCTCCCTCTCTTCACAACAGAAGTCCTATCAAGGCTGAATCTCTCTTAATAACCTATGGTTCCCCCTTAGTCGATAGTCACTCTTCGTTTACAAATCAACATTTCGGCATTTTACCCAATCTTTTACTTAACCAAAATATTCAACCTGATATTCTTTTTATTGATATCAACAAGACTTTTAATCAACTCTTTACTCCATTTGACGCTTTCATGAACCTGCGTCAGGATAAAAGATTGCCAACCATTTCTTTTTCTCCATTATCCTTACATGGTTCCTTTTTTACCGTGCTTCAAGCCTTCATCTTTTATCTACGTTCTTCCTTTAAAGGTATTTTTTCATTTCCTTTTTACTTCCTGCTTGCTTTTAGAACAAAGTTATTCTTCGATTTATTAGTCGATGGCTATAGTGATTTGTTTTTTGGCTCATTCTTGAGTCGTAATATTTTACACTGTTTGCTATTTCACCATTTCTTTAAAAAAAATCAATACACATCTATAATTATTGCAACGGAAGGGCAGGGTTGGGAAAAGTTTGTTTACTCTGCTCATAAAAATAGTTCCTCTGTTGTTATCTCTTATCCCCATTTACCCATTAAAGCTTGGGATTTGAGATTTCTGACTCATTATAATGTTGTTAAATTATTAGATACACCGAAGCCTGACATTTTCCTATCTAATTCCCCATTAAATTCCTCCTTCTTTTGGTCTAACTTCAAACAATACTGTTCCTTCTCAGAGGTTGAGTCCCTTCGGTACAACTCCTTGCGTCCTTGCCCCCCTGGGAATTGTTCAATAGATGCTGCTTTTGATTTTTTAGTACTTGGTGACTATTCATTGCTCACAACGTCTCAAATGTTTTCTGCTATTTTCGGTCTTAATACATCTCATGGCTTTAACATTGCCTATAAGCCGCATCCGTCACATCCTTACATTCCAACGCAATTACCTCAACATTGTCTCCTGACCATTAATAATGATTCTATTTCTTCTCTTTGCAATTGTTCTACTTATGTGGTGGTCTCATCCTCTTCGTCTGCTATTGTTGACTGCCTATTATGCAACATAAACCCTTTAATCTTTAATTCTACCGCCGTTAACCCTTGCTTCTTAAGTTCTCAAACTTATCCTTTCTTTTTCAGCAATTCTTCAGAGCTTGAACAACTCTTTGAAAATTATTCATCCTTACCTAAGGAGTCCTCTAAAGATTTAGCTTTCACCTCAGATGACTATTCTCGTTGGACTAATTTCCTTTCAACAACTTTAGTATCAGACAGATGAATTTTCTTATTGCTGGTTTCGGCACTATTGGTTTTCGTCATTATCAAGCCCTGAGAAGCTTCTCTCCAGATGCTCATATTCACGTCATTGATATAAATCCATCCTGTGTTTCTCATATTGATGATCCACATTTGTCGTATATTGGCCCTTCTTGTAGGCCATGTACTCATTATTCTATAATTGTCATTTCATCGTCTGCTAATGCCCGGCTTAAAATTGTTTCTACTTTAGCTTCCAGTTCTGTAACTTCAAATCTTCTTATCTTAGAGAAAGTCCTAGTACAAAATCCGGTCGATTTGAACGCTCTATCCAGTTCTGCTTCTAGGGTCTCGCAGGATATTTATGTAAATCAGTGGTTCCGGAATTTTTTACTCAACAACAATATTCTAGAATCTGATGATTCTATACAGTCTGCTTCTTTATACGGCTGCGAATGGGGTTTGCTCTGCAATTCTTTGCATTTCTTTGATGCATTCTCATTTTTTTCGCAATCACCAGCTTCTTTAAATGTTGTCTGTGCTGATAATGTAAGACCTATCGAGACTAAACGTAAGGGTTTCTTTGATACCTTGGGATCTTTTGTACTTTCTTCAACGCATCAAATAATTAATGTTTGCTCTTTTGAGTCTCCAACTCAAATCACTTCACTGCACCTTACGATTTTGTTGGCATCACAGGAATCTATCTCTTTTACTATTAGTCGAGATCATATTATTTGTTTTAAAGATCAAAATATTTTAATTTTCGATTCATACAAGTTAAGCTCAGAAATGGTATTAATCTACCAGCAGTTTTTCAATGGAAAGTCTATCTATCTTCCCTCTCTTTCTGAATCTATACAGAATCACTGCACCCTTTTTTCAATTGCTCAAGCTATACCCAACTTCCCGACAAATGACAATTCTTTCTTGTTCACATGACACTTACCACTCCGCTTCATTTGACTCAGTTTACTCTACCCTTCAACTCTAGCCGTCAATTTCTTGGTGATTGGTGTGATCCTACTTCAAATTCCAGGAGCGTTGCTCACCGCTACGATAACCCTGAAGTCCAAAAGTCTGATTATGTAATAGTCAATAAACTATACAATAAATTACTTCTAATTCTTCATTCGTATAGTACATGCTTTGATCCCCATCTCTGCCTTTCTAAACGTGGCATTGAAATTCTTTATGGACCTTGGTTAAAATCTTTCTTGATCAGCTTTGTAGATAGATATTATACTATTCTTTCCAATAAAAAACATAGTTTTCTTATTGCTCCCTATGATCCAAATTTCAATGTCTACTTTCAATCTTCTTACTCTTCTTGTTCTTCTTTAAATTCAGATTTAGCAAATCAACATATTTTCCAAACAATCATTAGTCTTGCAGGCTTAAATACGCTTCCTGTTCGCGCAATTCTCCCTCGACTTAACGACATATATCTTGTTTCTGAGGGTTCGCTCTCTTCAGGATTTCTTCAGTCCAATTCACTATTTACGTTTTTGTTTAGTTGTTATACACAGCTTTCTTCTTTATTGGCCCGGTTTAATTTATATCGTTATTGTATTGCTTACTCTTATTTACCATTATTATCCAATATAATCCTCTCTTCTCGACATAAATCCTTATACATTCCCTCCTTTTTTCATATTTCTCTTTCTACTTCCATCAGTGATTCCCGTTCCGTTGCTTTACGCAATCAGTTATCTCAATATTTGAAAGATCATCTTAAGCTTGACGTTTCATTGAACATCAATCCCGATTGTCTAGTAAAACTTTTCATTGATTTTCTACCTGGCAACTTACTTGAATCGCTTCCCTCGTTTTATGCTAAAGCCAAACAGATGTATTGGCCTATCAGTGGAAAAAGATTTCATATCTTGACAGCTAATTGTTACCAATACAATGATTTGTTTTGCTTCGTAGCAGCCATGTCTTTATCATCCTCCCACTCTAAACTCTCTATTATTCAGCATGGAGGTAATTTTGGTAATGCTCTTTTTAATAGTTCTGAAGACCACCAAAGATCTATTTCCGATACCTACTGGACTTGGGGTTGGAAGGAAGATATCAAGACTTACCCCATTGGTGTTTGCAAGCATTTACCAAAATATAACCCCTCTCCATCTAAGCTAAAAATCTTGTATGTACTCATGGAACTTAATAGATATGTGTACATAAACTATGGCGGTGTTCATTCCAGTCAATGGATTGACTATTGCAATCTTCATTTAGATACTATTTCTACGCTTAAATCAAAATCTTTCGACATTGTACTCCGAACAAAGCCCCGTTCTAATTGTTGGGACTCGCAAAAACGTTTTTCTTCTCTTAATCTACCATTCGATAGTACCCCTTCTTTTCACTCATGTGTTTGCCGATATAATCTCATCATTTCTACTTACAATGCTGGTACTTACCTCGAAACTATGGCTATGAATGTCCCAACTATCATTTATTGGGATCCTCGTATGTGGCCACTTCGTGATTCTGCGCTACCATATTTTAATCTTCTTATCGACTGCGATGTATTTGTATCTATTCCTTTAAAGCTTGTTTCAGTGTTAGCTGATATTGAATCTAAGGGTGTATTCTGTTGGTGGAATGAGCAGCACCGACAAGACTCCATCTATCAATTCATGTCTCAGTACGCCCAAGTTAACTCAAACTACGCCTGTTCAGCACTTCCAAATTACTGATGCTTTCTTTTGCTATTGTTGGTTGTGGAAGGATTGGAACTCTTTATTGTGAACTATTGTCTTTTCTTGGTCACAAAGTTTCTTTATGTGTAGGTTCAACCTCTTCAAACAAGCATATAGATCTTGCTAACAAGTTCAATGCGTCATATTCTTCTGACCTTGCTTCTCTCAAGTATTGCAATACTGACGGCATCATTTGTGCTCTACCCCCGACTTTTTACCTCCCTTCTCTTTTACCTTATGCGCAAACCCCTATATTAATTGAAAAGCCTGGCGCGACCTCTCCTGTTCAATTTGACCCGTTTATTGAACTAAATACACCATCCTTTGTTGCTTATAACCGCCTTTTCTATAATAATATTCAATTTATAAAAAAATTTATAGCATCCCAAGAGATGCTCCATGTTTATGCACGTATTCCAGAATCGCTATCTTCGAGTCCTGATATTAGACAATACCCATATAACTACATTACCAATAGTTGTCATGTTTTCTCAATTCTCCATTACTTGTTTAATTCACCATCGTATACTACATCTGTTTTAAAAGACTCTAAATCTATTTTCTCCTCCACTCATATTTCATGTTCAAATAGTGCGCATATCACAGCTCATCTAGTCTATAATGAATATGCCAATACTTCCATCTCTATTAAGGGAGACTCTGATACGCTTCTCTTGTCTCCACTGGAAAAATTGATTATATATACGGGACTATCTGTTACTACTGAACAAATAAATTCATCTCTGATTAGAAAATATAAGCCTGTGTCACATGTTCTTTCCGAAGAGGATTATTCTATTAAGCCAGGATTCTTGCCTATGCTTAAGTCGTTTGTCAGCTTCATTTACTCTGGCATTTTAGACTCAAGGTTAGTTGACTTTACTACGGCCCGTTTAATCTTAACCAGTATGTGCTACTAATGTTGCTCGTAATTGGCCATACCAGTAAACTTGGCTCCTTATTCCTCAGAAAATATCCCAGTTTCAATTGTTATTGTTACTCTAGATCCAAAGGCCTTTTATTCTTCTCTAACGCTAGTTTTTCTCCTGTTGTATATAATCTAAATTCTTTAGTAGATGTTCTTAAGTTTGTGAAGCCCTCCATAGTCCTATCTTTTGTGGGGTCTACCTCAAATTCTTTTTTATCTCTACAATCTAATCTTTTATTCCTTCATGAATTTTCCTCTGCTTTAAATCTATATCTACTCTTACCAAAATCGTCATTGCGTTTTATCAATATCGGTTCTTTTGGTTCTTCCTCTCCCTACGAAGAGTCTTTTCTCGAGCGTAAGCTTAATTTCTACGAATATTTTAAATACTATGAGTCCATTGTTTATTCATCTTTGACTTCTACCTACCATAATTTTTCTTTTGTTTCCATCCTGCCCTCGATTATAATTTTTCCTCGTTCCACTTATCTTAAGAAAATTTTTTTCCTCATGCTTTTTTCTCCTCTCTCTTTGTCGTCTTCATCCTTTCATTTACCGCTTGTCTCCTCTAATAAGGTATGTTTTTTGATCAATAGCGTTCTTTCAGCACCTTTTGAACCTAACTCGCTTTCCTGTATTTATTCCCGTTCTTACTCCCTTCATTACTTGCATACATCCTTCGTTAGGCACAGTTTTGCTTATAAAATCTTTTCTTTTTTTAAGATTGCTCTTCCTGACTTCTTTTATTCTTTTCTTTCTGCATTATTTCAAAGATTATTTGCTTCCAAGCTTTTTCTTTCCTCCAATCGTTACTCGTATAACCAATGACACTTAAGCCTCGAATTCTTATTATTTGTTCTAGTAGTCTTGTTGTAAATCAGCATCTCATTGAGATCATAGGTCTTCTACGTGTTAATTATAACATCGACCTGGCTACCAATTATTCTTATGAATCTTCTCTTGACTTGTTGCTTTCAACGTGTCCCGTAAAATTACATTCTATCCCCTTTCAGCGTAAGCCAGCCTTTATCCCCGATATACTATCTATTTTTAGCTTATTTAATCTTCTCCTCAAATCAGACTATCAATTGTTATTCTCTTTCACTCCGAAAGCTGGTTTAATTACATCTCTGACTCTCTTCATCCGTCGCTTTTTCTTCTTTAAGAAATTACAATATATTCATTATTTCACAGGTAATCTTTGGCGACATCGGTCTAAGCTTTCATTATCTAGATTCTTGCTTAGGACTATTGATCAATTTATCATATCTGTCTCCAAGTTCTCTTTATTTGATAGTCATACTCAAGTCTCCATCTATAAAAATACCTGTCTAGTTGATATTCGTAAGCTATTTTGCCTTGGCAGTGGATCCCTTAAGGGTGTAGATACCTCCATTTTTACTCCAAATGGAATCCATCGGGATATATATCGTTTTAAGTTTAAAATTCCTAAGAAATCTTTTGTTCTGTTGTATTTAGGCCGCATTAATCCTTCCAAAGGACTTTCTACTCTTCTTTCTGTTTTCAATGACTTAAAAGAAAAATACTCGGACTTGTATTTATTGATTGTTGGCCCCGATGATGGTTATATACTTCCATACTTTCCACCAGAGTCCAGAATACTTCGCTTTGATTTTACCGCTCACCCTGAGAGATTCTATAATATCGCAGATCTCCATATCCTTCCAAGTGAACGGGAGGGTTTTGGCTCTTCTGTTATTGAGGCCGCTGCTTGTGGTGTGCCTACTATTGGTTCTTCAATTGAAGGTTTAAGTGAGTCTATAATCCATCTCAAAACAGGTTTGCTTTATGATCGACAATTCCCTTTACAACTCTATAATTCAATTGAATATCTCTATCTTCACAGAGAGCATCTTTCTGTAATGTCCACTAATGCTCAAAATTATGTTACAAATCAATTTAAACAGGATTGTGTTCTCCAACATTTACAAGAATTTTTAGCTAACAATGTCTAGTTCTTCATCTTCTTCAAAAAAACGTATTCTACTTTCTGGTGTCACAGGAGTCTTAGGTCGTCTTCTTTTGCCTTTATTGGCTTCTTCAAGTTTCTCTGACTGCCAATTCATCTTTATAACACGAAGTAAATTACCTTTCTTTATGGATTTTCCGCCCGGGCGCTTTTTGTATTCATATGGCGATGCTTCTTGCCCGAATTCTTGGGTTCATCATATTAAGACATTTTCTCCCCAGAGAGTAGTTATATTGTCTAATATTCGACATTTTACTGCATTCCGTTCAGGTCTCAATCGTCTTTCAATCGATTCCCTCCCACTTTTGTTAATTGGCAGTACCGGACTTTATTCCTCTTTTGATAACTATTCTGCACCCTATCGCCTCATTGAGAATGATTTAATAAAATATCCCAAACGTGATTTGCTCTTACTTAGACCATCCTTAATCTTTGGCACTATTGATGATAAAAACTTTAGTTCTGTTGTCCGGTTTATCCGTAAATACCGGTTTTTCTTTGTTGTCGGATCTGGTCAAAACATGATTCAGCCTCTTTGTTACCAAGACCTTGCTTATGTTATTAGTCATTGCCTTCTTCGTCCCAGTATCTTCGGTTGTTTTGACCTTTCTGGTTCTCACTGTATATCTTCAATTGAATTTATTAGACTTTTATTTGTACACTCTAAATTGAATCCTATAATTTTCAAGATTCCGCTTAAGCTTGCTCTTTTTGTTGCTTTTATAGTTCAAAAAATTAACCCTTTTGGCCTCATATCTGTTGAACGTATTTTACGGCAGACTGAAGATAAGTGTTTTGATCATTCACAGGCTTCAGGTTCCCTTGACTTTTACCCTCGTAATCTTTTTGATTTTCTTCCCGAATATTGTTCGCTATTCTAGTCCTCGTTATTTACTCTTTTGTCTCAATGATCTCTTTTCTCTCGTTCCTATCTAGTTTATTCTTTGGCTTTACATTGACCTTTGTTTTTTGTATTATGCAATCCCTCTACTTAGAGCCTGGTTTCTAGGTGCACCTAATCATCGTGGTTCTCATTTAATCTCCACGCCAAGTGCGGGTGGCATTTCATTTGTTTTCTCTTTCTTGTTTGCTCTTTTCTTTGAAGATTCATGCTCTTTCCTCCTACCACATGGATTTATGCTGCTTGCGCTTTCTTTTTTTGCCATTAGCCGTTATCAGCCTTTTCGACGATTATCGCCCAGTTCCTTCCTCTGTTCGCCTTTGCGTCCATGTCGGCCGCGTCCCTTCCAGAGGTGTAAAACCCAAGGCCCGATTGTCCTGATTCGAGAGTGAACAGGGGGGAATGACGGGCTGTCATTCGCGAGGCAATGTGTCCCTCGTTCGTTCACGATGAATCCTGACGATTGACTTGTCAAGTCATTCGCCTGGATTGGTGCTTGGTTGTTGGCTATGCCTGAATCTCTGCTGCTCCTGTTGGCGCCGGCCCCCGGGCGGTGAGCGTTGCCACTGCGCCCTGTGGGGGCGCTGCGGCAACGCTCACCTGGGGCCTGGTGTTGGCCGTGGGTTCAGGCGGTTGTGTCCTGGAGCGAGGGCTGGATCGGCAGCTCCTCCAGCGCCGGGATGGCGGCCATGCTCTCGGCCGAGAACATGCGGCGGCCCTCAAGCTGCCTGTGCTCATCCTGCTCCAATAGCACCGCGCCCACCAGGCGGGTGATCGCCGCACCGTTGGGGAAGATCCCCACCACGCGGGTGCGGCGTTTGATTTCCTCGTTAACGCGCTCGAGCAGGTTGGTGCTCCAGACCTTCTTCCAGTGCGGCTCCGGGAAGTGGCGGAAGGCAAGCACGTCTTCTCTAGCCTCGAGCATGAGCTTGGCGGCGTTGGGGAAGCGCTCAGCCAGGGAGCTGGCCAGGTCATCCCAGCGGGCCTCGATCTCAGAGGCTTTCTCCTGAGCAAACACCGAGCGCAGCGCGGCGGTGACCATGCCCTGATGCGCTTTGGGTACGCGCTGGAGCAGGTTGCGCGCAAAGTGCACTCGGCAGCGTTGCCAGCAGCTGCCCTGCAGCATCCGCCGGATCGCGCTGGTGAAGCCCTTGTGGGCATCGCTGATCACGAGCTTGACCCCACTGAGGCCGCGCTCTTTCAGCGAACCGATGAACTCGCTCCAGAAGGCCGCGGATTCGCTGTCGCCCACCTTGAGACCGAGTAGCATCCGGCGGCCATCAGCGTGCACGCCCATAGCCACGACGACGGCTCTGGAGCAGACCTGCATCGCCCGGCCCAGCCGGCCGTGCAGGTAGGTGGCATCGAGGTAGAGGTAGGCGTAGCCGCTGGCCTCCAGTGGCCGGCTGAGAAACGCCTGCACCTGGATGTCGATGTCAGCGCAAATGCGGCTGACCTGGGATTTGGAGATCCCGCTCTGGGAGCCGAGAGCGGCGACCAGGGCGTCGACCTTGCGGGTGGAGACGCCGGCGACATAGGCCTCCATCACCACGGCGTAAAGGGCCTGAGCCACGCGACGGCGTGGCTCGAGGATCGAGGGCAGGAAGCTGCCGGTGCGCAGCTTGGGGATCATCAGGCCGATGTCGCTCACCTGGGTGGTGAGCACGCGGGGCCGGTAGCCGTTGCGGTAGCCAAGCCGCTCCTCGCTGCGTTCGTGGCGATCGGCACCGAGCACGGCGGCAACCTCGAGCTCGATCAGCTGCTGCAGGCCGTGGCGCACCAGCTCGGGGATCAGCTCACCGGCTGTGCTGCCATCCAGTAGCGGCGCCAATGCAGAGGCGCCAGAATCCATCTTGGGCACGGTTCGTCTGGTTGAGGTGGTTCTCAAACCAGGGAAACGGGCCTGCCCACCCCTTGCAACACCAGACGTTGAGCCGGGTGCCTGAGCTGCGCGCTCAACCCCGGCTACGCCGGGGTTGAGGTCCCCAGGGATTTACACCAACCGCCGGGACGCGGGCGCAAACTCTTAAACGCCACCGAACTCAGCGCTTACTGCCGAGAGCGGGGCCTGTACCCAGAGTAGGTGGAGCGTTGGCGGCAAGCATCCCAGGATGCCAACGAAAACCCAGTGCTCACCTTGAAAGAACAGAAGGAGCTTGAACGCCTCCGCGAGCGGCGGCGTTGGCAAGGATCAGGAGCGGTACGCCTCCAGGAAATTCCAGTCAGGGTCAGGGCGGAAGGCCGTCTGGGACGGACCTTTAATAGGCCCTGGCTGTCTCTGCCCAGCCGGCTCTCTTATGCGGCGGCATCTTCTCTACAGATGCAGGCTCCCAATGCCTACGAAGTGGTCCTGCGGATGGGCTCCGATCTCTACCGTTTACGCCGGCGCATCAGCTCTTGAAGGCCAAGCCGCAGCCTTTCCCTGTGCTTCCTCTGCTCTGACCACAGTTGTTCGTAACTTTCGCCATCGCTTCTGGAACAGCTGCCACCTGGTTGTTTCTACGAGTGTTGATTCCGCAATTGCGCAGCCGATTGCTTGATCAGCCCAATGCCCGAAGCTCCCATCGCCAGCCCACCCCCCGGGGGGGGGGACTTGCATTTGTCGCAGTGGCCTCATCTGCTTCCGGGATGGCGCTGCTGAGTGGTTCAGGCTTCCCTGCTACTGCCTTTCCCTTGCTCGCTGCTCCCCTGGCGGTTGTCGGCTTGCTCGACGACCGTCACAACCTGCCCGTATCGTGGCGTTACGGCGTTCAGCTGTTAACGGCCGCTCTCATGCTCGGCTTCAGCCCTATCGTTCAACGATCCGGCCTTGCCGTTGGCTCCGGCAGTTTGCTACTCCTGCCTGTCCTCGCCCTTCTGGTGATTGCCGTCACTGCCGTGATCAACTTCACCAACTTCATGGACGGCCTCGACGGCCTGGTGGCCGGCTGCATGGGTGTGATCATCGCCGCCTTGTCTCTGGCGCTCACTGCGCCCTGGCCGCTGTGGGCTTTGGTGGGTTCTCTGCTGGGGTTTCTGCTCTGGAACTGGAGCCCCGCCAAGGTGTTCATGGGCGATGTGGGTAGCACCTTTCTGGGTGCGGTGTTTGCTGGCCTGGTGCTCCAGGCCTCCAGCTGGCCAGATGCGTTTGGCTACCTCCTGGTGGCCACTCCCCTTCTGGGAGATGCTTGTTTATGTGTACCCCGCCGCTTGCTCGCTGGCCAGCGTGTGTTCCAAGCCCACCGTCTTCATCTGTTTCAGAGGCTGCATCAGGCCGGCTGGCCTCACGCCCGCGTGTCCCTCATCTACATCGCGGCCACAGCGGTGCTAGCGGTGGCCATGCTCGCGGGAGGCTGGCCTTGGGTCTTCGGCCTGGCTGTTGTTGAGCTCTTGGTTGGGGTGTGGCTGGATCAGCGTGTGGCGGTGCCCTTCGCGGTGGCGTCCCAGAGCTGATGCCACACCGTTGGTTGATCCTCGGATACGGCGGTCATGGACGCTCGGTTGCTGATGCCATCAGAGCGCAGGGCGATGACGTGCTTGGCTTACCCGTCGCCTCCAAGCCCCAGCGAATGCCGCAGGCTGGTTCGTGACGTCCTGCGCCTCAGTGTCTGGCGCGCCAACGGCAGCACCGGTTGTGGGCTGTAGGGCTACCCCCGGGTTGCAGCTGCTCGTGGATCCGAGGGGAGCTCGTTCCGCCTTTCTGCCATCGGGCATACCAACGGCGGCACCACCAAGGTCCGGCAGCGCCCGAGGCTGCTCTTTGCCTACCGCGGCGCTCAGGCCTGCGGCCTCGTGAGCGCAGCTGGGTTGTGCGGCCGTCCGCGAACCGCCCTCAGTACAGGTGTATTATTGGTTGAGCGGCGAACGTTCGGCGTGGGTAGGGTTTGATTGTTCGACATCCAGGGTTGGATCACCCTGCTCCTGGGAGGCCTGCTGGCGCTGATCACTCTTTTCTCGTCGTACAGCCATGTCCACATTCCCTTCCTCGGTTCCGTCGTCCTCGATCAGCAAATCGGAGTATTACTCCTCGCTGCCTTGGTTCCGCCGCTTCTTGGCGATGCTCAACTGGCGACCCGTTGTCGACTACGAGCTGAGAGAGATCGAGTTCAAGCAGCGAGAGATCGAGTACGAGCAGCGGAGGATCGCGCACGAGCAGAGGATGAAGCAGCTGAGGAGCGAATCCTTGCGAGTGAGGAGCGAGACCGAGCAGATCAAGAGCGATATCGAGCAGATCGAGAAAGAGAACGCGCGGCTCGCCGAGCTCAACGCCAAGCTGAGTGCAATCTCGTCCAGCTCCGCCACCAGCTCGACCCCTCCGCCCTCAACGCCAAGCGAGTCCGAGACCTGATTTCGCTGCTGGAGGAGTACGGCGGAATGGCCTGAGGCTTCGTTCCCTGCCGCGGCGCTCAGGCCTGCGGCCTCGTGAGCGCCGCTGGTACGCGTGTATTATTAGGTGAGCGGCGAGGGCTCGGCGTGGGTAGGGTTTGCTTATTCGACATCCAGGGTTGGATCACCCTGCTCCTGGGCGGCCTGCTGGCGCTGATCACCCTTTTCTCGTCGTACAGCCATGTCCACCTTCCCTTCCTCGGCGCCGTCGCCCTCGATCAGCAGGGCTGTTTTATAAATTAGATTACTGCTCCTCGCTGCCTTGGTTCCGCCGCTTGTTGGCGACGCTCAACTGGCGACCCGTTGTCGACTACGAGCTGAGAGAGATCGAGTACGAGCAAAGCGAGCGTGAGTACGAGAAGCGAATGCAGCAGCTCGAGAGCGAGGACGCGCAGCTGAGGAAAGAAGACGAGCAAAGGAAGATCGAGCACGAGCAGCGGATGAGGCAGCTCGAGAGCGAGATCGAGCGGCTCGACGCGCTCAACTCCAAAATCGATGCGCTCTTGTTCAGCTCCAACACCAGCTCGATCCCACCCCAGAGCACATCCAACAGCTCCGAGGGGTGATCGGCTTCCTGCTCGAATACGGCG
>Ga0194133_10004518_pt1 | contig 18553 bp, 6 predicted proteins | sample TA2KigOf40mmetaG_FD_155448 | JGI IMG/M metagenome (GOLD analysis project Ga0194133, IMG submission 155448) | Freshwater microbial communities from Lake Tanganyika, Tanzania - TA2015055 Kigoma Offshore 40m | ecosystem: Environmental > Aquatic > Freshwater > Lake | place: Tanzania: Lake Tanganyika... | reverse complement strand
ATATATTAACTCAAGTTTTAGACAAAAATAGAGAAAAGTTTATAAAATAACATTTATTGTTTAAACATTTAGCTAAAAATATTATTTTATAAACTTTTTTCTAGCTTTAAAATTGTGAGAGATATCGAAGACGTAAGTTGATGCATCATCGCGGCGTTACATTTTCCGCGTTACGTTTCCGCGTTACGTTTTCGCAGTTAAGGCTTTTATATATATTAATTAATTAATGCTGTTTTAGTGACAATTTATTTATCTAGCATTCTTGTTTATTTGGTCTACAGACAACCTCATCAACTTTAGGTTTTTTATGACCACTGTACAAACACGTTTGAAAAAAAAGAAATAAATTTCTTCCTCACCATGACCTAAGATAACCTTGTTTCCTTCCTTCCTAACCAGAAATTAGAGAAACATGGCCTAGAATAAAATCTCATTTTGGTTTACCGTGATTCGTCCACATTGCATGATAGGAAAGTTGATCTTCCCATTCAACAACATGAATAAAATACTTTGAATTTAGTCCTAGAATGTTTTTCAAAGCTGTTTTTTTCTTGAATTTTAATGCCAAGCGCGTTTATGAAAATTGAATGATGTTTTTTCTCTGGTTCATATGTTAAAACTTATTTATTTACAAATATCTTGCCAAAGTTTGTATATTTAGCAACATGACGTCTAAGGCAAAGTAAGCCTGATGGATAGCTTAAATTTTGGATTTTTTTTTAACATTTGCAAACTCTGAGGCATAGAAAAAAGGTGCTGAAATGAAAAGGAGAAAGATAGAAAGTTTAGACGGGACTGTATGTAAGCAGCAAGACTTTGAGATGATTGCTTCTAGGGATATTCCCTTGAAAAATTCTCACACATTTAGAATCTTCCAGAGTCAGATACTTTTTTTCATTAAAGAAAAAGGTTTCAGAATGTTCATCTCATCTTGATGATTATCTTTTGTTTCAAAAATTAAGCTTTTGCCTAGTAAAATATAGGCCCAAAAAGTGGTTGGTATTTCGGATCTTCAAGGAATTCGGGCTATTTGCTTGACTTTGCAATTGTCTCATTCCTTTCAATGCTCTGAATAGATAATTACATTTTCGGTGATTTATAAGTTTTAACTAAATATTTCCGATGGACTAATTTCTCAAAAGCAAATTAATCTTCACAGCCAACTAACATTATAGACAAAAAATCATTAGTTGTTGATTGTGTAGAGTAAGTTATGCTAAAAGTTTTGACTTTAAAGTTAGTTGGCAAGTCTCATCACTTTGTTTAATACCACTTTGTGAATTTTTCATGGATAAAGAAAGCCTATAAAGACCCTTTGAAAGATGTTGTCATCTCAAAAGGATTTAATGTTTGGGCTAACCCAGGGGTTGAAGGAATTGCCCAAACTTGGAATCAACCCCCTGAGCCATGAAGCTGTTAAAATAGAACAGTTATGACATTACATTTTATCCTTATGACTTCAAATGGCATCTGGAAACGGGGAGAAACATGGTTGAGAAAGTTTTGGATACTTCCTCAACTAAACCAGAGAGAGGATTTTCAACTTTATTTCATACTTTCACGTAACTGTTTCAAGTTTAGATTCATTTTCTAACCACAAGCCTACTTTACCATTAGTAATATTCAAGTTACTGGAGCAAGTAAGCACCATTTCATCTTTCAAGTATTAAAACAAGTCTTCCGTGATAGTGATAACTATACTGTTAGGTAATGAGGGGTCAAATAATTGCCCAGAACTGAGAAACCAAATCCCCCAAATGTAAAACTGTCTAAATCCTTGGACTACAAGGAACCATAAGGCCTTAAAAGATACATTTTGTTTCATATTCATGTTAGAAAAATATCTTGTAACTCCATAAAATTGATAAAGCCTAACTTTGTGCTTATTTCAAAACTTTTACATACAAATCTGCTTAAACATAATTAAGTAGACGGGTATTTTTTATGCGTGGAAAAATACTTAACCCTCCCTAGCGACCTGCTTACTTAAAAAAATCATGGCTCTGTCAATTTTAAAGCTAAAGAAAAGTTTATGAAACAACATTTTTAGTTAAATGTTTGAAAAAAAGTGTTTTTTTTTAAAAACCTATATCTAGCCTTAAAATTATGGGAGCTATTAAATACGTAAATATAAAACTTTGAACTTAAATATCTCAGTTACTCGGCAAAATATCAAGAATTTGATCAGTACTTTTGAAGCCATCTATGTAAGGATTATGCATGCCAATTTTCAGGCCTCTAGCTTCACTGTTGTGGGAGGAGAATGAGGTGACACTCTGACGCAATGCGACGCCAAGCATTCTTAAACAGATCCCTATACAAAATTTCTAAACTCCTCCCTCGCTTCTCTCGGGATGGATAATCTGATACAGGAAAGACTCAGGCAATGTTGGTGGCAATTTTGGGTTTAAAAATGGCTAAAATGGCTGGGGTTTGAACATACAACCTTAATTCTCAGTCAGGTGCCTATGACCTCTTTGCCAAGGTGCAACCCAGTAGTATATGTAACAATTTTTTAGCTTTTGGGCCAATCACTATTATGTATTACTTAAAATTTGGATGAAAAAGATTCCTTGATAGATGATGGAGTTTTTTCTCATATTAAGTAAATGGTTTGTGTTAAAACCAAGTACTAGGAATAATCAACCTTAAGATTTTACAAGGAAAAATTTCCCTATTCATCATCACTCTTGTAAACTTTGATTTGGGCAGATCTTTCAATTGAGAATTTTTGCCATGAATTCATCCTATTATATTCTATATTTTAGTTGATCTCAAAATCTCTCATCAAAACCAAAGTCTTGTTTCCATTTTGCTTTCAATTTTTTTTCTCATGTGGGTAGAGGTAGTATTCCTACATTTGGATGGCCCATCAAAGCTCATCCAATGAATGGGTTACTTGAAGGGGAAGAAAGAGATTTTCACAAAGGAAATCAAAACTGAGAATAATTTAGTGATTATCTTCTCCAATATTTGCTTTGAATTTCATATCACCTGAATAGCAACCTCTTTTGATTGTTCCATGACAAAATTTCATACAGAAGCCCTTCAAAATTCAAGAAGTTCAATGCAGTAGAAATTTTTCATGTCAACTCAACGGAAACGATTTATGCTTATATGCAAAAAAAAAGTTGAAGGCAAAAGCCATTACTCTGAGTTGAGGGATTTGATAAGCTGGTGCACCATAAACAGTTACTCAACCACAATTCTATACACACTGTCAGTCCTCAGGGTGTAAAATTTCTAGATAATACTTTGCAGATGCGAAAAGAACCATAAAGTTGTAAAAAAATCTAACCCCATAACAAGTTTTTGCATACTCTATCAAATTTGGATGGGAAAAGCAAATTTAGTATTCCACAAATGAGCTTCGGAGTTGAGAGCAGAAGTTGTTAAAGCAAAAAATAATAAGAAGGATCAATTTCAATAAATTTGTTGATACCCTAGGAGATTCACTAAAGTTATCTGAAACTTTCATTACTTATCACAAACACTAAACAAAAAAGAACAAAGAAAGATATCCATCCAGTTTTGATATTGGTGCAAATATTATTTTTTAGAATTGCATTAAATGCAAACAGTTCAAACAAATATTTCTAGCTTGTAGAAAGTATTATATATATGTAATTTTTAGTTGACATTTTCACAAATGAATAAATAAATCATTCAGAAAAACTCTAAATACTTTTTTTTATCTTTTAGAGTGTGCCTTGCGAAATAAATCATTAGAGGCACACTATAAGGCTTCCCTCATGATTTAGACAAAGTATTCAAACCTGTAAGTGATGGAGGCTTTTAGGAAAAAGTCCACTTCCTTGTAAGTAGTTTAACTTGTTACTCTCCAGTTTAAGGTCTGCTAAGCTGTCCATCCCATCAAAAGCTCCCAATTCCAAAGTCTCAATCTCACAATGAGATAAAGCTAAGTTGGTCACAAATTGAAGCTTCTGAAAATATCAATTGATATACTTCACCAATAGAAACTGTAATGTGGTTTCAGCTACAATTACCTGGAATGCTCCACTTCTTATAAGTTTAAAAGGATTTCCAGACAGGTTTAGTCTCATTAAAGCTTTGGCATGTTTCCAAGCCTCAGAAGGAACTTCTCGCATTGCATTTTCTGACAATCAAGCTCAACCTGAAAAAGTGGTTTGGCTCAGAGTTTTTTATGAAATCTCCTAAATTTATTTCCTAAAAAGATTCAAATAAACATATTTATCAGATATATTTTTCTTCTTTCTTTCCCATTGCTTTCTTTCATCTTGTCAAATCAGAATCCCAAACTTTAATTCAATTTATCGCTTTCCTCTTTTGGTTAAAACTTACCAGGTTTGTCAACCTTCTGAAAGCTTTCGGTTCAACTTCACTGATTTTACAGTAGGAGCAATAAATACGTTGCAGATTTGTGATTCCCATTGTGACAAAGAGGTCGTTGCGCAACACACGGATGTTGTTGCCTCGAAGGTCAATCACCTTTTCAATAGGAAACATAAAAATGTTCAGCATGGATTCCAGTATCCGGATTCCTGGGACTTAATTACCTGTGTGGATGGCTCAATACCCGGTGGAATTGCATCTTTGTCTCTATTGATACATTCTGTTGTTTCTTTGCCATTTTTCCACATACAAACACAATCAGAAGGACACTCAGCTGCAGTGAAGGAAGGCTCGGTTAGTAAGAGCCAAACACCTAGGCAAACCAGCAAAAAAGCCGGGCTGGAAATCATTTCAGATGGTGCATGTCTGGCGAACGATAAACCTGAGTTGGATGATAAATCAAAGTATACTCTAGACATGGTAAGAGCATTGTTGGTATCTTACCGTTCAGAACTGACAAACATAATTGCCATTGCTGGAATCAACAACCATTCTGATGATAATAGAGGGAAACATTCCTGAAATTCAAACAAAAATTGCATGTTGAATTTTGTTTTTTTATTGTTGGAAAAATTCTTTTCAGCTTTAAAAATTAGCATCTTTTGATTAAATGCACGATTTTAACATTCTCCAATGCATCTCAACTCGCTCTTCCATGATATATTTGATTTCTATTAAATTTAAATTAAAGCTTTGCGAGTTATGCAGTTGAAAAATTTTTTTCTTCTTATTCTTTGTGTGGTAAGCATTTAAAAGTAAATGGTTTGCTAAAATAGGTGCAAGAAAATATAATTTGGAATATCTTGATGATGTGTTTTTCTCTGATGCCTAAACAAATAAAATCAGGATGCAATTATTGTCATTGGAGGCTGTCAGCATCAATTTAGCATCAAAATTATACACAGTGGTGATGTGAATGAAATTTACAAGAAGAAACATGTAAAGCTAGCTTAAATCAAATCCAGCTGATTAGGGAATTTTACTGAAATCTCTGTTTTCAATGGCCAAATTTTCTTTTGTTGTCCACATTACCATTGTCTTTGAATGTTAGTTTTAAAATTATTTATTATGATCAGAAAGTTTTTTTGAAATTGCAGAGATCAACTCTTCTTTTGTTTTTAAGCTTTTTTATCTATGAAGTTCTGCTGATCCAGACTTTGCAAAGTCAGCTAAGAATCACATTCTTTCAATACAAGAAATATTATAACAAAAAGAGATTTTAGAGAATCAATATTTTGTGGACAGTTTTTTTTAAAAGACTTCTTCTTCTTCGTAACGGCAAATTGAGGTTTATTTACTGATTCAGATTCACATTCCAGTGCAATTTATTGTCAAAGATAGCAAATTTTATGAAATGATTTTGGCAACCAGTCACAAAGTATGAGAATCAAAGAACTTGTAATTTATGCATCTTTTCTAAACTGAATTTTTTTTCAGAATTTTGGTTTTATAGATTTACATGTTGTTGTTCAATTTCTGTTTAAAATTAATCAATAAATGCTGAAAATTTTGCTTTTCAAAAATCCCCATATCCGGACTTCTTTTTAGGGCTACAAAGATTTTCAAAAGCCCCTGCTAAGCTTTTTATTTTTTTCTTTTAAAATCCTTTTTCATCAAAGAAAACTCATCTAAAATTATCAAGAAGAAAAAAGTTAATCCGTTTTTAAAAATACTTTTGCATTAATCTCTCTAAAACTTGAATTTTCAAGCTTGTTGTACTTTCATCAAAAAAAGAGTGCTGACTATTGACCAGCTCCTTGAAAATGTGAACTATTTTTAAAAAAATTGAACCCTACGATCAAAAGATAAACTAGGTAAAAAACAATCTATTATTGTATCATATTGGGGATCGTTCTAGCTCTAGGAGATTCAGGGCTCGATCCCTGGCCTTGGCCAGACTTTGACCCCTGGGTTACCCTTAATTATAGGCATCTTACGACGATTATCTCAGTCAAAGAGGTAAATTTCCTTCAAAATTTTTTGAAATAGCTATCTTTTATGATAGACAATAAGAAATTCCATATCTAAAGTATTAAAAGTATTTGACAAAAATGGTAATCTTAAATAAAACCAATTTTAGGGGCGCCACTTTCCAAGAGGAAGATTTCATGAAAGTCATTTAGCGACATCTGGCGTTGTTTTTGTGAATTTTTAAAGAGACGTGGGAGAATTTATATAATAATAGCAATCTTTCTCTTAAGATTGACATTTTTGAAAAAAAAATCACAATCAAAAGTCTTTATTGATCAAAAAAGCAAAAGCACAGAAACAATTATAAGCCCAAGAAAAAAATCTTATTTGGTCTCTTGGGAGTATTTCATATCCATCCAGTTCATATATGTCATAACTATTTGTAACCCTACTTTTGTGCAGAAAACAGAAAACAAGCTAGATTTTTTTGAATTCCAGAACCAAAAGGGATATTTACGACACTTTTTTCAAATCTCTACTTTCTATCTATGGATTGTTTTGCAACGTGTGTGGCATCCAAAATGGCTTATGAAAAGCTTAAGTCCAGACTAGAGTTAATTAAAACTTTCCATAGAGTTCCTTTGGGACAATTTAGCTTTGCTCAATAACTTCAGGCGTCTCTGCAAACAGTAACTTTCAAGCAGGATTGTCATGCCATAAACAGATTTGGCAAATATCTCGAGAAAAAGTATCTCTTGGGGTAAAGTATACTATCTTAATTGATTTGAGGATGAAATAATGACAACTTTTAAGTTTTTAGCTTGAATACTCAGTTCATAGACCATTTGGTTCAAAGCAAAAATTTTTCAGTTATTACTTTCTTAACTTTCTTAAAAATCTACTTTTTAAAAACAATTCCTTGAATGATTTTCAGTATCTTCATCTGAAATGAACTTCTGGGGAAACATTTGAAGTGGCTTAGATCAAAAAAAATTCTCAGAAAACTTTTTCCCAATCAAAACTTTCAAAGGATTAAAAGGGTTCATAAGTTAAAGGTAAAAAAGTCTTTTTTATCCCATAAAATTTGTGTGGAAAATCAAGGTTTTTTTTAACTGTATTTGAGTATCCAAATAAGGTATCTCGCATTTTAAAAAAATATTTAAAGTGTGCAACAAACAAAGATTTCATTGGAAATAATGTTCTCCATTCAAGCTTAAAAGTTTAAGATAACCCCATTTTTCACTGCCTTTTCTCTGTGAAAAATCCATAGGAGCCATTTTTCTACTTGAAAGTCGTTTATCTTTTGTTTCTGTTGTCCAAATGATTTATAATTTTCACTTAAGTCAATATATTCCACGACAAACTTGAAGAAAGAGTTTCTTTCTCTTTTTCTTCCAATCTATAATTAAAAAAAGATTTGTTCTTTGGTGTTAATTGGTGATAAAGTTTGGAGGGTTTTTTTTATAAATAATTATATATAGTTAGAAAGAGTAACAAATTTTTAGATTATTTTAAGTTCCAAACAAAATAATAAGCAAAGATTAGATAATTTTGGGCAAAAAGTTTTCGAGAGGTCAAAAATTGTATGCAATCAGTATCTAAAATTTTATTTTTTAGTGTATACTAAAATATAAAAGTTGAAAAATAAGTTTGAGGAGGTGGAATAATTAGATTTTTCTTTAAATGGTAACTAGTAAAAAGATTAAATGAGTGACAAAGTTGTGCTAGAAATCTATTTTTTAAAAGCTTTTTCAATTCTTTCAAGAAGTAGCTAACTCTAGTAAATCCCAATGGTTTGACACAACAACATTTTTCTTGCAGAAAGGTTCATTTTTCAAGCTTTCAGCTTCTAAAACTTGGAAGTGTACATTTTTATAGCAGTGTTTCTCACTTGAAACAACCAAACTGCGGTCAATGGAAATCTTGCTGCAAATATTCACTGATCAAAATCAACGTTGGATGCAGATACATGAAGGTTTTTTTATGACAACAAATATCCCGCACAAGTTTGGAAAATAGCAAACCGTGAAATGCCTTTTCGTTATCTTGAGAGCAGGTCGTTATTATGACAGCACAAACTTTATTTTAGCTTGATTCACATCTAGGTCAGTACAGACAAATAAATATCTTACAGCACTGCCCACATGGCTAACACAAAATGTGGTTTTTCCACAACATGAAAATTTTACGAGTAAAGATTGCAAAATATTAAATGAGTAAACGTAAGAAATGACTCTCACCCCAAGGGAGTCGTTTGAAAGTAAATCTCAGGGATTGTATCTAAAGGTAGTTTTCGGTGTGCAAGAGTAATTAGATAAGATTATTTATCAAGATTGTAGAATAGCTTTTTTCTTTATCAAAGAGACTACTAACATAAATTATGCAAAAAAGCAAATCTAGCTTAAGCGATTATTTCATCGAAAAGGTGCTAAGACTGTAAGGTTAAAAGGTAACTCTTTGTCTGTGATTTTTCCAGCTAAATTAATCACTTTTACTAAATGTCATTTGAAAAAAATAAGTGATTTAACTAAAACTTCAGTCGAATGATCGATGAAATTTAAAATTTGTTGAATCTCGAAAGTTAAAATTAGAAAGGCAAGATAAAATTTTTGGTAAACCTTTCACCCAATTGACCATTCAACCATTTTTAAGAGAAAATAGTGAAACTTTATGTACAGGAAAATGCTTTGGCACAGAATACAATGAAATCTTAGGCAATGAGTTTATGAGTTTATGACATTTATTAGGTTCATTCGCAATGACATCAGAATATCACATAACTTGGTAAGAACCGTGTGTCCACAATTAAATATACACAATTTAAAATATAAAAAAATTTGTCAACTTTTTCAAAAATTATTTAATTGTGGCTCTTGACAGCCATTTTAAAATGCTTCTTTAGTTCAATCCTCAGTCTGTCGTCTGATGTTCCAGTCAGCCAATCGTAGTCCAGGTCATTCATGAAGCAAAGTCGATTGTCAATCATCTGTCGTCCAATCCGCAGTCTTGATCCGTCATAAAATTTCAAGCGGCCTCTTCTTCTTCTTTCCACGTAAGAATTTCTTGTCATATTTTGCATCAATCTTGCAGGTTGCCCCGATGTTATGGCTTTGATGGCGATGGAGGCAGTTTGATACTTGGACCAAACTGTTGGTCTTGTCCTTCCAAGTTGGTCAAGTTCACGTCTGGGCATTATTCTTCTGTAATCCTGCACTGCGATTCGGAGCACTCTATAATGAATAGAGTTGAGTCTCCTGATATCCTTGAAGTTGGTGGTGTCATTCAGCCATGCTGCACAACCGTACAGGCATACTGAATAGAATTGAGAGGTAACTACTCTCAAAAATTGCTTGATGGTGAGCCTTGATCTCATGAATTTTAGTGCCGAGTTAAGTTTCTTTGCCTTTTTTAACACATTATCAACTTGAGGAGTCCAGCTGAGTTTAGAGTCAAATGTAACTCCTAGAACCTTCATGTCGCGTCCTGTGTCAAACGATGTTCCACCAATCCTGAAGTTTTGGGGTGTATCCATTCCAAAAATTACTGCTTCAGTCTTGTCAACATTTGTCACCATTCCGCGGGAATCAAGGAATGCCAGGTGAGATTTCATGCATTCTTCAGTGTTAAATCTGAGTTCTTCCAGGGTATCTCCGGTGACAACGACATAGGTGTCGTCAGCGTATGTTGTAACGTGGTAGCCTTTTGTGTGAAGCTCAACTGAACCTTTAATATTGGTCACACAATGTTCCACACAGTTCACACTATGCAAACAAAATCCCCCAGGGCCAACCGACCCAATCAAGAGAATTTTACTTGCAGACCCACACTCAATCAAGTCGTGAAAAATAGGGAATAAGTACCTTGGATTTCCAATAATTTTGCCGTACTTATTTAGCCACTCAAGGACAGCTTCAGGCTTAAAGCGGAAGTGAGAAAATTTCAGGACCACGTTGACAACGTCACCGACGTCAGCTTCAACAATCGAGCCAAATCCGACCACACGACAGGAGTATGTGCAGTTTTTGAAAACCGACGACCTCTCAAATTCAAAATCAGGTGTTGCTGAGACTTCTTCAAGGGCAATATCACGGTTAAGATGGATATTCAATCTTAGAGCTCCGTTTTCGAGTCTAGCTGAACTAAGGCCTATTACTTCGTCTCTTGGTCTTTTCAAGGTTTTATTCCAGAGATCTTTGACTTCTTCGCCAGTGAATTTGTGATCAAATTTTCTACCATTCAGAGTCAAAATATCAATGCAGACAACGTCGCTTTTTCCACCGGACTGAGGTTCATCCGTTTCCATGGAAATATCAGCCTTTCTTTTTTCAGTCTTATTCTTTTGAGATTGAGACATTTTGAAAGTTTGAAATCTGACAAAAATTTTTCGACTGCATTTTTTACTCTAAGTGTCGCGAGGTTTCGTTGAATGTAAACAAGAATGGTTAGTTTTCTTGTAACCGAAGCAGCTTGTTAGTTAACAAAACGCGTCAACTTATCTTGTCTTGAAATCGATGGTCGATGGTTTGTTTTGATTTGAAACGTTTGAATCCACGATGTCTTCCAAAAAAGCTCCAAAAGCTCACCAGTGACAGCAGGTATTTTGGAAAGCAGTCTCCAGCTTGAAAGTTGAGGTTTTCACGGTTCAGATGACACCAAGCACACTCAAAACAGCCAGGTAGAAGTAGCTTTTTTTGAATTTTTTCTAAGAGCCCCAGAGAGTACGTCTGGTCTCGTCTGCGTACATCCGCCGATCCTTCAATGTGAACACAAACCACAAATGCTACACCACTTTGAAAATACTTTACACAGTTTTTCAAGTAAAAAATAAAGCATTCATATTTATGGCAGCTTTTATATGTTAAATTTTAAATGTGTGCAAATTCTTGAATCATTTTCAGTGTAAGATTTTTTTTTAGCTTGTGTTAAGAACTGATTATTCTAACACTAAATCACGCTAATGAGAGTAGTGTTGACTTTACAACAGTTCTTTTTGACTGAAAGTTGTGTCTTATTGTCACTTGATTTTTCAATTTGATAAATGTGAATAAATGAATATAAGAGATAATTCTAATCAAGTTTCTGCAAAACAATCAATCCTGACTGAGATAATCATATACTAGAAATGATTAATTAAGGCAAATCCAGGGGTCAAAGATTTTGCCCAGACCGGGGATTGAACCCCTAATCTCCCAGCTCTCAGTCAGTTGCTCTAACCATTAGGCTACAGCTGTAAAGATAGAAATTACTAAATAAATAATTTTTAAGTCAAAAGCTTTTTTTGTAAAAGTTATGGTATTGTCAATACTTTTATAAAGTTGTTAATTGTGAATAAAAGCAAAGCTTGAGTTGAAAATATCAAAATGCCTTTATAATATAGCTATGCACTCAAAAGTAGTTTTGATATACATCTGGAAACAATAAAATATTTTATAACACGAAATAAAACTTTTCAATGAGAGATCTTCATTATCTACATTGGCCAACTAGATTTAAACAATCACTTTCCAAAGGCTTCATGACATTGAATGAGTTGCAAAACACAGACAAAGGAAATTTTGATCAAAACAAAAAAATATTCCCTTTTTTTCTTTATTGAAATAAATAAGTCGAACCAGCTGGTTTCAATTGATTAATTATGAAACTAGAGTTTGATTAACAAAGTCAATGTTTTTCTTGAAGATTAGAATTGAAAGAGAAGTTTGGTTAAGACTATCAAATTGTTAATTTTCTTGACAGCTTTTTATTTAATGGCTATTTTATACTTGAAAAACCAAAACTTCTCTGTTCAAATTTTTAGTTCTTTCTTTGAAAACAAAATACTCACCTGCAGATGTGGAATGAAATTGATTGTTACAGATTGTTTCAAAAGTATTATATTTTTTTCCTGACCTCTTTAGCACCAATAGTTTCAAGTGCCTCACTTTTAAAGAATTTAAAATTTAGCTATTTATCAAATTTTCAATGTGTCAGTTTTTCTTAAATTTGTACCATGCAACCATTGATTAAGAACTACAAAATCAATTCATTTTAGGGAATTTTCCATTCCTAAAAAGGGTTACTTGAGTAAGCTCTGCAGGGCTCATCAGCTTGACCTCTTTGGCAGGGCAAGACCTGATACCTGTGCCTATTTTCAAACTTCTCCACAGGTAGTCCATAGAGAAAGACTGGTGCCTAAAGGTAAAAAGCCAGAAAGATATCTATTCTTTAGCAACTCTAAGCTGAGGATTTTTACAGGTACAAGGGAATGACTAATGACAAAATCAGAGGTAACTTTTCTATCAGGCCTAATCAGATGATGGTTTACCTCAAGGTTTGGCAACCAAGATCTGAGGATAGAATGCTCAGTTTTTCCAGCTTAGGATTGCCCTTTTCTTCAAGCATAGCTTAATTCCCCAGGCAGATTGTTACAAAGTACTTTTCTTAGTCTTACAAGTAACCGACAAGAATTTTCAGGCAATTTCACTCTGTTTTGTAACCACTTCCTAGTCATACTAAATTGTACATTTGAAATTTCTTTTTTCAACTTGAATGCGAATGAGTTGAAAGAACAATAAACATCATTTGGTTTCTAGTAGTAAAAGTAAAGTAAAGACAACTTGTATAGAGAAGTGAAGCATTAATTTTATATTTTTGTTTGATCGATTATTACTATTAACATCGTTTATTCGACTCAAACACGTTTAAATTACAAACAATAAAAACACTTTACAAGAGTCCTAGTTAACATGTTTGGAGAATAAAAGTGGCCTAATGGTCCCTACTTTATATGCCTGAGGACTTCCTTCTATATCTTGCTCTGAGGTGGAAAACCAGGATTTCTATTTTTGATTGGATTGAAGTCTTTTGTAGAATAAGTGGCCGCACCTGGTGGAAAAACCACCCTGACTGTTGTAGGCGGTAAAAACTGGTATGAACTACGCTAATAGTAACTGAAGAAGGCTGTTTAAGCCTGAAGTGTAACACCAATGGGCTGAGAAAAATTCCACACCCATCGAAGTTGAGTTTGTTTGCTGAAGGAGAGATTCTGTTTGCAAAATTCTGATGGCCTGTCCAACGTCAACTCATGTATAGGAATTAGGTCTGAACTCCGCTCTTTGTTCGGTTACGGTGTTGGAAAGCACATCATGAAATGGATGGAGGATTCAAATATCCAAACACAAAAGTAGAAAATATTCAACGCAGATATATAAAAAAGTAACTCTTTATTTTTAGTGCACTTTTTCAATTTTCAATTCAGTTGTGGTTTCAAACACAATAGGTGCAACTGCACTTTATAAAAACAAGTCTCTGAAACGTTTCCTGGCTTTTGCATTTGAAAACAATGTAAAAGACCATTAACTTTTTTTTGCAGAAAAAAAAACCAATGAAAATTTAATTTCTTGAGCATGAATTTATCTTTTTGAAAAGTTAAGCCTGAACTTTAGATTGAAATAAAAAAAAGCATTTTAGCATAAAAAGTTGTTTCTTTTTTTCCTTAAAAGGAAAAACAAATTTGGAGAATTCACCTGATGCGAAGCTTTTTCTTCATAAATAAAAAATATAGGAATCAGGTTAGATTAAACCCAGCATCACTTGTATTTCATTCTTTAGGGTTCAATTTTTATAATGACCCAATTAAAGAGAACACAGCTACACCTGCATAAATGCAAGTAAAACCCTAACAATCTTAAAGAGATTTGAAAAAACTTTGGTTTGATTACCAGCTAAATATCTATGTTGTCTATCAAGTTTGCAAAAGTTGTAAAAAGATTATCGAAATTGGACTATAAGGATAAAGGAAAATAACAACTATTAAAAACTGATTAATATTAAATACCATTTGATTTATTCAATTAACCTTGAATTTCTCTTTTCAGATAATTTTTTTAGTATTTTAAGTACGTGTCACGAATTTTTTTCATTAAAGTCACACTTTTTTTGACAACCCAGGGTCAAAGGTTGCCTGGAATAATCCACCCTCAGTCGGATCACCTATGGATAAAAAAACCCAGAGAAAAATGAAGAATTTTTCCAGTTTCTAGTACAAAAAATTTATTGACAACCCCCTTTAACATTTGCAAGTAATTTAAAATAAATGTTTAACGTGTGGAAGCACCTTGAAATATCTACTTACTGAAAGAATCAATTGGGAGTTGTGACTCGATCAATGCAAAAGAATTTCTTCAACCACCTAAGCAACTTTTTTCAAAAGTCCAAAAACTGATTAAACTTAAAAAAAAATTTGGGGCATGAAGAGGTCAAAACCAGACAGAAGGTTTGCAGCTCCCTCCATAGAGATTAGGTTAGAGGGTTGGAGTACCCTGGCTTTGACTTCTTTTTCATTTTATCATTCAGGTTCATATCTACAGGAGTAGTCATAGATATGAAATTTCTGAACACATGTGAGTTCTTGATCCAAATTAAAACTTCTGAACTTTCTACATGTCCATGATCCTTTTGATTACTCATTGTGCATGGGTTACACCTCTAAGTTATCAGAATTCCCATGACTCAAGTTTTACTAAATGGTGGATGTTATCATAATCATTTATGTACACTATGTATACCGATATCCTATTCCTGATAAAGTAGGATAGGATTACCATGAATAAAAATTCAAAATTAGCAATGTCTGACAATATTCTCTTTAATGTTGTCATAAATGAATTGTCAAATCCAATTAAAATCCACCTATTAGAAACCCTCCAACCAATATGTCAAAGATCGTTTGACAATATACGAAGTTTTGATCATTCAATGAAAGTTTCTCTCTCTTGTCATCTTCTGTCATTGACATTGTTTCCGTTGTCTTTTGATACTCTTTTAGTTAGATGACAGTTGAGGCCATTTTCTTTTTGAAATAGGTCTGTGGCCCTTTAAGAAATAACATTTTACATAACCTTGGGGATCTTCTATCTGTGGTTGCCAACTGCAGCTTCTGTATCATTTCCATTTCCAAGGCCAGGGGAGGGGGAAAACCTGCCAATGGCTTCAGTTAGGTTAATAGGGGTCGTTGTGGCCTAATGGTTATAAGTTTTGTTTTAATCTTTTTAAGATGCACCTTGCAAATTTTTTTTCATTAAAGGCACACACTGTTTTGGCTAGGAATCACTTGTTATTTTTTTGTCAACCCGGGGTCAAAGATTACCTGGAGCCGCCGGGGTTTGAACCCCAGAACCTCAGATTCCCAGCCTGATATCATGGCAATCTGCGACGGCGACCCCATTCATAATTATCAAATACCACCAAGTGACTGTAAGACTGAAGTTTCAGTGACAGGATTAAGACTCATACATTTTTACAAGATCTCTACGGATTGCAGGACCTGATGAGTGCAGTGGCCTGAGGGGTTTACAGGCATCTAAATTGTTTGCTGTGATATGAGAAAATATAATTCCATGGTGCTGAATTTTGTGCATCTAGCTTGCATGTGGTTTAAACAGATTTAAAACCAAATTTATATCATTGCACTTTAGACTACTGAGGAAGGCTTGCAAGGATTATGGTCTCACAAAATTTAAAGAGCAATTAACAAATTATGCATGCAACAATGTCAAAGATTACCAAAATAATAAGAGATGAACAGCCTAAACCATTATTCAATCTTTTGCAAAAAAAATACTTTTTGTTGAACAAAGAAAATGGGGTTATGGTAAATTCTTTGATGGATTGAAAATGACAAAAGGCTACCAATCCCTGTATAACAGACTGGCGTGTATGAAGGAGATAGATAAACCTTGGCTGGATCAAGAACTAAATGACAATGAAATTAGAATTCTGATGAAGAAATCATTTTTTAACTGCTTGAAAATTTGATCGGATTTAACCATTATGATTACTTTTTCTATATCATTTTTGGGAATAATTGATCTGCCATTTTTAACTTTGAATTGTTGTAAAGTTTTCCTCCAAGGAGAAAGATTAATCAATTCGAAATAAAGGCTGTCAATCAATCAATCAAAACTGGGCTTTTTTAGTTTATCGATCTTGTGCCCCTACAATCAATCAGTAAAAACTAAGAGCAAAATAAGTTTCAGCTTTGTTTTGACAAAATATCTATCTTGTAAGCCATCTTGATTTTTTGTCAATGCTCCAGGACTAGTTTTTTTATTTCTTAAACAGTTTTCACTATCATTGAAGTGAATTTTTTTTGTAAATTTTATTAACAGCTTTGTTGAAAATCGATAGCTAAAAAGGTAAAAATATTGGACAAATTCTCACTGGTCTAATTTGAGCTTTCTCAAGCAAGATTTCATAAGTTTTTCAATTGATTCAAAATCAAATAAAGATTGAAAAAGATCATTTTGACTTACTATATAAATAAGGTGGGAGAGTCTTCAAAGATTTTAGACCAAAACTCGTGGGTCGATCAGGCTATCATAGAAAGCAATTAGAATCATTTTTAGACTTCTGCTTTTAAGGTACAGCATGTTTCCTAAAGCTTGTTCCCTACATCAAGTTCTTTTGGCTATTTCTTTCTGGATTGTTTTCAATTACAATCTTTTTTCAATTTAAAAACATAAATGTTTGCTTCTTTCTTTCTCCAGATGAGACTAATTTTCCTCCAGTGAATTAAAACCATTTTGGTGCTTAAATATACACAAAACAACCCAATCCTTTTACAACTGGAAAATTTTTGCTTGCTCAGTTAACTGCTAAGTTATTCTTTCAATTGACAAAAAAGGAAGAACGTTAAAAACCATCGGGGCAGTTGAGGACTTTCTGCTAGAAGAGCATTTCTTTAGATTGTGCGATACTTAACATACATACAAAGTGTTGATTAAGGAAGAAGGAGGAACACTTTAGAGTCTTACATGCAATCAGGCTAAAAAAAAGCTAAATCTGTAACAAATTCTTGGTGAAAATAGGTTGACAAACCAATTTCTACAATCCAGTATTGGGGTTCAATCTAAAGACATGGTCAATCCTTTGACCTCAGGGCTTAGCACTCACCATGAATCAAGATAAAAGATTTAAGAGATGTTAAAATTTCAAAATTAATATGATCAACCAATGTTGGATAGAATAGAATAGAAATACCTTTTATTCGGACCCATTATTCTAACATCAACAAATTAATATTGACTTTACAAAAATCTGTACGTTGGTCACTATTACACTAAAAATTTTATGATGTCAATAAATCATTTACAATAATCAAAAATTTGACTCCTGATTTCGTCATTGTTTAGTCCAATGGTCCATGGCTTTGTGTAGTCCTTGAATAATTCCAGTCTGTATTCCAAACTTTACTTGCCAGAAGCTGATTGGAGCCATCAAAAAGTATCCAATGTTTTATCGTCTTGATTGCTCATTGTTTGAGGATTTTTAATATACACTTCTTTAGGTTCATGGTCTCTGATTGTTTTAATTACTCTGGAAGATGTAATATACTTAGCCCACTCTTGGGGGCTAGCTAGCTAGTTCAACTTTTGGAATTTGCTTTTTATAGTCTGTAGGCTGTTCTAATGTAGAGAGAGCCCAGCTTTTTTAGGTATTTTTTCTTACATGATTGAAAAAGATATAAATAACTTAAGATTTGGGAATTAATTTACCTAACACCATTCACTTGATTTTCATAGTTGTTATATACAAACAATCAAGTTTGACTTGGAGAATAAGTGCCAATACCAGGGACTAAAACCCACTCAGCCTCCTGGTTCTCAGTAAGCTGTTGTACCAAAAAAGATCCTTTAAAAATTCCAGAAAAAGTGATAAAACTTGAATTGTATGAATACCTTCTCTTGAGACTCCATTTTACTCTGTGCCAAAACATTTTTCGTGTACATAAAATTTCATGATTTTCCCACAAAAATGGTCGAATGGTCAGTTGGGTGGTGAAAGCAATCACCAAAAAACCTTGTCCTACCTTGCTAATTTTGACTGAAAAAATGCATTTAAGATTTAAAAAATCGATTTCCAAGGTTTCCTTATAATTAAAGTGATAATTTGTCACTTTTGTTTAACTATAATCGTGATTTTCAGGTTTCAATATTCAAATATGGTCAGCTAACTTGAATTACTTTTAGGCTAACTTTTTGCACTTAATTAATGGTGAACATCCAGATGAAAAAGATTTCATAAATTTAGATGTTAACATTTCTTCAGCTCAGTGTCGTTTGAGCAAGCTAGCCGAACAGACACCCTCTTTTTGTGCCATGGCAAAAAATTGACATGGCTGAAAAAGGAGTGAGTGTGAGGTTTCTTTTTTGTGCAAAATAAATAGTTTAATTGATTTCTTTTTGGAGGAAAAGCAATAGAAAGTGTCAGCATGGATTTTTCTATCAGG
>Ga0194133_10004517_pt1 | contig 18553 bp, 16 predicted proteins | sample TA2KigOf40mmetaG_FD_155448 | JGI IMG/M metagenome (GOLD analysis project Ga0194133, IMG submission 155448) | Freshwater microbial communities from Lake Tanganyika, Tanzania - TA2015055 Kigoma Offshore 40m | ecosystem: Environmental > Aquatic > Freshwater > Lake | place: Tanzania: Lake... | reverse complement strand
CTTCATCAATTATTTTTTTGAATCTATATATGTTTCTAATGTCAAAAAGCTTTTTAGATTTAAACCGAATTACTGTCAGATTTTTTCCCACATCAATATCTAGTTCCTTACCACTTGACTCTAAAATAATTAAAATGACTCGGCCATAGGTTTTATTAAACTCGTTAATCAGAATCTTGTAAGCTTGCTGAATTCCACCATGGCCAAAACCATCAATCACTAATAATATATTTTTCATAAATTTCCATTAATTTCGCCTCTGGGTCACTTTAACATTATTGTAAGTGATTTATATTCTATGGTAACTTACGTTATGTGGTATTTCAATTGATACATAAAGGCTTCGAATTTTTACAAAGAATAAAATTTAAGTTAGGTATCGACAGAAAAAGCTTTGTTTTGCGGCATATTAAAGAAAACAAGTGTACAAATATTCTTGAAATAGGCGTTTTTAATGGAAATTTTGCGTTACGGATGATTTCAACAGCCTCACAGTTTAAAGGCCCTCGGACGATAAACTACTCTGGTGTTGATATATTTAAATTGAATTTTTCCAATAAAATTAAACTAAATGAGATTGCATTAACGCCAGATAAGAAATCCGACGTACAAAAATGCCTTGAGTTAACTGGGGCTAATATAAATCTTTTTGAGGGTTTCTCGGACATAATCTTACCTCAATTAGTAGGTGTTGAATTATTCGATCTAATTATAATCGATGGTGGGCATTCTTATGACACTGTTAAGAGTGATTTTCTAAATTCGGCTAAATTACTCAGAGATCAGGGATGTATTATCTTTGATGACTATACTAATTTACGTGGTGAAACTCTAGGTAAATATGGAATTAATAGAGTTGTAAGAGAAATTGACCGTAGTCAATTTAAAGTAAAAATAAGTCACAATCGAGATTTTTTCTGGAAATCGTATGGGCTTTTGACTTTGAGAATGGTAAAAGTTAGTCGTTATTAATCAATAGAGTTATTCAATTCTCGAATAAGATATTTATTATCTAAATACTTGACGGTCGCTCTTTTAGCCTAACAAAGTGAAGTTACGTCTAAAACTTAATCATCTCACCATGGTTTAATTGCTTCTCTGGTAATCCTTTTAAGGTGTGTAATTTACCTTGACCATATACCTGCCATTCATCTTGGCCACTTCGTTTAACTACAGAAGTTAACTCATCGATGCCAATTAAAATTACATCACCCTCTAAATTAAGTAATATCTTGGCTGCTCCCTCTGGGATCCATTTAAAAAACTTATTAAAATGTGGAATCACTCTTATATTTGGAATTAGATTTAAGCCAGGTGTTGGTTGATTTCGACTTAATCTAAAATGGGGAATTTGGGATGATAAGACCATCGCGCCAGCGCTACAGCCTGCTAGTGATCCACCCTGTTGCCAATTAGCCAATATTGCAAACCAAACCGGGGTATTAATTAGACAATCAGCTAGGTAATGGGGATCTCCACCAGAGATATAAATAAGACCAGCATCCTTAATCTGACTTGCATACTCAAGATTATTTGCATCCTCCCTGGTGTATATAGGCAAGAAAAGCTGAGTTGCACCAATTAAATCAGCTTGAGTCTTTCCTAATTGCTGCCAGTAATTAAGTCTGGCTTCACTCTCTTTCCCAGCAGCTGTTGGTATTTGGATATATGTTGGCTTCAATCCGTTACCAATACCATCTGTAATTAAGGATTTTTCAAACTCGGCCATGGCAGGTAGATACTCACCTGAGCCAACCAGCGCCAGTGAGCCATTCATGTACTTAATCTATCTCTTTTCATATTTATTATTTATAAATAAATATTATTAATTAAAACTCTCTTTTTACTAATTATTTACCCGCAAAAAATGTCCGGATTTATCGGTATTTGTGCTTAAATCTTTCTTTAAGGTAGAATAGGAGTTGAAGCTGTGACGAACCACAGATTGCTAAATAAAGATCTGCGTTATGGGGGCGGACTCCGGAGGACCCGGGCCACTTAATTCTTTCGTAAAGGGGTGAGTCCGGCAGTTGCCGGATATATCGATGGCGCCCATCGACCCAATTGTTCTTTCATCTTTAGCTGATCTTCAGCCTTCACTTTATTGGCTAGATGCTGACCCACTTGAGCCAGAGTCTCACTCAGCACTCGTTGGTGATGTCACAACTGATCTTTGTATTGTCGGTGCTGGTTACACCGGACTTTGGACTGCGCTACTTGCAAAAGAGCGAAATCCAAAACGTGAGGTAGTAATTGTTGAACAACGCGAGACTGGTAATGGTGCCTCTGGGCGTAATGGTGGATTTTGTAACGCCTCGCTAACTCATGGTTTTGTTAATGGTTACACCCGCTTTGCAGATGAGATGGCGATAATTGATAAGTTAGGCCGAGATAATTTAGATCAAATTGAAGCAACTATAAAAAAATATAATATTGATTGTGATTTTGAGCGAACTGGTGAGTTGCGGGTTGCAGTTGCCCCTTGGCAATTAGAGGGCTTAAAGGCGGAGGCAATTGCTAGAAATAACACTGGAGATCATGTTGAGGTGTTAAGTAAAGAGCAGATAAGAAAAAGAGTTAACTCGCCCCTTTATGAAGGGGCTTTATATGATGCAGATGGCACAGCCTTAGTTGATCCAGCACGTCTAGTTTGGGGGTTAGAGAAAGCTTGTCTATCCCTTGGGGTAAAAATCTATGAGAACTCAAAGGTTGAGCAGTTGTTAGATGAGGGCTCACATGTTTTGGTAAAAACTGCTTATGGTCAGGTAAGAGCAAATAAAGTAGCTCTCGCCACCAATATCTACACACCACTTTTAAAAAGTGTAAAAAAGTATGTAATTGCAGTTTATGATTTTCAATTAGTAACCCAACCCTTATCTAAAGAGCAGTTAGAAAGTATTGGCTGGAAAGGTCGAGAGGGTTTATCCGATGCTGGGTATCAATTCCACTACTACCGATTAACTAAAGAGAATGAAATTTTATGGGGTGGTTATGATGCAATTTATAATTACAAAGGCAAGGTTCGGCAAGAGTATGAAGCCAGGCCTGAAACCTATGCAAAACTAGCCACAAACTTCTTTAAAACCTTCCCACAATTAGCTGGTATTAAATTTACTCATGGTTGGGGTGGGGCGATAGATACCTGCTCTAGATTTTCCCCATTTTGGGGAACAGATTTTGATAACAAGGTTGCCTACGTTCTTGGCTACACCGGCCTTGGGGTTGCCTCCACTAGATTTGGTGCATCAACTATGCTTGATCTACTTGACGAAATCGAAAATGAAGCAACCGCACTTCAGATGGTTAAACACAAACCAATTCCATTTCCACCAGAGCCATTTAGATTTTTATTCATTCGCCTAACACAATGGTCAATAACCAGAGCTGATAAAAATAAAGGCAAGCGAAATCTTTGGCTTAAACTTTTAGATCGCCTTGGGTTGGGTTTTGATTCATAATTAACGTGCGCCCGCAGGGATTCGAACCCCGAACCTTCTGATCCGTAGTCAGATGCTCTATCCGTTGAGCTACGGGCGCAATCATATTAATCGTTGGAAAGTCTAGCGATTTATTAGGTGGTGCCCAAACTTATTAGTCGCTTCCAATCAACCTCTTTTATGCGAGGTTTTCCAGCTAACTCACCAGAGATTACCTCTGAAGCATTTATTTTTTCCCAACCTACTTGATCAATAATTTGGTGCCCTGATTTTAATAATCCTTCAATGCCAGCGATATTTTTTGGCTCCCTCAAGGAGTCAATAATTAAATCCACAACATCTGCTGAGTCGCTCTTGTTTGTACCAATAACCCCTACAGGGCCTCGTTTTGCCCATCCCGTTACATAAATATTGTGTTCCACATACCCGGCAATATTAGCAATCCGGCCATTTTCAATTTTCGCGCCAGGGAACTCAACACAGTCATAGCCAATTGCTGTGACCACTAATCCAGCTTTGATTGAAAAGGTATTACCACTGGCAACAACTTTTCCATTCTTTACCTCATTATGTGCAAAAACAACCTCTTCAACTTTACTGCTACCCTTAATCTCAATTGGGGTAGCTAAAAACTTTATCTCTAACTTTCGTTCTGCACCTTTTTTACTATGCACTGCAATTAATCTCATCGCCTCTAGATTATTTTTTAAATCTTTTTCTACCGCACCCATTTGCTCTACTCGTAAGTTTGCCTCACTTATTTGAGCCTGATCGATATAAACATCGGTGTGTTCTAACTTTAGTAGATCTCGTATTTCAGGAGCGGTAAAGGCGGCATGCTCTGGGCCGCGCCGGCCACAAACTATTACATTTCTGATTTTGCTTGTCTTAAAAATCTTTAATGCATGCTCGGCCGTATCTGTTGGATCTAACTCAGTTGGATCTAGAGCCAGCATTCTGGCTACATCCATCGCCACATTGCCTGCACCGATTACAACTGCAGTATCAGTATCTAAATCCACCTTTACATCGGTAAAATCTGGATGAGCGTTATACCAAGGTACAAAATCTGCAGCGGATAGGCAATTAGGAAGTTCCTCACCCTCTATCCCAAGTTTTCTGCCGGAAGTTGAGCCAGTGGCAAGTACAACTGCGTCATATGCCTCACGTAAATCTTTTAATAATACATCTTTACCTAGCTCAACATTGGCAAATAATCTAAAACCATCCTCTTTGGCAATCTTTTCAAATACTTTCGAGACTGTTTTTATCTTTTGATGATCAGGTGCAACCCCACTCCTAACCAACCCCCATGGGGTGGGAAGGCGTTCAATCATGTCAACATTGAAGGTCACCTCTTCATTTTGTGCTTTTTGAAATGCTTGGGCTGTAAAGTAACCGGCAGGACCGGCCCCTACAATTGCAATCCTAAACTTACGCATCTACTTAATATAGTTCAAGAAATTCTTAATACCAAAAATACTAAGCACTTTATAAATTGGTAATCTTAAATTAATAGGAATAAGAGATGATAAAATTAAATAAATTCTTCTATTGAGGGGTTGATGCATCTTAAAAATAAATGAATACCAATCAATTAAACTAACATTTGAAGTTTTTGAGCGAATTTCATATTTTAACCAACGCTTTACTTTTTGATCACTATATTCAGCACCAAAAGCATTGCCATAATAGTAACTTACGCCAGAACGGTCTAATCTAGCTAAAAAATTGACTAAAGAGAAGTTAGGATTAAATCTAACGTAATCAAAATCGATAAGTATTGTATGCGTTGAATTCAGGAGCCCGTAATCAAGTAAATCACTTAGAATTTCAATTTCGCTACCTTCGCAATTTATTTTTAAAAAAACATGGTGTTTTACTAATATAGGCCTCAGAATTGTGGAAGCTTTTTTAATTAAAATTTTCTCTCTCAAAATTTTAGAATTTGAAGCAAATTTTTTCTTGAATATAGATGCACCTTTACTCCCGGGCTCAAAAAGGAAAGTTTCAAAATCTTTTGATCCTAACCCTATAGGAAAGATTTTATACCTCGGATCCTTAATCGCATACAATTTTTTTAACGGCTCAGATGAAGGCTCAAATAACCAGAACTCCCTGAATCCATATTTTGGATTTCTGGCTATTTCACTTGACTGTCCATAATGCGCACCAATTTCAACAAATATCACTTAATTAGTGTAACATGCTGAATACATAATGAGAGAGTAATTTTTTACAATTATTAAGAAGTTTTTTCGGATTAATTTTAATTAAAGAATTCTAGTCTATTATGACGATTAAGTTGTTTATGGAGTAATCCATAAGCCTTATTTTCGTCTTTTGTAAAAGGTGTGATTAATTTTATCCTTTCTCCAAATGCTGAAATAGAACTCGGTGGTGTTATTACTTGTAGTCTACCAATGGCATGTAACAAAATTTCTAAAGGTAAGACACGCATAATCGGAGTATTTAGTGTAATAAAATTAGTGTCATTTACCCTGAAAGAATTTGGGTAAATTTCGTCAGCGATTCTATGATGCTTAATAAAAATATTCTTATTTAAAGGCTCAAATAAGACGTAATTTAACCTGACCCAGTCTTTAAAACTATCTATTTTTTGTTTATCACGAGGACAAATAATTAAAGGATCAGGTTGATAATATAAATCTGATAATTCAGGGTACTCTTTTTTGAATCTATTTAGAAACTCGACAGATTTGCTCTTTATTAAATTGACATCTATTGGAATGTTTTTCCACAGAAATTTCTGATTAAAACTTCTATTCCTTGTCCATTTGTAATCCACCGAATAAACTTTTTTTGGCCTGACACTTGTAAAATACTTTATATTTCTGTAAAGTTGCCGTGCATATTCAAGCCCAAAAACTAAGTCAGTAAATTGGATAGCTCGATGAGGGTTCGACGTATAGTGAATAACACTTTTTTCGCCCCTTATTTTTAAATTTGGGAAATAACTTATTAAGTTTAATAACTGCTCATCAAAAGTAAAATTTACTAGTTCAATATTGTCCGAAGATTTAATAAATGTTAAGTGGGATTCTTCGATCAATTCCAAAATTTGTGAATTAAGTCGATAAATAGGAAGTGCTATCTCATGAGCTCTTTTATGTTTTAATGGATACTCAAATTGATAGACAGATATTTTATTTTGAAAACTAATTCCCCAAACTTGATAAAGTGTTTGGGGGAGCAACAGTGCTAAATTCATAAGTTGATCTTACTATAATATTTGATTTATTTTATCTTACTTTATCGAGTCAATTTTAATTGGAATACATGTATTCTCAAGTTTACTTTATGTAAAGGTTTATTACTTCAAGTTCATAATATATGAGACACTAAATTCATGTAAAGATCAGTGAGCGCGCAATATTCCGCTTATTACAGTGTAAAATTTATACATTCATCTATTACTTTAGATAAATTTAAATAATAAGGTGCTTCTGATATGTTGTAAAAGTAACCTAGTTTAGAATCAATTTGGTCCTGAGCTAGATTAGGCTTCCTCCAAACACTTCTAATAATCAGCCGCAAAAAATCTAAATCATCACATAAAAATAAATTTGGAAGCACGTCAATACCCTTAAAATGCTCATAATTTATATAAACTGCTTCGGGACTTGTTAAATTGTACTTTTCTTTATGAATGAGTCCAATATACTTCTTTCCAAAAATTGAAGCATCTATAATAAAAGAAGTCATGCCACCTATCACAAATTGTGAATTAAATATTAATGATGGTAAATAATCTATTTCTGGATAAATTCTAGAAAAATTATTGTTAATTAACTGCTTAATTTGCGGATCTAATAATACATTATCAAAATCTTGAAAATGTCTAGCTGAATTTCTATTTTGTGCAAATGGGTGAGGCCTGTAAACTATCCTTAAATCGCCGTAAATATCTGGGTTAGAAAGAATTTCTTTACTTATAATTTTTAAGCATGAGTACTCATTAAAATCTAAAATAGTTCCTACAAAAAGTACATAGTCAAAACTAAAATGAGACTTTAATTTATCGCTTGAAGTGGTCCTGTATCCGGAAAATCTAGCAGTACCAATATTACTTACTTGCTCTGGTTTAAACCCTTGAATTCTTACAGCATGCTCCGAACTTTGGGTACCCCAGGTTGCAACATGACTAGGTAACTCCCACATCGAAGTTTTACTCGATAAATTATCCCAATTGTCTGCAACCATTAGTGATGGCCTTTTTAATGTGTTTAAAATTTTTGGTACATGATATGCAATAGGTTCAAATCCTGAAGAAACGTATACTACTAAATCATAGGTATTTTCTGAAAAAAATTTATTTAATTCTGGGGGTGTTGAAATAATTTTTAAGGCAAAATATTTACATATTGTAAATATGGGATAACTAGCCAATACTCTTATTAGAAAGCGACGAACCAGAATATATAGACCTTTCAAAACTTCTGGGACAATTTTTTTAAAAATTCCAACATTCTGAAAGTCAAATTGTTCATTCCTAGTTTTAAAAAATTCTTTTTTTACTTCTTGTAAGCTATTATTAGAAAGTCTATTTACAAATAATAAAGCTAAGTATTTTTTGACATTAATAAGATTGTAAGGTTGAGAAGTTCTCGTTTCGCGAAACTTAAAAGAAATAGATCTTTTTCTATTTTTCCAGGCACTTAATTCAAAAATAAAATGCAACTTTTTTTGATTATGATTGAAAGATGCTATATTAAAAAAATAGCAAAAATTTATATATTTGTCAGGAACGAAACTCCTTAATTTCTCAGGTAATAGTATTTGAACTTCATAAATATTTAATAACTTATCTAGAACAGATTTATTAAAATAGTATTCAATATACTGGGGGTATATTACGATAAATACTATTTTAGATTTTCTATTTGACATTGTTGTATATTATAGTTTTTTTCAAAAAATTCAAATCTATTTTGCACTAAAATATTGACTTTTCTCATTTAAAAAAGAAATCTTATCTTTTAGAAGTATTTTTGCCTGCCATACAAGTATTTATACAATTTATTTATCTTTTACAAGCTGTCAATTATTGATATATTGATACAGTTTCTTATCTGTGTATTATATTTGAAAGCTTATCTGTATTTTAGTGAATTGCTTTCACAGAACACTTTATAAAACATGTATTGCCACCTGGTTTAAAACAACAAAGTTATTCAGTTACTTAAGCTAAAAATCAGCTTGTCTGCTATTAAAAGACAAGTGTATGCTGAAGTAGTTGCTAATCACGCTTATGTTGTAAGAAATAGCATGCTTTCATTTATTTTAATCGTTATAACTCTAAGGTATCTTGGGATTTCTTTTACAATTTTGAATTCAGGAAATATAGATACGGCTTCGAGAGGTATTAAATTGAAAAAGATTTTATCTAGACTCAAATTTAAGGTTATTCCCTAATTCTTTTAGTTAATTCCAATATTTACATTAAAATTTGTCATTATAAAAAATATTCATTACGTATTAATTTCCAAAAATTAGGTGAATCAGATTTATCTGATCTTGAATGTTTGCGCGATGGAAATGGTAAATTTGTCTTAGGTGACAAATATGATCAAAAATTCTTGATTACTATGTAACTCAAGAATTAATGTAGTAAATTTGGTATGAACGTCAGTCGTATAATGACTAAAAACTATCAATTAATAGGCTGTCAAGAGAAAAAAAATTTACTAATATCCTAGAAATTAGGTAGAATAAACATAAATGGAGACGTCGCATAGCCCGGTCTAGTGCGCCTCACTGCTAATGAGGTTAACCCCTAAAGGGTTTCGGAGGTTCAAATCCTCTCGTCTCCGCCCAAGCTTATTAATAAATATCTTACTTAATTTAAACGCTAACTTTTGCAAAATACAAATTTAGGTATAGATTTGACGAGTGGCTGAATTGGTTATTGACAGCAAAATAATAAAGGAAGACGGATCGGCATTTGTTATTGCAGAAATTGGTCATAATCATCAAGGTAATATAGACAGTGCGCTAGAACTCATTCATTCTGCTGCAGCAGCAGGAGCATCAGCAGCAAAATTCCAAAAGAGAGACAATCGGAGTTTATTCACTCCAGAACTTTTTAATCAAGAATATAATAGTGAAAATGCCTTCGGAAAAACTTACGGTGAGCATCGGGAGGCTTTAGAGTTTGGTTTCAATGAATACAAAACTTGTATTCTGGAAGCAAATCGTGCTGGAATTATATTTTTCGCGACAGCTTTCGATTTTAAGAGTGCGGAATTTCTAAATAAACTAAAAATGCCCGCGTTCAAGATTGCAAGTGGAGATTTACAAAATTTACCACTTTTAAAATACGTTGCTGATTTTAAAAAACCTATGATTGTAAGCACGGGTGGAGCTAACTTTCAAATGATTAATAATGCGGTTGAAACAATTAGAACAGTGCATAATGAATTTGCAATTCTGCAATGTACTGCGAGCTATCCAGCTAAATATGAACACTTAAACCTAAAGGTTATTACCAGATTAAAGGAATTGTATCCTGAAAATATTATTGGATATTCTGGCCATGATAATGGAATTGCGATGGCTGTTGTGGCCTTTACGTTAGGCGCTCGTATCATTGAAAAGCATTTCACGCTTAATAGAGCATTAAAAGGTACTGATCATGCTTTTTCACTCGAGCCTCAGGGAATGCAAAAAATGGTTAGAGACCTGAATCGAGCAGGAGTGGCCCTTGGTGATGGAGAAAAAATTATTTACGATGAAGAAGTTGCTCCAATTGCCAAAATGGGAAAAATGATTGTAGCGGCCAGAAATCTTCCTGTAGGGCACAGAATAGCACTTCAAGACATAGAATACCGTTCCCCTTTTAACGGATTACCACCCTCAGATACCCCAAAAGTTATAGGGAAAGTCCTAAAACTCGGGATAAGCCAATTTACTCCTTTAAGTCTAGAAATTTTGAATTAATCGAACTACTTGACCAAACATACTAAATGTCAGGATTTAGAGGAAAATAAAAAGGTATTTTTAACAAAAACATATGCAATTTTAGTATCCTTAGTTATATTTCAATTACATAAGGAGACTTAAATGGAAAAACAAATTGATATAAATATAGTGTTTCCAAAACCACAGTCTGTTGGTGAAAGACCCTGGGGCACCGAAGACCTTTTGGCTCTTGTCTCAAAACAATTTTCTGTAAAAAGACTTAGAGTTAAATCTGGTAGTAAAGGTGGCTTACAGTACCACCGGCTAAAAGACGAAGTCGCAATTTTAATTTCAGGGAAAATGTTAATTAGATACGACCTTGGGAACAAAGTTCTGCATGAAAAAATTATCGAGGCTGGAGATGTAGTTCACTTTCCACCAGGTTTAATTCACCAGGAGGAAGCTATAACTGATTGCGAATTAATTGAAGCCTCATCTCCACACTTTAATGATAGAGTGAGAGTGGAAGAAATTTATGGTTTTGGGGAACCAAAAGGACTACCGACGACAAATGCTGATGATATCGAGCTAAGGTAACTCTAGTAATTGAAATTAAAATCAATAGTTATTAAGACTTTTATCTCCTAAATTACTATGAATTTCGCCTTGCAATGAGAGTACGTATACTAGGGGCAGGCCCAATTGGGTTATATCTCGCTCAAGAGTTGATCAGAGCAAATTATCAAGTAATTGGCCTTGATTTAAGGCTCAAAGGCGAGCGAAAAAAAATCAGGATGAGGTCCAAAATTAATGGACAAAAAGATCTAATTGAATTTGATATAGATTCAGCGCTAAGTTTAAAGGATGACATAGTTTTTGTAACTACAAAATCTTATGCGATTGATGAATTGACTATTTATAATTTAATCAATAGCCCAGCAGAGACTATTTTTTTGCAAAACGGATTATTGGTCAAGTCAAAATTAAGTGCTCTTTCCTCAAAAGTTGTATTTGGAACAATCACAGGAATCCAGGCATCAATTGAAAAACAACAATTACTTGCTAGTATCAATAACTGTAAAATTATAATTGAAGTTCCTAGCAATAATAATAAAATAAGATCGTTAGCCGCTGCAAATTTGCTAAAGAATAGTGCATTTGAGATTAATACAACTTCTCAAAAATTGATTTATGAGAAGTTTGTACGGTGGGCTATAACTTCGTGTTTAAACATAATGTATGATACTACCTTAGGAGAGTGTTTGAAATTAATAGACCCGAATGAAATAACTGTGGGAATTTCAGAGTTAACAACTTTTATAAATCTAAAATTCAACGTAATTATAAATATGGAAAAAATTTTGTTAGATTTGCATAGTTTACCGTACGAGCTTGTTACGTCATCATATAAAGATTACAAAAAAGGATCTCTGTCAGAGATTACACTGGAACTCGATGATATTCTTGATTATTTCTCCCAAATCAAAATAAATAGCATAATATTACAGAAATGGCGGGAGAAAATTTAATATGAATAACAGAATTACGGCTCTTATACCGGCTCGTGAAGGTTCTATCCGTGTGCAAAACAAGAATACTAGAATTTTAAACGGCCATCCAACAATCTCCTATTCTATACAGACAGCAATTGATTCAGCACTTTTTGATTCGATTATTGTCGCTTCAAACAGTAATGAAATTTGTGCAATTGCAAAATACTATGGTGCAACGCAAGTAATAAAACGTAATGATTCGGATTCATTATCAACCAGCACAGATATTGAATGGTTGAGAAATTTGTATATTTCTGGTTATTTAACTACAGATTTCTTTGCAATATTGAGACCAACTAGTCCCTTGAGAAGTATAAGACTTATGCAGGATTGCATTAATAATTTTCTAAACTCAACTGCTGATAGCCTTAGAACTATTTCTAAAGTTAAAGAACATCCAGGAAAGATGTGGCGTATTGAATCAGAAAACGCGATCCGACCATATTTGCCTCAACCTCAAGGCTTACCCTCTTCCCATGCCATGCAATATCAATCTCTAGAAGAGTTGTACGTTCAAACTAGTGTATTTGAAGTAGCTAAAACCTCGGTTATTAAAGAGTTTGATTCTAGGGAGGGCAAAAATATACTTGGGTATATAACTAGTGGAATTGATTCGCATGCCGTAGATTTAGAAGAAGATTTTGATTACCTTAAGTATTTGGTTAATAAGAATTCAGAACTCTTGCCACGCATAAGAAAACCTTCTTGGTCACTGGGTCATGAATAATATTGCTATAAAATCCTTCAGTACTTACCGAATTCCTGCTGGTTGGCGCGATTGGTTAGTTCTAAAAGTCGAATCAAATAGCAATCTGGCTGGTTTTTCTGAATTCACCGACAGTAATGGTTCAGTTGCTACCTTATTGACCGCTATTGATGAAATTGGTTTGTTGCTCAAAAATAAAGAATTTGAATCCGTTGAGGAGGTAGTTTATAGTCTGAGAAGGAAATATCGGCAGTCACTACCTGGGATAATGTTCAAAGCAATTAGTGCTTTTGAAAATGCTCTATGGGATTTATACTCAAAACAAACTGAAAAGCCACTTATTGACCTTATAAAACACAGAACTCTTGAACTAAAATCCCAATACTATAAGTGCTACTGGTCGCATTGTCCAACGACAAGGTTAAGGGCAAATCAACACATAAATGGTGGACAAATTAAAAATTACAAAGATCTGACAAATTTAGGGTCAGAGATATTAGATATGGGTTTTACAGCATTTAAAACAAATTTAGTTCAGATAACACCTGAGCCGAATGTTCTGATGCCAGGTTTTAATAAAAATTTTGATCTCAAGTATGAACCAATACCAGAAAATTACCCAAAAGAATTAAAAAAAGTTTTGACATCAATTTTGAATGATTCTAACAACCTAGAAATAATTGTAGATTTTAACTTCAATGTTGATTTACTTAAATTTGATGAAATTCAAACAGTATTATCCGGCATGAATATTCGATGGCTAGAGATAGATTTTGATGATTTTATTCTTTATGATGAGGTGCTAAATACAAAAAAATATCGAATTTGTACTGGAGAAAACATCCTTGGCTTAAACAATTTTGAGAAGGTTATTTATGATCAACGCATTGATATTATATCTATTGACGTTTTATGGAATGGCTTGACAGAGTCTATAAAAATTGCAGAACTAGCAATCGCAAATGGTAAAAAAATTGCCGTGCATAATTACTATGGGAGTTTAGCGACTTCCATTGCATTGGTATTCCTGTCTATGCTGCCCATAGATGCTTTAGAATTATTAGAATACGATTTTGATGACGTTCCTTGGAGAGATTTAATAGTTACTAATCCACCTACTTTTACAAATGGAACACTAAAGTATGAACATGGGCTTGGCTGGAATAATGTATTTTTACCAAATAAAACTGTAAATTGATAAAATTTTTAGAATAATAATGATTCGTTCAACAAAAAAGGGTAGAAAATGATGACTAACCTGGACAAAAAGAGAAAAACTACTTCTTTGGCACGCAATCACGATTTACCATCTCCTGACGCTATTAGTATATTTATGAAAACAGGCTGGGCAGCAGTTGGGGAGGAGATTATCTCCGCTCATCCAGTAACTGCATATACCAAAATACGTAGAGAAAAATTATCTAAAAAATATCTAGGTAAAAGATTAATTTTTCCAGCAGGATCTCTAAAGGTTAGAAGCAATGACACCGATTACCCATTTAGAGCTCACTCAGCCTTTGCTTGGATTACTGGCATTATTGCCACAGATTCTGTTCCAGACTCAGTTTTTATTATGGAGCCGGCAGGGGATGGTCATGAGCCATATCTTTTTGTCCACCCAAGATCTAGTAGAGATAGTGATCAGTTTTATAAAAACACTAGATATGGTGAGTTTTGGATTGGTAAAAGGTTATCTCTTAATCAAACTCAGAGTAAGTATCAGGTAACTGTCAGAGAGTTAGAGCAGATTGAGAGCTTTTTAGCTAACAAGATTGATTCGGTAATTATTAGAGGAGAGGATTTAAAGATTGACCAATTAGTTGAGGCCAACACAGAGCTTGAGGCTGAATTTTTAAATACCAACTCCATCCTTAGAATGATTAAAGATGAGTATGAGATAGAGCAGATGCAACAGGCGGTTGATGCCACAGCTAGAGGCTTTGCCGATATGGTTAAGGTTTTTCCAGCTGCTACCTCAAAGCCAAGGGGTGAGCGAGTGATTGAATCTGCTTTTTATGGCAGAGCAAGAGTTGAAGGAAATGAGAATGGTTACTCGCCAATTGTTGCTGCCGGCTCACATGCTTGTATTTTGCATTGGATTAAAAATGATGGCGATGTATTGCCAGAGGATTTAGTGTTAATTGATGCTGGCGTTGAGTTAGATTCTCACTACACAGCAGATATCACTAGGACCTTTCCAGTAAGTGGCAGATTTTCAAAAGAGCAGCGGGATATTTACATGATCGTCTACCGCGCGCAATCTGCTGGGATTGCCGCAGTTAAGCCTGGGGCTAAATTTAAAGATATTCATAATGCTTGTATGCAGGAGATTGCCAAAGGCGCATATGAATTAGGAGTATTACCAGTATCAATTGAAGAGTCATTACGGGAAGAAAATGGTTTTCATCGAAGGTGGCAATTTCATTCATCCAGCCATCATCTTGGCCTTGATGTGCATGATTGCGCCCATGCCAGAAAAGAGCAGTACATGGATGCGGTATTAGAGCCAGGAATGATTCTCACCGTTGAGCCTGGTTTTTATATTCAAGCAGATGACATACTCTTTAGCCCAGAGTATCGCGGCATTGGAGTTCGAATTGAAGATGATGTGTTGGTGACCCAATCAGGTGCAAAAGTTTTATCAAACTCTCTTCCGCGCCACCCCGATGAGGTTGAGGCTTATCTGGCAAAGGTTTTAAAGAGTTAAATTACTTTTTACTTTTTAAAGCTCTAGTAATAATTGTAGTAATTAGTGAGATGATCAAGGATACCCAAAGTGCTGACCAAAAATTTGCCACATCTAAGCGATCACTCCATCTGGCAGTTAGAATCAACATCGCAGCATTTATAACTAGTGAGAATAATCCGAGAGTAATTAAGATTGCCGGCAGAGTTAATAATTTAACTATTGAACCTAAGATGCCATTTATCAGACCAAAAAGTAATGCCACCCAAAGATAGCTCCACGCTCCACCATTAACACTTACCCCAGAGAGTAAAGAGGTTGCTGCCCAAAAGGCGAGTGCGCCTGCGATTAGACGAATTATTAAACTCATCCTTATTTAAACAATACCCTCACGTTTTCGAATCTTACTTCCCAGCCATCTAACTGGGTCATACTTCTCATCGACCACGCGCTCCTTCATTGGAATAATTGCGTTATCAGTGATGCGAATATGCTCCGGGCACACTTCAGTACAACACTTTGTAATATTACACATGCCAAGTCCATGCTCTGCTTGCGCTTTTTTCTTTCGATTTTTTAAGATATCAAGTGGGTGCATATCAAGCTCTGCGATACGAATGAAAAATCTTGGGCCAGCAAAGCTTTTTTTATTCTCTTCATGATCGCGAATGACATGACAGGTGTCTTGACACAAAAAGCACTCAATACATTTTCTAAACTCTTGGCTTCGCTCAACATCAACCTGGGCCATTCGGGCTGCCCCTGGCTTTAGATCAGCAGCGGGTATGAAGGACTCAACCTCCATCGCCTTTTTATAATTAAATGAAACATCAGTTACTAAATCTTTTATTACCGGAAATGCTCTAAGTGGAGTAACGGTGATAGCTTCACCATCGGCAAAGCTTGCTACCTGAGTCATGCAGGCAAGGCGTGGTTTGCCATTTATCTCCATCGAACATGAACCACACTTACCAGCTTTGCAATTCCATCTAACTGCTAAATCTCCCATTTGAGTTGCCTGCACCCGGTGGATTACATCAAGTACTACCTCACCCTCATTTACCTCAACCCCAACCTCTTTTAGGCCACCTTGGGATGCATTTCCGCGCCAGATTTTAAGCTTTAGTTTTTTACTCATTATCTGCCGCCCTTTGCTAGCTCATCGCTGGTTAAGTACTTCTCTAACTCATTTACTTCAAATAATTCAAATAGCTCCTTTGGCATTACTGGCAGTGGTTGTTGCTTTACTACTACCTCTTTGCCATTAAAGGAAGCAATATTGTTAATTGTGCGCCACTTTGGATCCATCTTAGGAAAATCATCTCTTGTATGTCCGCCGCGAGATTCCTCTCGGACAATGGCAGATTTTGCAGTGCTCTCGGCAACTAGCAACATATTATCTAAGTCAAATGAGAGGTGAAAGCCGGGATTAAATTGTCGATCTCCGGCTACTGATACATTCTCAATTCGCTTTCTGATATCTTCAATCTTACTTATCGCATCTGCTAACTCACTTTTTGTTCTAATAATGCCAACTAGGTTATGAGTAATCTCTTGTAGCTCTTGGTGTAGGGAGTATGGATTCTCCCCACCTGTACGTTTAAAGGGAGCGGCAATCTTTTCAGATGCTAGTTTTATTGTTGACTCACTTACCTTAACTGGCTGATTTTGCTTTACATACTCAGATGCGCCAACACCGGCACGGCGGCCAAAAACTAAAAGGTCAGAGAGAGAGTTACCACCTAATCTATTTGAGCCATGCATGCCACCTGCAACTTCTCCTGCGGCAAATAAACCAGGAACACCAACTGCGGCAGCAGTATCAGGATCTACCTCAACCCCACCCATTACATAGTGGCAGGTTGGTCCAACCTCCATCGCCTCTTTAGTTATATCAACCCCAGCTAACTCATAAAATTGATGCCACATAGATGGCAATCTCTTCTTTATCACCTCAGCTGGTAATCGCTTTGATACATCTAGATACACACCACCATGGGGCGATCCTCTACCAGCTTTAACCTCAGAGTTAATTGCTCTTGCCACCTCATCCCGAGGTAGTAGCTCTGGGGGCCGGCGGTTATTATCTTGATCGATATACCAACGATCTGCCTCCGCCTCATTATCGGCATACTTATCCTTAAATACATCTGGAATGTATTTGAACATAAATCGCTCACCTAAATTATTGGTTAATATGCCACCCTCACCACGAACAGACTCTGTTACTAAAATTCCTCTAACTGATGGTGGCCAAACCATCCCAGTTGGATGAAATTGTAAAAACTCCATATCAACTAAATTGCCGCCCGCTTTTAATGCCAGCGCGTGACCATCTCCGGTACCCTCCCAGGAGTTTGAGGTAATTTTAAATGTTTTACCAACTCCACCAGTTGCCAAGATAACCGCGCTTGCCTCAAATAAGAGCTCAACGCCATCTTCGCGGCGATAGCCATAAACTCCAGCGACCTTGCCATTTTCTTTTAAGACATCGGTAATTGTTACCTCAGCAAACACCTTTAGGTAACTCTCGGCATCCCCAAACTCTTTTTTATCGGCTTGTTGCATGGCAACAATCTTTTGTTGCATTGTTCTAATTAATTCAAGACCGGTTCGGTCACCAACATGGGCAAGACGTGGATACTCATGTCCACCAAAATTTCGCTGCGAGATCTTTCCCTCTTTGGTGCGATCAAAGAGTGCGCCCCATAGCTCAAGCTCCCAAACACGATCTGGGGACTCTTTGGCGTGAAGCTCAGCCATTCGGTAGTGATTTAAAAACTTACCCCCACGCATCGTGTCTCTAAAATGAACCTTCCAACCATCATTTTCATTGACATTACCCATTGAGGCAGCCACGCCACCCTCTGCCATTACGGTATGGGCTTTGCCAAATAATGATTTGCAGATAATTGCAACACGAAGACCTGCGCTCCTGGCCTCAACTGCAGCGCGAAGCCCAGCCCCGCCGGCACCAATTACAACTACATCATAATTGTGTCTTTGCATCTCAACCTTTTCACTCATAAATTTTTTGATCACCCTTTTTTAAAAGAAGTAGTAATTGGTAATGGCCCCACTTGCGACCTGGCGAACATAAAAATCGGTAAAGGCAACGCCAAAGAGGGAAACCCAAGCAAAATTTGGATGGTAGTGATTTAAGGTGGAGACAATTCCCCACGCCTTATATCTAATTGGATGCTTTGAAAAATTCTTTAATCTGCCACCAATTGTGTGGCGGCAGGTGTGA
>Ga0194133_10004516_pt1 | contig 18555 bp, 16 predicted proteins | sample TA2KigOf40mmetaG_FD_155448 | JGI IMG/M metagenome (GOLD analysis project Ga0194133, IMG submission 155448) | Freshwater microbial communities from Lake Tanganyika, Tanzania - TA2015055 Kigoma Offshore 40m | ecosystem: Environmental > Aquatic > Freshwater > Lake | place: Tanzania: Lake... | reverse complement strand
TTTTATCACCAGGGTTTGACTCATCTTTAAGGTAAAGCCTAAGATCTTCAAGTCCTTGAGCCAGTAATGCCATGATTGCCTTTGCAACTGGATCTACTTGCGGCTCTTGGGGTGCAGGAACACCTAACTCATCTACCGTTCCTTCTGGAGTGAGGATGATGAGTCTGTCAAGAAGAATATCAACCAGAGCTGTGAGGAGATTGTTGCACAACACATATTCAGTATTTTGCCGATGGCCACTGCAAGCAAGAACCCATGCTCGACAACAAAGGGCAATACTTTTCAAAGGGACCACGCAACTTTGACGCTGCTCGGCCAGCTAAAAATCCAATTCAGGTAATTAATGTCAGCTCAAGGATGTGAAGATTGATTTGAAAAAGTTTCAAAGTACCATGTTGAAGAGCTTAGATAACATTCCGAATCCATCGAGAGCATAAAATGCAGTTTTATCTTGATTGTGGCCTTTCTCAAAAGTTCTTATGAGCTCACCAAGTGCTCTTTCAGCAGCAGATACAGCATTGTTAGGCCTGATAAAAATAAAAGTTTTATTTCTGCAGCCCCAACAGAGAAATAAGATAAAAGTACCAAGCTCCCTTTCCTTGAGAGCCGAAAACTTTTTCGATGTCTCTTAAACTCTTTCCAATCTTGCCTCTGTTGGGAGCATCGCACTTGGCACTTGAAATTATGCACAAGCTGGACTCATAATCTACTGCTCTGGCCAACATTCGGGACTTTAACTTTTTAGCTTTCTTCTTCATTGCTTTCAGCCTAAAAAAAAGTTTTCTTGGTAAGTCAGACACTTGGCCCCAAGGAAAATTGCTTCCTTACCTTTCCTTGCTCTCTAAACTTTTTGGGTCACGTTCGTCTGCAGGTGCATCAAGTATGAGTCTGATGTTACAACTCTGAAGCTCTTCCCTTGAAAGTTTCCTTCCATCATGTGCTTGAGAAACGCGTTCAGCATGAAGTCTACCTCTAATGTGAGATTGTAGGTGCACCTCGTTGACAATTAAGACTGAACATAAAGAGCACTTCTTTTTGGGATCGTATGGCTTTAGTTTTGGCACTGCTTCGTCATCGCATCGCTGAACTGAAAGCTCAAATGCCTTTTGTCGAATGTGCTCCAACTGTAACATTAAAACAAAAATTTTACTCGAAAAACATTACAAATATTTTCTTGTCAAATTCCTTAAATTTTATGCAGATAAAATCAATTGAAGAAAGATTAGTGACCTTTTCTTTGTGTCTTCTTGTAGCCTCTAGATGCTTTTGATTGATCTTTTCTTGCAATTCCTCTTTCATATCCCTTTCTGCAGCTCTGACTATCGATAATTTTTCTTCCCTGTCTCTTGCCTTTTCACGGGCAGCCTCTTCGCGACCTTTCCTTGCAAGCTCCTGCTCTTCTTGAATTCGTTCATCTCGAGATTTAATACGATTCTGAAGACATTAAAAGTTAATTATGAAGTACATTGCAGTGAATTGAGTTATCCAACTTTTACCTTGAGAGCCTCAACATTCTTAATTCTCTCCACTTCCAAAGCCTTTCTTCTTTCCTCAGCTCGTGCTTCTTTGGCTTCCCGTTGTTCTTGCTTTTTCTGACGCTCCTCAGCTAATTCTGCCAATCTCTCTTCCACTTTCACATCAGATGTCTTTAAACAAGAAAGTACGTTAAAGTAGATAAAAAGTTTATTCAAACGAAAGACTGGAGCTTTTTTCAAAAGTATTTTTATTCACCTGATTTTGCACCAAAGCGTCAAATCTTGCATTTTGAGCTTGAAGCTCGTTAATGAAAGCTATCTCTTTCAGTTTAGCATCTTCCTCCCGAGCCTTTTTCCTAATAAAATAAACAAAAAAAGTTAAGAAGAGGTGCAAAAACTTTTTTAATACTATAAGTTCAAGTCATACCTGATTCCATCAATGTGTTCTTGCCTTTTTATTTCTGCCCGTGCCATTTTAGAATTCATCATTTCCCTTTTTTCATTTATTAGAAACATTTTTTGAGCAATAACCTCTTGTATTCGGGCATTCAATCCTAACAGTTTCTGAGCTTTTTCTTCCTGTAAAAAGTTTTCTTGGGTTAGTTGAATTACATCCAATTACTATTAAGATTCTAACATTAAAAGTTGTTTCACCTGAAATTTTTCTCTTCTTATCTTAGCATTTTTTTGCTTTTCCTGGTGATGCTTAAATGTTTCGTGGGGTTCTCTTTTACGTGCAGGACTTGAAAGTTTTTCATGAATTTGTATTGCTCTTCCAGGATAACGAGACTCCTAAAATAAATAAATAATTCATAAATCTTTAAGACAGAAAGAATTTAAGCAATTAAAGCAACACACCTGTAACTGCTCCTCTAGATCAATTTCGTCAGCCCATGAAAAGCCTTCTAACAAGGTTGCAAAAGGTTTTTGAGGTGTTACATGTCCACCGGAAGCGGCGGGGCTCCTTCGATCAATGTCACCATCCTCACTAGCGCTAACCTGATTATAAAGAATTCTTGCATAATTACTTTTTTTTGCAAATAAATCAGTGAAACGTTAACCTGATCGCCATCGGTGTCAACATCTGGCATTTCAGCCTTTTCTGTCTCTTGAATCTCTCTTGCCAAACATCTTTCTTCCTCTTCAGCTAAGGCAATAGCTACATCACGCTTCGCAATTTCAGAGTCCATAACATCTGATGATTCACATCCGTCGTCATCCTGCTCAAATTTCAAATTGATAACCAAGTTCAAGAAATTAAATTTAAAAATTAAAACGTACTTGACTATTTGATGACAAGGGGGAGGCGATAGTTGCAGCCCTAATTTCGTCTTCAAGTGGCGCTGAGCTTCTTCGAGCTTTGGTGGTTGAGGCCTCTCCCGCTGACCCTGATTTGACCTTATCTTTGCTTTTTTTCTTGTCTAATCCTTGAGAAGAAGTTCCCCCTGTCCGTTTCCCACGTTTGTTTGTAGGTGTCCGAACTCTGTGCAGGTTTTCTGCAGAACTTTCGCTGCTACCAGTATCTGATCCTGATATTCGATCAAGGTTTGGACGATCACGTCTCAAAAGACCTAAAATTTGTTTAATGGACAAGATGGTGAGGCACAAAACTTAAAACTGTGTTGTTATCACTTGTTTACCTGATGCAGACTTCACAGGTTTAAGTTTTTTGTGACTCTTTTCCTCAGTCAAATTTGCGCTAGTTTCTTCATCGTCAAAGTCATTGAAAAGAGCAATCGATGGTAGAGAGACTGCTGACGAAGGAACGTTGAAACGGCTTCGGGGAGTGCACTGGACTCTTAGCGATCCCCGATGGCTACCTCCATCATTTTTCTTTTGTCTCAAAGAGTTTGAGGGGGAAAATTTGGATCTAAAATTTTGTATCAAAATTCATACTGAACTGCAAAGAGTTGATCCTCTATGTGTAATCTAAGAGTCAGGTAGGCATGAAAACAAAGTATTGAAACTTATTTTTTCACCTCTGTCTAGGTTTGACAGTCTCCCATCCAACATCATCTTCCACTTGGCCAGACGGATTCTTTACACCAGGCGGTTCATCTACAGATCCATTTGAAACACCGCGAACAGTGTCAGCCCAACTTCTGTTCGATCCAGACGAGCTAGAAACAATATTGATATGTAAGAAATAAATTTTGTTTGTTAATTTTGATTCTTTCACGAGGACATTAAAAGTAAGATTGTTTTCTGAGGCATCAATTAAAAATAGAAACCTCAGTGAGGACGAAGATCCAAATGGTAACGTGTTATTCTTTTTATTCCCTTGCTCAGTTTGATTGGCCGTATTGTTCACGTAGGAGGAACCTAAAATACAAAACGTCCCTTGATTAACATAATTTTTTTAGTGATCAAGAAAACATCCACAATGATTTTCTTGATACCTGTCTGCCTTGGTGTTTCGTTCCTATTTTGCCCTGATGCCTTGGACGGTTGGGAATTAAGAACAACGCCTCTTCCAAAAGCCACCACTCTACAGACTCTGTTGGGCAATGTTGCAGAAGTGGCAGACCTTACCATCAAGTTTTTTGAACTGTTGGCTGAAGCCGTCGAGGGGCGTCCTTGACGAGCAACCAGTGACACTCTGTTTGACTTTGTATCTGCTGTCTGCTTGTACTTTTAAAATAAAACACTTTAACTTTGACGTTCTTTTACTCTGATTTAATATTAGGGCGTACTTGATCGTTCCAATGTTTTCCAGACTTCCCTGTTGAATTTGTAAGTAAGTTACTACTGCTAACCGACTTTTCTTTTGCAAGCACATTGGGCACAGACGGTGGGTTAGTTAAGGAGGGTTTGATGTTTTTAGATGCTGCTGTCGACCAAGCTTTAAAGAGTAAATTTTGTTTTAGTCATTGCCGAAATAATCATTGGTTTTGAAAGCTTTCTAACTTGTACCTATTTTTGCTGTTGATGGGACTATTTTTGATGTGTTTGGTAAAATATTGGTTGTATTTGGACGAGGTGTCTGACTTTTCGGATTAGTGACCTTAGACAGATAACTTTGCTTTGTCACATTTTGGGGCGAAGAAGATGAGGTCGACGACAACGTTTTAGATGACTTGGGTGAGCTGGATTTGACCATTGAATTCTGTTGCAACGATTTTTCTTCAGCTGCTCCGGTATCCACCTTCGACTTACTAATCTTATTTGATTCATAATCTGCTTTTTGTGACTTCGGCTGTTCATCAGGTGCAGCAACAACTTTTTTCTCCTTTTTATTCAGGGTTTCAAGCTAACAAAAAGAATTGATAAATTCAAAACTTCAAAAGGTAATAGTAGGATTACTCTCTTACATTATCTTCCAATTTGGCATCTGAACTTATGGATGCATCTTTTCTTGCGTCAGTATAATTTTTCTCCTCTACTGGAGTGATTTCGATTTCCTTGATTATTTCGGAAACGTCATTCTTTTTTATGTCATCTTTCTTGGTCTCAAAGTCCAATGCTCTTTTGGCTGGAGTAACCAAAAACAAACGGTGCGCCAACATTATACTGGTTGGAGTCAATTTTCCCTGCCCTGAGGCTGGAGGAGTTTTTCGGACCTCCCATGCTAGTGACGTTGGACGTTGCGGCGGAGGTGTACTTTCGTACTCCTGATATATAAAAATTTTAATTTGATCAACGGAAGCTCCAGTCTCACACAAACCTACCCTGTTCAGCTTCAGCCAGTTGGCAAGATTTTGAAAGTCCCTAACATAATTTTCAAAAACGAGAATAACTTCTTTGACAGCAGGTATGCACTCATCAGACTCGCAAGTGCGATACAGGTCATCAACTGCTCGTCGGAGGTTTTCGAAGAGAAATGCCCAGTAGCGAGCCTGGGAAAGAATATAACTTTTATTTTTTGTTTAACAATGATGAGGCTTTTGTCTTTACTTGAGTATCAAGATGTTTATCTCTTCCAACTGAAGCAGATCTTTGACGAGACGTGGTAGTGGAAGGCAGGCTTTTTGATGAAAGCTTCCTCCTATTTTTTAAGAATTTTTTTCATTGAAGTCCTTCAATTTAATTATCTTCAAGTCCTTAAATAAAATTCTACCTTGAAGACTCGGAATTCGAGGAAATGGAGCTGAGAACGCTTCCCGGCCTGAAATGATGTATTGAAAATTGTGTGCATTTTATTGCAAATGATTCAATGTGTATCTTGAAAACCTTGGTGATGCAAATGGTCTTTTTGGAGGTTTAGACGTTAAAACACACGATTGTGAACCAGAACCAAACTTTAGAGGAGTTGTTGGCTCCTCGTCGAGAGGGACGTTGAGCAAGATTGTTTTCGCATTTTCATCTTGAACCAGCCTTTTGAATGAAGAGTATGCAAAATTGACAATTTTGACGAGGAAATTTTCTTTTGATTAATCACGTACCTGTGTACATTTGCAATTTCTTCTCCGCCACTGGATTCTCCATCATCAGGGTTATGAATATTACCATTCAAGTTTTCAGAGATGGTTGCCTCGCCAATTTCTTCAGTATTTGAGCTTTTAGATTTAGAGGAGGTATCTACAACCATTTTTGCTTGATGTTTTCTGTCATTCAACCTCCCTGAAAAGCAAGAAAGATTTTTATTTTCATAAGCCAGCTAATAAACCTTTTACTAAATAAGTTTGAAAGAGAATTAAACTTAAAAAGTCGGGCGCCTTGACAAAATAATTGATAATCGATAACTCAGTTGCTCAAAAAAAATTCCACAAACTTACAATATCGATTTAATTTAGTACATGTGCTTCCTTTATTAAGGGATCTTTATAACTAAAAAATTTGCCAAATCACAAAATTTGAAGCAAATAAGAAAAACAAAAGAAGCTTAAACAAATATTTTTTAGTTTTTAGAGTTTGATTCAGCATGAAAAATTACGTTTCAAGTCTCCTTCTCACCTGTTCATGTCATTTTAATGGAGATTTTTACAGTTTTTTCGCCGTGCAGAAAATATTTTGGCACCAAGTCAGCACAGATGCTTTTGGCTTGGTAATGAAATTTTCTTCTTTTTACATTCTATTTCGTCTTTTTGTGACTTTGTTTTTTTCAAGATTGCCAAAATCCAAATCCAAATTTACATCAATAAACAGCACTGCAGCTGAAGTAGTGTTCTTACAAATCTATGCGACAATGACAATGTCCACAGACATCGACGCGACAAAGAAACACGTTTGAACACGTGACGTAGTTTTTCAAAATAATTGAAAAAGTATTTTTCCAAACCATAAGTTGTACGAAACTATGATGGTGATGAATCACACAAATTGGAGATTTATTGTTGCAGAGACAGGTATTTCACTAACCAAACAGAGAATACCTCTGACACCAGAGATGTGATTTTTTGATACTCATAATCTGAAAATTTTGTATTTCAAAGAAAGCTATTTGCACTCAGTGCCTAAACACAGTTGTTAACCCTTTTAACTAGAAGGTTGAAGACCATTCCAAAAGTCTGGGTAAATTTTAAAACTTCAACCAGTCAATGTGACGTGTGACCCTGAGTCACCATTATTCATGAAGTCCAGTTTTGCAAAAGACACCAGTGTATTTTTCAGTCCTTCCTGGTCGTCACTGTGACCCTTAAGTTAGGTTAGGGTACTGCTCGAAGGGTAGATTCCACTGGTCTCATCTTACCTCACTACTTAATGTTTTCATTAAACCAAAGCATGTAAGACGTGGATTTCTGATAAATCCTTTAATCTCTCTTTTTAAAATTTATTTCAAATAACAAACAGGTTCGCAAGTAAAAATACAATTTTCCCAATAAAAATATTTTCAAGAAATAAAGAACAGTGGCTGAAAACATCCTGGCAAAGCAAAAGGGTCATTGCTGGACGCAAGCCTCCTTCATCTTCTTGTCCTCTTCATCACAATCGATCAGTTTGTTTTGAGCCACTCTCTTGCGTGGTCGCTGGCTCACAGGACTGGAGTTTCCACTTTTATCAACTGATGTTTCATCAATTTTGCTAGTTTCTGAGAAAGAGACAACTTTTTTTGGCCCCTTAGATTTACGGTCTGGCTTTTCTTTCGAGTTTATAGAAGAACTCGGTATAAGAAAGCTGGCAAACACATTGTCATCGCCAATTTCCTCTTTCCTAACCTTTTCTGAGAGGACTGGTTTTGCGTCATCAAAAACAATCATCTCTTTCACAGTTTCTACTTTCGGCGTCAAAGCGTCTGCTGATAGTTCTTTTTTATCATTGATACTCTGAATTCTCATTTTTAACTGAAAATTTTCACTTTTCAGTTTGTTGTAGTTATTTTCCAAGACTCCCATATCACGAACAGTTTCTCGTAATTTGTCTTCAGTCACTAGGGCTTGGCGGATCTGCACAATTAATAATGTTTTTAGTTTGTAATAGACTGTAAATTCTTTGTTGGGATTTCATGAAATACCTGATTTCTTAATTTAATTTGGATGTCTTGCTCAGAATCTCCAGACACTGTTTTCAAAACAGGCAATGCCCCAAAAACAGTTTCCCGACGTTTTGAAGTCAGAGCTGGGGGAGCTATAAAAAGATTTAGTGATCCATTTTACATTTCTCCATGAAAGAAAGATTCCTCACCGGTTGCTGGATTTTTTTCGAGCTCTGAAATAATTGAGGTTAGAGCAGACGATTTGTTTCTTTCCATCTCTAGAAGTTCTTCCAGGCGTCTTATGTTGCTGGAAGACTCGGATCCTCCAGAAGTGATGTTCATGAGAGTGACATTTTGAGCTCGTAGTCTCGACATCTGACGATTTTTTTGGAGAAGTACTGTCTGAGATGAATAGATTTTATTATGTGTTATAGTTTTAGGTCTCAAGTCTTACATTTGCTTATGTTTTATAGGTCATACCTTCAATTCCTCGAATTTAGACTTGTATTTTTCAAGCTGGTTTTCGACAAGAAGTCGCCTGTCATCTACTTCAGAAAAGAGCGAGTTTCCTTTATTGGTTGCCGTGTCAATGCTATCCAATGTTTCATCTTCCCAACTCATGCCAGGATTCTGTAAATACAGTTAAAAGCATCAATTTTCGACTAGAGGATGTCATCACCATTAAAATAATTTCTTACTCCGTTTAAAGAAGGAAACATTTCTGCAATTTCTGAGTCCTTTTCCTCTATCACATCCTTAAGATCTTTGATGTTTGCACGTAAAGTCTCAACCTTAATTTAAAAAATATTAAGCTATTTACATTCTAATTGCAATTAAAGTTTGTAACAAATTCTAAGATGTTTGAAACATTACTTGCTCTTTGAGCTCTTCATTTTCGTGTTCAAGACCTTTCATAGTTTCCTTCAGCATTTGAATACTAAACTTTGCATTGCTAAGATCGGCCTTGGAAAAAGAGTATTAAAGTTATAGTCAAGATTATGGTTGTGCTTATTTGGATATTTCATTACCTGCAGCTGTTCTTTTTCGTCTGAAGTTGAAAATGAGACTTCTTTCGTTGATATAAGGTCGGTCTGATTCCTTTCTAGTTCTTGAATCTAAAATGACAAATCTCTCGAAACTGTTACAACAGAAAGTTCAAAAAGCCGTAAATTATTACTCTCTGCTTTTGTTCGGTTATCAAAGATTGAAGTCCTTCAATTTTCAACTCCAGACGACTTTCGGCATCTTTCCATTGGTTGTATTTGGTTTCATGATCGTTTAAAAGTCTGAAAATTTTGTACATAAACTTTTAAAATAAGCTATTTGTGCATGTATAAGCAAGCTAAGTTTCTTGGAACTCAACTTACAGTCCTGCAACCATTAACTCACTTTATCTTTTCGTCCTTAAGACTCTTTGCATCCTTTGAAAAGGTCTTCTTAACGGCTTCAAGTTCTTCCAAAAGGGAAACCTCAAGAGCTGTCTGAAACGTTAGATGGATGAAGCGTCAATATAAACTTTTTAGAGACCAGTAAATATCATTAAGCCAGTCGAGCTGAAAACAAATTAGATTGGATAAAACTAAAAGAAAAGAAAACCTTAGTGTCTAGCGTTTGTTTCAAGGTGTGTCTTTCTTGCAAAAGTGTATCTTTTTCTTCCTGAAGCTCATTTATTTTTTCCATTAATTCCTGAGAACAAAACAAAACCTGATCAGACTTGAATGTTCAACAACATTACATGAATCAAAAAGTTAACCTTTCCATACTCTGCAGATCTTGTGAGATTGGCCTCGCACTCCTGATACAGGCTCTCAAGTGCCTTTATCTCTTCGTCAGTCTTCGACATTTTAATGTAGAAGAAGACAACACACAAGTTTATTAATAAGGTTTGAATCAATTATAAAATTTCTTTATATTATTTGTACTTTGTAGGACAAAAGTAAACAATGTTTTGACTTTATTATTTTTGAATTTTGTCGTTTTCCCCGCTTAAAGTTTTTTTCAACTCAGGGTTGCCAAAGATTAAAAGGTTGAGAAATTGTTTTCAATTTTCAGTTACATTTTTCAAAATTTTACTTTCTGGTATTTTTTGTTTCTTTTCTTATAATCAGAATTACATGTAAATAAAAATATGGTGTGTTTGAACAACTTTAAGGTGGCAACGCATCAATTTGTGTATTGCCTGTTCTCTGAACCATAGATTCGAAAAGTTCTTTAATTAAAAATTATCATTTTGAGTTTATTCCAAAAATCATGTGAAAATATTCCTTTAGTTGAGCCTGGCTTCCTCCCTTACCCTAAATGGAGAATTTCTACACCAATATGATTGCATTACATTAATAAATCAAATCCAGCATGAGCTTCGTATATTTTAAGTCACTTCAAGTTCAGAGAGGCAAAATTTGTTAATGTCAATGATGTTCTTTTGGGCGCTGAGTTGAGCAGACTTCAGGTGGACTCAAAACTGACATACACTGATAACTGAAGCATTGCTGGCTTGTAGTTGTAGAAAATTATGCTTTTTCAAAAAAATTGTTCCAGATTGTTCGTCATTGTAGGAATATTTGTGAGAGCAGTAGACACCTTTTTAGGGTTGAACGTCCTTGAGCTCATCTGGCAGGGGAAGCTTTGAATGCTTGTTTTCAAAATGCTGGCGGTACGTCTTGGGATCTGGCATCATTGCCTGAGTGAACAAAGAAAAATTCATTCAAATTGAATTCAATGGGACACGAGAAAATGTAAAAGTATTACTCTACAAACACTACACGATGCCTTCAGTCCAGCCATTGCAGCTTTTTTCTGATCGTTTGCAGAGTGACCCTGTTGCTTCTTAATTTTGGCCTGTTTCTCTTGGGCTTTGGCCTGAGACTGGATTTTCTGATGACCACGAGCCATTGTATCTAAAAGAAGATAAATGATGTGAAACCAATTATGCCCATACTTTTCAATGCGAAACAAATGAAAATTAGCTGATTAACTTTTTACTGACATTTAACATTTGGGCCACATGGCTCCAAGGGAGTGACTTCAACACTTACCTTTATGGATGAACAACTCTTGATATTGCAAGTAAATAGAAGAACAAATAATGCATCAAATAACAATAAGAAATAAGATTATTTGTTTTACTTTTTACACCGTAACAAGTGCCTGAAATTTCGTTTTCGTTGAGTCAAAAAACATTCCAAGGTTCTCTTTAAATAATTATAAATAAAGATAAACTTGCAGCTGCCGGTCCGGTCGAGACGACAATTTCTACCAAACAAAGATATATAAAAGCTAACCTAAAAGAGAATACTGGAAAAAAATCTTTTTTATTTTGAACAGCCCAGCTTTTTGCTTTCATCGCGATATCGATGGTTCGTGCGTGGGGTCAAAAGTTTTAGATCGTATTTCGTGTCGACAGAAAAAGACAAATTTCGAACTTTTTTAACGTGACTGAAAATTGATTCACGTCATTGATGATAAAAAAAAACGCTGAATAATTTTTGACCAAACTTTATGATTTTAATTTTGTAACAGATCATTTGCTGTTTATTCGTGATTTAATTAGTTTGATTATTTTAATGCTTTTTTACCAATAAATATGAAGAATGTAATAATTTGAATTCTGAAGTTGATAGTCTAGATCATTTCAAAATTTGAACGCCAATTTTTCCCACTTTTAAAACAACCAAAGCTAATATTTTTTTTACCAAAAAAAGGGGGAAATATTAATTTGTACGCGGCGTGTTTGGAGATCAATCGAGACGTTAATTAATTTTTTTTTTACACGGAAAAAATAATTTAAGTTTTTCAAACTTTGATCAGTTCCCTATTCGTGCAAAAGAACTTGTTATGAGCGGATTTCTGCCCTCTATGGTTTGGCACAGCTCTCCTTCCCCCACTGATTTGTGTGAGCATTTTTGATTGGCCGCTTCGCCATTCGTTTTCGCGCTCACGCTTCGCAACAACTTTTATCAGGGTGTCGGATTTAAGGCACGAGTTTTTCAGCGTCTTTATTAGTCTTTCGGTCGAACCTTCTCCTTTTTTTTCACGTCGCCTCTATTCCGCGAGCGAGCGAGCGAGCGAGCGAATAGCGAGAGGTTGAGAGCGAGGGAGCGAGCGCTCGCCATATCCAAAATCAACTCTGTATATATAGAGACGATCGAGTCTATATAGTGAAAAGAAGAAAAGAAGAAAAAAGTAGAATTTAATGTTGTTGTGGTGGATGGGTCCGACTCCTCCGACGACTCCGACCGACCGACTGAGGTGAACGAGACCGACCAAACAGAAGCAACATGGAGAAGTAAGACGTTAAACACTTTCCTTCTTCTCCTGAAATACAAAGTGTCAGGAGTTATTGAAGAGGCATTTTGTAGTGCCACCAAGGTCTATAGCATCTTATTTCTACCAACAGTGAGTGTGCTCAAAAAAAAGTGATTGAAGAAGAAGAAGAAAGTTAGAAAATCGAACAGATCTTGATAGATAAAGTGTGAAAATATGGCAAAATTTTTAAACAAAGACCCACAGACTTACGATGCTGAGAAAGAACGTTTTATGAAAGAATTGAAGTCATTCCACGATACCAAAGGGTAAGAGTTGCTTTTTGTAAACACAAACAGTTGAGGTTGAAAAAATTGCCGGCAGAGAAATGTAATGAACAATCAAGTTTGAGTTTTAATGAAACTTTGTTTACATCTATATTTTGATGTTGGATGGCATCTTTTTTTTTGTTTGTAGAACTCCATTTCGTAATGTGCCTTGCATCGGGGGTAAAGAAATCGACCTTTACTTGTTGTATTGGCTCGTAACTGCACAAGGAGGTTGGGAAAGGGTGAGTCTGACAGTGCTTTCGTGAAAAGAAGATCGTTTGGTTTTATTTAATACCTGTGGCTTTTTTTAGATAAATAATAGAGGTGGATGGGATGAGCTTCTTCAGTGCTTTGAAATTGATGAAGCAACTTTAAATGCTGCCTTGGGTGTTAAAAATGTTTATATGAGGCATTTGGAACCCTATGAAAAAATTCATTATCAGGTATGTCTTGTGTTTTCTCCTCTGCTTTCAAAACAAAGATCAATTATATGGTTGAACGATTTAGGGTGAGGAAGAAGACCGCGATGACGACTGGTATAATGACGAAGAAGACCCGCGGACGAGACGTCAAAAAGCCCAAAAGATTCAATCGACAGTTCCGCTTGCATATAACCATAATCAGCACAATATTACCGGTAGCTCTGCAACACGATTTTAAACTAAAAATTGCTCCAACGACGACGAATTTGATTCTTTGCTTTAGATGAGACGCGAGGTTCTTGTGGTCTCTCGAGAGATCTGTTCAAACGAACAGAGTATGACAAACTGGTTTTGTCACTTCTAGCACCCCTGCCAAATGAACAGGTAATGTATTTTGGGTGTACCATGTTTCTAAACTTCATCCAGTTTTTGTGAAAATTTTTGATTGGTCCAATCTGTAACTTAAAGCACTTTATTTAATTTTTATATAGGACTTTGCAATTAACATCTGCTCTCTGTTATCAAATGAAGGAAAACATGTAATGAATTTAGGAAGGAACTCGAAGCTCTTAGAATTGATCCTTGGACATGCTGGAATATTTCAGCACGGTATGGCTCATTTATTGCTTTTCTTCACTGTAGATTAAAGATTTAAGAGCTTAGTTCCAAGGTGGTTGAGCTAGATTTTGAAAACTTAAATAGTTTCTTGTTTTTGTAGCTGACCTTCTAGACTACCTCGGTGATGTGTATCGGGAAGTTCGCAACCTCGACATGAACACTTTTTGGCGTGATGTTTGTAAGGATGACAGTATACGGGAGCTCCTTCTGCATCCGACAACCTCTGAAGGATCATTTTCTGCATTTTTTAAAAGAAACGAGCCACCTAAAGTTGAAGCAAAAAACCAAACGAACGCAAAAAGTAATGCCATCGAAAGGTTAGAAGAAGTCAAAGCCCAGGCGTTCAACGAAGTTTCCCAGCTTCTCAATGAAGAAGATGAATTGTTTGCAGTCGGAAGAATGAGTGGACCCCATGATATTTTGGGTCATAGAGTCCTTCAAGTTGCATCAATCGTTTGGAACTTGAGCTTTGAGGAGTACAACGTTCAGACCCTTGCAAAGAGTTTGACTTGCTTAAGGTATGGATGAAAATTGGATAACTCAAGCTCTTTATATGCTAGTATATTTCTGTTTCTCTGAAGGTTTTGTCTGCTCTGCGCCAACTCAAATTGGCGACATATCAACCAAATTGGATTTGATGTTTTGTGCAACATCGCTGCTGATTTGGTTCTGGACGGCCCTTCTTACGATGCCTGCATAAATGAAGTTTTATTTTCAACAATTATATCTTTCATGAAATCTGTGGATCGATACCAGGCAAGTGTTGCTCTATCAACTCTCGAATAAAATGATTACACCTTAAAAGTTATTTCATTGGTGGCTTTCTTCTTCAGATTATATCCTCTTTGGATATCCTCAACAAACTTTGCCAGGTGGAGGCCAACGAGTCACTTGTTGGGGCGTTCCTCTCTCGAGACAACGTAATTTACGAGCAACTTGTATCTTACCTTTCCCTCCATGATATTCATTTGGTGAGTTTTATGAAAAACCTTAGATAACGATGAAAAAACTTGAGACTAAATATCAATTATTTGCAGCTTATTAGCACGTTGGAGTGCATGTACTCCATTTCATGTCACGGTGAAAATACCTGCAATGCTATTGTGAGAACTCACGGAGCACTTGAAATGCTCGTGAGCTTGGTAACTGTCGAAGCACAAAGTTATGGTCCCAAAGCATGCATATTAATGCGAGTCGTGGAAACGGTCACTGGAGGATCCAATACAGCTCAAGTCATTAACAACACGGCTGCGACAATTTCTGTAACGCATACAACAAACGGACTGAAGGCAGATCAACTTGCACAATTGGGTCAGCTGACCCCAATAAGGCCTCAATCAGACCAGCCCCAAACTCAGCTGATAACAGTTACAACTTCCACTCAGCAAAATGTTGCAGGTTTCCCAGTGGTAGGACAAGGGAATGTAATACGGGGGCAATTAGTACAAGTTGCCACAGCAGGAGGTCAGCACCAAACTGTGATTCATCCTCAAACTGTTCTTCAACAACCTCAGACTGGGACTGTGGTGCAACTGCCTCGACATCCGGTGCCTATCATGAGACCCGGGAGCCAGGTAACTATACTAAAACTACCATTAAGGGAAGAAAAGGATGGTTACAAAATTTAACGCCTTTCAGGGTCAACCCAACACAATCATAACTCAACAGCCTCAGTCTATGCAACTCCAACAGCAACGTTCCCAGGGAAATATTATCATCACCACAACGACCAACTCTAACCAACAAACCATACAATTACAGCAGCCAACAAGCATTCAAGTTCAACAAGTTCAGGCAGCTTTGCAACAACACCAGCATGGCTCTGCCATAAGACCAACAGTGATTCAGAGTGTGGTAAGACCACTCATCGGTCAGCATAATGCTCAACCTATAACCACTCAGCAGCCAGGATCTCAACAAGTGCAGCTTCGGGTGGCTAACGATGATGTTAACCGCCAGTTTTGTCTTTCATGGCTCAAAGCCACTTATGAACTTGGTCCTGGTTGCAGCATAGAGCAACAGGTAAAAATAAGAGCTTTCTCACATTTCGAGGCAGAGTGTTGCATCACTTAAAACATTTTCTTTATTTTCAACAGGTCATGTACAAGCAATATCTGGCGTCACTTCATAAGTTAGGCAAGCGGGAAGTCATTTCCGCCCAGCATTATGCAGTATGCATAAGGTAGGTCACATTTGTTTAATTTTCGCTTAAAAATCGGTGAAATAATTATCTAAGTTAACAAACAATAAGATTCACAACAACCGTATCAATGTCTGTTTTCTCATATTTTAGAACACTGTTTGGTGGGAGTGTGGGTCCAAACAGAAAGACAATGCCCGACGGGACAGTTCAAAGCCATTACGAAGGTGTTAAAGTTCGGCAAAATCAGCTTCCACTGAGGTTTGTTGGAGCTCCTTCTTCTGAGCAGTACTCTCAAGCCACTCCTGTAACAGTCACGTCAAATGTTACCACGGTACCAAATCAGCCTGGATCTCCAATACTTACTAACCTCCTTCACGGAAAAATATCTGTCAGTGACGGGAACTTAACTCAGGTAATCTTGCCATTCTGTTAGTTTCAATACTGACGGTGAAGTTTAAAGGGTTTTTTTTATTAACTGTTAATTTTCAGGAGGAGTTAGTGGATAGCACCACCTCCAAAGATCCAGTTAAGTTTGAAATGACAGACGGCGGAGGAATGCTAGTTAACTTGTTAGACAAAAAGACAGAAAACCAAATAGTGAACGGTGTTGGGCAGAAAATAGTTGCCAATCACCTCGTAAGTTTTTACTGTTAAATTGATTACTCAAGTAGACCTTAAAATTTTACCATTCGAATTGAAATTCCAGGTTAATGGAGCAGGAGGAATAAAACGACCAGCTGACTCGAATGGAGAGAATAGCCAGGCTCCACCTGCCAAGCGATCTCTGTTTGATTGCAACGGCTCTCTCATTGCAAACGGTTCCCAGATTGACCAAGAGAACAGCAACAGTTTACAATTGAAAGTGGAAGGTGGTGTGTCCCAAACAATGATTGTGAATAATGGCCAGCCTATGGTGCAGGTTCAAATACCACAACAGGCTGTCCTTCAGGGACAAACCCAACCTGTTACTGTCCAGGGACAGACTATACAGCTTCAAGGGCAGACAGTTCAGCTTCAGGGTCAAACACTTCAACTTCAAGGGCAACAATTGCAAGTGCAGTCTTCTCCGGGAATGATCACTCCTCAAATAGTGATTCAGCCTCAACAGTTAATAGCTGGCAACCAAAAAATTGTCACTGGAAGTGATGGAAAACAGTACCTTATTAAAACAACCCCTGTGAGTACTAATGGCGCGGTGTTAGGCACCCTTACATCATCAACCCCTCAGGCGACTAATCATCAACAAACACAGCTTATCAATGGAAGCAGCAGCACTGGACAAGTAATAAAACTATTTTCTAAATATAGTCAGTCTAAATTTCAATTATTAATTACCTAACTTCTAGGTTGTTATCTCATCAAGCCAACCCGGATCTGCCAACAAAGTTTATATTATACAGCCTAACTCTAAAGTGATAGGTACCAATGGGCAAGTAGTTGTTCAAAACTCTGCCACGGCGCCAACCATAGTTCGGGCAGTCACAGGCCAGTCGCAGGTTCAGCAAATCATAGCAACAACTGCAGGTTCGTCGACGAGCACGGTAACAAATTCCCAGAGCGGCGCAACTGTCAGGCCAGCCTTTCAATCATTGCACCAAACACAAGCTACGACACAGGTAAGTCAACATAAAAAGTCAAGCATTTTGCCTCGAAAGTCTGGCTATTAAGCATAAATAAGGTTTGAATTCATTCTTTCTTTATTTTTATTTTATTTCTCAAACTGATCAATTCTATTTGTCAAGTTGAAATTCTTTGTCTCCAGGGGGTTTCATCTACATCAACCAATACCACGGTGTCAAACACACTCTCAACACCGGGTTCTACCGCAGTCACCACTGTACCTGCTGTCACAATACCCAAACCGGATCCAGCCCACCCATTTCTTTGTGAATGGCATGGCTGTTTGAAAGCATTCAAGTCTCCTAGAGATGTAGAGAGGCATGCCATTACAGAGCATTGTCCTGAAGGGAGCGATGACATCCCATGTCTTTGGCTTAGATGCGATGGGTTGAAAAGAAAGAGGTTCTCTCTCATGACACATTTGCAAGACAGGCACTGCCATCCTCAGGTTAGATCCTTGAATCATTTTTCCAAACGGTGCTGAAGCCTTTTTTCACCCTTTTAAATGAAATTTCAAAAAATTTGCTGCATAGCAAATAAATTTTAAGCTCTGTTTCTGATTTGAATGTTTATTTTTTAGCTAATGAAACTTATGGCCCTTCGACGTGTCCAAATCGCTCAGCACGGCAAATCGGAGGTTCCTCTTCCTCCGCCACCTCCACCACATCCTGGTTACGCTCCCAACGCAGCCATTCATGCAATTAAAAGACACGCTCAAGAGTTTGCTAATCCAAAGGCTGTTGCGGTAAGTCATCTCACTTTTGCACTCGTTTTATTTTGCCAAATAATTTATTGTCTCATTTCTTTCCCCAGATGGGTGATGAAAAGGAGGGACCTGTAACAAAAAGCATCAGACTGACTGCAGCTCTCATTTTAAAGAACCTAGTCATGTATTCAAATCTAGGGAAAAAGTAAGTTTAATAATCAACCGTTTCATTTCACTACTTTCTTTCTATTTATTTTATTTTTTAGACGTCTGAGATCCTATGAGTCTCATTTGTCCAACATTGCGTTGAGCAATGTTGAGTCTTCTCGAACAATAAGTCAGATACTGTTTGAAATTTCCGACTCCCAGGAAGTGAAGTAGTAAAGCTCATCGTTTTTTTTGAAAAAAAAGTCAGGACAGTCACCTGGAAAAGTTTTACGGAAGAAATCCTGGACTGCCGGTCTTATTGGACCCATTATGTTTCATCACAATGCTTAAAATTGACTATTTATCTACAATTCTGGTTTGACTCTGTCGACACGACAACTATGTCCCGAGATTGCTTTTAAAGAATATAATTTTAAAATTTTCAGCAAAATGATAAAAAGCCCCCCAAATCAACTCTATTTTTCCAAACAATGCGTTTAG
>Ga0194133_10004515_pt1 | contig 18558 bp, 17 predicted proteins | sample TA2KigOf40mmetaG_FD_155448 | JGI IMG/M metagenome (GOLD analysis project Ga0194133, IMG submission 155448) | Freshwater microbial communities from Lake Tanganyika, Tanzania - TA2015055 Kigoma Offshore 40m | ecosystem: Environmental > Aquatic > Freshwater > Lake | place: Tanzania: Lake... | reverse complement strand
CAATTGTTTGGGGGTTGCATTGGTAGCAACATTCATAGGAACTTAATATATAAGGATACAATTTATTTAATTCGTTTATCCATTTTCTTCCTTTTCTTCTCCTTTTCATTCCATTCCGTTACCCTTTCGTTCCTTAACAGACCATATAGAAAAATAGTGGAATTACTATTTCTGGCGAAACATTGAAACACGTGTTAACCCCTCAATTATAATTTCTGTGCGCATTTTATCGTCTGTAGAAGGTGCTTGTATAACCGACCCCAAAGTTGGACAAATTAGAAGGTCGTTGTATAAAAAATCGTGTTTTTTTCCAAAAAAATCGTTGCAAAAAATCGGAAAAAGGCAAATTTCCATTTTCCAATTTTGGATGAAAAAAAAATGTCCAATTTTTGGGCCTTTTTTTTGTGTTTTTTTCGTGTTTTTTCGCTGTTTTTCGCGATTTTTTGTGACGATAAAATGCACTTTGCGCCTAGGTGGTTACACTTTAGACCAGTTGTGCTCACAAATGCAGAATTATTATTTTTGCAAGTTTTTTCAAAAAACTTGCAAAAACTTGCAAAATAAAAAGTAGCAAGAATAATTATTTTATTTTGTGAACCACGATAAATGCTGTAAAAGTGGTTCGCGCGCAAAAAGTCATCGGGCTGTCACCTAAATGTTGCGGATTTTGGCAATGGGTAAAAGTAGCACGTTATTTTTTCTGCGCGCACTGCATAACCAGTCTCGCAATTTTCGCTGAAAAACACGTGCATTTTTTTGTTGCGAGGTGTTGCGTAAATGTTGCGGCGCCATTTTTGCGCCGACCGGTTTTCGCGACTTTTTCACACTTTTTTCGCGTTTTTTTCACTTTTTTATTTTTGGGATTTTTCGCTTTTTTTATGCAGTGTGATTGGTTCTGCTCTCCTTTTTTAAAATATTCTTGGGTTTTTAATTTCACCGTCACAAAGAGTAAATATGCGAATTTAGGTGTTTTTACTGGTCGTTGGGAAAGTCATTTTGGACATTTTTAAAATGTCCAAATTTGATATATTGAGGGTCTATATGAATTCAAGAAAAATGATGATGTGACTGAGAAATTATTTTGCTTTTTGGTAAACGCCTGCCTTACGTTTTATGCTTTCAAACGATGCATTATATTTTTGGTAGATTTTTCATTTTTCCAAAAAAAACGCGAAAAATATTCACTTTTAAAAAAACGAAAAGTAGAAGGTCGTTGTATAAAATGGCCGAAAAAAGCGCAAAAAAAGGGCAAAAAAGGGCGAAAAACACGAAATAAGAAGGTCGTTGTATAACTTGCGACAATCCAATTTTGTAGAAGGTCGTTGTATAAAAAAAGCGCGCAAAAATCGGTTTCTCCTGTTTCCAAAATCGGAAAACCATTTTTTGACTTTTTGAAAACACACAAATATACCCATTTTTTGGACATTTTTCGGACATTTTTGTGACCATAATGGCATTTCTGTTTTCGGACGTTCTGTCAAGAGACGACAACTGGTGTAAATCTTTGCATTATTATTTTTGCAAGTTTTTCGTAAAAACTTGCAAAAACTTGCAAAATAAAAAGTAGCAAGAATAATTATTTTATTTTGTGAACCACGATAAATGCTCTAAAAGTGGTTCGTGTGAAAAAAGCTATCGGGCTGTCACCTAAATGTTGCGGATTTTGGCAATGGGTAAAAGTAGCACGTTAATTTTTATGGCACGTGAGCATAATCAGTCACACAATTTTCTCCGAAAAACGCGTGCATTTTTTTGTTGCGAGGTGTTGCGTAAATGTTGCGAGCAAGAAAAAGGGAATGTCCATTTTTTCGTTTTTTTCGCACTTTTTTCGCGCTTTTTTCGGTTTTTTATTTTTGGGATTTTTCACTTTTTCAAAACGATGTGATTGATTATGCTCTTCTTTTTTACAATAATTTCGCTTTTTTAATTTCACCGTCACAAAGAGTAAATATGCGAATTTGGGTGTTTTTACTGGTCGGTCAGAACCCCATTTTGGACATTTTTAAAATGTCCAAATTTGATATACTAAGGGGCTATATGAATTCAAGAAAAATGAAGGCCTTACTGAGAAAATATTTTGATTTTTTGTAAATGGTCGGCTTACGAGGTATGCTAACAATCGCGCAATTATTTTTTTGGCAAGTTTTCAAAATATTTTGTAGAAGGTCGTTGTATTTGTTGATTTTTGTATGTTTTTTATTTGAGAAAAATACAAAAGTGAGGGACGAATTATTTGGACACTGTGTTGGAATCTATCCATTTTTGTATGAACGCCTCCAACTCTTCAATGCATATATCGGGTAAGTCGCAATGCGCCTCCCAAAAATAGCGCGCAAATGCCCACACAAAGGTGCAATCATGGGTATACCACGAGCCGTGGTCTTTTAATAACGAGCGATGCAACCCTGGGTTCAAAAGGGTTAGCGAGGAGGCGGGCAATACATAACATAATTGGACGACAGGGGATACCGGGTTTGGCTCCAACTGGGGGACCAAGGTGGTTTCAAACAGGGGCACGTAGTTGAACAAGTCCTCCAACAAGGGGGGATAGTGGTAGTGATAAGACCATCGCCAATCGGCACACCCAGAAGTATAATACTTCATTGTCCACTCTAATCCCTGCAAATAGTTCATACATACTTGCTTTTTTCTCGCCTCGTCGGCGACATCCATCCCTAATAACGAACCATAGTAACGGGTTTGCCAATTCGGTCGGAACGGGTTGATGTATTTCTCAATCTCTCGCTGATAGGTGGGCGCAAGCTCAAAGCGCGCAAACTTTTCGTCGGGGGTGCTAGCAGGCATATTATAATTCGCGCGCCGGTCACGCAGTTTCATCTCTTCCTGTATGAACTTTTCCTCCTGCGTTTTTAAGAACCCAATGAACCGACGATACACATTCCAACATATGCGCTTGCCATCGGTAATATTGTCATTGGTGTTGCCGACCGTTTGCTTGTATGCGTTCAACAGCTTGTTAATCCCACCTGTGCGGATGTTGATAGCGGGAAAGTGGGGCATAAAGTCATTGCCCAACATAAAACACATAAAAATATAGTCATACATACGGTTGCACTGCTGGATGGTGGTGAGAGGCTTACCGTTGTTCATATCCAGCGTGATGGCGTTGGCAAGGTCGGGAATATCCAACAAATAGTTTGCGTTTGGCTCCAAGGAAGAATCAACCGACTTGATGAACTCGGGGGTTTCTCGGAACAAGTAGATGCTCGGACACAAGGGCAAATGGTTGATGGATAACATAATTAAATCCGCATCTAAGCCGTAAATCACGGTGGTCTCGTTGGCGTGCATCTCTGGCATTTCGCGAATGTATTGAAACAATTTGTGCTCGCCTTCGCCGTGCCTATCGCTACACGACACGATACAGTTTTTCACTTTTAACACGGTGGTGGAGTGCAATGGAGTAAAATGCGCATATATTTTGGTGTTTAATTGATTCATAAAGGCGGTGCCTGGGGTGATGGAGGAGGTATTGAACGGGTCAATCTGGGTTTGCTTGTATATTGCGCGATGAATATTGTTCTGATATGCGGATTTATAACGGCGCGCACGCTGTTGCTCCATTTTTGCGACAGGCGCCACCCCGTCAAACGCAATGTAGACGGTATTGCTGGGCTGAATACAGCGTATATACTCTTCAATTTGCGCAATAATACTTGCGATGATGGAATGCGCACTGTCCTCCCCGATGCGCGACGTCGTGAAGTCGGCACGCTTAACTACATCGTAAATGATGGAGTTGCAATCAAGGTATAAATTGTTAATAACCATGTTGTTACTAACAAATTTTTTAATTATAGAAGGGTGATTTTTCACAATGTAACTGAAATAAGACGGGATACCCATTGTTTATGATGTTAACTAGTTTGTGAAATATATGTATTATATGCGCGCATTTGTTTAAACTCTTTACAAAACTCCTTATTTACACGAATGCGTGTGCTACGGGCGGACACAATTTAATAAATAATGTGTATCCAGATGCGATTTTATATGTATGTATATAATAGAATATAATGAGTGCACAGAATCAAAATAATGGAACGGGTTGTGAGAAAAACAACTCCTCCGCAGATATGATAGCGTTAGTAGAAAAGAAAATACATTTTTTTGAAGATATCGTGCAAAAAACGCTAATCCATGTTCAGCACAATAAAATAATTTGTATTTTAGCATCCACTGATGTGAATACTTGCGTCTCCCAATTAATGTGCATTAGCAAAAAAATAAAGGAGTTGCGCAGTGTGCTCTCGGAAGCCAACAGCGACACGCTAATTAACAATCTGCAAATTATTAATAATGAACTTTCTTCCTTATTCAAATCGTATGGAACCCAAACCTTGGAAGACCTGTTGTGGATTTGCTTTGGGAACAACTACGTGTCCACTGCATCCCCCAATGTGGTTCTCAATGAGATTGATAAATCCAAGCTGGACTTGGTAAAGAAATATTTTCATCCTACGAGTTACAAGGTCATCAACCACCAAACCACACAGGTAAAGGAAGAAAAGAAGCCCAGGTCCACTTCTGTTACAAAAGAGGACCTGCAACTGTTTGCACAGTCCGCCAATTTGGACTGTTATGATATTTCCACTAGCGTAGAGTTGTTTTTTGTAAAGGTTCACGGGTTGAAGCTGGTCATTATGAACAATGCGCTAAACAAGACATTGATTATTTCTGGATATGTAGACGATATTGTGCTGGAACTGGTAAACAATGCGTTCATTCGCTCTCGTTTGCAGTCCGCGCGCGAGCACGCCAGTGCAAATATGCACAAGCTGGAGTGCGGGGAGCAATCATTTGAGCGCTTCTTGTCGTCGCTTTCGCTAAAAGAGTTGCTCATTCATAATCACGCCGATTTGTTTGAGAAATATGCGGGAATGCAGAGCAATATCAAATCCATCAAACAAAAAACAATTTCTTCCGCTGTAAAAGAGTTTGTGTCCAGCGATTTGTTTATTAAAAGAAACACGATTGTTCAATTGCTAATCAATGCAGACAATTATGAAAACCAGTATTTAGCCTATTTGTTATACGACTTGTTGTCCAATGAGACCAACGGCTCCATTGACTCGCAAGAGCAAACCGATATGTTTGACAGCTTCAACTGGAACATTAAGACCCAGTTTCGCGAAGCAATGTCCAACACGATTAAGTATACCAATGAGCTTACCAATTTTGATGTAGGAAAAATCCCACTGGAGCAACAAATCTGCTTGCTAAAAGCGAGCGAGCACGTGAAAGAAAAGGCGATGCAAAAGCTCAAAGAAATCAAGGCCAAGTCGGAGGATACGGGGTCCAAAGCGCGCCAATACTTGGACGGATTGCTAAAAATCCCGTTTAACATATACCGGACCGAACCCGTCTTGCATATTATGCGCAATCTGTGCAGCAAGTTCATCACAATGCGCGCCAATTATGTGACGTGCTGCCCAGACAACAGCTTGCAGATTGCCCAAAAAGACAAATACACCAGCATTGAGTTGATTGCGCATACCCATAGAATAAAATCAGATGTTCAAGAACGGTTTTTCCAGCTGGATAAAGTGATGGCAAAGATTAGTAAAAAAACCAAACCCACCCTCGTTGAGTTTGTCATTACCATTAATGAGTTTATTTTACAGAACGAAATGAACATAATGCCAATGTTGTATGTGAAAAAGGACAAAGCGACCCTTCTCTTGGATATAAGAAACATTCTTCAACACATTTCGGAGACGCACAAGTTGCAACTGTGTATCTTTTTAATGGACCGCGGGCTGAGCGAACCTTTGAACGCACAGGAGGGAGCGCAACCATTAAAACTGGTAAAAGATATTGGGAACATGGAAGAACAATTTGCGCAAATCCAAACCTATTTGTCCGACGTAAAGCTGAGATTAAATGATTCCATACACGGTCACGAGAAGGCAAAACAACAAATAGAGCGAATCATATGCCAGTGGATAAACGGAGAACAAGACGGGCACTGCTTTGGGTTTGAAGGCCCTCCAGGGGTGGGAAAAACCTCTTTAGCAAAGTATGGGCTTTCTTCCTGCTTAACAGATGAGAACGGGACAAGCCGACCGTTTGCGATGATTCAAATGGGTGGGGACAGCAATGGGAGCTCACTGCACGGGCACAATTACACCTACGTAGGGTCTAATTGGGGGTCCATCGTGCAAATCCTGATGGATAAAAAGTGTATGAACCCGATTATTTTTATTGACGAAGTGGATAAGATAAGTAAAACGGAACAGGGGAGAGAGATTGTGGGGATACTGACGCACTTACTGGACACAACGCAAAACGATTGCTTCCAGGACAAATATTTCAGCGGGATAGAACTGGATTTGTCCAAAGCGCTGTTTATTTTGTCCTACAACGATGTAGATGCGATTGACAAAGTGCTACTGGATAGAATACACCGTATTAAGTTTTACAGCTTGTCTATTGAGGACAAGTTGGTGATATGCAGAAAGCATATTTTGCCAGACATTTATAAGAAAATGGGACTGGAAGGTGTAATAAAAATAGAGGATGACGTGATGAAGTATATTATTGAAGAATACACGTGCGAGCCAGGAGTTCGTAAATTAAAAGAGATGTTGTTTGACATTGTGGGAGAGATAAACAAAAACATCCTTACCAATATAACGAACGTAGTTGCGCACCAGTTGGTTCTTCCCATGGTGATTACAAAGGAACAAATTAAAAAGGTATACCTGAAAGACCACCAAGAAATAATATACAAGACAATACACACATTGCCGCAAGTGGGAACCATTAATGGGATGTATGCTACAGGCGCGGGGAATGGAGGGATTATTCCAATCCAAACCAGCTTTATGCCAGGGTCAAAGTTTTTGGACTTGACTCTGACGGGGATGCAGGGGCAGGTGATGAAAGAAAGCATGAATGTGGCGCTTACATTAGCGTGGACACTTACAGACGTATCCAGACAATCCGAGTTAAAGAGCAAATATGGTGCACAGAATATTCAGAGCATTCATATTCACTGCCCAGAAGGGGCTACCCCGAAAGACGGACCCTCCGCAGGCGGCGCCATTACTTGCGCCTTATTTAGTTTGTTGAATGAGAAAAAAATAAAGAATGATGTTGCGATGACAGGGGAAATATCATTGAATGGGGACATTAGCGCGATTGGAGGGTTGGATGTGAAAATATACGGCAGCATCCGCGCAGGGGTCAAGACCATATTATACCCAAAGGATAACCAGAAGGATTTTGAAAACTTTGCGGAAAAGTACGCCGACGCCGAAATAATGGTTGGAATCAAGTTTCATAGCGTGAGAAATATAAAAGAGGCGATTGCCATAGTAATGGTGGAGTAATGTGAATTATACAAATACAAAATATATATTATTGGTTATAAAGGAATTATAATACCCTTAAAAAATAATAAATCAATAATATATTATGAGCGAACCAGTGACGAATGTGAATGGAATATTGGAAAGATTAAGTTTATACTCCCCCTTAATCGTGATAACCTCAGTGTTTATGTCGTCCATATTTACATCCGAGATTATTAAAGGGATTGTGTATTTGTTTTTCGTGATGGTGATGGTATTATTAAGACATACCGCGCTAAACCCAAACAATATAGGGGGAAACATTGCGAGCGCAATGAGCTTGCCTGGCATTAAATGCAATATGGGACTGAACAAATATGGGGACGACAGCTTTTTAGGAACATATATTTTGACATTTACTATGATGTATATTTGTATGCCAATGTTTTTAATTAATGACATTAACTGGTTTTTGCTGGCGTTGTTTATACTATATTTGGTCGCCGATTATTACGCGAAAGATGCGAATGAATGCTACAAAGGTGGCGTGACAATGATTTTCGCAAATGGGCTAATCGGCGCGGTATTCGGTATTATCATCAGCACCATCATATACACATACCAAAATGATTGGTCGTTTGTGAATGTCGTCTCCAGCAATAAAGAGGTATGCAGTATGAAGTCCGAACAAACATTCCGTTGCGGAGTATACAAAAACGGAGAACTACTTGCCGATACGGGTGTATAAGTGCGATAGCAACGGCTGGTTAAGTATGGACGGGTGTATAAGTGTAATCGCACTATTATTCAACGGAACTTGTTTGTTGAAAATGTTTCGCATTCACGGAAAGCCATTTGGAAATGTGTTGCAACAAACGAATCCGATGCAAGTTATCCGTCATAAGTTTAAAGTTTTTTTCCGTATGATACACCGAGACAAATGTTTTAAAGGCATATGCTAAATTAATCGTGCTATAGGTTGCTAAGCTTTCGATAGGATAGGCTGGCTTTTTCTTTCTAGCATTAACCTGATTGTGCAGAGTGAACAATGCGTTTCGTAATGCGCTTTTACTATTTATGCTATCTTTTTTAATTTTATTAAAAAAGTTGGTTGCGTGTGCGCTGCAATCCGGGCAAGGCAAGTTTCTACATATAGATATAACGGTTGCGCACAATTGTGGCCCAATCTGTTTGAATTGGTCTTCCTGTATTTGTTCGGCAAGACAGTGCAAAAATCTCCACGTGGGTGGTCCCCAAACCTCTGGCGGTGGCATTATTATTAAGAGTATAATAAATATAAAGATATTTTACAAAATTAATTATGGCTACCAACCCAAATACAACATCGCCCGAAGGCAAAAGAGTTCAATATCTCATTGAGGATGATATTGATTTCTTTAATGAGTTGCGGTTGATGAAACAAACGTTCACAAATAAGACTGTTACGGCTACACTTGCGCCAGAACAATACGAACAAAAAGAGCACACAAAGGAAGAAAAATTAAAGGAAGAGAAAGTCGGCGGTGTTTGCTTAATTACAAATGAACCGTTAACCCAATTTTACGTAACACTAAATTGCAACCATTCCTTTAATTATGAGCCTTTGTATAACGAAGTAAAAATGCAAAGAAACGTTAAAAATATCTCAGGAATCCTGAGATGTAACATACTGCAGTTGCAGTGCCCATTTTGTAGAAAAATAAATACCTGCACATTGCCATATTATTCAGAACTGGATGATAAATGCCCGATACTATACGGCGTAAACACGATAGACGAGAGATACAAGATAATCAAGACGTGCGAGTATGTGAAATACATATATACGGATGGTCACAAAGTGTTTTGCAATTTTGTAGGCGACTCGTTGGTGTTATCTAAAATAGATAACAAGCATTATTGTTATACCCACAATCATATGGTAGAGCAACAACACAACTCTCTTCTTAAACACAAGGAACGATTGGAGAAGGCAAAGAAAGCAAAGGAAGAAAAACAGCAACAACAATTGGCATTAAAAGAAAAACAAAAGGCAGACAAGTTGGCTAAACAGAATGCTTCCAAAACGAACGTGGCGCAAAGCTTGGCGCAAAGCTTGGCGCAAAACTTGTTGGAAAGCATCAGTGGGACGAATGAGGTGGTCCTCACACCGACGTCATCCGATAGCGCACCTCCAGAACCGCTATGCAAACAAATACTAAAGTCAGGGTTATTTAAAGGTGACCCGTGTAATAAGGCCATTTTTAAATACAATATGTGCAAGCGTCACTATAAATTAAGTAACGCGAAGCTGTTGCCCGCTACAGAAGTGGTCATATTACCCGATGCATCTACCAGTTCAGGTGCGAATAGTTCCACTTTGTAGGTCAGGTTTGCTTGAATAAATCGTGTTAATCGTAGCAACCGATTGAATCGCTATCCAGTCAACGTCTTTTTTACAAATGGCGCACATTATTGTACGTTCATCGCGACGATGTAATCGGGTGCAATTTCCGCACATATCGTGTGTGCAATCATAATGAACCACATTATCAATGTGTAATATACATTCACACTTCTCGCAGTTCGTTTTATATGTCGTTTTTTCTGGGTCATTATAACGAATGTATGTGCCGCTGCTTTTCTCTAATGGTTTCTCCTTGGCGGGCGCATCGGTCAAATCCACCGTGACAAACTTGTCTGTTGACGTTTCCGAGTCAACAACCGCATCTTTATTCGATAAAAAAACGGTGGAACCCATCTGTGATTGCCAAGATGAGGCGCGCAATAAGGATTTGCGGTCATTGTATTTTGTGGGGAATATATTGGTGATATAGTCAAGCCGGGTAATGCGGTTGGTTCTCATAATTGGTGTGGTGTATTATACACTGGGTTATTATAGTAACCAATATTACATTTAATTTGTTTGTAACAAATGTAATATTGTATTTTGATGTGGGTATACCTTGTTAGGAAGAAATTATATACATTAGTATCCAAGCCCAGGTCTGGACTGCCATAATGCCCAGTGGAATGGTGCCTTTTCTTCCTCTGGGCGGTCTTGCGTGTAATAATATAGCGCAAAAGACAATCTTGGAATATCCAGCGAAGCTAACCAAGGCTCTGGATGCCCGTGAAACGCATTATCCGTAATACGAAAGATAACCATCCGATTAAAAATGGGTGGGATTTTCTTCACGCATTCGGTCATTTCTTTATTCCACAGCTCTAACTCTCCATTATAGTGCTGTTGCCAATCGGTATTCAAGTATAATAATACGTTTAGCCTTCGGTATTTGTGTAGTTTCGGGTGAATATTGAAGTCCGCGTGAATAGATAACTTGCCTAGCGTGGATACTTTATGGATACCGCCACCAAATAGCGTTGGGTCTTTTTCTAATGGGTAAATACCAGTAATGCGTTCTAAAAACTCAAGAAACTCGCTGCTAGAGGTCAAGTCAATGACAGATTTTGCGAGTGGTCCCATTTTATTATAATCGGTCAAGGCGATTTTTCTGCTTTGAACAATGGTATCTGCTTCATTATTGATATTTGCGTTTTGTCTATCATACCACGTATCGTTGGAATAATGCTTGATTTCTTGAACCACGCCGTGTAAATACGTGGGTTCTAAAAAGTTATCAATAATTACGTGCGGGAACGGGTCCGCTTGTGCAAAGGACTGTTGCAGTTCATTTATGTTAAATCTGGATAAATCCATCGTGTATTGTTTTGTAATATTGTGTTTATATTATTACAAATAACAAAAAAAATAAGACAACTAATGCTGTCCTATTTTAGTTAGCTAGTTAGTTAGTGTAATCCTATTGTAAATAATCAAAGACGTAGTTAGTTAATTAGTTAATTAGCGAGTTATTTATTAGTGAGTTAATTAGTGATTTGCGAGTTGTTATTTTTTTTAATGGCGATGTACGACCATGGGTTTAATTACAAGAGGCGCTTTAAACAGCAAGTCTGCCGTGTCTTCAAAGTCAACCCATACTTCAGGGTCTTCACGGCTTCTTTGCAAGCGGTTGAACGGATTTGTCGTATAGAACAGGTCAAACCCAATCTGTTTAATCGTGTCTGCGCCATCCATATCTGGGTGCTCGGCGACTTCATCTTTAATGATTGGGACGATTTTATCTGCGGTCTCAGTAACTAAGTTACCTACGCGTATCGTTAACAGGTTGCGACAGATTTCACGCTCTTTTGTCGCAGTATTTTTAAGAGAGAGCTTTACCAATAACAACGCTCTTATCACGGCGCACGTGATTGCATTGGCGTCGGTAAAGTCATTTTTTGCGAGTTCATACTCAAAGTTTAACTCAATAATGCAAATAATGAGTGTGAGTTTGTTCACATCAATCGGCCCACCTAATGATACCATAATCATTTCAATCTGGCCAACCGTTAGCGGCTCAAGTAATTTGTAAAGTTCCCAAAAGTCATAGGCATACTTTTTGAGTTTCGGCGCAATCTGCGCGTAAAATGGGACGGAATCTGGGTGTTCACACTCCTGGACAGAGTGGTATTTATTATTGCAGTAAGTGCAGGACATCTTTATCTAGTAATAATCGGTAAGCGAATAAGCGAATCGTAAGTAGCAGGGTATGCGTTCGAGTCGCTTTATATAAGTTCTGCTATCAAAATATACAGAAATTAACATTTCAATTTTTTTGTTTGCGCACTCGTTTCTTTGTTTACAAAATAATGTATAAATATATGTAAATGGACAAATATATGCAACACCCATTGGCGGGGGCAATATCAGGCTTTAATATCGCGAGCTTAGCTAATATGTCTATCTGTGACGTGGTAGTGAAGAACCGAAGTAACGATTTTTTGGAGTTTTTGATTATACTTAACGATGAGCACTACAAAAGGGGGATATTCGGCGGTGCGTCGGAATATGACCGACTAATTGAGCAAAAGTTCCCAGGGGAGCTAGTAATATTGCACAAAAATGAGTTAAAATCCGAAGAAAACAGCGGGAACTACATTATTGAGGGGAATGTGATGTGCAAGAAATTGTATATCAAATTGCCGAAAGAAAATATGTATGTAGATGCGAACAAGTATCAAGAAAAATATATCAATTCTAACATCAACGAGTTTATACGGATTGTGACTACTCTGAATGCTTCTTCCATTGTGTTCAAACTTCAAAATGAAAGCGACGACCAGTTTGGATTCCAAATGGGCACCAATGTAAAGGTAGCCACCGTAAGTGGAGGGCTACAAGGAGGAATGAGTGAGCAAAATCATACCTCTGGACAAAACATATGGGAGCTTACATTTGAAGACACCAAGGGGGACATAGATATACAAGTGTTTGGGGACAAAAAGAGGTTTTACTACTTGCCGAAAAATGCGGAATGGATGGACGTGATAAGAAACAGGGTAAAGTTTGGTGCCAAAGAAGCCAAATATGTATACGAGTATGTGGACTCTACAGAGGTGAGTGCAGAGTTTTTAGCAAAGTTAAAACTGTTAAACATTGAAGTAGATTTCAATAAGTCAAAGTATGAAAAGCTACGTGTGGAATATGAAATCAAATATTACCCAATACAGGAAGAAACTAGTGGTTGGAGCTTTTCTTCCATGACGCGCGCATTGAGAGGCCTCTAAGATGTGTAAAACACTCATTTGGATAACAATATAAAAATATAATATTAAGAATATAGCAATGGAAACCAAAGAGGAACTAGTGAATAATATCAAAGAATGGATAAAACTAGACACCGAAATTAATAAATTGAACTCCGAAATAAAGGCAAGGAAGAACAAAAAGAAGGACATCACCGTGGCTTTAGTGGAGACGATGAAAAAGAACACGATTGACTGTTTTGATATTACGGGCGGGTCGCTGGTCTATAAAACGAACAAAGTTAAAAAGCCAATCAACGCAAAAACGCTAATGACTGCGTTACAGGCGTTTTACAAGGACAACCCAGAAATGGCTCAGGATATTACCAAGCACGTGCTGGAGAGCAGGGAGGTAGTGGTTAAGGAAACCGTGCTACGTAAAGTGGACAAGATTGCGTTGCCTGCAGTGGAGAAATAGATAGCTCGTCTTTGCGTATATTTATGTAAAATGTTTTGTGTATAGATATATAGATTACATATGGTGAACTTTGCGTTTAATGGGTTGCAAAAGTTACGACCGGCAGATGATATATTGACGACTAATTTGAACGCGTATCAAGTGGAGAGTATCGTGATGTTGCCCTACGTTATCAACGAGGATTTGAATACGCCCTTTTTGATGTATGGGCTACAAAAGCAATCGCAAGAGAACCCACATAGGTTAACCTTTATACACGGTGACGCGTCGCTATTGGAGCACGTAAATGACCCAGGAACGATTCTCGCCGAGTGCAACAAAGATATCCAACACATATTAAACCGAGAATTGAACGATTATCAAATGCACTGCCGAGGGTGGGTATGCAAGGGGGGAATACTATTTATTGTATATGAGGTAAATGTAAAGTATATTAGTGTGCTGGCGTGTAGCACGGGGGCTATCGTGTTTGCTTTAGTTACCGAGCTGTTAAACGAGAAGCGGATTGGTGCAATGGAAATGAACCCAGAGATAAGCGAGTTTTTTTCAAACACAATGTGGCTATGCACGCTTCACGAGATGGTAGACGGGTGCGAACAGATTGCCGAGGTGCCGTGCGTGTTTTTTTCGTGCGTGCCAACCAAGATGACGGGGTTTACCACGCTATTTGGGATTAACAAGAAGATAATCCCTGAGCTCTCCAAGCGCGCCTATTATTATGTATACAATTACGAGGACGTAAAGAACGAGTGGCATAACCTGACGCGAATAAATGGGATAGAGCACAGTATAATAAGACATGTAGTCTTTTTAAAAAGGCACAACATAATAATGAATAATGACGACCAATCGTGCTGGAACGAGGACTTTTACGACAGCGCCATCATACTGAACAGCAAAATTGTAAACTCAATCAATAACAGACAGATGACGCTGGCAATCAAAAGTATATCTCAATTGTTGACCATCTCGTTTACCAACGCATTATGAGGAGAATGCGAGGAGGTAGGAAGATATTTCTTTAGTATAATATAATATAACAATGAACTACAATATTATACAAACGGTGCTATTGTTTAGTATACTATATTTTACGATGGTGAAGGTGTCTGGGTTTTACGGGGTGGATACCTCTACATACGGGATATATGTGACCTTTTTTATTTTCCTTGTGGCGTGCACCTATATCTTCCCTACGGAATACACGGACTTGATGCTAGTATAGGCGCGCGGGTCTTTAAGCCCTTTTAAAATTGCAATTCATAAAATTGATTTAAAATGAATAATAGAATAAATAGTAACAGTTATATACTCCGCAATTAGACAATCGCAAACTACAACGAATACACAACAATCCAAAACGAATAACACGAAAATGGAAAAGCGAATTAATGAAAAGATTGAGATACATACCAAGAGGATAAAAGATGATATTATGAAGAAACTTCAGAGCGAGCTGATTGTAGAAAAGGATAAAAACACTATTTTAACAGATATGTTAAAATATATAAACGAGTATGAAGTGCTGAAATTAACCGCACAGGATATTCAGGCGAGCAACAAGCCGAAACGGATGATTTGCGACGATTTGCGGTGCAAAGCCTACCGAGTGTCGGGCGAACAATGCAGCCGAAGGAGCCGAGAGGGGGAGCTATACTGCGGAACACATATGCGAAATGCGACCACGGATGCAGGAGAGAAAAAGGAAGCAAAGGAGAAATCCAATAAAAAGGAGAAGGATTGCGACGAAGGGGACCGAAAGGAAAGCGTTTGGCTAGTGGAAAAAGACGGCATATTGGGCTATGTGGATAAGATGGGGCTCAATTATAGAGTGGAGGATATATTAAAAGGGGTCAAAAACCCGCGCACGTTAGAGGATGTATAAATAACTAGTTGCCATTAACAATAATAATAATTAGTAACTTTTTTACACCCGTATTGACCACTGCGTCTTTATTATAATTTTATGGTTATATAAAATTATATTACTATTACTGTCGTCTTGTTTTTTACCCAATTAAGAGGAAAACGACGGGATGTTTGTGATTCCTTTTCCGATAATTAGCGCGTGAATATCTTGCGTGCCTTCATACGTGTTTACTGCTTCCAAGTTTAACATATGCCTTATCACGTGATACTCATCGGATATCCCATTCCCGCCCAGCATATCTCGTGCATTTCTCGCGATGGCCAACGATTTTATACAATTGTTTCTTTTTACGATAGAAATGTTCTCTGGAATCAGTATATCTTCGTCTAACAATCTTCCAACTCGTAGCGACGCTTGAATGCCAATGGTTATTTCTGTCAGCATTTCGGTAAGCTTGAATTGAACGATTTGGTTTGCCGCCAATGGTCTATTAAACTGTTTTCTATCCAAGCAATATTCTCTAGCTCTCAAATAGCAATCCTCCGCGGCTCCAAGAACGCCCCAAGAGATACCGTATCTCGCGTTATTAAGACACGAAAACGGTCCCTTTAACCCTTTCACATTGGGAAGTATATTCTCTTTGGGGACAATCACATTATCCATAAAAATCATACCGGTATTGGAGGTTCGTAGCGAGAACTTACCTTCAATTTTGGGGCACGATAACCCTTTCATCCCTTTTTCTAATATAAAGCCCCGAATGTCATTGTTCTCATCCTTAGCCCAAATGATAAATACGTCCGCAATAGGGGAGTTGGTAATCCAATTTTTACTGCCGTTTAAAACATACTTCCCATCTGTAAAGACCGCCCTGGTTTTCATTCCGGATGGGTCGCTCCCGTGGTCAGGCTCGGTTAACCCAAAACAGCCGATGAGATTGCCTTTTGCGAGTTGAGGCAAATACTTATCTTTCTGTTCTTGTGAACCAAACTTATAAATGGGAAACATCACGAGAGAAGATTGCACACTCGCACAACTTCTATACCCGCTGTCAACGCGTTCTATTTCGCGCATAACTAACCCATAGGAAACGTAATTCACACCGGCGCACCCGTAACCGTGAATGGTGGTGCCAAGCAACCCAACACTGCCCATTTCTTTCATTATGTTTTTATCAAACTTTTCATTTCTGAAGGAGGAGATCACATTTGGCAATAAATGATGTTTTGAAAAGGTATGGGCGACGTCTTGAATAGACTTCTCCTCGTCTGTTAACTGTTTGTCTAATAAAAAGGCGTCCTTATAACTGAAAATACCTCTTGAAATAACGTTACGTATGCTGGGTTGTTTGAAACAAGTATATCTAAACATCGTGTTATCATTATTACCATTATTGTTTTAAATCCTTTTGGCTATGTTAGACTGTCACAAAAGTAAAAAAATTGAAATGTTTTGTTACTTTACTTGAAAAAGCAATGAGTATAATTAAGATGTCAAATCTTTACCGATATTACCAGCAAGAAGCAGACGTTCAAAAAAACGAGATACAATTATATTGAGTTAGCGGATAAATTAGATATGGTGTAATATATTACGTATTATCAGTATCTATCTCGTTTAAACGGACATTGGCTGTATTAATATAATCGCCATTAATTTCAAATCCGATAAAACTTACGTTATTTTTTTTTGCGGAAACGCATTCCGACCCAGACCCGACAAAGGGGACTACTAACAATGTGGGCGACGATTTGTTTAACGAGGCTTTGATTAATGTATCACATAAGGTGAGCGGTTTTTGAGTGGGATGGTCAACTCGTTCTTTTTTACCTGCCCCGCCCGCTAACGCAGGGACTTTAATAACATCTCTGGGTAATGCGCCTCCTTCGTGAGCGGTATACGTGGTCTCTTTCTCTCCATTGCTAAATCTGCCGACAGTGGGCTTTCTAACTTTACCAGCGGCATTTTTTAAAAAGGTTTCTGTGTAAGGTTCTCTAACGTCGTCCCGATTAAACACTGGTTTCTCTTTATAGCAACACAAGATGCTCTCGTGGGTTCTTTGCCAGAAGTTAAGAGAGGGGGTCACCTTGTTGGTGTAATGCCAAACCAGCCATCTAACATTGCAAGTAATGCGTGTTCTTATAAACGCGAGGATTTCACTAAATCCATATATGTATAGCGTTCCTTGTGGTTTTAATATTCTGAGACATTCTGAGACCCAACTATCACACCATAATAAATACTCATCCATTTGTTGCTTATCGCTGTCATTGCCAAAGTCTTTGCCGATATTATATGGTGGGTCACAAATGATGATGTCTACGCTCGCAGTCCTGATTTTTTTCATACCGAGAATGCAATCTTCATTATATATCTTATTTATGTCTAGTTCCGGATGTGGCTGAGTGATAATATTGTTCGCGGGTTCTTCCGTATCAGGTTTAATGATTAGTTTAACCTTTTTGTTCTTAAGAGGTTTATGCACATGTTCAGTCTTCGTTAAGCTGGTTAAATCCATATCTTAAATAAGTTATATTACTATTAATACCAGTGATATTATTTAAACCAATTTTTTTCTTATAAACGTAAAGATAAAAAGCCGTTGAAAAGCGGTAGCGAGTGCATATATGCGTGTGTATATATGCGTGTGTATATATGGAGTGTAGTGAGCGACGATGAAGTGATGTAGTGCGTGTGTATATATGAAGTGATGAGAAGAAGAAAAAAAGAATTAGTAAGAGAAGAAATGAGTGAGAAGGAAAAAAAATTGAAAAAAAGAAAGGTAAGTAATGATGGGAAGTAAAGTGATAAAAAAAAGCGTAAAAGCGAAGTAAAAGCGAATTGAAAAAGTGAAGTGAAAAGTCGTAGTGAAAAAGGTGTGAAAGAATGAGTGTATCAAAAGAGTTAATGATGAGAGAGTTATTAAATGAGATGTGCGAGATGGAGTCTCGTATGAAAAGAGTAAAAGAGTTAATAAGTGTGTTGTGTGTAGGTGCGGAAGAGCCAAAAAAGAGAAAAGAGTTAGAGAGTAATGGAGACGTGCTATCGGAGAGTATAAAGAAAGCGTGCGAAACGGAAGTGGAGAAAGTGTCGTATAAGAAGCTGAGCGAGAATGAGACAGAGAAGAAGTCAAAGAAAGCGCAAGAGGAGCAAGAGAAGAAGGAGAAAAAGGAGCGAGAAGATGCAGTGAAAGCGGATAAGAAGGCGCAACAAGAAAGAGAGAAGGCGGAGAAGAAGGCAAAGAAGGAGCAAGAGGATGAAGAGAAGAAGGCAAAGAAAGCGCAAGAGGATGAAGAGAAGAAGGCAAAGAAAGCGCAAATGGAGTT
>Ga0194133_10004514_pt1 | contig 18562 bp, 17 predicted proteins | sample TA2KigOf40mmetaG_FD_155448 | JGI IMG/M metagenome (GOLD analysis project Ga0194133, IMG submission 155448) | Freshwater microbial communities from Lake Tanganyika, Tanzania - TA2015055 Kigoma Offshore 40m | ecosystem: Environmental > Aquatic > Freshwater > Lake | place: Tanzania: Lake... | reverse complement strand
GCAGTGAAATTTAATGATTTTTATAACAAATTTATTAAAAATAAATACAAAGGTCATTTAATAATATTAGATAACGCAAAATTTCACAAATCAAAAGATGTAATTTCAAATTTTGAAAAATCAGGAAATAAAATATTATATAGCCTCCCATATAATCCAAATTTAAACCCGATAGAAAATTTATTTAGTCAACTAAAAAATCATGTTAAAAATAAAAGTCCAGATACATATGATGAATTGAAACTGGTAATAGACAAAATAATAAAGGAAAAAATAACAAAAGAACATTTAGAAAATTACTATAAATATTTATTTACACAAGCAACAGATTTTATAAATAAAAATAAGTAAAAAAGTGTCCCATTTTTCAATGAAAAAGGTGTAATAATATTCCAGATTTATTAACTGCTTTTCAGGCTGAAGAAGAGGTAGAAGATTTCAAAGATGAAGATAACAAATGTGGTAAAGGTGCAAATATAAAAATGAATATAAAAAAAAATATTTCTATCAAAATACCTACTGAAAATAAATATTTATTATTACAATTAAAAAGATTTAGTTGGGATTTTGATACTGGAGAAAGTAAAAAAATAGATCAAACAATAGAACTCAATAAAGAGATCACTATTGATGGAGTAAAATATATATTATATGGTATAATAAAACATATAGGTAATACTCGAACAAGCGGACATTATATATATTATAAAATAAATGATGATAAAGTTATAGAATATGACGATAGTAATGTAACTGAAAAAGATTATTCTGACGTTAAAGATGAATTAGAAAAAAATGGTTATTTAGTAATTTATAAAAGAAGTTCTGAAATGACTGGAGGAGATATATATTATCAAAAATACCTTAAATATAAAAATAAATATTTAAAATTAAAAAATCAAGTTTCATAACAACTTTTTTCCTTTTTTTCATAAACTTCCAAATATTTAGCAGGATTTATTAATAAAACTTCACCTCCGTCAATGGCATCTCCATAATCTACATAAAAAAATCCATTAATATTTAATTCCTTAAGAATAAATTTATCAAAATCCCAAGTTATGTTGATTGGAACATTTTCTGGATGGTATACTTTATATATATCATATTCTAAAATGTCTTTATTTATTTTTGAAATATAGATGGATTTGTATTTATATTTTCTTGTTTTAAATAATATTTCTTGTAATTTTCTTCTACCAGAATAATCATAAGCATCACAATATTGTCGATTATCTAAATTTCCTTTTTTTATTGTCAGACATTTAAAGTTATCATCAAACTTGGTAGTAATACTACCTTTTTTATAATAATTTAATACATCAATTGGATCATAAGATATCCAAACTTTTTTATTTTTATCTTTTACAATCATATATTTTGTAAAATTATTATTAGTTGCAATACTTGAAGTTAAATCAAGTAAATTATTAATATCTTTTTTAATTTTAAAAACTATACATTTCCTTTTTTCTTCTTGGGCAAAATATTTGCTTTTAGAGGAAGGAATTATATAAAAAAATGTTTCTCTTGACATAATTATATTGGAATTAATTTCTTCTTCATTCATCATTGTACTATGAAATAAATATTTATATTTATTTATGTTTAAGTTATAAGGTTGAAAAACTTTAAATAAATCAGCGGAGGTAATTTTTTTCATAATACAAATATACGATACATCATTAAAATTAAGTTTTCCATTTTCTTTTTCCCAAATTGGAAATAATTCTTCAAAAACTGCTCCTTCATTAAATTTTTTTAAGTTTTCTTTTGCTTTTTCATTAAAGTTATTTACTCTACTATATAATATATTTTTTTTAGCATCAGCAATATATAATTTATTTTTTGTTCCAACTAAATAAATTATATTATCAAACATAAAATTATTTTCATTAAAATATTTTATGGGTATATGAATATCAATTTCATTTGGCATATTTTTAAAAAATATTTTTTTTTCATCAAAAATATTTGTAATATCCAAATAATCAATATTATTTTTTTTGTAAAAATTATTTACATTTTTTCTGAATACCACTATTGGCGAATAAATATTTAATTCAAATGGTAAAGGTAAAAAATATTTTATTAAATTATTAAAGTATACATGAAAATAAATATTTTTATCAATAAAAAATACTTTAAATAAATAATTAAAATGAAAATTAAAATTTTTTAAAATATAATTTTTGTTTTTGTTGACCAGGGTTTTTTCTATCCATATAAAAAATATTTTTTTTATTTCACTAATGTTAATTTCAGGTCTATAGACAAAAGTGGTAATTAAATAATAAAAAAAAAATATTCTAAAATAGGTAAAAGATTGTTGATTAAAATTATTTTTGTCAAAAAATGTATTTACTATATCATTTATAAAATTTGAATGTTCATTTATTAATATTTTAATGTAATTATCCATATTATTATTTATTAATTGAATATATCTTATTATATATAAAAAATTGATATTTTAATAATAAATAAGGTTATAAATATATATAAATATAAATTTAGTAAATATGAATCAGGAAATTAATAAACTTGACTTGTCAAATAGGGATTTAGCAAATAGCGAAGATATAGAAGTTATTAAATTAATAAATCAACCATTTTATAATAGTATATGTTTGTCCAATAATAATATAGAAAATATGGAATTAAATATACTACCAGATAATTATATAGATATTGATTTATCACACAATAATATTTCAAATGTCTCGTTAGATAATATCAGAAGAAAAAATATAAATTTATCAAATAATTCAATAAAAGAAATTATAATTAGGGATTTGGAATGCGAAACATTAAATCTTTCAAATAACAATATTTTAGATGTCACAATAATTGATAGTAAAATAAATTTTCTTGATTTAAATACCAACAATATTAAAACAGTTACATTTATTAATTCAAGTGTGTATGAACTAGATTTATCTGTTAATAAAATAGAATATTTTGATTCATATCCAAAAGATATTGAAACAATGAGTTTGTTCGCCAATAAACTATATGGTTTGGCAAAAATGCCTAATACATTAAAAAAAATAGATTTATCAAATAATAAAATAACTGAGATAAATTATATACCAAATGAATTAGTTGGTTTAGATATTAGTTATAATTTAATTAAATCATTTGATGTAAATATTTTACCAGAAACAATATCCTACTTTGATATAAGTCACAACAATATTCAAGATACAAACATTTTTAATTTTTTAGGAATCGAAAAATGTATTTTTGATAAAAATACAGAGAATAAAAAATTTATTAAGAGTATTGAAATATCAGATGAAAGCGAAGAATGGGATGATGTGGATGAAGACATTGACGAAATTGCTCTAGATGATACAAACAGTGATGAAAGCTCGGATTCATCAAGCGAAGAAATAGATTTAGTTGCTTATATTAAAAATTTAAAAAAAGAAACATCTGAGAAAGGAATTTCTCAATTAAACAATTATTATGAAAAAGATGAAATACAAGATGATGAAATATCTAAGATTTTAAAAGAATATAAGGAAAAAAAAGAAAATGAAGAAAAAGATAATTTAAAAAATACAATGTTTGAAATAGAACAAGAACCTTTATTTGAGACATTCCATCTTCAATGGAACATAATAGTATGATTGCATTTATTTAAGGATAAATTTATATATATAAAATTATATGAATTTATTGATAATTTCGATTCTTATATTAATTATTATAGGAACAAAATTTATAAACTATTATTATAAATTTTTTTATATGTATAAGCAATTAAACAATTATGAAAAATTTAAATATTTTAGTAGTAATTCTCTTGTAAAAATCATTTGTAAAAATTTAAAAATTAAAACTATTTTTTCCGTTTATATTTTGACACCTCTTATTAAAATTAATTATTTAATAATAACTACTCTTATTTATTTATTATGTGCTTTATGTGATAAACAATTAGATGATATTTTATTACAAAATGGATTTAATAATTTAAACAATTCAAATAATTATGAAGAAAGTCCAATTATAAACTTTATGGAAAATTCAGAATTACAAAAACTAAATGAAAAAATAAATTCTTCTGATGATTCACCAACCAGTTTAAAAACAGATGTTGATTTTTTTATGAATACATTACAAAATGTACAAGATAATATCTCACCAAAGAATATTCAAGAGAATATTTTTTCACCAAAGAATATTCAAGAGAATATTTTTTCACCAAAGAATATTCAAGAGAATATTTTTTCACCAAAGAATATTCAAGAGAATATTTTTTCACCAAAGAAAATTCAAGAGAATATTTTTTCACCAAAGAATATTCAAGAGAATATTTTTTCACCAAAGAATATTCAAGAGAATATTTTTTCACCAAAGAATATTCAAGAGAATATTTTTTCATTAGATTCGGATAAAAATATGAAAATAAAGGATATAAATAAATTGGATAAAATAATTGATTTTCAAATAGTCATCCCTGAAATTAATGAAGAAAAAATAGATTCAAATAATAATAATCAAATTGAAAATGATAACTTAAATGATTTTTTAATTGAAGAAATTAATGATAAATTTGAAAATGAAGAAATTAAAGATTTTATTATTAAAAATAAGGAAGAAGAAAAAATTAATGAAATTAATGAAATTAATGAAATTAATGAAATTAATGAAACAATATCAATAGAAGAGGTAGATTTTGGAGATTATGTTAATAATTTAATTAATAAAGATTTAGAAACGAATGAAAATAATCGTAATGGTGATTACAATCGTAAGGTGATTACAATCGTAATGGTGATTACAATCTTAATGGTGATTACAATGAAAACAATGAAAATATAAAAAAAATAAATAATACATTGCCTACAAAAATTAAAATTGGAAAAAAAAGAAAGTAAAAAATAAAAAATGGTATATAATAATATAAAGAGTATGTTTATGAATGATAATATTATAAATAAGAAAATAAAGGATGAAATAAAAAAAATAAAAATGCTTTGTGATAAAGATAAATATCATAAAATTCCAGAAGATATGATAAATTCTGATGGAAAAAAAAATTATGCTTATGTAATAGGATTACCTAATGAAAAATATATATCTGGAAGTATAGTTTTAGTAGATAGTATACATAAGTTAGGCAGTATGTCTGAATTAGTTGTTGTGATTAGTAATAACTTTTCTGATGAAGCTAGAGAAATTTTAAAAAAGTTTTTTGACAGAATTATTGAAATAGAAGAAAAAGATAATATTTTAATAAATATAGAATTTTTAAAATTAACCGAATATAAAAAAGTAATTGTATTAAACGCAAATAGTTTAATTTTAAAATTTCCAGACCATATATTTAGTTTAGAATGTCCATCTACAATATATTTAGAACATGAAATATATGACAATAATAATGAAAGTGAATATATTTATGAATTAACAAAAGAATATGAAAAATATTGTAATTGTTGTTTTCATGGTAGTAAAATTAAAGATAATTCATTTGTTAAAAATAGTAAAATAAATTTTTGGTTATTACAGCCAAATTTAAAAGATTATAATTCAATAAAAAAAAAAGTAGAAAAAAATGTGGAAAAAAAAATAACTGAACAACAAATTTTACAAATGTATTATAAAGATAACTTATTTGCAATTAATCCAATTTTTATGGGTTTAAATGGATTACCCATTTGGTCAATATTGTTTGGTTTAACATTTGTGGAAGAAATACCTTATATTTTAGAAAGTAAAATTCCTATAGAAGAACGGGCAAAAAATGAAAATTTTCAATTATGGCATAAATTTTATGCAGATATATTAAATAGATATCCAGAATTTTTAGACTTAGGAATATTAAAAGAAACAAATGATGTATCTAAATTTTTTATAAATCCTTTAGCTAGAAAAAACGTTATAATAAAAAAAGAATTATCAGAAGGGTTAACAAGTAGTATTAGTAATATTTTTAAAATAAAAAATCCAAAAAATAGTTATTATTATCATATAAATATTTCTAAAGAATATGATAATGATGCAATTAATTATTTGTTTGAAGATGATTTTATACAGAATATGTTAAACGATATAATAACTTATAATAATTCTTTATATTGGAGAAATATATTAAAAAAAATTAATATGAAAAATAATTTAACTGATAATACAAAATCCAATAAATTTAATAATGAATTACTAGAAAAATTTAAGTTAGAAGATAAAGAAAATATAATATCTTATTATTCAAAAATTAATTCAAATGTTTCAATAATTTTAGTTATTACTACAGAAAAAAATGAAGAAAATTTTTGGTTAGATAATAATTTAATATCAAATATTCTTTATAAAAAAAAAATAGAAATGAATGGAATAGTTCTAAAAAATATTTTATTTAATATAAATCAAATTTACTCCTATGAAGAAAGAAAAATAATGCTTAATGGTTTATATTCAGATTATACAAATTACAAAGTTCAAGTTTTAATATATAAAACTATAATTGATAGTAATTTGAAAGGTAATTCTAAAGATATTTTTGTATTTTCCGATACAAATAGTAAACTTAGAGCCTTGTCAATTTTATTTAATCAGAACACTTTAAATAAATTTTTAAATAAAGAAATAAATTTTATGGATAATAAAAAATTTAATAATCAAATTCATACAATAAACACGTTAATTTTTCAGTCCTTAAAAAAATGGATTTATAATAATTACGATGGTAACGAAATAGAAAATATAATTGTGGTTAGTAATTTTGATTTTAATAATAAAAAATTAATAACAAATGTAACGCTGGTTGATATGAATGTTTACATTGAAGATGATGACTATGTATTAAAAAATTTTAATAGAAATAAATTATATTTTTTAAATATAGTATTTATCAGTAAATTATCAAAAAAAAGTAAGTTATATTTAAAGTATGAATTTTTAATAGAAAATATAAATGATAGTAGATATTATTATCAAATAGATGGTATAAAATTTATTATATAATTTCTATAACAAAAATTGAAATTTATTATTAATAATGAAATTAATAATAAAATAATTCATTGAATGGTAAATAATTATATATACATAGCTGAACAAAGTTTTGTCAGTAAATATTGTTTTAGTTTAGGGAAGAAATATAAGACAACAAATTTTGAATATATTCCAATTTTAAATAATTTGGATGTAGAAATAACAGATTTTGTAAACTCAAAATTTTTAATATATTTAAAAAGAAATAAAGATACAAAATCTACATTAACGGGTTTATGTGGTTATTTTGAATGTGAAAATATTTTGATAAATGAGAATATATCAAAAGAGATTAATAAAAATATTAATGTTAAGGTAGATAAAATATTATATAACAATATGATTTCAAAATATAATTTATTTGAAAATTCAAAGCTGATATTTATTAAATATAATTCAATGACGTCTTTTAAAAATGTAGTTACAAATAAAATGCTTTTGGAATTTGCAGAAAAAAAAGGTTCTGAAATTCAAATAAAAAAAATTACAAAAAAATATAATCTTTGTAATCTGCTAGAAAATGAAAATAATCAAATTGAAGAAATAATAAATTTAATTGAAGAAAATCAACCAAATGATGAAGAAGAACAAGAAGAACAAGAAGAGGAGGAGAATGAAGAAGATGAAGAGGAAAATGTAGAAATGATTATGATGGATGTTCCAATATTGTGGAATCCATGTGATGAAATAATTGAAAAAATAGAAAATAATGCAATAAAAAGAGAACATATAAAAACACATTATTCTAATTGTGATGATTGCGAAATAGTTGATAATAATAAAATTTCACCAGATTTTAAAAAAAGAATAACTTTTAATATAATAGAAAAAAAAGAAATAGTTGATAAAATAATCGATACTTATCATTTTAGTAAAAAATATATAGAGAAAAAGAATATTTTTACTGAATGTAATATGATAGAAAACAATATAAATATACTCTATTATAAAAAAAAAGACGAATTATATAATCAATCTATTTTTTTAATTAACAAATTATAAAAAAAATATAATTATAATTTAAATATGTGCGGTATTTTTGGATGTATTAAGAATTCCAATGCTAAAATCGAGACTAGTTTAGGAAGTCTTATTATCAAAGCCTTAAACCTTTTAAAAAATAGAGGTTATGATTCTTGTGGTATTTTTTTAACAGATGGTGATAAAAAAAAATACATCACTAAATTTGGTGTAGATGGTGAAACTATTAAAAAGGCAAAAGAAGAAAATATAAATGATATTTTTGTACTTTTAGAAAAAGACATAAACGAATTAAATAATCAAAACAATTATACATCTGGAATTGGTCACACTAGATGGGCTACACATGGCGGTAAAACTGATTATAATTCACATCCACATATTTCCAACAATAATAAAATAATATTGGTTCATAATGGAATAATTTCAAATTGTGAAGAATTAAAGAAAATGTATTTATCAAATTATACTTTTAAATCAAATACAGATACTGAGGTTATTGCCAATATTATTCAGTACTTACAAGAAGAGATTAATACAAAAAATTTTGATGAAATTTTAGCAATGACGACCAATATATTGGATGGAACTTGGGCTTGTATAATTTATAATGAAGATGAACCAGAAAAATTATATTTTATGAAAAATGAAAGTCCATTATTGATAGGATTAAAAGATGATTTAATGATTTTAACTTCAGAACCTAGTGGTTTTATGAATTTGGTAGATAATTATTTGTTATTAAGAGAAAAAACATATGGTTATGTATCAAATAATATTTTTAAAATATATGGGGATTACAAAGAATTACCCTTATTAAAAAATACTGATGATGATATAAAATTACCAGAATATTTTTCACATTGGATGCGTAAGGAAATACAAGATCAAACTAAATTAAATGTTTTAATTAATCCATTAACTAAAAATTTAAGATACAATCAATCTAATATATTATTCGATATGGAATTTATAAAACCTTGTAAATACCTATATATTATAGCTTGTGGTAGTTCTTATTATGCTGGATTAATAGCAAGTAATTATTTTAGATTTACGAAAGCTTTTGAATTTGTCAATGTGTATGATGGAGGCGATTTTTCAAGAGTTCATTTAGAAGCAATAGAAAATCCAGAAAGAGATTTATTAGTAGTATTAATTTCTCAATCAGGCGAAACAAGAGATTTGAATATAGCTACAACAATTTGTAGAGAATATTCATCTAATAGAATAAATATTTTAGAACCTAATAAATTAATAGCAAATTCAGATCCAATGAATATTTTAATGGACAATAATTATAAAACGGAGTTAACCAAAACTGATTTTACAAACACGGATGCAAATGAAATAAAAATTATTGGAATTATAAATGTAATTGGTTCTTTAATTTCAAGAAGGACTATAGATAATATTTATACAAATTGTGGTAGAGAAAATGCAGTTGCATCAACAAAATCTTGTACATCACAAATATTAGCTTGTTTATTATTATCAATATATAAGGCTGAATTAAATGGTAAATTAGACAATAATATAAAAAATAAATTTTTGACAGATTTAAATAGATTAGAAACTGATATAATAAATACAATTGAATTAGAGGATAAAATTAAAGAATTAGCAAAAATATTGTTAAAAACCAATATAAAAAGCATGTTTTTGTTAGGCAAGGATGAATTACATGGGTCTGCATTAGAAGGAGCATTAAAAATAAAAGAAATTGCTTATATTCATGCAGAAGGATTTCATATTTCAGCCTTAAAACATGGACCATATGCAATGATTGAAAAAGATACACCTATTATTTTACTTTATAAACAAAGAGATCATTTTGTTAAAAGTATTGTTGAAGAAATAAAAACTAGGGGAGCATTTGTAGTTGAAATTTCTTCAAATGCTACAAATATTGATAATAATTTAGTTTTACCAAATAATAAAACTTTTACAGGATTAATAGCAGTTATCGCATTACAATTATTATCATATCATCTATCAATAGAGAAAAATATTAATCCAGACATGCCAAGAAATTTAGCAAAGGTAGTAACTGTTGATTAAAATTATGAAAAAGATGAAGCTAATAAATATGAGATTAATTATATAAAAAATAATAAAATAGTTAAAACTATAAATAAAGGATCAAAATTAATAAAAAAAGAAATTTGTGATAATAATTTAGATTATTTAGTCAATAAACAATTATATATAAATAAAATTAAATTTCGTCTATCCAAGACATAGTTCTATCCAAACCAAGAAATAAATCAATTTCTTCTGCAGATTTGTGTATATTTGTATTTATATTAGGTTTAACTCTAGAATTTCTGGGTTTACCTCTAATATTATTATTTATATCAAATAATTTATTTAATATTTGTTCACTAGTTAATTTATGGGCATTATCATTATTTTTTATTTTGTTACAAAATAATTCCTTATTTATTTTTGGTCTATTGATTCCCCATATATTTTTTCCATATTTATTTTCTAAACCTTCAATAATTTCAAGTAATTTTAGTTGCATTAATTTTAATTTATCAATACTTAGTCTTGAATTTATTTTATTGAATAATTCGATAAAATGTTCTTCATTTTCTGCATACCAAATAATAACAGGTATTTGTTGTATTGCATATTTATTTTTTTCACAAAAATATAAATATGCTTCTAATCTATGTTGTCCATCTAATACATAATAGTCAACATCAAATTTTTTTTTTCCAATATGAATAGGATCATAAAATATAAATTCACCATATTTCTTATAATCTTGAGACATAAAACGTGCTAATTGTGTTGCATGAACTATATTTACTTTTCTATTTAGTTCCCATTTTTTTAATAATTCAATACCATTCCAATTAAATCTACAATAAGTTGCATTTTTAGTAAATGGTTTTTCTGAGTTAGCAACTATATAATTTATAAAATTATCATTACCAAATTTTGTTTTAAAATCTTCTTCAATAGAATGATTATCTTCATTATTTTCATTATTTTCATTATCTTCTTTTTCTTCATTTTTAATAATTTTATTTATTGTATCATTATAGTTTCCCTCAATATTTTTATCAAATTTACTAACTACTATAGTGGGTTCTTCCTGATTAGTTATATTGTAATTATCAACATTATCAATTAAATTATTGTCATTTGTTTTTTTTGGAGAAATTATATTGTAAATATAATTCATAAAAATAAATTAATATTAGTGTATTAATATACATGCATATATATTGCAAACTTCAATTTTTTTTATAAATAAAAAGACATTTCATTGCCTTTTTTAATAAAACCACTTTTTTCGTATACTGGAATATATTCATCAGAACAATTAAGTATAATTTTATAACAATTAGTTAATTTTGAATAATCTTTTAATAATGAAATTATATTTTTAGCAATTCCTTTACCTCTATAATCTGGATGAACAACAATATCTTCTAGGTGTGCTACATGACCAGCATTACGTATTATTTTTGGTTCAATTATAACAGTTCCAGAACCTACAATAATAAAGTTATTCATATTACCTTCAATTGCAATTATGATATTACCCATAATACTTATATTTTTAATTTGTTCGATAAATATTTCAGTAGACATATCGGTAGTTTCAGTAAGATTTGATAACAAAAAAATATATTGATTTTTTATTAATTCAATTATATTTTTTTCATTTATATGTAAATTGATAAAAGTAGATAAATTAATGTAAATTATTTCATTGTTCATAATAAAACGTTTTTATATATAAAATAATATATTTATTTATTTATATAAATAAAATTATGTCTAACAAAAATAATGACATTATACTAAAAGAAGAAAAGATTAATGACTTTATAACAAATAAGATTAAAGAAGAAAGTTCAGATGATTATGAATATGAATATAAATATAAATTAGTAGTTTTGGGTTGTGCTGGTGCAACTATTCAAGTTGATAGTATAAAAAAAATACCGAAAAAAAAAGATGATATTAAAAAAAATTGATATTATGATAGAATAGTATATTAATATATATATATAAAACTATACTATAATGTCAAAAGTAGTAAAAAAAACATTGCCAATCAATCCTTCTATTGAAGGAAAATTAGAAATTACAGAAACAGAGAAGAATAAATTAATGGGTATAAATCAAACAGATATTAAAAATCAGAATTGTGATAAAAATAGTTGGATAAATTGTATGTATTGTGAAAAATATCATACTAAAGATTATTATGTTGCGAATATGAATTATTGTATACATTGCTGGGCTTGGTTAAACTCACATGAATACGATATTCAAAAAGGTGTTTATTTTGGCAATGCATCAATGGAAGACATTAAAAAGGTAATAAAAAAAGCCTATCCAATTCATTTGGAAACAAATTGTAATAATGATGAATGTATTTTTAATAAAATAAAAAAACATGCCGAAATGAAAACATTACATAATAGTTTAGTTGAGTTATTAGAACTAAATAAAAAACCAAAATTAGAGGCTTTTCATTTTAATTACAAAAACAAAAATTTAAATGTAAATTTTGAAGAATCCTATATAGTGATTTAATTTTTTATATTATATTTTTTTATATATAATATTTTAACAATTCATAACTAATTGTTGAACACCTACAGTAGCATTTTGAGCAGGTTCATTCCAGTAATAAGACCATAAAGTACTAGAAGCACCACCGAAACCAGAGTTGACAGGTTTGTTGAAGGCAATTTGACCAGATGTCTTGAACAATAAAAGTTTGTTTCCAGGGCAAACAATTATAGGAGCGGCGGAAACAAGTTGAGGATTAGAGTTAACTACTTGAACTGACATTAATTTATTATATTATTTGAATAGAAAAAATTTTTTAAATAATCTATATTAAATTTTATACTTACGCATAAAAATATAAAATTGTATTATAAAAAGAATAAAATAAAAAATATAGGATTATATAATTATATATTTTTTCATAGAATAAAAAATATTTTTTTATATTAAACTATTATATAAATAAATGAGTACATTAAACTTTTTAACATCAGGATTAGTTCAAATAAATAATCCATCGACAACATTAAATGGAATAACTAATATGGTACAAAATAATAATACAACAACTTCCACATCAACTGTTCAAGCAGATTGCAATATTTATCCTGTTGGTTCTACCATAACACCAACCGATGTTGTTTATCATGACCAGACTATTTTGATGGTAAATTCAACTGTTAATCAAAACTCAAATATGGTTCAAGCACAATATTTTGATCCAGTTTGTGGAACTCCTTGTAGTCCTATGGGAACAAACTGGAATTATGATTTAACAGCCTGTAGTTATTTAAATGGTACTATGGCTACTTCTTCAATGATTTCTGATGAATTGTCATTGTTTAGTAATATGATGCCTAATGGATTAACTACACCAAATAATGGAGCGGGTAAACACACGATTGATATTACAAACTATACTTCACAACCAAATCCTACACCTCCTCCTTCTCCTGCAGCAAACTTATTTTTTAGTTTAACTACACAACCATATTATACTCATAAAGGTGTTGTTTATGGTTCAACATGTCCAGGTACTATTCCACCTGCATCAGTACCAACTATTAATAACTTAAATCCTGGTTTTTCTGGTGGTTACAATAGTTATAACTTTTTATTTGTTTCAAACTATTATGTCCAACAAAAAAACGAAATTATAATTGTCGAATTACTATTTACAGTATCAAACAGTGATGCAACCTTATTAAGTTCTGGTTCAACATCTCCTCCTACATTAAGTGTAATTGTTAAAAATAAAATATTGACAAATAGTGCTTTAGGTTCATTATCAACCGATTCGACTGATTTATCCAAAGTTAAAACATATACTGCTGGACCAATTCCTTTACAATTCACACAATCAGGTTCAACTTGGGTTTCCAGTAATTTTTATTATTCTACTCAAAATAATATTCCTTTAATTATTGCTCCAGGATATACAAAATTATATGTCACTTTACCAGTTGCATATGTACCAGCAGTAAGTGGAGGAGGATATTATATGAATCAAGCTTGTTACACTATTGCAGGAACACCTCCAGTACCATCATATGCTATTACAAATGGTTCATCGACACCAGTAGGAGTTTCATTTACTTCTGTACCTGGTACTGTAAATTATGGTCACTTTGTTGTAGGGGTTGCTTATTCAACTGATTATAGTAACTATACAAACTATAGTAACATATCAGCAGAAGTATTAATAAAAAATATTTGGAAATCACCAATTGCAGTTTATAATACTTACAAAAACTTTTCAATTAATGATATGGCAACTAAACAAATTGTATTATTATTTGGTAAAAATATTACAGGTGGAACATTCTTAGTTTTAAATACAGGAACTCCATTAGTAAATATAACTTCATATGCAGTTACTTCTCTAGCAAACTTTATTTCAATTATGAGGGCAATTGTTAATTTATTTGATGGTTCAGTATCTATAGTAGATTACTTTATTAATCCATCTACAGTTGCTCAAGTAAATCAAATGGGAAGTTATAATATTAATGTAGTTAATCCACAACCATTAATGGATGGTGCTATACAAAATCCTCAAAATATTTTAAATTGTCCAGGTATGTGGTATTTAATGTTGAACAGCAAAAATAGTTTTAACTTTAGCATCGACCCAAGCGAACAAAATGTTTTTGGTCAACAAATAGGTTTTAATTATTTAGGTATACCCAATAGCGTTTTATCTTCTGTAGGTAATTGTGTTTATATGCAATCTTCTTTAAACATAATATCTGATGAGGAAGGTGATTTATTTGGTAATTCATTATCATTAGGTTTAACAGTAATAAATAATCAATCATATTACATTGTAATAATATTACCAGAAGCTCAATTTAATCCAAATATTAATACAGCAATGCCAAATATTTTAACAGTATATTCAACACCCAATACAGAATTTTACATTATGGTTACACCAAATTCAGGATCTCAATTTGCTCCATCTTCAGGTAATTTAGTTTCATCAACTATCACTAGAACCACTACTACACAAACAAGTTCTACATCTACAAGTAATACAAATTTACAACCAATTTATACTGTACAAAAAGTTATGTTGAGTGTATCTAACGCAAAATTATTTTAAAATAATGAATAATTTCATAATATAATAAATCATTAAAATTATTATATAAAAAAATTGAAAAAAAAAAGTTAGGATAATTTATAATAACTAAAAATTAATAAATTAAGTCATTTGTTTTGTAAAACTATGACGACCACAATTTTGGGTATTGAATATGATATTGAAACTACATTTGAATTGAGTTTAAATGTAGGAACTTGGGAAGTTTTAAACTTATCAGTTTTTCCAGAAAACATTTTTGAACTTGTCAATTTAAGAGCATTGACAATACACCATTGTAATTTGTCAAGTATACCAGCCAAAATAAATAAACTTGTCAATTTAAAAGAATTATCATTATACGATAACAGATTGAGTAGTTTACCACCCGAACTAGGAAATCTTGTTAATTTAGAAGTATTAATTTTAGCTAAAAATAAATTAAGTAGTTTACCAATTGAAATAAAGAAACTTGTAAAATTAAAATATTTAGATTTACACATAAATGAATTAAAAAGCTTACCAGCAGAAATAGAATATCTTGTTAATTTAGAAGATTTAATTTTAAATAAAAATCAATTGAATAGTTTACCAGTGGAAATAGGAAAACTTGTAAAATTAAAAAAGTTGTCATTACATAGTAATCAATTAACTAGTTTACCAGCAGAAATAGAAAATCTTGTTGATTTAGAATGTTTATATTTAGAAAATAATAAATTAAGTAGTTTACCAGCAGAAATAGGAAAACTTACTGAATTATTATGTTTAAATTTAGGAAATAATGAACTAACAAGTTTACCAGCAGAAATAGGTAATCTTAGTAATTTACAATCTTTATATTTAAATAAAAATCAATTGAGCGATTTACCAGCAGAAATAAGTAAACTTTTAAATTTGGAAGATTTATTTTTATGTTATAATAAATTAAGCAGTTTACCGGCAGAAATAGGAAAACTTGGAAATTTAAATCATTTACATTTAAATAATAATCAATTGAGTAGTTTACCAGTAGAAATAGAAAAACTTGTTAAGTTGCATTATTTATTTTTAAATAATAATCAATTGAGAAGTTTACCAGTAGAAATAGCAAATATTAATAAATATGTAAGAATAGACTTAACAAATAATAGATTAACTAGATTATCAATAGAAATATTAAAGAAAGTAAAAAATTTAATAATAGATGAAACATTTATGAAATAAATAATTTTAGAAGATTTTTGGCTTTGTTCAAAAGAAGATACAATAATTGATGTAAATTTAATAAAAATTCTTTTTGGATGTACAATTAACTTTAATTAGTTAATTTTACAAACCTTTTTATATTTTTAAAAATAATTTGAAATTTAACAAATAATAAATTAAAAATAGTAATTAATTAATTTTTAAAATTAAAGGATTTTTAAACCATAAAACATATTAAAAAAATTATTCAAAGATTTTTTATAAACCATATTTAATCTTTTAAATCATTTATAATATGTAACAACAAAAATATATATAAATCCTAAAGTTTGGTATATTGAAAGAAATGAAAACAGTAAAAAAAGTATATAGATTTTAATAAAAATTATAGTAAAAAAAATTTTTTAAATAACATCTATATATTTTTAATTGTTAAAAAAATCATATACAGAAATAAGTCTAAATATAAATTATAAATGACTTCCAAATATACTAATTTATTAAGTAAAATTACTTCAGTTATATTTAGTGATATGCAAAATCCATTTTATACAGAATTAACAACACATATAAATCAAGATGTATTAAATGAAGCTAATAGTATTAGTAAAGATTTTATGACTGATTATAAAAAAAAATGATCCAAAAAGTAAATATAAAGATATTGTATCATTTTCTTATGGTTACCATCCAAAATATAAATATATAATAGAATTTCAAATAGGACATCCATTTGCATTTTATGTATTTACACGAGATTCGTATTTGAGAGATAATAAAAATAGTGATCTTGTTGATTTATGGGATAATAATTTTTATCAAAAAGTAAAAAATAAATTACTTGGAAACAATACAGATGTAGATTTATTAACAGAATTAAAAAATTTACATGGTGATAAACCGATAGATCCAAAATTATACGAAATTATAGAAAAAATAGAAAAAATTTAAACAAGTTAAATTAGAGATAAAATTATTATAAAATTTTTAAGTAAAAAAATAAAAAAATTTATATAAAATATTTTTGTAAAACATTTTCGAAAAAATCTTCAATATTAAGATGATTATAAGAACAAGAAAGATTAATCAATGTTGAAGGAATGATTTTTCTATCAGGAATGATATCTTTATATTTTTGTTCAATATTACCAAAAAATTTTTGAATAATATTTTCACAATCAATTTTGCGTAATGGTTTGAATTCGGTAGCAGTTAATCTCATATCGCGATATAAAGATTTATCAATTTTATCAATATAATTAGTTGTAGCAACAATAATTAATCCATTATAATTACCAACACCATCTAAATTAGATAATATAACACCAATATCAATTTTGCTTTTAGTAGTATCAATAATTTCATTATTATTGACATTAGTGTTTGTATGATTTTCCGTATTTGGTTGAAAATCAGTAATGATATTTGGTAAATTAAAAACAAAATTTGTGTATTTGATTTCATCTACATTATTATTATTTTCAGAATTAATTATTCGTGGAGAAATATTTGAGAAACCCACATCAATTTCATCAAAATAAATAATAATATTATTTTTATTTATTGGTTTACCATTTATATTAGTTAAAGACATTATATTTTCAAATTCTGAATTATATTTAATAACAGAAAAAGGAATTTCAATAATATGTCTTTTATCATATAGAGCCATTGCAAGAATAAATGCACTTTTACCGCAACCTGAAGGACCATAAAATAAATAACCTAATTTGCGTTTGAGACCATATTTTTTATAAAATTCTAAATTATTTAATTTGTCAATATCATTTTTAATTTTATCAACATGTTCATTATGAATATTATCAAATGAACCATAAAGTTCATCAGTATTTTTTTTAAATAATATATCTTCATTAAAAGATAATGAACCATTTATTTTACCTTGATATTTAAAATGATATAAAACTTCATTAGTATATTGTTGATTATTTTTATATTGAATAAGAACGTTATTTAAAAAATTTTTAATATCTTTATTTTCTGAATAAACAATATAATTGTGGTTTTTTTTGTTTGATTGTTCCTCAAATAAATTAACATTTAAATATAAATCATCATCAATTTTATTAAAAATACAAGGATTTAAAATATATTTTAAAGTTTTTCCACCCGAAATTTAATATATGTCAATAATTAAAAAGTATTTATGCTTAAAATAATTTTATTTTTATAATTATATGAGTTATAAAGATAATAATTTTAGTAGTAACAATATTGTAATTAAACTTAATGAATTATTTA
>Ga0194133_10004513_pt1 | contig 18570 bp, 17 predicted proteins | sample TA2KigOf40mmetaG_FD_155448 | JGI IMG/M metagenome (GOLD analysis project Ga0194133, IMG submission 155448) | Freshwater microbial communities from Lake Tanganyika, Tanzania - TA2015055 Kigoma Offshore 40m | ecosystem: Environmental > Aquatic > Freshwater > Lake | place: Tanzania: Lake... | reverse complement strand
CACGCAAACCCGAACCTTTACATACAGTTCAGTCGACTTTAGTCTAACACTCTAGCCATCCTCATAAAAATTGTTTTATATATGTTATTTTTGTTTTGTTATTTATAGAGTACCTAAACCGGATATGAATTACAATCCAGAACAACACCCTAAATATGTTAACCAACGTATTCAGGAATATATAGATACCGTTATGCACCCACAATGCAAAACCCATCAAGATAAATGGACCGTTGCTTCAATGGTTTCATGGGAACGATTCGGTTCTACAATTTGCAGTAAGTGTAATGAAAACCGTGAACGTTTACATATGATGGTAAATGGATTCAAATCCGATTATGATGTCCAAGCCAAAGGAACACTACTAATTGATCGTAAAACAACACCCTATTCCGAAGTGCCTTACCAAATTAGAGGCACATGCGAAATTGCGATTATGGATTTTGAATTTGCCATATATCGTAAATATGGTATGGCATTATTTCTAAGAAGCCCTACTGCTTCATGGACACCGGATTTGCTTTATACAGTCGGGCAATCTATGTTCAGTCAAAATTCGCTGAGCTCATCGGATTTGTCAACATATCGACAGGAGCTTATTTCACTTAATGCTAGAATAGATAATGCAGTAGCACAGTGGAATACGTGCGTATTACAGAATAAGAATATTGAACTAGAAGCCAAAATTGCGGACCTTAAAACTCAGATTCAACTACATGAAACAAACACTAACATAAAGAAATGCCCATATGTATAGTTAACCAATCATTCATAATAATGGCTTCATCTGTATCGTCTATTCTATCACCAGATAACATAATTCATAATCAATGGGTTCTGGATTATGTGCCTGATAACCTAGGTTGGCGTCTAGCTGCCGGTGTAGTATTTATTCCGAATATTTTATTTTCCATTATGACACAGAACATTATAGAATATAAAACCAAATCTAGAGATTTAGGAAATCTATGTGCTAACTTGGTAGGCATCGCACCCGCTATTACAATGTTTACTGGTAATCCGATTTGGCTTATTCCGTCTGCAGGATTCCTGACATGGGCTGCCTACATTAACTTTCGGCCAGACTGATAAAATTGTTTTTTCAGTTTTGCATATTTGTTTATGAGCACATTAGTTCATAATACATATTAAGTAAGTTCAGATTAATAATGACATCTACTGAGAATATCATCGATTGGCAATCACTTGCTATTGCATTAGTCCCAATCAATGCACTTGTAGGTGCCGCTATTGCTACATCCGATGACCCATACCTTCATTCTCCTCTTGCAGGTTACACTCTAGCCACGCTACCCCTCATCACAATCGCAACAAAAAATCCAATCTGGCTTGCACCAGGGATTTGCATAGCCGGATTATTCCTGATTGCCCAAGTGGGATTCTGTTTATTTGACTAAACGGTCTTATTAATACCCCATGCAATTCCGCAGTAAGCCCAATACAACGGCCAAACTGCAGCAGTCAGTGCACCAAAACCGATATTCGCGGCAACGATTGCTTTTACAGTTTCATATTTTTCGCCGTCAGTAATAGGTTCGATGTGAATCCTATTATAACGGTCTACGCGCTCATTAATTTCTCTACGCGAGTTACTGATAACACAATATCCAAATGTAAATAGAGCACCGGCACCACCAACTGTGTCCCGGACTGCAATTTCAGGGCTAGTTGTATTACGGACTTCACATAGTTTGCGCACACCGCCACTTTGGCGCATAGCTTCCGACATCCGTTGAATGAGCGTTTTACCCTGCTGTTGAATTGACATTTTCTTTACTGATAATTTACTTTATATGATTAAGTGAATTCTTGCTTGGCTAGAACCTATTTCCAATCCAGGAAAACAATTTTTTTTTGTATTTTTTGTGCCGGAATGCCTTAAATTAAAAAATTGTTTTGCCAACTGATAACACATATATTGCAAATACTTACCCTTATACATCACTAACAATAATTATGAGCACCTTCTCGACAGCAATCAATAAAAGATATGCGTCCGCTACACTATGCCATGTATGATATTCATGGTCCGGCATACGGCACATTTCCGGTTTATATATATACAAATAAAGGGCCGGTGGGTCTTAAAGAGTATCAAGATGTAAACTCGGCTATTCGGGTTGAACTTCCACATGCTAAACTCACAATCACAATCACCAATCCTGAAAACGTGATTTCTAATGATGAACGTCTATACTTTATTCCTGGAACCCTTTCTAATAACGCCAAAATCTACACTAACAAGCCTCATGAACCAGTTTGCTATGAGGTGGATATCGATATTCACGGCCTGAATTCGGATGTTGTCCCACTAATCCGGTATACCGAGAGTGAAACTGGTATTATCCCAACTGATAAAGTACCGGACTCAATCTTGGCTAGACTATATAGAGCAGTTATTAAACCAGAAAATCCCGCTAATACAGTTCCAGGGGCTAGTGATTATTCCAAGTTGGACTATCTAGCCAAGGGAACACCCGTTCAAGCCAATTATAGATAGCTAATACCGTAGACACTCATAAGCCCAAAGCTTCGCATGAGCTCCGCTCATGCGAGGCTCTGTGGGATTATAATTGAGTGGCTACGGTAAAACGGTTTATTTTTTATTTAGTATTAATAATATTATATATAAAACTGAGTATGATAACATACAAGTTCTTTAGGGACAAGTTTTTTGTTTTATCAGATAAGCCGGTGTTAAGCCCATTTGGAACAGTGCCAATTTTTGAACAAACAAACAGTAAGCCAGTTGGATTATGGTTCAGTAAAGGCTTACAATGGCTTAATCTAGTGCTTAATTCACACCATGGATTATACACCGGTGATTCTAATTGGACAAACAAAACATTATTTTTACATCAGATTGATATTAACTGGGAACACTTGTTACAGATTAATAATGAAAAAGATGCTGTAAAACTTAGTGGGGAATTTGCAAATAATATTGATTTTACTATATGGTATTCATATTTAGAACAGCATCCAGAGCTATATGGGTTTTATTGTAAATTGAATGATAAATATAACATTGAAAAATATAGCCGTCGTGGTTCTAATTATAGTAAAAATACTGAAAGAACTGAAGAGCGAAATATCGAGCTATTTAAAAACATGGTGACAAAATACATAACGAATCATCACCCTGATGTATATGATATTGTCACTCGCAAAGAATTAGAAAATTACTATATGTGGTATCCTATATTATCCGTTTCTTCTGGTTGTATATGGGATGATAGAGCAATAAACTTTGACAAATGCAAATTAATAATGGAAATTCCGGAAAAATTACTAATAAAATGTCAACGCAGTGATAATAGTATAAAAACATTATTACGTTATATAAATCAATATAATATGATAGAAAATGATGTCATACCTGAATCTGTAAATAATAATATACTACATTTACCACGACTTTATAGTAGTAATAACAATAACATAGGTTCCAGAACACGCAAATCTGGGAGCGCAGGAAAGCGTCATTCAAGCAAAGCGCATAATAAGAGAAAATTTTAACAAAAAAATTGTTTAATTATTTTATTGTATAATTGTATTCATTTTTACATATCTATCTACTACCTAATTAACTAGCCTAATCAACATGGCAACTAACCGTAATAACACTAAATACGCATCAGAACTAGCCAAATACACCGCCGACCATTATTGCACTCTAGCCGAGGTCCGTGATAAACTAGCCAAAGACGGAGTTGCAGTAGTCCGTGGAGTTATGAGAGATGCCGAACTTGTGAAAGCCCGCCAGCTAAAATGGAAGATGCTTGCCGAACTCAGCAATGATAAGATGACCGAATCCGATACTACAAGCTGGTCATTCCTATATAACCTATATCCCCTGCATTCCATGTTAATCCAACATTGGGGTGTAGGGCATAGTGAACTCGCATGGCATGTCAGGCAAGCACCCGGTGTGTCAGCGGTATTCGGCCAGATTTGGGATACACCAGCCGAGGACCTGATTACAAGTTTCGATGGTCTGAGTGTCCATTTGCCCCCTGAAACAACCGGTCGCGGATGGTATCGTGGTTCCAATTGGCTACATACCGACCAGGCACCTAGTCGTCCAGGGCTAGAGTGTATTCAAGGTCTGGTTAATTTATATGATGTCCGACCGGGTGATGCCACACTTAAAGTGATTCGCGGGAGCCATAATCATATTGCGGCATATGCAACACAATTTGGCAAGCAGGCGGAGACTGAAGACTGGAATAAGGTGAATGAAACCGAACTCAAGTGGTTTATGCAGCAGGATAACTGCCGGGAAGATAACGTATTGGCCGGCGCTGGTGATTTGGTGCTATGGGATAGCCGATGTCTCCATCAGGGAATGGAAGCAATTCCAGGTAGACAGCAACCTAATACACGCACAGTGGTCTATGTTTGTATGACCCCGCGTTCAGGGGCAACTCCTAAAGTTATGCAGAAACGGCTGGATGCTTATAAGAACTTGCGCACGACAACACATTGGCCAAATAAGGCCAAACTATTTCCGAAGACACCGAGGACATATGGTAATCCTTTGCCACAAGTCGGCACACTTACTGCACCACAGATTACGCCACTTGGACGGAGGTTGATTGGTTTCGATTAATAATGACTTTAACTAATTAAAAAGTGAGTTTATTTTTCATTTATACTACATTAAGATATGGTAACAAACAGTGTATCACCCTACATTCGCTAACTCAGTAAACCAGTGTAGCCATGACCACCCTAGTCCTTAATGAACAAGAATACCAAGAACCCATCCATGTCCAGCTTGCAGGGTCTAGCCGTCCAAATGGAATAACATTTAACATCGTGAAAATTAATAATTTTTTTAAACTATATCGTGAATCAGCAAACATGTTACAAAAAATACACGATTTTATATACACCGGACATCAATTTGATGTTGAATATATGGATGTTGACAGCGTGTCTTATAATATACTCAATGAAAATATCGTCAACGAATACAATTTCATCAAACGTGAATTTACCGATGAAACTGTGGAAGATGTTGCCAAGTATATTAAAATGCTAAGTGAATCCATGGCATTTTTCAGAGCCAGGGATGCGGAATCACAGGATATAGATAGCGATGGATTATTCCATGTTAAAGATGGTAGTTCATATGAATCATTACGTATTGGGTCAGGCACCAGAACAATATCTGATATGAAACCAGAAGATTTTTTAACACGCCCAGATATTAAATCAATAGAAAAAGAACATTCGCGTCTTGACAAAGAGCTCGTTGATAAAATATGGCAAAATATGAAAGTCAAGAAAGATAAAGCCCCAGATAGTAGCATAAGCGGTATAGATTATGATCTAAGTAATCTATGCCCATATAGCAGTGAATATGGCTCGGTAGAATTTAACGAACAGATACAAGGGTTAACCGTCCATGAAAATATAAACCGTTCGGAACTAACAGCATCCCATAAGGTCCTCTATAACCGTCATTTTTTCAATGCAATCCTGGTGGATAAATTCAAATACGACCTGTTATTCAGCAGTGACCAGGTTAGGGGATGGATGCCGGAAATTGAGGTGATAAGTGAACTATACCTGAAGGATGAAGCAGAGGTCACCGAATTTTCGGAGTTAATCATGCATGAAATATTCTATTCAGCAGATGATTTACGTAAGATGATAAACTTCTATCTCAGTAAGAATAATACTGAATGCCCTAGTATTACAGCAATCCGTAAATACATTAACGCCAATTTTACACTGGACTCCGATATCACCAACCGTATACAGTTCAAGGTGTTGTTTGATGATATTTGCACAGGGATGAATATCAATTTAAAGTATCACGAAGCCATTAAACGGTCGTTGCCTCTCCTGTTAACGGAATTGGGTCTAGCCAAGAAGCGGTATTCGGAAGGCATCTTCTGGTATGGACTTAAGAAGATGACTAAGTTATTGGGTGCAACGGAATCGGGTAAGAACCTAGATTTACTAACGTCGGAAATAGTTAAACTGAGGGAAGCACAAGATAGAGAAACTAGTAAGGTTATGGATTATGTGTTCGATTCACAAATACCCAAAACAGACCTTTCAAAATCTAATAATGAAAATCAAAACCAGGTTAAACTTAAAAAACCTAATCGCACTGCTAATTGCCAATTAAGATATGACCCTGTAATTCCTAACGGTGGTGTTTACCCTATGTAAGAAAACAAAAATTGTTTTATTTTTATGAAGTATTCTAGTGTATAGTCAACAATGATTAAAGTAAATTCTAAAACGCAATTAAATATGACACAGTATGAAATGAGCGCAAATATCTTTATTAATGGATGCTTTTGGCTAATTACAGTCGTCCCCTTGTTCCTATTTGGTGATGCTAGGAACTTCCATTCTACTATCAAATATAGGGATATGACCACCCAAACATGCTTTGGCGGTAATCAACTCCAAGATATGAGTATCACACCTGCTATTTACAATACATCACTAACATATTATCCAGCATTCTTACACCTTACCACTACTACATTTAACCGTGCAGGTGATCTTGTTCCAGTAAAGTTTACTTACCCGACCATGTTTGACGTCGAGTTTAACTGCGAATGTGAACATAAGGGTTGTGAACGCCGGACATGTAATAAGATGGTTGGTGACCTAATTACCAAATATGACGAACTCCGTGCCGAACTCACGTTTCCGTGTTATGTTTACGGTGATAAGATAGTGGGTCTAGCCGGCGAGCATAGTATAATTATTAAGAATTACCGTCTGGTGCTCGCGGGAATCTGTATTGCGGTGTTACTTGCAGTATGGCTTATGTATGTGCTATGCGCACCTTATTGTATTAACTATGTTCCGATTTCCGATAACCAGATTACTAATAAAAACAAAGTAAGTCCTGAACATCAGCTAGATACCATGATTCTAATTAAACAGGATACTAATGCATAATCAAAATCCAAAAAAAAAAAATTGTTTTTCGGATTTACCATTCCTGATTTGCATTAAGCTCGATAATTCACATCACAGCATCGCAATAATGAACGACCCAATTCAAGCCCGAGTAAGTAATGGTATCTATGCTCCGGTTCCTAAGCCGAAAACAACACAGAGACGTAATCAACCCCAATCTATCTCTGCTGATTCATTGGAGTTATCAATCTATGCTATTATGATGTCTGTTCCTATCCTATTAACTGCATTCATGATTAGAATGTCAACTGGTGACTACAACCTGCTAATGGAATATCATAACCTTCCGGTTAGTCAATGTCATGTCCATACTGCAAATTACACTATCACTCCTCAAGTTTTCAATACTACACTTGTGTATTTTCCAGCTGAACTGAATATGCCAGTTACGGTGCATTCTACATCTAACACCCCCAATGAACATTTGGAAATTTCGGCTGCTACTTTTACAATCCCAAGTAAGATGGAAGTCGAGTTCCGCTGCCCAGACGATCCTCCTAAGTATAAGCGCAGCAAGTGCGAATATATGGTAGGTGAGACTCTAGCCAAGCATCAAGAGCTTCTGCTACAAGGAGTATTCCCGTGCTATGTAAAGGATGGCAAGGTTGTTGGCACTAAATTCGATTATGATGAATACCTTATGCCAGCATATGAAACAGTTTTTAGTTGTAACATGGTTATATATGCTATTTTCACATTTATTGCTAGCATTCTAACCTGTCTTGTCTATGTTGCAGCACCAATGCGATATATGGAGAATGAATGAGACAGTTGCACCAGCAAGACCGTAAGACTAACTAATTTGGGGTCTGTCACTAATTGGTTTATTTTTTTAATTTATTAATATACAAAACTATTAAATCCAATACAATTCAATCAAATCATGACATCTATTCTAGATTACTTGACTAGTTTCCGGTATAATCTCATGTTTTATCCGGCTTTTGATACTCCGGATACCAATCATAAAATAATACATGATACTGACCTGCAGCAAGCCGCAATTGTCCGAAAAATAGATGGTAAACATAAGCGTTGCATGTTAATAGCACATGGAAATGCGGGTAACATATATCACCGGGATAATTTACTTACATCACTTAGCGGATACCCATATGATATATATTGTTTCGAATATGATGGTTTTGGCTTACTGAAAGGTAAACCTGGTGGTGTCTCTATTGGAAATTGTGTCAGTAACTGTTTACACTGGCTAGACCATCTAGCCAAGCAATATGATGAGATTGATGTTTATGGGGAAAGTATTGGTGGCGGTGTCATCACCGAGACTCTAGCTACTATGCAGGATACACCGAATTACCGACCTGTATATGCAAAAATCAGGAATATTTACTTACAATCCACTTTTTGCTCTATTAGCCGGCTACTTAACAAGCATCAATCATGGCTCCGATACCTATATGATTTCGTAAATTGGAATGACTTGGATACGTTCAATAATCTGTTACGGATTGCAAATGGTTACTATGACCGAAAAAAACAACGCGTTGTCATCATACATTCTCCTACTGACGAAATAGTTCCGTATTCGGAAGCTGTCGATAACTTTAATAGATGCGGTGATTTGGGAATTAGTGTTTTACTATACACGATTGAAGGCACACATAATCAGCCACGTGGGCTTCACAAAATCAAATAGCAAATCCGCCTATTAGCAGACTTTATTAAGTTCAACCGATGAATACTTGGCCAAACAGGCAAGTTCGGATTTAGGATTGGGCATAAAGATAGGGAGTTTGACTACACAGTCCTTGGCTAGATATGGTGAATACTTTTCATGTGCTTTCATCATAGCCTGAATAATCAACTCATGATTGTTATTGAAAACACCACCACCAATTAGTGTAAGAACAACCATAGGTGCTTGTGTAAGCACGGCAGAGAGATAAGTGCCTTCATATGCGGCTTCCAGGAGTGACCGACTAAGTGCATTTGACCGGGTATTCTCACATATACACGTAGAAGTAAAAACCTGGTTAATTCGCGGACCATTAGGGTTATATGTGAAGTTGTCGGACATACGAAGAAAGGCAGCACTGACATTGCGATGAAGCCCGACTTTGATTACACCAGTATCCGCAATCTTAACACCAGAGTTCCAATCATAAGGCACTTTTCCGTTTCTTGCCGAAATATCCGGGACATCGGCTAGAAGGTCGATTGGCTTAATCCGGTGTTCCAGTAGTCGCAAGATAGAACCAAACGCGGCACCACCCGACGCAGAAGGGCCTTGTGTTAAATCTGTCATCTGTCCTGTGAGAAAATAGCCATTAAATGGGTCATAGTTCATCTTAGGAATTTCCAGACAGTTAAAGTTAGAGGCTACTTGGAATAGCGAGTTTTCCGGTGCAGTAAATTGCAAGGCAGAAGTATCGAACAGTTGCATATGGCCGTAACTTGTGCGATAGTCGACATGAAGTTTAAGTCCGGCCGGGTTATTCGCCACACGTTCGGCCGTCAGGGCCTTAAGCTCATTAATTGACAATTGGCTAAATTGGCCCATTACCGGATGATGTTCTATGGGAACTTCGGCAAGGGTGTAATTGAATTCAGATTCGGGGCAGCCGATGAGGCGTTCGAACCAGTTATGCGCGGTAAGTTCGGATTGCTGATGAGACATATTATTGTATGGTATATATTTATGTATGAGTATGTTTAGGTATGTTTTTATATGTTTAAACTTTAGGTAAACACTTTTTTAATTATCGAACATGAATGATAAAATTGATTTTTTAATCACTCTCCTGTGTTACATGCAGAACTTAGCATTCATTAATACAATACTATGACTACACTTACACAATTACAGTCAATGTTTTATACTAAAAACTCTGATTTGAATACGGCAATTTCCGAGCTTAAAGCACATAAAGACATGCACCCCGAATTCGATACCTATTTTGATAAGCAGGGTTTTCTAGATTGCTGTGCTAAATACAAAGAATGGCAAACTACGCAAATAATGCTCATCCGGGAAATAGCTGTCAAAATTGAGGCCCTGCAAACACAAGTTGAGCTAAAGAAGGATGAACTTAATACAAAAGCTGATATACTTGGTAAACCCGTTGATTATAACGTAAAATACATCACAGAACGCGAATCGCAACTTGCCAAATTAGTAGCTGAACAGGGATTGATAAATAAGGATACGCATCCTGAGCCTGTAATAAAAGCCATTATGCAATACAATCAATATGAGACCTATGAGCTGGGATATTGCAATTATTGTGACAAGTTAGAAGTGCTTGAACATAAGGTTACTGAGCTACAACGTGATACTGGATATATCAGCCTAGTAATCGAAGAGGAAACTTGGCGACCCAAATATGAAGAATATGCCGCCAAGTATAGTCTAGCCGTTGATTATGACAATATGTTTGATGTTTGCGCACTACACTACCTAGAATCATTTGTAGGAGGGCGTTATGGCCTACCATGCGAATGTGGCAAACCAGAGGATATGGAAGCATGTGTATGTATTCCAACAGAAGATTTTGACAATGGCCGATATATGGACCATTATTGGGTTCCAACTTCGGAGACTTGCAATCGTGGAACTAAGATTCTACCTAAATCTGGAAAGGTAGGGACATACCAGTATCCCATTGGCCTAATCTCATATGAGGAACCATGGGTCTTGATGACAGGGAAGCAGTGTTAGGTCTAGCCATGCTCGTTGGCAATTTGACTATCATTTGTTTTTTGGATTGTAATTTATAGATTGTAAAACAAAAATAATAATTAATAGGCAGTAACATATAAAACGGGTTATAGTCGGGTGTAAAAGAATTTTAGACTCGACGTTACTAAAATTTGATTAAACAAGCGAGTAATTGCCAAGCTGGTATGCCAAGCGCTTGGACTTTCCAGCACTGCGAGCCGGTCTATGTCTGGTTCGTCGGTCTTGCTTCTTTGTCGGTCGGGTATCCCTAGGATGTCGGGTGCCTAGACCGGTCTTACCATGGTATGCAATACTCGAATACTCGTCAGCATTGGCATTGTTCATGTATATCACCGATTGGACTGCCTTTGTAATACAACGTTGGTAATGCGTTGTAATTAGGGTTTCTATCAAATCGATAATTTCGCGGGGGCTGCTATCACAGCTAACAACCTGTAAGCTACCATAACTTGTCCTGCTCGGCGGATAATATTCGCTCCCAACATGAAACCTGCTGTGCAATTCACATTCACATTCGGTCTTGTATGAAACATCGTCATGCAGATCTGGCACGCCATAGTAGTCATGCTTAAGTGAGCACACATGACCGAAGGATGCCGGAATCGTCTGTCCCGAATATCTCTCGCAATACTTCATGGCTAGAAGGAAATCATGCCATGCCCTGTAAAGGTTTGGTGACTGTGTCCGAATGTGTCCCACGATGACATGTGGAGATACCAGGTATTGGACAGCTTCCATGAGGTTGAGAAGGGTGGCTATCGCCATCCCAATGTCACCTGCCGTTGCAGCAAGTAGGCATGCCGCGATATGTGGTATGACATCGAGCATGGCACCAGACACCGAATTGGTGGCGGGTGCAAGTGTATTCGCCGGAAACCGTGTCGTCAGCGAAGAGCACATGTAGATTGGCTCACTGGTCTCGGCGGAAATGTCGAGTTGGAAACTGCCAATACACGACTGGCAGATGGGAACGGTATACTCGCTCCAGACTTTATGTTCACACATGAAACAGTCGCAAATGATCATCGGATACTTGGCCGGGTCTCCAAAGTCCCGCCTGTATTCTGTCTCTCTGTATCTGGTAACCCAACCAGATGCCGAAACATGCCTGTATGGACGTTGCCATATGTCACAGACACTGTAAACACGCTCCGGTCTGGTCTGCTTGAGTCGCTTACTGAAGCAGGGTTTGCAAACTGCCACTTGATGACACTGGGTCTTGTAATCGCAGCATACACACTGTGCACTGCGCTCGCCGGCAACATGGTCCGGCACCTGTGGTCTCTTCGATGTGTAGATGGTTGCGGATGCTGCCATTTCCTCTATTTTTGCTTTTTGAATTGGTTGAATTGTTTGAATTGGTTGAATGAATTAAAGAAGATTAGGGAAACTCGTCGCACGGTTTGGTTCTAATCTTGGGATAACCTTTTCCGGGTTTTTAAAAATCATTTTTAGCCAAAATTAAATATTCTGCATCAAAAGGATAAATTAATTAGCAAAATTGAGAAAATGTGACATAACCGGACTGCTTTAAATTAAATAATTCAAAGAGCGGCGCCACCCGACCCAATTCCATTACTTACCCTGCGATACAGTGTGCGGTCATGAATATTAGCGATACACTGAGCACCATTGCCTTCTTTGCAGGTTGCCGGTGTCTTATATAACCAGTTTGCAAAACCGGTCTGGTCATTTGGATATGTGGTTGCAGGGACAGTATTAAACCGGAATTTACCATTATTCTTGTCCCATACATCATTGGAATCCCGGTAAGTGCCCATATCGTATGCGAGGTCGATTTCCGCCCTGGTAACTGGGTTAGCAACCGATGGACTAGCAGGTGGGCGCTGGCGACTGTCGAATGGTAAGGGGTTCATAAATGGATTATCATCTGTTGGCTTGGCATAGTATGTATTATCCAAGTAATTAGCGAATTTCTCTGCCAGCTTGGGGTCCAGGATACCGGGTGCTTGTGCCGGAATAGGTCCGGATTTACCCAACCCGTTAGCCGTGGCTGACATCTGGGACTGTTTTACCGCGGCTAGATACTCTTGCTTACGGAATAAGTAGAGCACATAGGTTAACAACATGACACATACCGGAATATAGAGGTAAAGGTAATTAAGGTTGATAACAGAGCCTAATAGCCCAATAAACCATGCCAACCGGACCATTGCATTAACCTTCTGTGGATATGTCATTGTGCTATTTGGGATAACTTGTGTGGCTAGATCCAGGTCATAGATTAGGCGTAGGTCTTCGAACCAATATTTACTACCGGATGTTAATTTTGTATTGTTGTTATTCATTATGAAAGTGAATTTACTATACTATATTATGTATTGTATGTATTGTGTCTTTTATTAGCTACGTATACTTTTTTTGGCCAGATGAGCACATATTAATTAATAGATGATTAATAGATGATTAAAATATAACAACGTATACTATACATATACATATCTAAAAAATGGAATCATATGTGATATCCGATGATGCATCAACTGAAGTAACTACAACACTTGGTGAACGTATCATTGCATTGGCAAACAACCGGCCATTACTATATGCCGGACTGGGGTGTCTAGCCGTGCTTGCGATCCTTTATTTCAATGGTTCAATCGCAAGGGCCCAGAAAACCACACATAACCAATATATAATCCGTGCTGGTGAAGTATTACCGGACGTATCCTATTATACACACCGTGGCGACCAAGTCATCCATATATTCTGGACCGGGGATATATACAGCACTTGGCTTATTTGCTATTACTTTATTGCAGCCGAACAACCCGTTCAGCCTATATTCCTGGTCCCTAAATCTAAAGTGGAGTTATCCACCGCGATTGATAGGATGACTAAAATCCGGCACACACTGGTAACGCGATATCCACATAAGAAAGCCCGGTTACTACCTACCTATTATGTTACAAACATTTCTAAAAACAATTCGCTCACCTATTCCATAACTAAGATACACAGTCGGTCACCTTGGCTAGACCCTCTTGTAATGAATACACTCGACCGACAAGCCCGTTTTGCTGCCGATTGGCCATGGCCCGTCCTATCCCCCATGTTACCATCTAGCCAATTACCGGGCGCATTATCCAAATCCGGTTATTCATTGACCGGACAATGGCTAGATGCCCAACTCACTATGCCAGAGCTGGCCAACATGCGGTTCCCTATTCTAGCCAAAGACACAGATGAACTTAACCGGATTAGCCTAGATAGTAAACATTATTTCTATGACTTATTACTATTGGCAACATAACAAAACAAATACACTAAACATACTAAACATACTAAACATACTAAACATACTAAACATACTAAACATACTAAACATACTAAACACTAAAGCAACAACAAAAAAAAGAGTTGTATGTCTTTATCGCAAGACACGGTGCGGATTTTGTTATCATGTTTTCTCATGCCTAACACAATTTAACAACGTGAAAACGCCGTCTTTGTGTTAGTAGGACATAACCTACATAGCAAACTTAGTCCTTAATAAGTGTTGCTACGTGCAAGCTATATTTAAATGTCCCGCTTGCAATCAGGGACAGTAGGGTTACACGATAAGCATCACACTAGTAGGGCCTTCGTGTATAAAATTACCTAATTATGTTTATGAAATCAATTTTAGTAAAAAAAGTTAAAAATGCTAATTTATTCACTAAAGGTGAGCTTGCCGTTTTGTCTCAATTTATTTTACGCCCGATAGCGGTGTAAAATACATGAAAAACGGGTTATAGTCTAGTGTAAAAGAATTTTAGACTCTACGGTACATGCCAGGAAGCTCACTGTGGCACTTTCTGGAATACAAAATACCGCTGCCAACCAGCCCATTTGCTAAGCGCGCTTTCCTTTTTGATTTCGCCAATGATTTGCGGGATATCCGGTTCTTGTTCACCGCCGGAAGTAGTGCGAGCCCGGCTAGACCCTTTCTTACTCACATCTACACTCCCACTATCTCCCATGTCCTGCACCGTCCCAGCCCACATATCCAACAAGCTACCAGGTGCTTCTGTGAACCGACGGGATTCGATGAGTTTGAGCCCGAACTCCTTTGCCTTATGTTCCAGATACTTAATATCCACTAGGTTTTCGCGACTTACCATATTCATAGTCTCGAAATACATATTGACTTTATTACCCGGACCGATCATATGTGGCATGCTGGTATCATATTCCATCGCACGGACACCCAATTCACTAACCAGCGCTCCAGACTCATCATATATTAACCCAGATTGCTGTTCATCTTCATCTAGGTTAGTGCGGTCTACAGACCAGATAGTGTGCCCATTCACCTTACCCTCTAGCCGTGGTGTATCCTGTCGATTAAGCTCATCGATTATACTTATACCATCCAAGCATGTCCCAATAAAGTAACCCTGGTCCCGGAGATTCTGGCTCACGTTCTCCAAATAACCTTCTAGCGCGGCTAGACTACCCATACAGTAATGCAGGACATACATACTCACAACCACATGAAACCCTTCCGCACCCATATTGTATAACTTGGCATGTTTTCCATTGAATGTGGGCGCGGGTTTCTGACGGCCATACAGCACATCCAGGTAATAACGCCCTAGGTCATCTGTGGCACAGGAACCATCTGCAATATTGCGCGAAATATCACCCAAAACGAGTAGGGTTTTACCGGATAGGCCTTTCACGCGTGGACTACTGCTCATAGCGTTTAATACACGGCTAGCAGCACCATCCAGCTTGTTATTCAGGTTATCCGGGTTGATATCAATCCCGACCAAGGCACCCGTGCCCTGCTGAACATACTTAAAGAAATCACCCATCTTTCCGCATCCCAGGTCCAGAACACGAGGAGTTGTCATATTCTTCATATAGCGTTCTAGGAGCCAGCCTTTAGCATAGTTATGGAACCGTTTAAGACCATATGTTAGTAAGTGGCGTCCATGTAGATAATAGTTGATATCGGTCATCTGTTCAATGGTTGTCGGGTCTAGACCACCGCGGATAGCATCGCGCGTAACCGGGTTATGAATCAAGTTCCAAATGTCCAGGCAAGTGTTAATGGCATTGGGCGTTTTACCATACCGGACACGGACCGGAATCCAACGCATAGCTGCCGGCTCACGGGATTTGTCATAAATGAATTCAACCACGCTATCCTGATAGATAATATCGCCATTTGTGCACTTAATATCCTGACCATTGATTGGGAGTAGGCATTCATGGGTAAGCGACCGGATATTACCTTCCAAGTCACGGGTGCCCATATAGGGATGTGCTGCCATAAACGGAATCTCTTCCGGCATGTTATACAAAGTAAGATTGTCATTAAGCAACAGGCTGCTAAGTTGGCTTTCAATCCGGTCTGTGCGTGGGTTGGCATATTGAGCAGCTTCCCCTACACGTTCCTTTGCCAGCCATGCATGACTATCATAATTACGGGCCAAAAGCACAGCCCGGGCATACTTGTTAGAGCCAATAAACATAGTAGTCCGCTCTTTATTCCCTACTAGTTTGCCTTTGGGCCCAACAGTTTGACTAGTCGGGAAATCAACTTTGAAGTCAATAGACAGCATCTCGGAATTCTTCCATTTATACAATAAGGACCACTTACGGCTAGACACTAATACAGACTGTGGCACATCATTTTCCAGATTGGATTGATAGACACCCAGTTCCACCGGTGTAAAGACCAATCCATCAGTCTTATAACTGAACAGATGGCCTTCAACCAAATCACCGCCGTATGCCCGGTTCATTTTAGCCAACAGACCGGCACAGTGAGTGAAAATAAGGTTATATGATGCAGGTGTCCGGAGATGTGCCGGTGTGCGGCTAGACTCTCCAAACAGGAAAGTCTTTTTGTCAATCCGGAACTGATATTTATCGTTTGTGGCCTGAACATTATGCCCTGTGATGACTGTATCTACGAACCGCGCGATTTCCCAAAGCCGACCACCAGCTTCTTTGCCACGACCGAATGGCTGTTTCATGATATTGGCACCTTTCACAAAATAAGCATCAAACACATAATACTTATTAAGAAATCCGCCGTCTTTATCGAATTCAATATACTCACCGTCGAATACACTGTTTGCATAAGCGGGGGATTTAACACCGGTGTTTTTAACAGTTGCCACACCGTCGCGTGTAATCATATAACAAGTGCCTTCGCCATCGATATACAGTAGTGACCGAGTGCCGTCACTCTTATCGGTGACACAGTAATCCAATACGATATTCCCGTTTTCATAAACCCGGTTCATATCTTCATATACGGTTTCGGGATATTGCACAAGTTTGTTATTGTCCAGGTCAACCGGGAGTGGGCCGAAGAACAGGTTTTCCATCCCCTTTTTAACACCAGTCAGGCGGGTATATTCGGTAAGCACATTGAGAAATTCGGTATTATTCATGAGATAGAAACTGTCCTGCACACACTGGAGCACTACACCAATATGGCGGAAGAACCCGGCAAAGATTGCGTCTATAAACGCCTCCTTATCTTTGGCATCAATATACTGCTGGCGGAGGGTTTGCACCGTGTCTAGTTTGCCATTCCCTGTTGACCGACTCCCTGACCCAGCCGTGACATCCCGGACACCTTTCCGGCCTACCATATGGTCGGCTAGATACTCGATTTCCACTTCATAAATAAAGTCATTCTCGAATACCTTGCTTTCCTTAATGGTTTTATAGTATACGTTGACATTGCGGACTTTCACAATGGCATCGGGCGTTTTCACAATCCGTTTCCACCATTCGCCAAACGGTGCCTTTTCGTCAGCCGGTTTGATAACGCTATTAAACAAGTCCCGCGACATGACTTCCTTCACGGTGAGTTCGCGGTCTTCAAACCCACTAGACCGAACGATAGAGCAATCGATGCTGAAATCCTGAGCCGGCATGGCGATGTGTTCGTATATCTTCTTATAGCGGAAAATCTTAGGGATTTCGGCCCAGTCACGCAGCATGTCCCGGACAAGCGCACTATCCGGTTCGATGGTGCGTTCTACCTTCTGGTTGAATTTGAGGTTATATGCGGCGACTACATGCTTATTGGATTTTTCGGGTGCATATTGCTTGTCCTGGAATGTCACGTTTTGTAGAATGCCGTCCAGTTTCTCGTTGATACAGTAGTAGTTGATGGAACCGAAGCCATGGATGATAACACGGGTGGATGCGAATTTGGTATCTTTGGGAAAGCTAATGATTAACTTATCTTCTGGAGCTTTGGTGAGATATTCCTTTTTGCCGTTAATTCGGGAGATGATTTTCCGGAATTGCTGATGTGTAATGATACTGCCCAAATTGTAATTACCGCCAACAACGCATTCCAGCTCATATCCAGGGTTAAGGACTGATTGCCGAATGAGTTGTTTAATGGTTTCTTTTTCCTGTGTTGCCTTGTTTAGTTTGATGGACATGGCTATAGGTGATTTGATATATCCTGTGGGGGTGAATATGTGATGTTTTATTTATAGTCTAGAATTCTTTTTAATTAGCATATTATACTTAAACTATGGAATTTAGAATTACGGTTAATTTAATGAAATAGTGAAAAAAACAACAATTAATTGATTAATAATTAACTAATTCTGTGTTAACGAAAGTTGACTATGCATTTTACTTGCTGCCGCTGACTTTGCTGCTTTATGCTTATGTTCCTTATACTTATTTATCCTTTCTAATATAGGTTTCTTATTCACTTCTATATTATCCTTTATCTGGCTCATATATTTATTAAAGTAATCGTCATAAGTTTCGCCTTTAGGTATCTCATCTCCAGAATCTTCATCACTGTCCAGACCATGGGCTCTAGCCATGCGCTGGATAGACTTGTTCTTTTTTGGTAATTCGTCTTTAAATTTCTCGTAATAATCATCCACTTT
>Ga0194133_10004512_pt1 | contig 18573 bp, 16 predicted proteins | sample TA2KigOf40mmetaG_FD_155448 | JGI IMG/M metagenome (GOLD analysis project Ga0194133, IMG submission 155448) | Freshwater microbial communities from Lake Tanganyika, Tanzania - TA2015055 Kigoma Offshore 40m | ecosystem: Environmental > Aquatic > Freshwater > Lake | place: Tanzania: Lake... | reverse complement strand
CTTATATTTCCTCCGAAAGCTCAAACATATAGCGAGGCTTCAGAGGGAGAAGGCAGATAGGGATCAGGAGTTTCTGAGAGCAGAAGATGAGATTGAGGATTACAAGAGTACAATAAGAATGCTCGAAAAACAAATCAAGAAAAAGGAAATTTTTCCAGCAATAGAAGGTTGTAAATTGTAACTCAATTATAGTTCCTGCTTTGTATAACCTTTGAAGTGCATTTTTATTTTCTGACATTTTTTGTTACTGGCTTTCATAATTCCTTTTTAATTTCAGAATGTCGTGAAACTTCTACTTGTTCAGCCAACAAATCTTTGGAATACATCTATGATGATGACGTTTCAGAAAAGAAAACTGAGTCCCTTTCTCTTTCGTTTGAAAATTCAAGGTACCAACTACACTTTATACGAGACAAAATTAAGCATGAAATTTATTGAATCGATTATTCTTTCAACAACAAATCAATCTCATTCTGGTATGTAAAATTCTAAATCTAGGCTAAGAAGCCAGCTAGAGGATTATCACGCTTTACTTCAGGTTAGGTTCTAGATTTGACCAAATAAGTATTCGTTCATCTTACAATTTTTTACTAAAATCTGAAACTTGTCGATCACTTCAGGAAACTAAAGATCTTAACCAAACAATTGCAATGCTGAGGAAAGAACTTGCAAATAAAGAGTTAGAGCTTTCTGAAGTTTGTCAAGCCAAAGAAATGCTTTCATTTCAGTTCAACGAGCTTAGGATTCAATCTTCAAAGGTATAGAAAGTTTATTTTTGTGAAATATATTATAAATGCAATAAAATGGTAGATGATTGGAGACCATCCATTAAACCTTGGAAGAGAGTTTTAAATGTTTCCTCAGAGGCACTAGTCTGATAGTTTAGGCTCGTCATACAAACATTAAGTTAACTGTCTACCTTGATTTTAGTCTTGGATATTTTTAGTTAAACGAGAGTACAAAACTGGAGGTTCAGAGTACTTGCAATGATTTCTCCAACAGTTTTAATGATGAAATGAGTTCAAGTAAGTTGAAGAATCAGCCATTTTTTACTCATTTTCTCATTTTCTTCTGTTTCCAGTTGACGCTGATCTGGTATTTGATACAACTCTTGATATGCATGGACTTACTAAGGACATTATGAAACAGTTTGGTTGTGTAAAGGTTTGGAAGAATGCAACATGGCTTTAGAATTTTAAGTTTGTAATAAGCTGATGAATTCTTATAGGATCAAGGGCGATTCACATTTTCTACACCAGGGTTGAGGTTCATCCAAACTATTGCAATATAACCAAGTTTTGAAAGCTACTTTAAAACTTTTTATTGGCTTTAGAGGATCTATTGGAGACGAGTTAAAAAATGTTGGAACAAAAGGACCTCCTCTTCTTGAAATAAGTGAAATAGAAACAGGCAAAAATTGAAATTAAAAGAAATTGTAAACTTTCATACTGAATTAAGCGCATTTTAAAGGTTTTCCTGTAGAGGCAACTCATACTCATCTACAACTGACAACCCAGTGTGAAGGTAAAATTATGCAAATCGTCAAGAACAGTGAATCCTTTGAAGAGAAAGATCCAAAGAAAACCGTTCTTGTACTGGCATTTACATTGATGGTCTTTTTGTCTTCTTTCATCTTGATGAACCATGAGATCATCATCATCAACAGAGATCATCATATTCCATGGTAGAAATTTTTTTTGTCTTTGGAGGCATTTTAATCAGCTAATTTCTTACAGCTTGGATTTTGTCCCTGCAACGGTCTGTTCGATTGAATATTCTCTCAAGGTAAAAGCTTACCATAAACCGTTTCTGAAAAAGTACTTAATTCTTTCTTTCAAAACCATTCTACAGGTATGGTAAACTACCCAAACTCACGCTCCGAAAAATTTAAAAAGAGCTTAAAATTGTATGTGTAAGCTTAGAGTAGAACGTGGATGGCTTTTTGTGATATCTACCTTTTGGACAAATTTTCTCTTGAAAAATATATATTTGCTGAAATTCAAATTAGGGGATTGTCGAATTACCTTTTCGACGTTATAGCTTAGGATCATAAACTTCTAGGGGCTGGAACCTTTCTTGGGAGTAACGATCAGACATGTAGGAAAAAACTGGCATATTTTTATAAGGTAAGAGCATCTTCGAAAATTGTTGCTCTGAGGCAATGTTTTTACCATCTCAGCACTAAGAATAGATACCACGTTTGAAATAGTCTCCAGCAACCCCAAATAGAACCTCTGAAGGTAAGGATGGGCCTTAGCCCTACCATTAGATTTTCTTTAATAAAATGATACTCCTAAAACTGGTGCTTTTTTGTTTCTATGGCTCTGACTTAAATAAATAACAGGGAGTTCTTTCCAGTTAACAAAAGATAAAATGAAAAATCATGGGTTAAACACAAAAAGGAAATACAATATATCTGATAATTTATTTTTAAGATCCAACATTTCTATTTGTCAAGTTTTTGAAGAAACTCTTGAAGATGGTGCTGATATCCACGGCTGGACAGCTTCCACAAAACTAATATGAGCAAAATAAAAACTTGATATTCCATTTAAGAAAATTGTTTTTAAAAATCACTGTTTCTTTATAAAACTTGAGCGCATTTTTACCTGTGGATAAAAATCCCTCTTTTTTCTGAAAATCATCAAAAACTTTTTGAGCTCTTCTCAATCCATTTTCACTTTTGAAATCTCCCATCAATATGATCTGACAAAATGAGGAAATGAGGTCGAGGACATCTTGAAACAGGACTTGGACTCGCTCAGCTTTCTTATTTAAAAAGCACCTTCAGGGGGTGGCAAAATCCTACTCATTGTATCTTGAGTCAAATTTGAACATTTTTATTCAAAGTTACCTGACCATTATCCTATTCAAATATCCCATGTGAGCTTCATAAATTGAATCAACTGATTTCGCTTTGCTTTGAAATTCTTGCTCTAGCAAAATCCAACTCTGTTCTATGTTAATTGATCTTACATGCGCGTCCAACATTGTGACAAAGTGTGACATCCCATGTCGTGCAAAATGTAATAGACGGAGGGCACCACTGTCTACACCTACAGATGTTTTAAAAAGTTTTACTTGATTCCTTGCTTTCATAAAAAAATGAAAAGGTATTTTGATGCTGGGCAAAACGATAGGTTTTAAGATTAAAAATACCAAAGAAAACTCACGTTCATTTTTAAGAGTAATGTAGACTTCCTTTAGACCCCAAATGCACTTATTGATGCTAAGCAAAAACTTGAAGACTTCACCGTAGGAATCGAGAGCCTCATTTGTGAGTATTATATTTATTGGCCATTCAGTTTTATAAGACAACTTTAGAGATGCTCGCTTGGCCGAGAAGCCTAATGAAAAAATGCAAATGTGTCAAAAATCTCAAGTAATCCTGACGTGAAGTACCTAAGCTCTGATCAACACTAAAAGACACATTTTTAGCTAATGGGTCAGAAGCAGCCAAGGGTGAAGATCCAATAGCATTGTCTACGAGTGATCCCAAAAGTCCTGGGCCCCAACGAAGGTCGGGGGCTAGAATCATCTCTTGAAAAAGTCCACCACAAAGAACCCTGCAAGTTTAATATCAGTTAGCAGTTTTGAAAACATAATATATTACTCGTACCTAGTAAATTCACCATCGTTGAATAGGATGTAGTTTTTGATGGCTACCAAATGCTCAAGTAATTTAGCATCGTGGATTAAATAGTGAGCACCTTTCTCATTTAGAATGTGAAATTGAGCTCTCAGTGGAAGAATCACAGACTTAAAAATAGAAAATTTTAGTTGTAGACATGCAAATAGTTTCTGTTTAATCTAAAAAGTAAAAATAAGAATTACTTTCTCAAGAAGCATAACAAGAGGTGTGAAAACTGGTTTTAAAGTATCCTTTAGCGGAAGTTCTTTGGTGGAGCGAGCTTTGTGCAACACATCTTTTAACTGTCCGTCAAATTTTTGAAAGTTAGATGAGTAGTGTAGACAGATTTCTTCGTTCTTAAAATCTGGAAAATTTTGCCAAAACTAAAGCGATTTTGTAAGTGAAAACTTTTCTAACATAAAAAGCTACTCCATGTTTGTTAAAGAATTTTGCTGAATGATTTCATTTTCCCAACCTACCTAGCTCTGACAATGGTTCCTTTCTTGATGAATCAAAACCACAGTGACTTTGACTTTCCGTAGAAACCTTGCAAAACTCTTCGAAGTACTTTTGATACCTGGACTTTTCACGAATCTCCTGTAAAAAGCACAAATTAGGAGCTAATCTTGACTTGAGTGGAAATATTAGTTACCTCCTCATTATGAACTAATAGTTTTATTTCTTCCTGACATATTGGTCGGTGAAAATTTATGACATTACAACGAACAGGCTCAACTGATCTAAAAGAGAAGCTGTAGTGACATTCGGACCTAAGCATTTAAATTTTCTTTTTTGACTTACCTCAAAAAATTTATAGTTTTTCCACAAACCACGATCATTTGTAAAAGTTCTGACATGAATCCAAAGGACTTTGAAGCTGAAACTTCTTGGAAGGCATGAGACCAAAATCTGCGATTTCGTTCATTAAGGTACCAAGGGTCAATATTAAGTCCAAACTCTGTTGAGGTACTGTCAGCCTTTCCAAGAAAAATCCAGTCGCTTAAAAATCTAATGATAAAAGACGGATTGTCAAAAAACTTGTTAAGCAATTTGCTCTTGAATAAGAAAGATTTTTATTCCAGAAACAAGAAATGTAAGATACTTTGACAGCTTATTTGGCAAATACCTGAAAAAAGGTTGAGCTGCAGATTTAAAAAGAAACAATGAAAGAAAGTGAGTTCCATGATCATTGAAGTGAAGGCTGAAGTCACAAATCTTTACAAGAAGTGGCATACCATCTGAAATTTTGCTTCGAAATCAAATTGAGACAAGTATTGAAACAGATTGGTCCGTTAAAGAAAAAAACCTGGAAGTTTGTCCTCAAAAAGTAATGATACAAAATGTATTTGCTTGTAAAAAATGTGCAGAACGAAATCCATTTCCATTAGCCTTAAGTTTGCCATCTTTTGTGCTATGGTGGTTTGATAAGTCCTCAAAAAAGATTTTGTTCCAGATACAAGACCCATGTAAGTTGGGCCCCGATTTCTGTTGCTTCCACATGATGTGATGCCCTCTAGTTCTTTACACTTGTTACCCATCTTAAGATGTAAAATTTAATTATTAATGTAATAGATATTGATAGAAAATAGAAAAATATTAGTACTTGAATATATTTCCGAACAAATCCTTGAATCGTTTCAAAAGTAAGGGTTTCAATGGTGCAACCGTTTCTCAAGGTAAATGTTTTCTTGGCAGTATCATATTTAAAAGTAGCTGATTCTCTACCACATAGGAGATGAATTAGGTCATCACAAAAGTTAGACTCAGTTATGATTTCAACATCAGGAATTTCAGCTAAAAAGTTTAAAAATAAGTCTTTTTCAAAAACTTGTTTTTATCAAATAAATACCGTTTCCCACAAGGAGCTTTAGGTGATCAGATGCTAGAGTCCACAATTTCTGGACTGAATTATTTTTCCCGCATTCAGATATAGGTTTCTTATTTGTTACTATTTTTGAACTTGATTGCTTCAGAGGTGGGAGACTTTCCCAAGTGTTCGCAAGTGTCAAACTCTGAAATTTAAACGCGAAAGTCTTCTTTATTTTTGTAAATCCTCAATAAAGGATATACCTCTTCAGATTTTCCAATGGATGTCCAGTGACTGTTTTCTTCTTCCTTGATAAAACCATTTTCGTTTATTCTCGGTAAAAAGCAAATAAAAGATTCTTACTTGGTTTTCTTTTGCCTCGTGAGATTTAATTGTGATGGGCTGAGAATAAACTGGGGCTTGGAGTTGGGGCTCGAATTTCGTAATCTAAAATAGATATTTAAATTTTTTATCAATAGAATTTTATGTGTAAGGTCGCATTATTGTACCTCATCAAAGTTGCAGGCATCAGACAAGAAAGGGCTTTTATCGTCAAAAATAGACGTAAAAAGGCTTGTGAATTGACCTAAAATTACGTCATACTAGATGTTAAAAATTTGGTGTGGAAAAGATTTTATCAAAAATTCAATACGTTTTATAATTCAATACAGCCAACCACTAACCAGTTACACTATAATACTGTTTTGTGGATGAGTATAATCAATATAAATTTGGAGAATTGTTAACACCTCTTTCAACTTTTAAATAATGTTTGCATGAAAGTTTTATTTTGTGAAAAAATAAGAATTTGTCAATCAGATTTCATTTATTAGCAACTTACTGGAAGATTGCAATTCCTCCTTCTTTTTCTCTAAAACAGACTGAGCCAAAGAAAGCAAATCAATTGAACATCTGTCCATTGTCAAGCCTTTGTCTTGTTATCCAAGTTAAATTATATAAATAACGAAAAGATCAATTATTCTCTCATGTATTGGCTAAAGTCTACCGCCAGTCCGCCACTTCTGAAAAATTATTTGTTTTTGAAAATAAATGTACAACATTCAAAGATATCTATAAAGTATGAAATATATCTTATCATAGATTTCTACTTAGACACTTCGCTGCAGGAAACTTTTTAATCAAAAAAGTTTCATTAAATATGAGATGATCTACTTTTTTTGCTTTTCAGATCAATTTTGAAAGGTTGATCTTATCTTGTAAAATTAAATTCAGCTGGTAGGATTAGAACTTTTCTGTGCACTGTCAAAGTTTTTGCCTAATGGTAGAGGCTGGCCTGATCAAAAATATCTGCGTCGTTTTGTCGTTTCATATTTACCAGACAAACAAATAAACAAACGGCATTGCAGGCATTACTTTACAGTTTACGTTTGAAATTCACAGTTTGGAAACAAGAAGAGCTTTTATTTGCATCAGGTAATCATTTAAAATTTAAAAGCTATGCCTCGAAGTGTAAAATAAAGATAAATTGTGGTTTTAAACTGTCCAAAACATTTCCTTTTAAGGTGTATTCTCTAAGGAAGGAGCCCATTTTAACTGCTCGCAGTTGACGGTTCTGTACTTCAATACTTTTATTTTTTGAAATCTCGCGATTATAAGATAAAGGTAACTGAAATATTCTTAAAGCTTTTTAGTGCTTTCCTATGTAAGAATTAGAAATAGCTCAATTGTATTGTTTTAGTAAAATGGCTAGTTTTATGGACAACGAAGCCGTTGAAAGTGAAGACGAAGACATTTCTGATGATGAAGAACGTGCAAGGTAAAGAGCGTTTGGTGTTTAATTATTTTATGATGAACTGTTTTTGTACATTATTATGTAAACAATAGGGCCAAAAAGACAAAACGACCGAAAGCCTTGAGCTCCGACGAAGATGAGGACGAGGATGAAGATGAAGACAGAGTAAGAGAAGAAATGAGAGGTTTCATCGCTGTAAGTTTTGTTACACAAATACTCATCATATACTAAATATCGCTATTCTCGAAAACTCTAGAAAGGTTAACGCAACTTCGGGTAATTTTCAAGGATATAGAATGAAAATTGAAGCTAACACTTATTTTTACCAGGATGACGACGAAGAGGATGATGGTTCAGACTCGGGCTCGGGTTCAGACTCGGACGATAATGGCAGAGGAAGTAGCTCAAGAAAAAGACGCCGTTCACGTGGAAAAACTCGCTCAAGGTCTCGTTCAAGGTCCGAAAATGAAGATATAGACGAGGAAGATATGGACCTTATCGAAGAAAATTTGGGAATAAGATTGAAAAAAGCTAGAAAGCGGATCAAGATGGGGTCTGACGAGGATTCAGGAGACGAAGGCCGAGAGAGAGATGATTTGCCAGATGTTGATGCAGTAAGAAAAGATTTAAAAAAACTTTGAATGACCTTAATCTATTAGTTTTAATTATTATTATTATATAGGATAGAGAACGCTCTCTTGACGAAGATGATCTTGAGGATGATGACAACTTTATCGTGGACGAGCATGGCCGGCCACTCAAAAAAGACCGAAAAAAGAAAAAGCACCATGTTTTTTCCGACTCTGGTGAGATTTTTTCAACAATTGAAGGAAAAAAATTAATGTCGAAGATGTTAAGCATAAATGTTAGTAATTCACAGAGACTTAATTTTTCTGTTCTTTTTCAAAATAAATCAAGCTCTTCAACTTGCCGATGATATTTTTACTGTTGCCGTTGATTATGATCTTGACGATGACGACGAGGAAGAAGATTATGACAGCGAAGATGAAACGGTAACCTAATCAAGATTAACACAAAATAACTTAATGTGAATGAATAACCTGTGGTTCAGGATGAAGATGACATAGATGGAGAAAGGCTTCCACGGAGGAAGAAAAAGAAAAAACGACCAACAAAGTAAGCTATCTTTAAAGCCGAAGTTTTTTGGTCGATTATAAAAATCACGAGTGATGGGGGTTCTTTTCAGGACTATATTTGACGAATACGAACCAGACGAGTTGGCTAAACGACACTACACCGACAGAGACAATGAAATTCGAAACACAGATATCCCCGAGAGAATGCAATTGAGAGAACCTCCCGTCATACCCCTCGATGAAAGTACAAACGAGATTCAGGAGGTAAAGATCTAATTATTTTCATGCTGAAGTTTTTACATAAGTTGGATCTCCATAGGAAGGAGCTTGGATTTTGAAGTATTTCTTCTTAAAACCAACATTATCCCAGCAACCAGGGTTTACATCTGACGTTGTCCGTGAAAGGGAGCGCCAGCCACTGCTATTAGAAAAAATAAGGTAACCTTTTATTGTGCATAGAATTAATTTGAAGTCTAACCAAATTATGGTTCTGAAACTCAGGAATGCAGTTGAGTACATACGTCAAGGTGATGAGCCTCCGTTTATAGCTTTCTATCGAAAAGAGTATGTAACTCCCGAGTTGGGTATTAATGACCTTTGGAAAATTTTCAATGCTGATGGCCTGTGGTGTAAAATGCAGCACCAGAAGCGAAAGCTATCAGAATTATACGATAAAATGAGGCTTTTTCAGGTATATGGTTTGCAACGCAGTCTTCTGTTGAAAAATTTGTTGGCAATCTTAACTTTTCAGGCCGAAAAAATAATGGATGAGCCTGATAAACCTTTGCCCGAGGATTTGAGGCTTGTTACTACAGAAGACATTGAAAGGGTCCATAGTGTTGAAACATTTGAAGAACTGAAGGACCTTGAGCAACACTTTAAGCTTTACTACGGGAGGGATACTCAGGCAATGCAAGAGTGGAGCAAGAAAAAGAGAAAAGTAAACGAAATGTTATTTTCGTCATTTCAAGTTTCGAACTCATTAGATTTTGCATTTGTTTTGTCAGGAAGATCGTGAAAACAACTTACAATCCAAAAAGTACCGAAAGAAAAGCACTAAAACAGTTATTAACGATGAAGGCGATGAAGTCGAGGTCACGGATGACGATGCTGAGGTTTTAAAAAAAGCTACATTTTTCATTTAGTGCAGCTTTATAATCTGAGCTCCATTTTTAGGATGATGAAATGTTGGATCAAGATTTAGACGACGAAAATCATAATGCCTCTATAAAACAAGCAAGGAAAAACGATCAGGTAAAACGCTTATCCTTGATCAATTAATTCTTTATAATTGTGTGATTTTCGAATTGATTTTAAATAGTACTCATTGTGCTTGAAAAATGGACTTGGGGGAATCGTCAAGCGATTTGGTTTATCTGCGGAACATTTTGGTGAAAACTTACTCGACGGTTACACGAAAAATGATGTCGAACAAGTATTGAAAATGATGACTTTTTTACTCATAAGGTTCGTTTAAAATACCCCATTTTGAAGGACCCCTTTGACCCGCTTGAGGTTGCAGCTGACTTTGTGGACCAACGAAGGTTCAGTACTGCTGAAAATGTTCTCTCTGCTGCAAAATTTATGGTCGCTACGCAGCTATCGAAAGATCCTAAAGTTATTAAAGTTTGTCGGAACGCCATGCACCAGCGAGGTTTCATTTCGATAAAACCTACAAAGCAAGGGCTCAAGGTGATTGACGAAGCACACGACTGCTACACTCTCAAGTACATCAAGGACAAACCCATCAACACCCTAAGAGACGACCAATGGCTCCGGTTGATACAAGCCGAGCAACAAAAATTGATAGAAATAGAGCTTGCTAATAAAATACCTGGGATTAAAGGTAGACAATCTCTGGTTGAAGAAGCTGCTGAGTACTTCTCTGTTGATGGATATTCAAAAGCAATCACGGTGAGAAAGAATAAGAATATTTTTGAGAGCCGGACAAATTTCACCACAAAACTTATATTTTAGGGCTGGAACAAACTTCGAAAAGAATGTGTTGAAATTGCTATGGAAAGAATGCTACTCCCTTCATTGAGGAAAGAGCTTCGTATTAAGCTTGAAAGGGAGGCCAAAGAGGGAGTGCTAACCTCCTGCAAGTGAGTATATTCGCTGTCGAAGTAAATACAGAAGCTTGAAAATTAAATCCATTTTTAGGGCACAGCTTCACGACTGGCTTAAAATAGGCAAGTATGATGTGGAGTTTGAAGATGAAGACGAGGACGACTGGGGCACAACAGACGGTGTCCGTGTTATGGGTGTCATGTACGACCCGGATGTAAATGTTGCTGGCTACGCTGTAGCTGTTTCTGCTGATGGTGAAATGGAAAGCTTTGCGAAGCTTGAAAATTTGCTCAAAAGAATAAATTCCTTCAACCCAAAAGAAAAACAAGAAAAAGCTCAAGATTTAGAAAAGATCAAAAAGTTCATTTTGGTACGTCAACGAGAGATTTTTGAAAATTTGTAATATGTTTCAAAATGGCACAATTTTTTGCAGGCCAACAAGCCACACTGTATCGTGGTTGGTGTTGCCGATCGCACTGGACTTGACGTCAAGCGAGATGTTGAGAATGTTGTGATGGACCTTGTCAACAGCGATGCCCAGTTCCCTAGAATTGGAGTATTTGCTGTCGATGATAACCTTGCTAAGCTTTATGCCAATTCAAGTAGAGCTGAACAGGTTTAGAAACAAGAAAGACAAACGCTTAACAACAATAGCGTGATGAAAATTTAAAATATTCCCTAGGACTTTCGAGATTTTCCAAACGTTTTTCGCCAAGCTATTTCTCTGGCTAGACGAATACAGGTAATAATAAAGGTTTTTTAAAAATCAAAATTGGAAAAAATAATTACTGATTCGAAATATAGGACCCATTGATAGAGTTCTCCCAGCTCTGCGGAACTGAGAACGAAATTACATGCTTACGATACCATCCTTATCAGGTACAAGAGTTACTCTTAAACAAAACTTGCCTATCAAAAAGTTGAAAAATAAAATATTGATTTGCAGGATTCGTTGTCACAAGAGGAATTACTAGAAGGACTATCTCTTGAGCTTGTTAATCGCACATGTGAAGTAGGAATAGACATAAATAAATGTGTAGCACACAACCACATGAGCAATTTAGTGCAGGTAATGTCAAACCTTTTTAAGATGGGAAAAGCATTCACGGGATACCAATCAGTGTCCATTAAATAGTTTAAACGAGTGTTAAATTTTTTTTAATTTTACGGTAGTTTGTTGGTGGCCTTGGACCAAGAAAAGGTGCGGCCCTTCTTAAAACTCTTCGTCAAATGCAATCCTCTCAGCGGCTTGAAAACCGACAGCAGCTAGTCACACTTTGTCACATGGGACCTAAAGTTTTGATTAATTGTGCTGGTTTTATAAAAATCGATACGTTACGCCTTGGTGACTCTGAAGTCTATGTGGAAGTCCTCGATGGGTCTCGAATTCATAACGAGGCTTACGAATGGGCAAGGAAAATGGCAGTCGATGCTTTGGTATTAACAGAAATTCTACAAAAACTCTACCTTCTAGAAACTTAACATTGAAATTGATCAACTTTTTAGGAATATGACGAAGAAGAGGGAAACCCTGCAAACGCTCTTGATGAAATCTTGCAGGAACCTGAAAAGCTTGCAGAACTTGATCTGGATGCCTTTGCTGAGGAACTTGAAAGGCAAGGGTTCGGCAAAAAGCATATTACTTTACAGGTAACGCAAAAGAGCTTCTCTCTTCTTCTACGGTTTCAATTCCAACCCAAATTTTCAAATTATATATCAGGACATTAGACGCGAACTTCATCATATGTATAAAGACCTTCGCGACCCGTTCAAGCCTGCAGATGTTGAGGATCTTTTCAACATGGTCACCAAGGAAAGTCCTAAGACATTTTATGTGGGAAAAATTGTCCAAGCCAGGTAAATACTTGCAATAATATCTGAGAGTTTAAAATATTCTGTGTAAGGAGCTTCCGAAAACTTTGTTGAAAAATATCAACATCTTTACGTATTGTGAAGTAATTTATTATTATTTGTAGAATAACAAACTTCGTCTTCAAACCTCCTAAAAACGAAGAACTAGACAAGGCTGCACCTCAAAGGAAAGGAGAAACCAATCTATGGCAGTGTCCTTTTTGCGGCTCTGTAAGTTTATTGTACCATGAGAAGTCTTTTACCCTTTTAGTAAAAACAATCTTCCGAATAGGACGATTTCCCAGAGTTAACAGAAGTTTGGAACCACTTCGACGCTGGAACGTGCCCTGGAAAAGCTATTGGTATCCGCATTCGCCTCGACAATGGAGTGACAGGGTTCATAGCCATGAAGAATCTCTCTGACTCACAAATAATAAATCCAGCTGAAAGAGTAAAGATTGGTCAGATTATTTCATGTCGTATCATGAAGATGAATATTGAGAGGTTCACAGTAGATTGCGTTAGCAAGTCATCTGCCCTACAGGTAATTTTTGATCTTGAGCATAAAGTGGATTGATTAGGTTCAAAAGGAAAAATTTACACTAAGGATAAAAATAATGAATGGAGGCTTCCCAAAGACAACTTTTATGACTATGACGCTGAGTCAAAAGATGTTGAGACCGAAGAAATCACAGCTAAGCAAAAGAAACGGCACGCTTACATGAAAAGGGTGATCCATCATCCTAATTTCTACAACATATCTTTTAAAGACGCTGAGAAAAAGCTTGAAGCGCTTGACCTAGGAGATGCCATTTTCAGGTAAAAACTGCTACTATGAAATCTATCAAGTTTTCAATGAAAAATTCAAATTTCAAGTTGATCAAAATTCTTGTTTTAAAATGTAGGCCGTCTTCGAAAGGTGAAAATCATCTCACTGTTACTTGGAAAATTGCGAATGGAATCTATCATGTAACACATTGTTTAAAATTAAAAATCGTGCAAGCTTTTTGAAAATTAATTTATTTTCAGCATGTTGACATAAAAGAAGAGAAAAAAGCAAATGCTTTCAGTCTTGGACAGTCTCTCTGGATTGGTAACGAAGAGTATGAAGCTTTGGATGAAATCATAGCCAGGCATGTGCCTCTTGTTTGTTTTACATTACTAAATCTTTTACAAATACATTTTATTAATTTTCAGGTTTATTAATCCAATGGCCCAGCATGCAAAAGAAATAATGGACTTCAAGAATTATAAGGATACAAACGGTGGAAAACGTTCGATAGCAGACGATCTTATCATTCAGGTACTTCAACAACTAATGTTAACCAAAGTAAGGGAAAAGTTTTCAAATCTTTAACTTTTTAGGAAAAGAAAGCTCAGCCAAATAAAATTCATTACTTCTTTTCTGCGAGCCAAGATTTCCCTGGGAAGTTTATGCTTACGTACATTCCAAGAGAGACTCCCAAACATGAGTACGTCACTGTCACACCTGAAGGTTTCAAGTTTAGACAGCAAAATTTTGAAACATTGGGGCAACTGATGAGATGGTTTAAAGAGCATTTCAGGGACAAAATACCTGGGGGTAAGAAAATTTCTTCTTAAATGACTTTGTTTGGTTCTATATTTTTCTAATTGTTGGCTTTTCAATTTACAGGCACTCCTGTAACGCCTGGTCGACTAACAGGAAGAACTCCATACCTGAATGCCACACCAGGAGGGATCACTCCTGGAGCAATGAGTATGGCTGCTGGCACTCCATACGCAGCCACTCCGTTGTCGATGTATGGAGCTGTAAATACGCCCTATACACCAAGTGGACAGACACCCATGCTCACACCTTATGCAACACCGGGTACAGGCCGTCATGCCCATTCAGCAACACCTAAAGGTAAGTTTGAAATCTATTAATTTCTCTTTTGGTTTCTAGACAAAACTTAATTTCTATTTTTTCTACTCAAAAGGGTATACCGGTAGTACAACACCGAGGTACAACCCAAGACCAACTCACAGCTCTTCCAAACGAGGCGACCATCCTAGAAATTACAAGGATTCTACCCCACTCTATGATGAATAACTTGACTTTACAGTTTGTTTAAGAACAAAATTACGCTCGAGTTTCCATAAATTTTGTAAGTTTAGAATTTAAATCGATAAGAATTCAAAACAAATTTCAAGTATAATTTGAACTTTTTTCAAGCTGTTTCATTTTCAAATCAGGCTAACGCGGTTGAATATTTTTTCGAACCTGAGACTTAAGATATTCATAAAAAGTATTAGGTTTTTAAGGGTCCGAATTGATCATCTCTAGAGAATCACGGCAGAGTAAAAGAAAGAGCAGTTTGGGTCTAATCATTTATTAAGATAAAAGAAAACTGTCTTAAGCATAAAAGCTATCATTTCAAAATACAAATGAGTTCATCCAAGTGTGAAAGAAAATGTTCGTGAAAGGACTTATCAGTCTTCGACGTAGTTGGGATGAACAATCAAAATCGGATCATCATGACCATCTCCGGCTTCAGCACCTCCCTTTACCTGGAGACCTGAGAGCAAAGAATAGAATTCAAATTCAAGCTTCTTGCCTTTAAACAGAAAACTAGTGACCTGTTTTGCTGATTGGGACAAGAACGTTGTCATGGTAGGCAAGCCTGTCAAGGACTTTCTCAACTATCTGCTTTTTTTCCAATAGTTCTTCTTGGGAGTCACTCTGGTCTTGCGCAATCATTTCTCCAAGGTACCAATTAACAACCTGATTGAAAAGATAAAAATTGAACATTATTATTTACGTCTACCCTTGTGGTATTGAATTGATTTTTAAAAGAAATCTAAACAATAAATGTAATTTTTTACTTGTGATTTGTGCATATCATCAGATTCATTCTTTCTCAAATAATGAACAACCAAGTTGGCGATTGTCCTATACTCTTCATAAGAGAGTCTAAGTTGTTTTTTAGCAATATTAGGCTGTGAATCAGCTTCGATCTGTAAAAAAAGAAGTAAAAAATTGTCATTTCGATTAAAACAGCTAATATTGGGCTTAGATCACTTGTTCAGCAGATTGTTCATCGTCTTCGGCATCGATCTCCATTTGGTCCTCCTCGTCCTCATCTAAGTGAATATCTGGTTGATCCACACGAATAATGGATTTATTCAAAAGACGATAGGCCTCTTTGACATGTTTGGGCATAACCTACCAAAGACAATTTTTAGTTTCAAATGAAGAGTTCGAGAGTGGAAAAAGCGATTAAAAGCTCAGAAATTGCAGAAAAAGATTACCTGATCACTGCAACTCATTCTGGCCATAGCTTCTGAAAGGCGTATCATTGATTCTAACTGACGTACAGTTATCCTCCAGCTAACAGAAAATAAAACATCAATATGAAGGTGTTTCAAAAACTTCTACAGAGATTTTTAGAGTCTACCTAGACTTGACACCACCTCCAGTGTCTCTTTGTCTAAGGTGCTTATACTGATCGACCAAGAACTCGGAGGCTTCTTCCGTCAACTTTGGTTTGAACAATCTCGCAAAATTGATGTAACGTGCGATGTCAGCAACCTCGTAAACCTTAAATGACAAGCAAACGTCTATGTTTCAGGAAATTAAAAATCAAAGTTTAATTAATTTTATACCCTGTCAATAGAGTCTTCCATTTTCGAGTGCAAATCTACAATTCTTCTTGCAATAGCATAGTCTGTTACCTCATTACAATCGTCAACCTTTGGGGAAAGTTTTTCAAAATTAATTGATCGTGATAAAACTGAGAGAAAGAAAACTTACCAGTATAAAAAATAGATCAAATCTCGACATTATAGGTGCTGTCATCTGAATATTTTGCTTTAGAGACTTGGTGCGGTCGTAACGTCCTGAAACTGGATTGGCAGCAGCCAAAATAGAAGTTCTGGCATTTAGGGTCGCCTGAGAAGAAGTTCATTAGATTCTATAAGAACTCCTCTAATCTTGAAAGTTGCTCTTTACCTTTACTCCTGCCTTTGTTATCGAAATAGTTTGTTGCTCCATAGCCTCGTGAATTGCAACCTTTAAAAGAGTGACAAATAATGTTCGTTTGTTCCTCAAGGTACATTTTTATAGAATTAAACTTTACCTGATCATGAACGTCCATTTTGTCAAATTCGTCAATACAGCATACTCCGTTATCTGCTAGCATAAGTGCACCAGCTTCGATGACAAACTCTGAGCTTTCTTCATCTTTGACCACAGCAGCCGTAAGACCTGCCGCAGTACTCGCTTTTCCACTGGTGTAGATTGCTCTTGGACTAAAGTCGGCCACCTTTATACGTATTTGACAAAATTAGAAGTTTTTGGCAAAAATTTTAAAAGGCTTCCGGTACAACCTGCTTCAAGAGCTGCGACTTTGCAGTTGATGGGTCTCCAACAATACAAAGATTGATATCACCTCTGAGTGAAGTTGACTCAACTGTTGTCTTTGCAACACCTCCAAACAACATGAGTAAGATCCCACGTTTGACTTCTTCGTTTCCGTGAATCGTGGGAAACAAGCTATCGATGAGGTTCTATACATGAAACAGTATCTAAATTACATGATAATCGAACCTCAGAAAATGGAAGGGCAGGTCATGAGGTACAAAACAAAATGGTCTACTCTCAAATCATATTTGTACCTGATAAAGAGACTTGTCTTGACTCATCTTGTAGATTGTATTCCACTCCGATGGAGACATTCTTTCTTTAATTGCTTGAGGGGTTATATCTTCACTTTGGAGGTCATCTCCGCCAATTCGGGAGTTAGAAGGAAGGGCAGTGCACGCCTATCATCAAAATGTTTTATCGCATTTAATTTTGGGATTGGCTGTTACAGTAATGGAGCAATTCAAATCAAAATTTGAAAACTACCAAAAAAGCCATCCTGTGGTGAAGGTCCCTAACTCCGAGAGATTTTAAACCACGCAATCCTTCTGATTCTTCACCCTTGTGTCTAGCACCGGACTCGGCTCGAGCACCAGGCAAGTTCAGTGATCCAACGTCAGGAACAACAATTAAAGTTCCAATAAAGTCACATCTAATAATAGTTGGTGAAAGTTTCAATAATGGTCAGATGTAAATGTAATGAAATTTTGCCTTCTACCTGTCACCAGGCTGGGCACTTTCGACAGCATCTGCTCGAAGTATAATTTCTACACTTCTTGGGATGCATCCTCTGGGAAGTTCTGCCTGAACCTCTTGTATTCGAACTTTTTGAAAGTCAACAAACCGAGATTTGTTCACATCGAGAACAAATCGAGACCGGTTGTTGCACTAAGCAAAGAAATTAAACTTATATCAATAAACAAACCTACTTTAAGATCTTATATGGTAAGACAACTTACAACTGGGTTTCTGCAGATGGAGGGCTGAGTATACTTAAATTGCTGCTCTACTCCAGGTATGACAGTTTGGCAATCAGCACACATAAATGCCCCGTAAACGAGCTCAGGGTGAACTGGATGGGTGCGCACAACCTAACGGCAAACTTTGAGATAGCTCAAAATTAGGCAAAGTGGAAAGTGATAAGTACCTGTCCTGTTATTCTCATGAGAGAACCAATCCTTTGAGACGTCAGGTCTCGAACTTTAAGCTGGGCGTCAACATCTTTGAAAGCGACATAGTATTCCTTCGCGACACCAATATTTTATTTAATATGTTAAAATTTAACAAATGAAAACGCATACTTTTTCGATAGATAAATCGGCACGATCGTTGACATAGTTTTTGAGAGCAGCACACAAGTAGGGGTAAATTCTAAAATGAAGAATAAAAATTAATTGATTTGAGCAAACAAATTTTACCGAGTGTTAACCGACCTGTAATATTCTTCATGGATAGTATTTGCAAGGTTCGCGTTAAAGCGTTCGACGTCCTTCATTGACACAGTCAAAGTGCTTCGTTCCGGCTTAACTAATTCTCTTGCAAGTCTTAGGTATTTCAATTCATCTCCATCTTGCCAATCCTCGAGAAAATCCTTGAAAATAGAACAATCAGATTATGTCTATCACAAGTCAGAGTTTCGTTCACTAATCAAAGTGAGCAAAATTTTTATACTTTGGAGCATGGGAAAACACGTAGATATTTTAGCACAAAACTAAAAATCTAAGAATCATCTTTAATAATATCTTACCTGAAAGAGGGTTTGGACTCCAACCCCAACTTTATCAACGACGAGATTGGCGTCTCCGGCTGTAGCTGCAACAATATCCATTTTAAAGTTTGACGACGAGGATGACTTGAAGTGGTCGAGTAGATACTTTGGAGGATCAGGGTTCTTTTTCAGTGGTCAACCTTTATCCAAACTCGAAACAATTCAGGTAGATTTTTCCGAGCCTCTCTCAATGAAAAAAGTCTCGTGTTAAC
>Ga0194133_10004511_pt1 | contig 18576 bp, 20 predicted proteins | sample TA2KigOf40mmetaG_FD_155448 | JGI IMG/M metagenome (GOLD analysis project Ga0194133, IMG submission 155448) | Freshwater microbial communities from Lake Tanganyika, Tanzania - TA2015055 Kigoma Offshore 40m | ecosystem: Environmental > Aquatic > Freshwater > Lake | place: Tanzania: Lake... | reverse complement strand
AACCGGGGCGCAGTCGGATTCCAATCCAGTGAATTCGAGCAGCAATACGATCGCCCGTCCAAGTCCCAACTCAAGCGTGAAAGCACAGCTCTGCAGAAGCTGGGGGAGACCCTGGTCAACGCTGCGCGCGATCGTGTCAAGCGCGTCCCCATGCCCGAAGACGTTCAGGAAGCCATCCTGATCTGCCAGCAAATCAGCGACCATGAAGGACGCCGTCGACAGCTCCAGTACGTCGGAAAAAAAATGCGCACGCTGACCGAAGAAGAAGTCAGCGTGATACAAACCGCAGTCGATGGCTGGCGCGGTACGTCTCGCGCCGAGGCAGCCGCATTGCATGCGATCGAGCGACAGCGCGATCGTTTGCTGGAAGATGACAGCGTCATCACCGAGCTGCGCGCGCGGCATCCCGAGCTCGATGTACAGCATCTACGTACGCTTGTGCGCAATGCGCGCAAAGAGCAAGCTGAAAAAAAGCCGCCGAAAGCTTATCGCGAAATTTTTCAGCTCCTGAAATCACTTCAAGGCGAAACGCAGTCTCCGACCGAACCTGAACATCATGACGACGAAGAAAATCCGTAATCATCCCGATGAGCTGCTGATTGGACTGGTATCAATATCGGACCGTGCATCAAGCGGTGTCTACGAAGATCAGGGCGTTCCCGCATTACGCGACTGGTTTTCGCAGGCACTCAGCACTCCGTGGCAGATGGAAACCCGTCTAATCCCCGACGAGCAGGCATTGATAGAGAGGACGCTGATTGAGCTGGTCGATCAGGTCGGCTGCGATCTGGTGCTGACCACAGGTGGCACTGGCCCGGCGCGGCGCGATGTCACCCCCGAAGCGACACTGGCTGTTGCCACCAAAATCATGCCGGGCTTTGGCGAGCAGATGCGACAAATCAGTCTGCGCTTCGTACCAACAGCCATTCTGTCCCGGCAAGTCGCTGTGATACGCGAAGCCCATGATCACGCGGCGCTCATCATGAATCTTCCGGGTCAGCCAAAATCCATACGCGAAACACTGGAAGGCCCGCGCGACGATCAAGGCCAATCGGTAGTCGTTGGCATCTTTGCTGCTGTCCCGTATTGCATTGATCTCATTGGTGGCCCTTATATCGAAACCCATGACGCTGTATGCAAGGCCTTCCGTCCCAAATCGGCGATCCGCGCAAAGTAACCAAGAAAAACAACATCTCATTGAAGCCATGGCTGATCTACCCTACCTCGAAACGATTGAGCTGAGCACCACTGAGCACCCAGCAGCCGCAGTAATCTGGATGCATGGCCTGGGTGCCGATGGCAATGACTTTGTGCCCATCGTGCGCGAACTCGATCTCTCTGGCTGCCCCGGCATACGTTTCATTTTTCCCCACGCTGAAACCATGCCCGTCACGATCAACGGCGGATATGTAATGCGCGCCTGGTATGACATTCTGGGCATGGACCTTGTGCGCCGCGAAGACGAAGCGGGTTTGCGTCAATCGCAAATGCGCATTGAGCATCTGATCGAACGTGAAGTGACCCGAGGCATACCAGCATCGCGCATTGTTCTGGCAGGTTTTTCGCAAGGCTGCGCAATGACCCTGCAAACCGGACTACGCTACCCACAACAGCTTGCTGGCCTGCTCTGTTTGTCGGGCTATCTGCCGCTTGCCGACTCAATTGCCCAAGAGCGTCACCCAGCAAATCAGCAAACGCCTATCTTCCTTGCGCATGGTCGCGGGGATGGCGTTGTCCCGATTGATCGTGCAGAGACGTCGCGCGATCTGTTGCTTGAACAGGGCTATGACATCGAATGGCATGACTACCTGATGCAGCACTCGGTTTGTGAGGAAGAAATCACCGACATTGGTCAATGGCTCAGGCGCGTTTTAAGCCAGGCAGACGCTGAATAAATCAGCGTTTTTTATCAAGCCAGCGTCTCATTCTGAGCTAGCACCAACTCATCATTCAATCCGTCACCCATCCTCACAGCATCCGTCTGCATCGTATTTCCACTTTCCAAACTCAGCCCTCAGAAAATCTGCAGTGACAAGCAGACACCTGCGATTTCGATTGCTTGTCAGATCATAAAGCTTTACTTTTGACACAAGAAATCCCGTGCAAGCATCCGCCATAAATTTTTTATGGATTTCGCTGAGGCACATAAAAAACATGAAGCGCTCACGCAACAGAATCAATGATTTTGATCATTTGTAGAACGCGATCAATAAACTTCAGATTTGTTTTCTGTAGTGTGGGAAAAATATCTGCCGCAATCTCGTCATGACCTCTTTGTGAAAAAAGTCCGGGCGATCCGAAACTCTTGAGGAGCACGCCATGCAATTTCTCTACCGACCTGAAATGCTGCCCTTCGAGTTTCTTGATCCGGAGCGCGACAAAGTGCTGGATTTTTGTCTACGCACACTACTTTGGAGTAACCCGGAAAAACTGCGCGCGTTCATGGGACCCGACCCCACGCAAAGCCTTTATTTTTCCGAGTTTGGCGAAAGTGGTTTCGAGTGCCGCCTGAAGAACACGGAAGCACAAGAACTCTCGCGGGATTGGCCCAAATGGGCCCAGTACAAAGTGACCGCCTATGATTTTTTTTGGTCGGGACCGCCAGGTTAGCTTCTATCCTGCCAAGCTGTTTGAAGAACATATACGTAATGGCTTGCGTAAGTACATCAAGACTTTTCCGGAGAAGCGAGAGTCCATAGTACGTCTCTGCGCGGACCTTGATCTGGGCACGCTGTGATGACGTGATCGCTAAGCACCCTTTTGCTTAAGCGGCCAAGCATTTTTCTCAAGCGTGATTGCAAGACCTGGTCGGCAAAAAGCGCTTCGTGCGGGTCTGGCACAGATACTGCGCAGCTCTGGCAAGATGTAGAATAGGCGCAAGCACGGACGCACCCCTTTGGGGGGCACCACGATAGAACAATAATGACCGAGACCCTCACGCCGACAGAGACGAGCGCCGCACCGCAACCGGCCTTCAGCGTGCTTTTTCTGTGCATGGGCAATATATGCCGCAGTCCAACGGCGCATGGCGTATTCCGGCACATGATCAAAGCGGCAGGTCTTGGTACCATCGTACACGTCAGTTCCGCCGGCACCCACAACTATCACCCCGGGAAACCCCCTGACCAACGCAGTCAGCAGACTGCCGCACGGCGTGGTTATGATCTATCCGACCTGTGCGCCAGACAAATCACCCACGCCGATTTCATCGAACATGACTTACTGCTGGCCATGGACTGGGATAACCTCGCACTGGCTGAAAGCGTCTGCCCACCATCGATGCAGCACAAACTCCGGCGTCTGACACAATTCTGCAGGGAACATGATGTCTCTGTGGTACCCGACCCCTACTACGGCGGCGAAAAGGATTTCACACAGGCGCTCGACCTGATCGAGGATGCCTGCACTGGCTTGTTGGATCATGTACAGCGACACTTGCACCACAAAACACGGCTGCAAGAGAGCGAGGGAGATTGGCGATGAACAAAATAATCACTGCTCTGCTGGCCTTGGTCGTTCTGGCAGGGATAGTCATCACCGCGCAGATGACGGGCTTGATCAATCTTGAAATGAACGGCAAAAAACCGTCCTATCAAAACAAAGGCAAGCTCGATGTCATTTGTGAACTTGAGGTCAGCAAACCCAACGACAACCTGTCTCAGCCTTTCGATACAGCCCGTTTAACCATGCCTGCGCAATTCGATTTTGATGAAAATACCGGTTGGTACACAGGCGAATATGCGATATCGATGAACCGCAAAGGTACCTTGAACGTGCAAGATGATCTACTCAAAGTCAGCCGTCCGGCACTGTTCAAACGTTACGGACTGATGATCACCGGAGAGCATTTCACACTCAATCGCAGGAATGGCCAATTCAAGCAGTGGCTCGATCTCGAAGGCAACAAGCGTCTGGATCTGATTACTGGCCGCTGCAAGCGCGCGACCAATGCGCCGTTCTGAAGTACACCATGTTGCACGAAACGCAGCAGCGCATGAGCCCGCAACAAATGAAGTTCTCATCTCAACGGCAGCGCCATCCTGCTGAATGACGCAAGCGACTGACACGGGTGGCGATACCCATCCGCTAGTGATCGCGCTATCGGGAACCTTGTCGCTGGCGGTGGCGATGGGTATAGGACGGTTTGCATTCACACCGCTCATGCCAATGATGCTGCATGACGGACTGCTGAATCTTGCCAGCGCCAGCTGGCTGGCCAGCGCGAATTATTTTGGATACCTGCTGGGTGCGATTCTATGCACGCTACAGCCCACAATTTGGTCGCGACAAGGCTGGTCACCCTTGTCAGTCTCGCGCATGGTCCGCGCCGGCTTGCTGCTGACTTGCCTGCTCACCGCACTGATGGCCATCGACGCTCCCGCAGCGTGGCCTTGGTTACGCTTTATTGCCGGCGTGATTACCGCAGTCACCTTCGTCTGCACCAGCACCTGGTGCCTGGGACGTTTGTCGCGCATGAATCTACCCTCTTCGGGGGGGATTGTGTATGCCGGCCCGGGCGTTGGCATTGCCAGCAGCGGGCTTCTTGCCAGCCTGATGGTGCAACTGGGCTGGCATTCCAGCGCGGGCTGGCTTGCATTTTCTTTGCTGGCCGCACTGATGATCGCGATCGTGTGGCGCGTTTTTCATAGCGATGCCGGACTGCCTCTGCCCACGGCAACGCATGCACTCTCAGCAAGTGGCGGCAGCACGACCGAAAAAGCGGCATTGACACTTGCCTATGGTCTGGCCGGCTTCGGTTACATCATCACGGCGACTTTCCTGCCCGTGATTGCACGCACGGCCATGCCCGATTCAGCGTGGCCCGATCTTTTCTGGCCGATGCTGGGCATCGCTGTCGCATTCGGCGCCATCATGGCCTCGCGAATTCCAGCACGTGTCGATCAACGCTATCTGCTGCTGGCTTGCTACCTGATACAAGCAGCGGGCGTCGCCATTGGTAACTGGATACCGATACTCTCAGGTTTTGCGCTTGGCAGCTTGCTGGTGGGATTGCCCTTTACCGCAATCACTTTTTTTGCGATGCAACTGGGCAGAAAACTGCATCCGCAATCAGCCCCTGCGATCATTGGCATGCTCTCTGCTGCATTCGGTTTTGGTCAGATCATCGGCCCGCCAGTCGCCGCATTGCTACTCTCACGCGCTGCCACGACGGCGCAAGGATTCACCTGGTCGCTCAATATCGCAGCGAGCACGCTGGTCTTTGGCGCATTGATCTTCTGGTGGATGGCAAAGGTATTTCCTGACAAGGACAATATCGCCTCGCCGGGGTAGTCGGGCACGCTGCCACCTGCTGCAGGCAGTCAGGAGGGCGGCGGATCGTTGTAGAGCACGGTAATGCTGATTCGCCGATTACGCGGATCGGCCGGATTGTTCGGTGCAAAAGGCGCCGTATCGGCCACGCCCTCGACGCGGGCAAACCGCCCGCTGGACATGCCCGCCTGTTCCAGTATTCGACGCGTGGCCTCGGCACGCTCTATCGACAATGACCAGTTCGTCCTGTCGCTGCCCTCCGGGAAGGGGGTGCTGTCGGTATGGCCCTTCACGGCCATTTTATTGGGCATGCCCGCTAACGATTTTGCCACTTCATTGATCAGGGCGCGAGCACGCGGATCCATGGCTGCATTGCCGCTTCCGAACATCGAGAAATTAGCCTTGTCGATAATGTCGATACGCAGCCCATCCTTCTCTCGCGTGAAGGTGACCTGACTCTTCAGGTCGGCCAATTGCTGATTGAGCGAGAGTCTCTCGTCAATCTTTTTTTCCAGCTTGTCGAGTTTTTCTTTCTCAACTTGCGCGGCGATTTGCTGCTTTTGTTCTTCCGTCAGATTTTTCGCATACTTCGGATGCGGCTTGTCATCCGGTGAGGTGCCCAGATCTTCGCTGGGCCCAGCTTCGGATCGCGGTGTAACGCGTTCCATCATGGCTTCCTGTTGGGGCGTATCAGGTATCCCATCCGGATCAATGACGGATCGTCCGCCAAACATCCCGTTTGAGCCTGCGGTCTCGCCCATAGCCGCTTCCTTGCGGTCGGTCGGCTGGAAGTATTCGGCGATACCCTGGCGCTGTTCCTCGGGCGTCGCGCCCAGCAACCACATGAGCAAAAAGAAGGCCATCATGGCCGTCATCATGTCGGCCAGCGCAATCTTCCAGGCACCGCCATGGGCGCCTGCATGCCCATCATCCAGCACTTTTTTCCATTTGACCGGCGGCTTGGGCGCCTCGTCCGGATCCGGTGCCTCAGGCGCAGCCTCGGTCGGCGCCGCCGCTTCGGCGGCTGCGACGCCTTCTTCTGGCTTTTTATCTACTTCTGCCATGGTGGGATGCGGTCTCTGTGCGGCGCTCTAGGCGCGAAAGGTCAGTAGCTTGAATCGGCAAAAGACGCCGCAACTGAAGTCATGCTTGGCAGAAATATAAGCGAAAAGACCCCGGAATGTCTAACTTTCATGCTTGTCAGAAAAGCATGAATTCAAATTCAATGCTCGTTGCGATCCTCGCGATCATTCATAATTTCGCGCGAAAGGACACGCCACATCAGCGATTCCCCCTCGACACAAAAAGCATGGGGGCAAAATTGTTCACCAGCATGGCCACGGGTTCAGGCATCATAACAATGGCTTCCAGGAGCGCTGGTGCTAAGCAAGTACTGATTAAATCAATGTGGAAGCTTTTTTGGCAAGATAAAAGGCGCTAGGACCTTGATTTTACTCATCCCCGCGTCGCACTGCTGCGCTGGCTCGCCAGAAGACGTCGATTTAATCAGCGTGTCCCCAAGTGTCTGGTTTGTTCCTTGCGGAGGTCTACCGCGCCTCACCCGCACGTATACTCCGAATTGACGGCAGCAACGCTGTCTACTCCTCAACTCGCCACGATATAAAAAAATGAAGGCAGGTCTGATTGGCATCGGGTCCATGGGCATGGCCATGGCCTTAAATCTTCATCGCAAAGGCCTGCAGGTCTGCGCACATGACATCCGTCCCGAGGCGATGCAGGCAGCCAGTGCTGCGGGTATCGCCGTTTATGTCAGTCCCGCCGATCTTGTGCAACAAACGAACCTAATGATCGTGGTGGTCGTTAATGCAAAGCAGGTGATTGAGGTTCTGTTTGGCGAAACAGGTGTTACCCGTGCGCCTTGCGAGGGTAAAACGGTCATGTTATGCCCGACCATCGCGCCGGAAGATACGCTGGCCATTGCAGAGCGATTGACGAGCCTGGGTCTGGCAGTCATTGACGCGCCCATCTCAGGCGGGCCCGTGCGCGCGGAAGCGGGTACCATGTCCATCATGCTGGCCGGTGCCGATAAGGTCATCGCGCGCCATCAAGATGTTCTTGACGCGCTATCTGACAAAATCTTTCGCCTGGGTACGCGTATCGGCGATGGCGCAAGATACAAACTGGTCAACAATCTTCTAGCTGGTATCAATCTGGTCGCAGCCGCCGAGGTCATCGCATTAGGTACACGGCTCGGCCTCGACCCGCAGCAACTGCTCGCACTGATGTCCGCATCCAGCGGCCAGTCAATGATGCTGGAGGATCGCATGACGCGTGCACTGGCTAATGATTACGCCCCTCGGGCGCATGCGCATATTCTGACCAAGGATGTCGCGCTGGGCGTGGCCATGGCAGAAAAAGCAGGTCAGAAGATGCCGCTAGCTTCGTATACGTTGGAAATTTTCAAGGCGACGCTGGCCTGCGGTTATGATTCGCTGGACGATGCCGCGGTGCTGAAGATTCTATTGAACGACCAACAGGGAGTTGCAGAATAAATTGGCGTTTTGGCCCGTCAGCACGGTTGTATCGCACTGAGTATTGGAAAGATTAAGGGCTTTGACCCTAATTTTAATCTACAAATTTTTTTGCTGTTCAGTTAGCCCGTACGCAGTTTATAACAAGGTCCAAGATAAAAAAGGAGACAACAATGAAACGACGCAAATTCATTCAGGCCGCTGGTGGCGCCGCTGCAGCAGCAATCGCTACATCAGCCACGGCAGAAGCGCTGCCCACGCTGACTTGGCGCATGGCATCGAGCTTCCCCAAATCGCTGGATACTCTGTTTGGCGGTGCCGAGTTTTTTGCTAAGCGAGTATCTGAGCTTACTCAGGGCAAATTTACGATACGCGCTTTTCCCGCAGGTGAAATTGTGCCGGCGTTTCAGGTGCTCGATGCAGTACAAAACGGCACCATCGAAATGGGGCACACGCCACTCTACTTTTATTTTGGCAAGGATCCGACTTTTACCTTCGATACCTGCGGCCCGTTCGGGATGAACTCGCGCCAGCAGACCGCGTGGTACACCGCCGGCGGTGGCCGGGAAATCTTCATGGAATTTCTCAAGAGCTACGGCATTACCACTTTGGCATGTGGTAATACAGGCTGTCAGATGGGTGGCTGGTTCCGCAAAGAGATCAAAGGTCTGGAAGACATGGCTGGTTTAAAAATGCGCGTGGGTGGATTCGGTGGCCGCATTTTGCAAAAGCTGGGCGTAGTGCCACAGCAAATTCCCGCGGGTGACATCTACCCTGCACTGGAAAAAGGTACGATTGATGCTGCCGAATTCGTCGGCCCTTACGACGATGAAAAGCTCGGCTTTGACCGTGTTGCGCCGTATTACTACACACCGGGCTGGTGGGAAACCGGCTCACATATGTCCCTTATCATTGGCAACAGGCAGTGGAGTGCGCTGCCACAGCTCTATCGCGCAGCGCTGACGTCTGCCTCCTATGAGGCGCATGTGATGGTGCAGGCCAAGTACGACGCTAGCAATCCGCAGGCACTGGCGCGGCTGATCAAGCGCGGTGTCAAGGTGCGCCCCTTCCCAATGGATGTGATGAAAGCCAGCCTGAAAGCCACAAAAGAGGTGATGGCGGAGGAAGCATCGAAAAATGCCAACTTCAAAAAAATCTATGAGCACTACACGAATTTTCAGGATCAGCAGAACAAGTGGTACTCGGTTGCGGAGCAGCGGATGCAGAATTTCCAGATAGCGGCACTGAATGCCGGCGACAGGAAAGAGTGAGTTCTTGACGTTCCACCAGGAAAAATCATGAGACTCCAAGAAAAAACCGTACTCATTACCGCTGCCGGTCAAGGTATTGGTTATGCCAGCGCCCTCGCCATGGCGGCTGAGGGCGCCAGTGTTATTGCGACGGATATCAATAGCGAATTGCTGGCCCGCTTCGATGGATTGCCGAATATTCACACCGCCCTGCTGGACGTGATGAATAAAGAAGCCATCAGCGCCGTTGTCAGCAGACTCGAGCGCATTGACGTGCTCTTCAATTGTGCGGGTTACGTCCACACGGGCAATGTGCTCGATGCCAGTGATACGGATTGGAGCCTCGCCTTTGATTTCAATGTGCGCTCGCAATTCTGGACGATTCAGGCCGTACTACCCAAAATGCTTTCGATCGGGAAAGGTAGCATCATCAATATGGCCAGCGTGGTCTCCAGCGTCAAAGGCCTTCCCAATCGTTTTGTCTACGGTGCTAGCAAAGCCGCTGTGATTGGACTGACGAAAGCAGTCGCCGCGGATTACGTCGGGAAAGGCATACGCTGCAATGCTGTCTGCCCGGGTACCGTCGACACGCCCTCGCTTCAGGACCGCATCAATGCGTATGACGATCCTGTCGAAGCACGCAAACAATTCATTGCCAGACAGCCAATGGGTCGCCTGGCCAAAGCTGAAGAAATAGCACCCGTCGCGGTATTTCTCGCCTCGGACGACTCTGCATTCAGCACAGGCAATGTCTACTCTGTTGATGGTGGCATGACCATCTGACCAACTCAGGCAAGAGGCCGCCGGGAGCAGCGCAGTCATGTCAACGGCAGAACTTGCAGCGCCAGATGACACTTTCTGGCCTTAATTTTCCAATTTGATATCAAATTTATTCTTGTGCAGAGCGCGCTGACCGTGAAAAAATAAGGTTTTTTGACAAAGAGCAACTTTTTCATGATAGGCCCGCCTGACGCGAGAGATAACAACCCGACGCTGTGGGGAAGGGCTCTGCTCATCTGGGGTTCAGTTGCGCTGGTCGCCAACTTCTTGCTGTAGACGCTAGCCCACGTGGAGCGCGCGGCGGATCGGAATCAGGCAGAGATCGAGGGAAGGCAGCGCGTCATCAGCCTGACCAACAGTTACGCAAAACAGCTGCAGGTCTCCATCGAGAAGCTCGACCAGCTATCTCTGTGATCGCCCGAGTCGCAAGCACCAGCAACAATAGCGTCTCGCACCAAATCTTTCGGGATATGCCTTCATATGCCTGGTTCAATCCCTTGTTGGTTGACCGACACGGCATCGTGCGAGGTGCGCGGATATCCGCACCGATTGGCAAATCAGTGTCGGATGCTCGTTTTTTTCAGGATCATCTTGAGTCCAACTCGGCTGCTCTCAAGGTTGATTCGCTCGAACCCGGGGTGGGCGTCAGCGCACTAAGCATGCCAACCAATCACATCACTGAACTCAGTGATGTGATCGACCTCGCCACTGGTGACGTCATCGGAGTCAAATATACCAATGGCAGTCCTCTGCTCCAGCATGACGTCGGTCATGAATTCTCTGGAAGCGATTTTGATCCGCTGAGTAGAATCGACACCACCAAAAATTTCTCAGAAATCCACGTACCAGGCAATCTGATGTACGTCGGATGGGGTAAATTGGATAACTATCAAATCGAGGCTGTGATCGCAGTGACGCTTGGTAATGTCCTTCGATCGTTTAATGAAACCGGCGATCTGTACGACCCTCTGCACGCCGCAGGCAGCAGTCTGATTGTTTTTCTTTGCATCGCCGGTGGCTGGCTGCAATCACGGCTCGATGCACGCCTGCGTCATAAAAAGAAGATCACCAGCACCTTTCGTCTAGCCGTCGATACGTCGCGGGAAGAGCTGTATATGTTTTCACCTTTCTTCGATAAACAGGGTGGCATGACAGATTTTCTAATCGAAGACTGCAATGGACAGGCGATGCGCATGTTCGGCAGAGAAAAAGAGGATTTAGTCGGGAGGCGACTAAACGATATTTTTAGCGAGAAAAATCTAGAAGCCACGCAATTGTTTCTCCACACTGCAATGAATGATGGATTTGCAGAGAAGGAAGTGTTTATTTTCCGTGAAGGTCCAAAGAAAAAATGCTGGTGTCAGGCCCGCGCCGTCCGTGCCGATCTGGGACTCGCTGTCACACTGCGCGACATTACCGAGGTCAAAGAAAAAGAGAGCCAACTCAAACAACTGGCGCTGACGGATGCGCTGACCCATCTGCCGAACCGCCACTGGATGAATCAGCAGCTGCCGTTCATCATGGAAGCCGCTGAAAATAATGGTCATCAATTCGCTGTCTTGTTTATCGATCTCGACAACTTCAAAACCATCAACGACACACTGGGCCACAACGTAGGTGATGCTTATCTACAAGCGGTTGCGCGAATACTCCAGCTGTCAGTGCGCAAACACGATCATGTGCTGCGCCTGGGTGGTGATGAATTCATAATTTTGCTGAACGAACTCGATAACTCAGATGTTGCGCTGGAAGTCGCAGGACATCTACTCACCCGACTACGCGACATCGATACGCTTGACGCCAGCAGCAGCCTGTCTCCACGTGCCTCGATTGGTGTGGCCTTCTATCCCGAAAATGCAACAACGCCCGAGGGTTTGGTGCAGGCGGCTGATATCGCGATGTACGAAGCCAAACGATCTGGCAAAGACAGGGTGGCATGCTACTCCCGCAAAATGCTCGACCAACTGTCCGAGCGCCTGAGCATGGAAAGTGCGCTTCAACACGCCATTCCGGGTGGCCAGTTACTGCTTTACCTGCAACCGCGTGCGAGCGCAGCAACCGGCGGCCTCGTAGGATTTGAAGCACTGGTACGCTGGCAACACCTGGAACTTGGACTGGTCACGCCACAGCGTTTCATTCCACTCGCAGAAGAAAGCCATCTCATCGTGGAAGTGGGTAACTGGGTCGCTGCGGAGGTCTGCGAGAAATTGGCGCGCTGGCGCAGCACAGGAAAGCCAATCGTCCCGGTATCGATCAATGTCTCGGCGCGGCAACTAAAAGACCCTGAATTTCGCACTCAGCTCGAGGCGCACATGCACGCGCACCACATCAATGCGTCGGAGGTTGCCATCGAGCTCACAGAATCCATGATGATTGGTGATAACGACGACATACAAAACGAACTTCGTCTGCTCGCCGACATGGGACTGAAACTGATGATTGATGATTTCGGTACGGGTTACTCGTCTCTGGCGCGACTGCAAAGCCTGAGCGTCGACGTGCTGAAAATCGATCAATCCTTCGTCCGTAATCTCTCAGCTGGCGGCCAGGGAATCATCCTCTGCCAGGCAATGACGCAAATGGGCAAGACACTCGGGCTGGCCGTGGTCGCGGAAGGCGTCGAGACGACTGAACAATTGCAAATGCTGCAACTCATGGGCTGCGACGAGATTTAAGGTTTCATCGCATCGCCCCCGGTGCCAGCCGATGACGCTATGCAGATGCTCGGGGGACCAGCCTTCTTTGCGCCGCTGGCGGAGATTCGTGGCTCGCAAGTGAGCGATCGCTACCTCACCGCCTGACAATCAGACCTGCATGACGATCGCGTGGGCACGGCTGTCAGTACAATAGCGGTTTTTCAGCCTACCCCAATGCCATGAAATATCTTCACACGATGGTCCGCGTTAGCGATGTTGACGCCTCTCTGCATTTCTATCGCGACGCACTCGGGCTGGAGCTGGTGCGCCAGTTTGACGTGCCCGCCGGTCGCTTTACCCTGATCTATCTGGCTGCCCCGGGCGACCATGATGCCCAGGTCGAACTCACCTACAACTGGGATCCCGAGGATCTGGGCGGCAGCCGCAACTTTGGGCACCTTGCCTATGCGGTGGAAGATATCTATGCCGCCTGCGATCGACTGCAAGTGCATGGGGTGACAATACTGCGACCACCGCGGGATGGCCGCATGGCGTTTGTTCGCTCACCTGACAACATCTCCATTGAGTTATTGCAGAGCGGTGCGCCGCTCGCGCCAGCCGAGCCCTGGGTATCCATGCCCAATACAGGCCAGTGGTAATACGTTCAAGAACAGGAAATTGAGATGCAGTCAGATACAACAATCGCTGACGCCAAGGTCTGGCCAGCGCATTTCGAGGCAGCCTACATGCCGGGATCGCTGCCTATGGGTGGCGTCATTCCAATGACGCCTATCTTCGCCTTCGAGACACCAGCAACACCGCTGATCCTCTCCCAAGAGCCGTCGCTGTCACCACAGCGTACCGATATCGACTTGGGCGGACTGCTCGCTTTCATGATTGATGACGTCATTACCTGCGCCGAAGCAGATAACATCGTCGAAGCCAGTGAGATTTTTGGCTATCGTGATGAAGCTCCCGGGATTTCTACCCCGCCCGGCATGCGCATGAACAAAGCCGTGCATTGGCTTGCCGAAGAATCGCTGCTGGGACCCGTGTTCGAGCGCATCGGCCATTTGCTTCCCGCCTCCATCGACGGCGGCACGCTCTACCCCGCACTCAGCAGGCGCGTTAATATGTACCGTTACGATGCCAATGACGTCTTCAATATGCACACCGATGGCGACTGGCCTGGTTACGGTCTGAGCCCGGATCGTCAGGGCATGGTCGAATGGCCGGGACTGCGCTCATGCATGTCGATGCTCTTGTATCTGAACGGTCCTGAGGACGGCGTCGAAGGCGGCAGCACGCGTCTGTATCGTCCGGATCGCGGCTGGGTCGATGTCACGCCGCGCAAGGGCTCGGCACTTTTCTTCCGTCATGGCTTTGGTCCGCAGAGCGTGCTGCATGAAGGTTGCCGCGTCTTTGGCGATGTGTCGAAATATGTCGCGCGCATCAATGTGATGTACGCGTGGGACTAAGAACCGGTCTCGTTAGGTCGATGGCAAGGCGCAACGACAAAGACAGTACAGTTTGTAGGGCGAGCAGGTGCAACGCCGCCATCGGTCTAACGAGATAGGTTCTGAATGGCGATCGCGGCTAAGCATTACGTGTATGTGATCGAGCTCTCGAAAGATGTGCTCTATGAAGGAAAATTCAAAAAAGCCAATCCGGAATACCAGCCCGGCAAGCCCTGCGTGTATGTGGGCATGACAGGACTGGATCCGGATTTGCGCTTTGATCGTCACAAGGCCGGCATTCAGGCCAACAAATTCGTGCAGACCTACGGACTGCACCTTCTGCCCGAGCTCTACGAGTCGTACAATCCCATGCCTTATGAGGATGCACGCTACATGGAAGTCGATCTGGGCATACGCCTGCGCGAAGCCGGCTTCGGTGTCTGGCAGGCGTAAATACCTCCTATGATTTCAGAGGCAATGAGCCTCACAACATCGGATATTCCTCAACCAAAATAGGCTGAATGTGCTCGACAAAATTCGGCAGATCAGCGAGCAGCGTTTTACCTTCCGGGCTCTGCAATGCGGCCTCCAGCGCCTCTTTGGACGCAAACCATAATTCGGAAAATCCATCAAAACCGAATTTTTCAATATCACTGGCGGCCACCAAATTGACCGAGTAACGCTGCATACCGGGCAATTTCTTGCAAAGCTCGGCATGTACGGTGAGCCAGTGCGTCTCGAATTGCTCACGGGTCATGCTTTTTTTGCGCTGGACCATGCCGATGCGCTTGACGCTGCCAGGTTTCATTTTGCCTCCAGGGATTTGCTGCTTGATGCATGTGCATCCAGACGAATAACGCAGTATAAAAAATTCGAGATGGTCATCGCTTCGATATTTACGAATACCCGGTTTGGGTATATTGCTTCTTTCATTATCAAAAAATTACAATGATGCGAATCGAATAACATCAGGTCAAGAATTATTAAATAATTGGCATTATTATTTTCTTCCGCGCGCTGTAAATTTTGAGGTCTATAATCCAGCATATCCCGCTGAATCAAAGGGATAACAGCGGCCCGCTCAGGCAGCCGATGGGCTTCGCGGTTCACGACACAACGGAGACAGCCATGCATGTGCTATCGATCGAAGACATCGAACTTATCGTTCACATGATCGAGACCGAATCGGCGGTTACTGATTTCAGCAAGCGCCAGAAACAAATCGACAATCTGGTCAGGACGGGCTACGTGCGCCCGCTAGCGGGTGTGTTCGTTTTGACGGAACTCGGCAGAAGAACGGCCAGTTCGCTGCAAACCAAATCCTACGTACGCTCGAGCGTGGAAACACCCAAAGTACAGGCAAAGCCGGCTGACGAAACCCCCGCTTTGGAAACAACGCAGTAAGACACAGCGCTGCAAAACGACAGACGCTAGTGAGGGTGCATATGTCTCGCTCGCCGATCAGAGTGCATGCACGAAGCTGATGAGTGCCTCGCGATCTTCCTTTTTCATTTTGGCGAACTGATCCCGCGCCTTTTTTGCTTCGCCACCGTGCCACAAGATGGCTTCGAGCACGCTGCGCGCACGGCCATCATGCAGCAGGTCCATGCTGCCATTGACTCTTCGCGACAAACCCAAGCCCCACAAAGGCGCCGTGCGCCAGTCGCGTCCACCCGCCTTGAAGTCAGGCCGGTTGTCCGCCAGATCCTCGCCCATGTCGTGCAGTAGCAAATCGGTGTAGGGATAAAACTGCTTGTCCTCGATTGTCTTGAGCATCGGGAATTTGCCGGTTTTCAGTTCAGGTACATGGCATCCCGTACAGCCTGCGCTGCGAAATAATTTTTCGCCCTGAATGTATTTGTCGCTGTCAGGCTTGGGCCGCTTGGGCGCTTCCACACCAGCCAAAAAGAAGGTCACTGCATTCCACGCCTGATCGGTAAGTTCATGCTTGCCAGTGGTGTGCGCGTTCTGGCACTGGACCTGCACCTTGGGACAATTCTGCTCATGGTACAAGGTAGACGTAATCCCCATGTCACCCATGTGCGCAGCAGCCACCTGCTGCTTGAGGGTGGGTTGATTCGCCTTCCAGCCAAAGCGCCCCAACACCTGCTTGCCGGTTGCGTCATCTTTCACATAATTCGGACGACCATTAAGACCGAGTGATTTTTGCATGGCGACCAGTGCCAGAATATTGGCTTCAGGTACCGCATCAAGATAACCCATCCCATACACAACGGGCGTATTGCGCAACGACGTGAGCGTTTTTTCGCCCAAAGGACCAAAGGCCAGTTTCGTGATGCGATTTTGTGGACGACGCAGTTCAACCTCGGTGCCATCTGCCAGAGTCGTCTTTTGCAACTCCCAATCGATACGAAGATCCGCCTCGCCGACCACGGGATTCGACAAGGACTCACCGTAAATGCCAAATACCTGCAGTTGATTGCCGTAGTGCGGATGCGGCACAGGCTCACCTGACGCGTCGGCGCCAGGCAGTGACAGTCTTACAAGCTGCTGGAAACTCGTCTTGCTGGCATCGTCCACCGTCTTCCCGCGGCCACCATTGACATGGCATCCCGTACACGCGCTCGCATGGAAAGTCGGGCCCAATCCCCACTCGCCATCAATCAGCGGAAAGATGCTCCACGAGGCTTTAAACTGCCGCAAGCCTTCTTCATACAACAACGTGTCCGCGGTGCTCAATTCGGCCACGGGCTGCAGGAATATCTGCTCATCGGGCGTACATTGCTTGGTGGCCGGGTTCCAGAAACAGCCGTCGGATTCACTCTCGGACGAGGCATTGTTCACAGTCGCCAATACCACCGCTGTGGTCGCGACCATGGTGAGTAGCAGTAGATGACGGCGTAATAGTTTCATGACCAAGTACGTTGCGAGATTAAGGTGTCAAGACAGTCTCGCGCTCAGGCGTTCGCGCACTTGCGCCGCAGTGGCTAGTGTACCGCCGTTGCGCTCGATACGCAATCTGGCAGCTCGTACCTGTTCGACGTTCGAGACCGCATGACCTAGCGGCGCATCTTCCAGGCCCACTCGGACATGACCACCATGGGTCACCGCAAAATCAAGCAGCGGATCGATCTGCACGCCTAGCCCCGCCACCATCCACTGCGCATCCGGCTCCTCGATACCGAGCAGGCGAACGTAGGCTTCGACTGCCCATTCCTGAGGTGGAAAACCGAAGGTGAAATTATCCGAAAACATCAGTCGATAGACTGGTGGCGACATGCCACTCACCGTGCGACGCAATGCTGCGCCCAAACGCATGAAGCCCGGCTCGTAAATCGCATAGGACGGGATCAATTTGTGGCGATGGCAGAGATCAAGACCATGCCGTATATGACTTTCGGGATTGGCGTAAACAAAACCCTGCTTGCCACTGGCAACGTCTTTTCTCGTACTGATGTTGGTAGAGCCGGGATCGACCACCGACCACTCTATCAGTCCAGCACTGGCAAGCTTCTCGACTGCGCTGTAACGTTGTTCTGGGGTGAGTGCGTCTTTGGCATCGACATCGCCGGCGAACGGCAAGGTGCCGTAGCAGATCACATCGGCCTTGGCCCGGATACGCTCAATGATAGGCGCGTAAATTTCATAATCGTCGCGCTGCCGCCCGGTGACAGGATCATAAGGATGAAAATGAATAATGGAGGCGCCCTCCGCTGCGCAGGCGATGGCATCTTCGACAATCTCGTCAGCGTGTACAGGGATTGCGGGTTGCCGCTCGCGCGACCAGGGGCCATTCAAAGCGACCTCCAGCCAAACCGGGTTTTGCATATGTATTTTTTTAATTAGTAATTAATAAAAACCAGCGCCATCTCCCCTGCTTGCCAGATTTTGGGGATGGTGCCATGCCATAAATAAATTCCGAAAATTCGCTCTGCGACAAAGCCTAAGCTTCAACGAAATTTAATGGGCAACTGCTTTCAAAAATGGTACTTTACGTCACCGACGGCCAGCACAATAGACCGACAAAAATACTGCGGCTTACCAAAAGTCGGATGCCTTTTTCGGCAACCCGATTTTCCAGTCAGGCCATCGCGATTTCAGCAAAAACAAAAATCTTCGAAGGAGAAAGGTTTCATGATCAGCGCCACCCGTACTATTCGCCGCAGCTTTGCGGGCATTATTTTTGTTTTCGGCAGCATTTTCTCCAGTGCGGCTTTTGCTGCCGGCGCCGTTGAAATGCAAGTAGAGTCCATTATCCGGCAAGCCATGGAGGAATACAACCAGTCGATGGAGAATAATGATCCAGCCGCTTGGATCAAATATTTTTCTGATAACGTCAATCGCACCACGCCATTTTCCAGCCAGTCCGGAAAAAAAGATTTTTCCGATTATATGAACGGTGAATACAAAACCTTCAAGGCTCGCTTTGACGTGAAAAAAATGATCGTCGGCGGCCGCTCGGCTGCCGTTGTCTTTACCTGGGATCTCACCCACCGCAAGAGCGGCGACTCGGTACGCATTGACGCCGTCGGCGTCTACGAAATGGGCACCAGCGGCCGCTTCGATTCGGTGGTGTACTACCTTGACCCGGCCAAGGCCGGCAAGCTGGCTGCTGATCTGAAAGGCAACTGAGGTCCCCCATGAAAAATCTCACACGATCTCTACCCCTGTTGGCCCTCAGTTCTGGGCTACTCCTGAGTCTTGCATTGCGCACCGCCCCGGTTCGTGC
>Ga0194133_10004506_pt1 | contig 18594 bp, 12 predicted proteins | sample TA2KigOf40mmetaG_FD_155448 | JGI IMG/M metagenome (GOLD analysis project Ga0194133, IMG submission 155448) | Freshwater microbial communities from Lake Tanganyika, Tanzania - TA2015055 Kigoma Offshore 40m | ecosystem: Environmental > Aquatic > Freshwater > Lake | place: Tanzania: Lake... | reverse complement strand
ATTATACCACCTCCTACAATTGACCCTTGTGGAATACTGGTTGCTGCTATATTTGCACCGCTCATAAAAGGGGCACTTGTGAATGTAGTGTTTCCACGCACACTGATTGTCTGGCCGGATGCTGTTCCAATAAAAATGTTGCTCGCATCCATTCTTACTGTGCTTCCACTTCCATTTCCAATACCTATATTGCGGTTCATACTTACATCACCATTAAATGTCTTGTTTCCACTAATACTTTGGTTAGAACCTATATCAATAAAACCACCACCTCCACCTGAAACATCTACACTTCCTCCAATTGCATAGGGTGGAATTGAACCAGGAATAATATTTGCACCATTCATTATGGGGGCTTGTTCGAAACTCGCTGTTCCAAATACATTCACAATTGATGTAGGTCCGCCCAAGATTACATTTCCGTATGCAAGTAAATCCCCGTTCCGCACAATTACATTACCTCCACTCACATCCATAAATCCTGATACATAAGTTTGTCTCAATCTATTTGATGTGGTTGCATTATTTAACCAATCCATAATTTGTATATGTAATAACTACATATTTTACATTCTAATAAAACACGCGTAGGAAAAGCACTCCTAAAACTGCCAAATGTATCCGCTCGCATAAACATTGCCTTCTACCGCCAAAGCAAAATCTGGATTTACACTTGTTGTTCCCACACCTAATTTACTACAAATCACATTCCCGGAAATATCAACCGCCGTATTTACAATATTTTCGGTTTTACCGAAGGATACAACGCCTATAAATCCGGAACTTATATCCACGATTTGTTTTCCGTCAACCACATTACCTCGCACCATAATATTTTCCGGTTCTAATGCAAAACTACGCATCACAAAAGAAGAATCGGCAAATAGTCCTTCATCGGGTTTCAGTGATAAAATCCCACTCCCCATAGTACCAATATCCATTCTCATTTTTGTCACACTTGCTGGAGCTTTTAGTATATATCCTTCCATATTTGATGATACTACTATTTTACCTGCATCATTATTACTATTATCTACAATATGTATTCCTGCACCAGCAGAAGTATTTATTCCCATATTCACTACATCATTAGATGCATCCAGTTTATTCAAATAAATAATGGGACCTGCATTAATATTTTCAATATTTACTGAAGTATTTTGTCCGGTAATCACAATATTGTCTTTAGGCCCACCAATACGGATTGTATTTGTTGTTGCCTGTGTGTTTGTTCCATCACTCCCAATGAAGATGTTTTTTGAAGAACCTTCAGTTAATCCAAGACATCCTATAAATAAATCCCCGCCTGTTTCTACACTATCTATGTAATCCGATTTCAACACACCGTGTGAAACAAGATTTCCTTTTAGATACATATTTGAAGCGTCAATTGTTTCTCCAGACAATCCACGAATAACTGCCCGATTCACACTCAAATCAGGCACTACAATTTTCCCTTCCACATACAAATCATTCTCAATATTTACATTACCAAGTGTAGCAGTTCCTATATTTGCTCTCACCATACTTACATCTCCCACCGTATTTAAACTACCATCTATATCTGTTCTTCCGTGAATATACAACCGAGACATCGCATTAAGTGATAAATCTGTTAAAATACCCACCCGGTTCGCCTCCATATATCCAGCTGAATACACATTGCTTATCATAGATACATCTCCCACTATACCCAATTTTTTACTCACTTCTAAATTCCCTCCAAAATACGCGGATGAATTCTCATCTCCTATATGCACACTCACATTATTTTCATCAAACAAATAGACATCACTTTCTCTCGAAACAAATTTTCCACCACCCCCGATTTCAAAATCGCCAGTTAGTGTTAATACGCCGCTAATATCCAATACGCGGTTTTGTCGTGCATTGAATATTTCCGGTAAAAATAGATTATAGATTTTGCTACCCATATTTTTGTAGGCAGAAACGATAATATTATCTATATCTTTAATGAAACACCGGTTTATAGATAGAGAACTGAGAAGCATATTCGCATTTCCTGAATTATTTATAATCGTATTATTCACCGTTTCTATTGTAGTGCCGTCTCTCGAAAAATAAATTGCATTGCCCCCCACCTTTTCACCAGTAAAAACATAATAAGTAGTTGAAAATAAGAACCCCGATTTCACATTAAGATCAATCGCAATAGAGGTCCAACTTGTTCCCGCATTCATTGTTTTCATAATAAGACCATTTCCAACAATAAGCAACAAATTTGCATTATATATACAGACGCGGTGCATCGTTTTATTTTCAACATTTGTATTCAACACAGAATTAAACACGGTATTTGTTATTACTCCGCCTGTTTGCAATATGGTATATTTCTCTATATAAGTATTTCCCACCACATAAAACACACTACCAATACCATCCATATGCTCCAAGCTACTAATATTGTTTAATACTATCACTCCATAATTCACATCTACGGAGGAAACACCGTTATTATCGGTATATATGGACGGCAATACATCAAACCAAAAGATCGTGCTTTGTCTTCCAATGAAAACGCGGAATGGGGCAGAAGGAGAACTGGGTCTAAATACATAGATTGAGAGAATTGTGTCTGCATCCATATCAGCAATGGGATAAAAATTCAAACCACCATTGTTTGTGTAATATAAATATCCAGAATCGCCGCCTACAAAAGCTAAAGAATTATCCACCACATATACAGCATTCAAATTAATTGGCTGTGATTCAATCGTATCATCCCGCAAACTGAAATTTTCCAGCCAGGTTTCGCCTCCATCATTTGTGTAAATTATTTTTTGTCTATATTTGAGAAATCCTTCATCATCAAATTCAATTAAATACGGTGTTCCCACTGCAAAAAATGAGTTCATATTTGAACGACGCATATGCATATCTTTTATCTGGAAACCGGCAGTTTTGCTAACGCTGATTTCCCCATTATGTAATGAAACTGGTCCATTGATATCAACCGTATATTTCTCCGTTTGCGGAGCGTGTGTGTTTATTCCTATTGTGGATTTCTTACTCAAATTGCTGTTTCCACTCACAATATTCATTGTAGGTGTATAAATTTCCCCTTTCACATGGCCGATTGTTCCAATTGTTCTTGTAGGATCATTTGAATAACTACCGCCTCCTATACGCATACCTTCTACTCCACCTGTATTTGAGAGAAGGTTCATATATACCATAGAATTTTCATCTGTATTTACGAGAGAAACAGTTGAACTCGCAGATGCTGGATCCAAATATACATCAGGTAAATGGGGTTCTCCCACATCAGAGCAAATAATCAGGTTTTCATTGTAAATCGTTCCCACTATTTTCGTTTCTTCCCTATTTGAAATCGCTACTTTTGAGAGAAAATTCGTCTGGTTTGATACATCAATCGCCAAAACCCCGCCTTCAATATATTCTATAATAGCATCTTCACGGTTATTTGTTCCAACTCCTGTTTCTCCGTGAATTCGTATTCTCGTCCCACTTCCATCTGTTTCAAAAGCAATACCCTGTTTCTCTCGTGTTTGTGTAATTACGCTTCTTGATTTGGATGCATCAGAGAACACATGCAACATTGTTTCTTGTGTGCCTGACAAATCCAATAAAGCAATCGCATTCATTTTATTCACACCAATATTCCCGCGAGTATTATCTGCATTCAAATAAAGACCACTATCACCGAGAGAAAATGACTTTTTTACTCGAGCATTTCCACAAGCGTCAAAATCATTATTTATGAAAAGTTTTCCAAATTTAATGTATTGGTCGTTTAACAAATTTAAATTCCCCGAAAAATAACTATCACCCGATATATGCAATGTTCTACCGGAAATATCATTTGATGCTACCAAATCACGAGTGAAAGTGGTTGTTCCTACATAAGCTTCGCTGCCTACACGCAATACACCTGATATATCAAATGTACCATAATAAGCTTTACGCAAGGTTATTGTATCTGCAATGACATTATTTACAATTATATTATTGAGAGAATCGAATTTATTTGTTCCTCCGTATTGTTTCCAAGATGACATTTTATATAATATTCGAATATAATGTCGTGTTGTTTTTGGCGAATAACACGGTTTGTATCTAATAACACAAATCGTCTTGTATATTTCGAGAGAATACACCATCACATTTATTGTCAAATTTTTCTCTCAAACGATGAAAAATCGTCATACCAAATGTAGATATTCACCCGATTGCTAAATGGAAATTTCCATAACAATAAGCAATTATCATTTTCCTCCAGATAGTGTCCCTCCAGATTGTCTCCCTCCACCACACCGTCTGGTTTTACGCCCACCCATTTTTCTCCTTGATGTATATGTTTTTACTGGTATATGACATTTTCCGTCGCCTTGTTTTACACATTTGAGAGAACACTTCTGAATAAACTGCCGAATATCAGCAATATTTGCAGAAATCATTTTCACCACATTTGCATAAAATCCCCTGTATTCTCTCGTTCTTTTTAACAAATCATCTTCACAAAACCATTCAATCACTATTTTCTCAAATAATTTGGTATCATTCAAATATTTCTGGTTCATTCGTTTCCACAAAAAAGCGTGATTGTTATTGTAATAATGAGGTAAATCTTCATCAAAATGGAGGAAAAAAATATTTACATGGTATTGTCCTCGGTCTGAATTATAAGTTAAACGATAAGTTCCTCCGTGTTTTTTAATGTGTTTTTTTAATTGTTCTGGACTTCCTAAAAACCCGGTTAATTCTTCACTTCCTTCTCTCAATGCAGCTTCGTATATGTTTTCTCCTTCATCAACTCCTCCACCGAAATCGGAAAACCCTTTCGCACTATCTTCCATTGGGTTTTCTTTCCCAAATAAAAAATAGAGTTTATTTTTGTAAATCGCGACAGGTAATAAACTTGAACCAGTCATATACTATAGTGTAGTATTTTTCATTTCTCTCGTATTTTATCTCATTCATAGACATTCCATAAATTATACATATTCATCTTTTCCTAATTCATAATTTGAAAATGGGTTTGTAGTTGTGGTTGCTCCTAACTTCTTAACAACAATCGGTTTTTTACTCACTCCAGTAATTGAAACTCCGCGACTTGCAGATACGCCAACATTTAAGATAACCCTTGGATGCAAGGTTTCCCTATGTGTTTCAATAAATTCATCCATTCTTTCCGCGTCCCACCCTTGAAATCCTCCATAAAACTCATCTACAACCGGGTTTGCCTTGATTTTATTCGGCTGAAATTCTGTCAAATATAATCCATCTAAATTCTTTATTCGTGATAAAGCTACATAAGTTTGGCCGAATGCGAAAATACGAGAACCAATATCCATTTTCGCCATTGCTAATGTAGAACCCTGTATTTTGTGTATTGTCATAGCCCACGCCAAACAAAGAGGTATTTGTCTAACTACAATACAAGGATAATCATCCGATTGTCGTGCAAATGGCGTAATTGTTAAAACAACCCCATTTGTAAATTTCACTACCGGCATTTTTTCAGTCATACCTGGTACAGTAGTAAAATCCATCACAATTCCTTGTGATCCATTACAAATACCACGCTCAACAGATAAATTCGCAGTACACATCACAACTGTCCCGATTTTCAGTTCAGTTTCTTTTGCACCGTTGATATTCGCCAATAGTGTATCCACCTCCATTTCTACTGCCTTTTCAGATAATTCACGACAGGCAGAAATCAATTCAACTGGAATAGGCAGTGTTTTTCCTCCGGCACTATCCAAATAATGCATTTCATTTTGCGTCCATTTATATGTATAAATAACCTTGTTCCCACTTAATTCATTAAACCGACTACTATTTATAAAATCTACACGGCTCCTTACCGGAAATAACTCCATCGGCACAATTCCACCATTTTCTTCCGGGTTGTATTCTCTGGCGACATATTGTTTTAAATATTCTGCATTTTCAGCGTCGATTTTCCCTCTTCGCACTTGTTCCAATATTTCTATATATTTTGGATCACTTTGGCGGAAATAGGTTTTTAATTCAATATGATTATTTTTTGGAAACACACTAATCCATTTTTCACTTTGGAAACAGAAGCGACCACTGGAAGGGTCATCCGCATCAGGAATGGGTGGTAGTTGATAGAAATCGCCTAAAAATACGAGCTGGAGACCACCAAATGGACTACTTTTTCTGCGACATATTTTACCCACTTCGTTAAGTAATTCAAAGAATTTTTCTGACATCATACTCACTTCATCTACAACCAACACATCAATTGCATTCCAAGATTTTCTGGTATATTTACTACGCGTTGTTCTATCAACAATTTGTTCTCGGGGACCTTTTGGTATTCTTAATCCACTCCACGAATGAATTGTTCTTGATCCAAATTCTGCTAATAAAACAGCCGCACAACCAGTCATAGCACAAACTTGGTATTTTATTTTCATATCATCCATATAGCGGACAATATGTTCTATGAGTTTTGTTTTACCCGTTCCGCCTGCACCCGTTACGAAAATATTTTCTCCCCGCTTAAATTTTGTAAAAGCGTATTGTTGTTCTCTCGATAGTTCTTTAAAAGATGACATTATTGTTGGTATAAGTTGAATAAGATATACTAACACGGTAAATAGTCTTTATTTGGGTTCAATTTTATTGCAATAAGGGGGATCACCAGACATTCCCATTTTTACAAGAAAACGCGTTAGTTCGGGGTATCCCGAAGGGAAGGGGGTCTCCCGAAGGGAAGGGGTCGTAGGGGGGCAGCAGCCCCCTACTTTGCAGGGGGTCGTAGGGGGGCGGCAGCCCCCTACTTTGCAGGGGGTCTCCCGAAGGGAGGGGGCGGCAGCCCCCTACTTACCAGTAGCATCCATCTTCCACCGCCTTAAAATTGGATGGTCTCTCGCTTTCTTTCGGTCGGCTCCAAAAAGAATTCATAAAAAGACGCAACACATCTGCTCTTTCTTTAAACCATCTACCCCCCAATATACCAAAATACATTTGTAAAACTCCCCCCACATAAATAGCCGATTTACCACTCTCATATATATGATTACATACCAAGTTCCCATATCCACCACACGAAACAAGAGCCACATCATAATCATCCCGAATTTTATCCAGTCTGTCTAAAAAGGGTTGCATATCTGTCAAAAAATTACCCGTTGTCGGCTCATTCCCCTGCGTTTGCATCGGTTTAATTGTTAAAAGAGTACATTCAGGAAACAAATCAATACCGTAGATTTTCTCTCGAATAGGGATTTTTTCTTGGATAGATTCTTCAAATGCCGACACAATCAATACTCTTTTTCCACGCAATGCGAGAGTCCACGGTTGGCTATAAATGTAATGGAAAATATCAAAATTAAACGCCCAGATCTTTTCTCTTCCTGGAAATGCACCCACCACATAATCGTGGCTCGGTTGTATCCACTGTATATAATGTCCGCAAGGATCCCACGCTGCATACATTTCACTGTTTGCAAATGCTTTTAAATAACGCATAGAGTATTCTATCATAGACCCCATAGACGCCAACATAACACCGGCATTATTCTTCATTACACCCTGTAATTGGCGGAAACGAGCTTCATCAAACCCACTAATCTGTCCGTGTTGGCTCAATATTTGCCCGTAATATGCCGTGTTGTTCTCTACACCAGCAATCCTCGGCACAATAAAGTGCTTACCAGCAGCAAAACACGCCAATATATAATCGTGTAGTTTCCGATTATCGCCAAATTGGATTTGCGTCATATTGCTGGTTCCTTTCATTACTTCTCTCAAATTTAATCCCATACTATCCATAATAACATTCAAGGGAAACCGAGCAGGCACAATAAAACTATATGGAGAGACCAATCGATCATTTGTTGTATAATTTCGCGATTGGCTTGAGTGGTAATGATATGTTTTCACAAAAAGAGGATCATTCACTACTTGGTATCCCAATATTTTCGCAATATACACAATCTTATTGTCGCACCCCGGTTTTCCAAAAGGAAATCGGAATGCTTTTTCTTGTTCGGGAGAAAACATTTGCTGGCTATGAATAATCCAAACATCCTGTGAATCATAGCGAGGACCAAATACGAGACAACGATCTATCTCCAATTTATAAGCCCCATTATATTCAAACCGGAGTTGTGCCATAAGTTTTTTTTCGAGATGGAGGTCGCTTCGTCGTAAATTATCGAGAGTCGCATCGAAAAAAATATCGGAATTCATAAAAATAATGTATCCGTGTATTTTATTTTCATTCACATAGTGAAACACGTGTTCGTAATTAAGCCGTTTTCCAATATTCACCTGCACGATTTTATCGAGAGAAACCCCGCCCATTTCTTTTTGGCTATAAATTCTCTCATTCAATAAATAAATTTTCGCTACATGGGGATTTGCTACATTGGAACGAAGACATTGCAATATTTCAATTTGGCGAAGTGGATTTTTATCAATATAAAATTGGTAAAACAAATAAATAGGATCATCTGTTGGAACTCCCACTAAACCAATTTCTCTCGATATTTCCAAAGTATACATACTATCTTTTTCACTAAAACATAGTATTTATATTCTTTTTCTCTCAATTACGAGAGAAACATCCAGCCGATACCCACTCTTATTCGTGTATTACTTCTAAACAAAAAGAAAAATCTTGACCGTTCATTGATACCGGGTTCCCAATATCATCTACCACTTGTATATTCAATTTCTGTATATCCGCTTTCCCATTTTCACCATAATTCCTTGTATCGCTCAACAAATACCCATTAAAGGTATTCGCAGGAAGGACACTTGTGAAATCATATGTCTTCTTGTTAAACGATATTTTTGCAATAATATTTTTATTCACGAGAGAACGAGGCAACATACTATTAAAAGTATTCTGTTTCATATTATTGAATTCATCCAATACTAAATACACATAGCGTAATCCAGTTAAATCCGCCATATTTTCACTTTGTATATATCCACCTACCTCGTATTTCACCACATAACTCGGCAATCTATACCCGAGAAGCCATCCCATCTTCCTTTTAAAATGAAAACGGTCGTGTGTTCCATCACGCCCTACTGAAAAATCGAGAGAAAAGGTACGAGGTGTCGCACTTGGAATATAAAAACGGGCAAAATGTGATTGAAATCCCATTTCTACCCAAGAAAACCATCCACCGAGGGTATTTATTTTATTATTGATTTCAGCCGCCAAAGTCGTCTCATTATATTCACCCGGTGTTATTTCCACCATTTGACTGACATTATTTGACAAGTCTGTTATTTTAAAGTAATTGTTGCCTATTTCCGTAGAAATATTGTAAATTGTCATCGGTAATTCAACATTTCGCACACATATTTCTCTCACATCAGTCAATCTTTCTGTTAGCGTTAAATTAAAATTCGCAACCGTGTTTGAAGTATAGACAGAACTATCATCGCGATATTTAGTGTCAATATTTAAATACTTCTTCTTTTTTGGTTTGATTACATTTGTCATTACCATATTGCCTCCATATTGTTGGACGGTAGGTTCTAAAAATAATTCTTTTTGGAATTGGAAACTCATAAATATACACAATCGAGAGATATAAAAACATTTCGCGGCTATTTTTATATTCACATTCTCTCAAATTATTTTATTTATATACTATATCTCAAAGGCTTATACAAAATTGAATGTCTATCTATTGTAATTATTGTCATCATTATTGGAAACAAAAGAAAGAATACGATAAACATATAAGCTGCTGTAATTATTTCTATCATCTACGAAGAAATCCACGACCAGAAATGGATGAGAATGGAGTGAAGATACCTACTCACAAGGAATTATTTCGCTTCGTCCAAGAACTTTCAATGAAATGCGAGAGATTAGAAAAAGAAGTAGTTCGTCTAAAAACAAACATGAATGTCAAGCAGAAAAAAGTAATTACGGAATGGCTAAATCAAAAGGAACATCAACCCAAATTCACATTTGAAGAATGGAGTAAATTAGCGACCATTACCGAGAATGCATTACAGATTGTATTCAAGCGAGATTTAACAGAAGGTATTCGCCATGTAATTCAGGAATTTATTATTGAAAATAAGGCAAATCCAGCAAAACCTGTCCGGTCTTTCTTGCAAAAACCAGGTGTCATATATATTTATTCTAAAGGAGAATGGACTTCTCAACCTACAGAAGAAGCTAAATGGAAAATGATGACAAATGAAGAATTTGATAATTTTATAGTGATGATTTCGCAAATGTTTATCCGCAGTTTTATTGTTTGGCAAAGAAACAATATTGTTGCATCTGAAGAAGATGATACAAATTCAGCAATAGCCGCCATAAATGAGAAAAAAAAAGAAGAAGAAATGAATTATTTGATAAAAATTAATGGCGGAATGAGATCGTCAAATGAAAAACGAAACAGTGAGTTGAAAAAATGGTTCATCTCTTATATTGAAGAAAATATACAAAATGTGGAATATGTATGATCCTTGTGCGTTCCCTAAACACGGAAACCCTACTCCTAAATCCTATACCCCGTCATAACACATATGTAAAATTGATTGTTTTTTATTGTGATATACAAACAATATAAAACTTTCTGTCCTTTATATAAACATCCATCCCACCTATTCCTTTGAGAGAAAATGACCGAAAAAATTGTCCCTGATTATCTTGCAAAACTTAACGCACATCCACGCGACCAATACATCGTGTTCGACGAATTACCACATCTCTATTATGTGCATGGTGAAGGAGGATATACTTCTGTTACCACATGGAACCATATGCATTTTTCGCATTTTGATGCAGATGCAGTCATTGATAAAATACTGACAAATAGTAAATGGGATAGTGATCCTACCTATAAATACTATAAAATGACGAGAGAAGACATTAAAAAATCGTGGGATAAAAATCGTGATGAAGCTTCCGGTTCCGGCACCAAAATGCATTATGATATTGAGTGTTTTTGGAACAAAATGCAGGTCGCAAATAATTCTCTCGAATATTCTTGGTTTCTCAAGTTTGTTGCTGATTTCCCCGAATTAAAACCATATCGCACAGAATGGATGGTATATTATGAAGAACTCAAATTATCCGGTTCAATTGATATGGTATTTGAAAATCCTGATGGAACATTACAAATATATGATTGGAAAAGGTGTCGTGAAATAAAATACGAGCCTGATTTTGGAAAATATGCGAAAACGGAATGCATTAAACATTTGCCTGATACGAATTTCTGGCATTATGCTCTACAGTTAAACACATACAAAGCCATATTAGAAACAAAATATGATAAGAAAATAACGGCGTTATATTTGGTCGTGATACATCCTGATAATCCGTATAAAACATATGACCGTATTCAAATACCTTTTCTTGAGAAGGAAATCGCGGATTTGTTTCAATATAGAAGAGAACAAATTGCAAAGGAACAGACTTAAAAACAAATCTTAATTATTATTTATCTGGTATATTGAAATGTCTGTAGCACAATTAGATATAGATCGATGGAGCGAGTTATTGCAATACCAAGTATTGGTGTTATCCAAAACAAATTGTGTGTATTGCACCAAGGTGAAGGAATTATTGAATTCGGTAAATATGCCTTTTTTTGAATACGATTGCACTTATTTATTGGAAAATGAGGAGTCGAAACAATTATTTTTGCGACAAATTCAACAATTAGTAAATAAAAAATACAATACTTTTCCTATGGTTTTTATAGAAGGTCAATTTATTGGCGGATATATTGATGTGTGTGCTTATTTGGAAAAACAAAATGCATTTATGGGTATAGCGGATTTTTAGTGGTAATATCAAACTTTGTATTTTACATCATAAAAATTGAAAAAACAATATAAACCGTGTATGTATATTTAGTATATTGAACCATGTATATTTTTGTCGTATTTTTTATTTTCAGAAAACAACTAATTGAATTATTAGAATATGTGAAAGAACAACTACAAAAATATTTACAGCAAGATAATCCTCAAGTTGCCTCTCCATCCATTACAGTTGAAAAAGAAGAGACTACGCCGCCACCGTCCCAAGAATCGCTTGCAAAAAAATATGAAAAATATGAAAAACAAATGAGAGAAAGATTTGTAAAAACATTTGAAAAAGCTGATGCTGGTGCTGGTGCTGATGCTGGTGCTGGTGCTGATTATAACACAAATGTGGATGATATTTTCTATGACCCTGAAAAACATCATTATGCGGTCTTGGCGGAAAATAATGAATATGAAAAGAAATGGAGAACACGCGTGTTGATTGAGAGCATACCCGCAGGTTCTGTGATTATGTATTATGACCCATATAAACGCGGATTTGCATATTTTAGTATGCAATCTATACCATACCATGTCTTGAACGCAGTAGCAATGAAATATGTATTATCATTTCGTTGCCGTTATTTTTTTATGGATGAGACGGAAACCCCTGTGCCTTCGAAACTGATTGATTTAGAAAAATGGGAACCCAAAGAAACTAAAATTGCTAATTCGGAGGGTATTAAATTTGTCACGAATTCTTCCAAAGATGTATGGACCCAATCAAAGAAAAATGTATTCGCCAAGTTCAAGAGTTATAATACACCCGCTACAAAAGCAGTGGAACAACGAAAAGGGATGCAAAATTCTGTTAAGAACCGTTTTATTTATTTAGGGAACCCAAGATATTTTTCTATATTACAGAAAATCCCTTTTCCCGTCCAAGCAAAAAAGAAGATGTCATACAAGGAATTCAAGGCACTAAAAATAGTATCAGAACCCAATAACGAAGTTGAAACATTATGTATGAAACTAAAGAAGCACGATCCGGAGCCGTAATACCCAACACCACAAATACAATGGAATATATGAAATACAATAAAATATTTCATATATTTATTTTGGTTCTCCTTCTTTTGTATTTTCCTTTTTTTTCCATTGAAGATATCCGTTGCTCTTGGATAAATCAAACGAACATCCTAAATGCGATTTTGCAATATCATATGCCTTTTTTTCTTTTGGTGTTAATGTTTTCAAATACTTTTCAAGTAAGAAAGTTTCCATTCTATAATTGTTTCAGTTTTTATTTTCCATATTCTTTCCTTCTCTTTATTCAATTTTCACGCCAACGCTATAAGAAAAGTTTTACACCAACGCTATAAGAAGTTTCACGCCACAAGAAGAAAAGTTTCACGCCAACGCTATAAGAAGTTTCACGCCACAAGAAGAAAAGTTTTACACCACAAGAAGAAAAGTTTCACGCCACAAGAAGAAATGTTTCACACCACAGAAGTATTCTTCCTACATCCAAATGGTACCCTTCCCACATCATATGTAATCACTAATTTGGTGTTATCCAATCCAGCACACGCCTTGTTTAATTTACGCAAATATTCGCCTTGTGTTATTGATGTGTAATAACTTGCAGGTTTTGTCGTTGTTTCCGCAGTACGACCACCACATACTAACCCCCCTTCGTATTTTTTAACTACACAAGGCGTTTCTTCTACAATATTCTCTCCACCACAATCCACTTCTGTTTGTAAAGCTTTTCGCGATTTTCTCTCAATATAAATACCCATACTGTTGCCTACACTATACACCGGTTTTGTAGATGAATAAGGATATGGTCTGCGAACCCATCTGTATTTTGTGCTTATTAACCCCCGTGTATTTATTGAACTCGGTTTCACTACACTATTATCATTTAAACAAAGCATATTAGATGGACGAATATTCACTATGGGATATTTACCACAAATTCCTCCGTGTCCTCTCTCAACACCTCCTTTCATTAGGGTATAAATAAACCGACGAGAAGTGAGAGATTGACCTATGTATCCCATATTTCTGCGTGTTCCATTCAATGAAAATTGCGATTCACCCACACTCATATTTCTGTATAATGTTGCTGTTTTTCTTTTTAATACAACTAAAGACATTCTATACATAGACTATTGATTTTTTCAACCAGCTATTTTGAGAGAAGAAATAGTCGCCTATATTCAAGGCAATAATTGCATTGAAATCGCGACATCCACCGGAACAGGAACATAATTATGTTTATCTGAAACTACACTCAATTGTTCTCCTGCTCTAAAGTGAATTCTATTGGGAATATAAACAAATCCATAAGGTGAATTGGATGCAACCCCATATACTGTTCCCATAAAATCACCCACATTTGTATTTTTCCATACCGGCATCACATTTTCTCTCAATTCGTGGTATTTTACTCCACTAACCCCACCTAACAGAATATATTTCGTATTGAAACACGCTGAATGTATTGCCGATAAACCTGATACCAACATATTATTATTGAGAGAAATATCAAATTTCATTGTTCCTATAGTTTCCGTATTAGTCATATATGCTAAACGACCTTCTCTCGATGCTACTACCAATTTATCTCCATTAAATCCATAAGCAGCCGGTATTTCTCCACTTAATCCTTGTATTATTCCAGAAGAAAACTCATTTATGTAATTATTTTTAATAGGAACGAGAGATAAATCCGTCAAATAATAAGTGGTTTTTGTATTACCATCTATTTCTATTTTCCTTGGATGCAATAACGAATTTCTCGTTAATATTGGCTGTATATTTCTCTCAAGAATAGATCCTGTTCCTACATATAAATATAAACCAACCATATTTGTTGTGGGACCTCCACCATTTCTTACTATATCCATCTTGTATTGAGAAAATGCGAGAGAATTATCTACACAATAATGATATACACTTATTCCACCTGTAGTAGGATATTCCACACCTAAATCCACACTATCAATGAGACTCCAACTACCATCATTTCGCCCATACATATTCCATTCTAAAGGAACACAACTTGCATCGTTTCTCTCGATTACGAGAGAATAATGTCTTAAAACAATTTGTCCGGATACATCTATAGATACATAATCTCCACTGGCTAACCCTATCCATTTTGTAGTTGAAAGTCCATCAAACAATCTCCACGCCTCATTCCCCACCACTACCGATGACGACGACGCATCTATACCATAAGAAGGATTTGAATAATCGGTTAAATACCCAGCTTCCCATAATACATTTGACAAATCATTCACCGCCATATTAGAAGGCACCGTTGAACTCCAATTCACCCCATCTTCCGATTTGAGAGAAACCGGCGTTGAACCTCCTACATTTCCATATGCTAACCATAAATATCCCGACCACATTATTTTATAGATGGTTGCATTTTCAGACACATTTGTCTTCATCCAATTGGTTCCATCGAGAGAAAATAATATTCCACCAATTCCTCCTGCTACCCATTTTTCACCATTCCACCCCAAATCATAGCCTTCCGTCAATTCCGTATTTTCAATATGGTCCCATATAATCCCATCACGACTTACTGCCGCCCATCCATTCACACCACTACCTACCGCCACCCATTTTTCTCCATTCCATCCAGCATTATTCCCACGCACACTAAATACATTCTTTTGCAAACTCCGCCATTGTATTCCATCATCACTATAACACATTGTCGCGTTTCCCTCTCCACACGCAATACTCACTGGTTTTATTTCTGTATTACCTTGATTTGTTGTTGTAGCAAAATTCCGTATAACTCCGAGAGAAGTATCAATCACACTATCAACTCCATCCATCGCCATTGATAATAATATTTGCCCGTCATTTCTCGCCAATAAATATTTCATACTCGCAGGAGAATAATGGATGCTATCCACCACAGAAGCAAAACGAAATCCATCATCGAGAGAATATACACCAGAACTATCTGAATAGTAAATATCTTTTCCAGCAAACAATGCTCTTATATTTCCTATAGCAGATACATTCATAAACGACCACTCTATTCCATTCACACTCGTTGCTATATTAAAAGAAGAATCTATACCGGACACAACCCATTTATCCCCCGTCCATCCTATTTTATTTGCACCAATCACACTCACATTCGGTGTAGCCAAGCTCCAGTTTATCCCATCATAACTATATGCGATTGATTTATCTGATACGGGTGTCCCAACCGCCAACCACATTTGTCCGTTTGACACCACCTTTTCAACACTTAATAAAGGTATATTCATATATTTCCAGTGAATACCATCTATACTGGATGCAGCGTTCATACCAGAAGGACTACTATCGCCCCCACAAACAAAACGATGCATACCTGATCCCCACGCGATTGTTTTCACAGAAGGGAACGCCACTTTCTCTCGAACTATCCATTCAATACCATCTATACTTGTAGCAATGAGAGAACCGCCTACTGCTACCCATTTTTCTCCATTCCACGCAATATCAGAAACACCAGAAAACATACCAGCATTACTTGCATTCCAAGTTTCACCTCCATCTAAACTATACATTATTTTGACCGTATCGAGAGAACTTCCTCCAACAGATAAACATACATGTTTATGGAAAGTAATTGTATGTGGATGTTCTAAATCTGTCTCCAAATCATAAAATACATACGGTTTATTTGTTTTTATCGTTGCAATGCCGCCAGTTTCATTGTTTATTACTGCAAGACCATTCGAACTATCTACTCCTTCACCGCCAATAATCGTATTTACTCCACCAATACTACGAACAAAATTCGCATTTATATTTTCAGGATAAGCACGGCTCGACCACGCTACTCCATCCGGGCTCGTTTTATATGAATATTCATTGGATATTTCATTTTTAATTGCCATTACAAATTCGCTTCCATTCCATTCAAGGGAGAGTACTTTTTCTGTTGTTGTATATGACATATATACTATAAACAAACATTCTTATTATTGCATCCTTTTCTACTCTCCCTGCTCCCTGATTTTATTTATCCTTATGATAAATAAAATATTATACTCGCATCATATCACACATCTATCGCATACTGAGTAGTTTTACATATATGAACTACCCACACTCCAAGTAATTCCATCCCCACTTGTTGCTACAGTATTTCCATTATTTGCACCTACACCTACCCATACAGAACCATTCCACGCTATATCAATACATCCTCCTGCATTTGCGAATAATGTTTTTGAATTTCCTACTGCAGTCCAGTCTATTCCATTCATACTATAAATGATTGCTGCACTGTTTCCATTTCCACACGCCACCCATTTTTCACCGTTCCATACAACCTTTCCTATATTTGCGGAAGCGGCATTATTTATCAGATTTGTTCCGCTTGTTGAGTTGGTCCATTGCAATGCATCATAACTATAGAAAACGCCGCCTTTACCAATACCCACATACATCTTCTTGTTATAGGCAATAGAACACAATACAGAAACTCCTAATGAAACAGTTCGTCTTTCTCCATTTTCACCAATTACAATCACATTACTCGAGTCAGAGGCAAAAGTAGCGACCCATTTATATCCATCCCACAATAATTCCAAGGGCGTCTCACTACCCACTCGTTCTATATCCGTCCAAGTTCGCATATTTCTTGATACCGCATAACCTCCCCCAATACTATCTTTAACCAAACCCACATAGGTTGGTGTTGTTTTCTTTCCAAATGTAAATACCACATCTGTATTTGTATAGCCGTTCATTTCGGCCAACACATTCACATACGCATCACCCACCGCAGCACCATATGGAATATTATGTGTATGTATTTGTCTTACTCCTCCCATTCTATCAAATATATCTACCGACGAATAAACCATTCCTGTATATGTCTCATCTGTTCCTGTAGTTCCTGTTGTTCCATTCCATCCTGCCGCCCCAGTCCATCCAGTAACACCCGTGTATCCACTTATACCTATTTCGCCTGTATATCCGGTCTCACCCGTGGCTCCATCCATACCTGTATATCCTGTTATAAATATGCCCGTTTGACCCATTTCTCCAGTCCATCCAGTTATACCTTGCATTCCTTGGCCGCCTATCATACCCGTTGCTCCCGTATTCCCTTCTATACCATCTATACCTGTATGTCCCAAGATACCTGTCTCACCTGCCGGACCAGTCATTCCAGTAGGACCAGTCCATCCAATTATACCTTGTATTCCTTGTTCTGTATTTTCGTCTCCGGTCAAACCCAATAGCCCGAAATCTCCCTCATACCCGGTTTCACCTTCATCTCCTATCACACCCAAATCTCCTTCCACCCCAGTTAAACCAGTATAACCCACATATCCTGTAGGACCCATCATTCCAGTCTCATCGGTATTATCGCCTATATCACCTTCTAACCCAATTATACCTGTATATCCAGTAAATCCTGTATCTCCCGTATCACCATCCGGTCCATAATTTCCATTATCACTTTCCATACCCATATATCCAGTGATACCGGTAATACCCGTATTTCCATTTCCACCGGTGGTTCCTGTTACCCCTTCCATACCGGTAGAACCGCGAACACCTGTCGCACCTGTTTGACCTGTATGTCCGGTGCGTCCAGTAGGACCAGTGCATCCCGTAGGTCCTGTATCACCCTCATAACCAAAGTATCCAGTAGTTCCAGTAACACCCGTGTTTCCTGTATCACCTGTATTTCCTGTGTTTCCTGTATGCCCGGTTGTACCAATAGGACCACTTAACCCTGGGTCTCCCGTCATACCCCTATTTCCTGTATGTCCTGTCCTTCCTGTATATCCA
>Ga0194133_10004505_pt1 | contig 18596 bp, 25 predicted proteins | sample TA2KigOf40mmetaG_FD_155448 | JGI IMG/M metagenome (GOLD analysis project Ga0194133, IMG submission 155448) | Freshwater microbial communities from Lake Tanganyika, Tanzania - TA2015055 Kigoma Offshore 40m | ecosystem: Environmental > Aquatic > Freshwater > Lake | place: Tanzania: Lake... | reverse complement strand
AATTATAACATGCACAGGAGGTTTTTTGAGGCAATCTTCAATGACTGAGTTTAAATCTTTGCCTGTCTTGCGGCGTTGTTCTTTTTGTTCGTTAAATTGATGACACTTCTTAGGATTCATCCAATCTGGCAATGATTCGTCATCCGATTCGCCCCAATGATTCATTCTTTTCGCTCCAATTTAATCATTTTACCATTATTAAACAGAGCATGATACTCAATCCATGCATTCTTCTCCCAGCCACCATTGTCTTTATCTTCTCGGTAAAAGTCGATAACTCCATCGAACCTATCGCAAAACAGCCATTCGTGAGACACCTCGTTTAGATGCCCACTAAAAATCCAATCTTTTTCTTCGACCCATTCGTATTCTACCTTACGCCACCAAAGTTCGTTACCTCGTATTTCATAGGTGTCTATACACTGCTGAGGCGTATCTTTGGTCTGATACTGTTTATCCTCGTATCGAAGGTAGTCAAACATTCCCATACTTCACCTCAATGCATAAATTTTCTGTCTTCGTGTTCTCTCTTTGAAACAACCTTCAACAGTTTATAAAAATTCTCTGATTCATTGGCTTCTTCGCATATTCTATTTAATCGAGCAAGAATGATGCCTGAGAGTACCGATGTAGAGATTTCGTTCTCTATCATTAGTTCATAAAAAAACTCGTCAATCATGTGAGCCATATCTTCTATTTCTTCTTGTGACATTCTGTAAATTCCTTGTAGAGTTGATAACCGAGTTCATTTGCTTCAATCTCCCATGGTAACTCATTCCAGGGTACATTGTCAACATCTATACGGCGTCCATACCATTTATTGCCTTGCTCGTTGAGTTCATTGCGACAATATTGCCTCACATGACAAAGTTCGTGGGCTAAGGTAATCAGTTTTTCTTCTAGCGTATCACCGGCACGAATCTCAATTTCAAAGTATCGAGGTTGTCCAAGCACATTATAGTCTTCAATGCCACAGAGACCATGAAACTCTGGCATGTGTTTTCTTTGTGTGACTTTGACTTCTATGTGGCGAGAGAGTTGATGCGTGAAAAGACGGCGAGCATAGTATTCTAGTGCTTGCCGCATGATTGAATTAATTTTGCCAGTAATAATCATATTGTCATTATAACACGGCAGAAAGGGTTTGTCAAGCACCATGTTGGTGCTTGATTTAGTTAGGGATTTCTTTGTGCTTCAAGCATTGCCTGATAAGCAGATACGACTTCTGGAGTATGCGTAGCCGCACAAATGGCTTGAACCCGTGCGTCCTCTTGGCTGTAATCTTGACCGGGAGAGACTGTGTGCCGATGGTATGAGGTGCTGATGACATTGCCATCTTCAACGATTCGTGTTGCAGTACGAACCTGAACCACACCAACCTCGACCACTTCAATGCGGTCTACTACTGATACTTTCTCTAATGCCATTTTGATACTCCTTTGTTAAAGTCCGCCTAGTAAATCCATACTAGGTAATTAAACATTATAAACAACAGAAATTAGCAAGTATCTTCCAGATCCTGCATTATGTGTTGCAGGTGCCCAAACATCTGCACTTTGCATATAATAAAGGTAAATATTTGTTGAGTCTACATAAGGACTCAAATTAATTGATGCTGAAGTAGCAGTAATAATACTATATGTCATTACATCACCAGTTGCTATTGCTTGAGCAGGAGCAAAAGGAAGTCCAGCAATATAAAATTGTCCTGATGCACCAGTCGTATTTACATCAACATAACTTATTCTTGCAAATACTTGTCTACCAATTTTTGTATAACTTCCTGTTGTAGTGACTGGGGTTGTTGGGTCTGTAGTTGATCCTTTAATGGTTCCAGTCCAAGTCCCTTCCTCATAATCATCTAGCGCATTAGCGGCTGCGGTGTCACTACCAAAGCAAAGACCATCCGTTGTCCATCTGCCACGAATTACTCCGTTGGTAGCAAAGCCAATGTTGTCAGCCGCAGGGAAGAAGATGCCTGTGTTGGTGTCGCCCGTGGTGGAGATAGCAGCATTAGAGACAGTACCAGCACCAACTGTTACATTACCAGTTACAGAAACATTACCAGTAAGTGCTACTCCAGATACAATATTGTTTCCAGATACACAGTTAGCCGTAAGTAAGTTACCAGTAATTGTGGCATTTACAATATTGTTTGCATTGATTGAAGTGGCGCCTAACTTTGGGCCTGTAACCGCCCCGTCAGCGATATCTGCTGCGACTACTGTACCGTCTGCGATTGAAGCTGCTGTGATTCGACTGAGAGGCATGAAGAATTCCTAGAATGAATACATTATTTAGTGTATTTATAATTCATATTCTTCGTCAGCATCTAATTCTATGACTAAATTGATGAACATACAGGCATCGTCTTCGTTTGTGAAGTGGCGCATGATGACCTGACCTGTGTATTGCGAAATGACTGTCAGCAGAACATTTGTGTCTCTGTATACTGAAAATTTAACAATCCAACCATTTCGTGCTACAGGTTGCCATGACTTGGTTTTGAGTGCCATGTCAAGGAATCTCTTTGTGGGTTGTCTTCTTATTGGTTGAGTGTTTCGCATACTCTATTATGTATGCAAACTCAAATTTAGGGTAAAAATTCGTTATTGTGTTCGTAGTTTAACTGATACCAGCGCCAACTATGACCATAACGAAATTTGTAGTAGAGCTCCACCATCATATTTGTATAGATTCGATGAAGCTCTACTAATTGCATTAGCACTTTTTACAGGCATTCCTCGCAAGCATCATGGCTCTTGCCTCTTCGTATTTACCCTCACGGGCCAATGTAGATGCAGCACGAGCAAATCCGATTTCTTTGAAAATACAATAGACTTTGCGAAAGAAGGATTTCATTACTTCTTACCTGTGAATTTCTGCACTTGCTCTGTAACTTGGCTGTAGAATTTGTCGGCAATTTCTGTTACAGACTTAGCGAAAGTGGTTTCGGCATCAATGAAAGATTGGAATGGCTCACGAACTTTGGCATCAGTAACGATAGTTTTGAGAGTGTTGGTCTTGGCAGCCTGAACGGTGTCAATGAAAGAGATAGCGTATGAAAACATTGTAATACTCCTTAAATTAAGCGAGGGTTAAATTGTGACCTCTTTGAGCGTCACATCACTATTATATATGTTTTTTTATGTTGCAAACGCACATAATTTAAGGAATATTTTGCTAACTTTTCCCGTTTATATGAATTTCTTCTTCTGAAATATCATAAGTAGTTGGTGCTGCCTTTGAGATAAGATGATTCTTTCGAATTTTGCAGCTAACCCAAGAATTATAATAGCCTTCACTTAGAAGTGCATGACGAGTAAATATCTCCCAAGTTTCATAATAAGAGCATTCACTACGAGTTTTGCAAAGATGTAGTATCTCACGGGTATATTGTTCTTCCCCGTTCTTCTTTACTTCTTCTTGCAGTTCCTTGTTTGATCCCCAATACTTTTCCCAATCGGAAGTTTTACGAATTTTCTTTCGTTTACCTTTGACTTGTTTGTAGCCTGCTTTAGAAAAGAACTTTTTGCCCACATATTTACGACCAGTGGGTATATGGGTGATAAGATAGACGAAACCGAAGTTGTTGCCTATCTTATTCTCTATGAATTCCTCTGTAGTATTGTGAAAATACCAAGTCATTCGTCATCTTCAATTTGCTCAAAGTCCACTAACATTTCACCGCAGAACGGGCAGAACGATGGGTCATCTTCAGTTTCATCTTGATTGTATTTAATTGTGAACTCAGAATCACAATTGTCGCAAGTATGATGAACATTCATTTAGTTACACCATGAAGATTTCTTTTCGCCAAAATAAGATCTTGCATGACCATTGGCAATTAACATCGCAGACAATTTCTGACCATTGATAATCACATCACCAAGAACACGACCACCATACTTGTCATGGGATTTCAACTCAATTTGAATTGATTGACCAGCCTTGATTGCAGCGTTGAGTGCATCTTTTGTGAACTGTGTTGCTTTCTCTGCCGCAGCTGCCTCTTGTGGACATGCTGCACGATGACCTTTCTCAGGTGTATCTACGCCAAGAACACGAATTGATAGTTTCTTTGGCAGAGGATCAGGCATAAAGTCTGCCTGAAATTCTACTGTGTCACCGTCAATGACTCTTGTAATTTTATATGAATATGGATTTGCAAATGCGGTGAGTGATACAAATGCAAGACCTGCTATGAATAATTTTTTCATGCTGCTTTCCCCCAAACATCTTCCCAAGTTCCAGACAATGCACCCTTTGCATAATCTGTTACACGATTCTCAAAGAAGTTACCGTGAATTGGGCTGTTAATCATTTCCTCGACCCATGGCAGAGGATTTCTCTTTCTCTTAAATATGCCCTTCATACCCATAGAAATTAATCTGCGGTCGGCAATATATCTGATATACTCTTTCAATTCCTCAGCCTTCAAATTAAGCATTGGTCCCATCTCAAATGCAAGGTCGATGAACTTGTCTTCTAATTCGACCATCTTTTCTGCAATCTTATATATCTCTGATTTTAATTCATCATTCCAAATCTCATTATTTTCTTGTATGTAAGTGCGAAACAACTTGACCATGTTCTCGGTGTGCATTGTTTCATCGACAATCGACCATGTAACAATTTGTCCCATGCCCTTCATCAAACCATGGCGTGGGAAGTTTAACAACATGATGAACGATGAAAACAATTGCATACCTTCAGTAAACGCAGAGAACACAGCGATGTGTTTTGCAGTATTTTCTTTGGATGTATTCTGTGCAGACAAATCTTTCACATAGTCGTGTTTGTCTTTCATTTCTTGATATGACAAAAATTGATTGTAAGTTGTATCAGGCAAACCAAGCGTTTCAATTAGGTGTGAATATGCCGCAATGTGCAATGCCTCACGAGCAGCAAAGCCAAGAAGCATCATACGAACTTCTGGTTGTTTGAAATATGGCAGATAGTTTGTGACATAACCACCAGCAACATCAATGTCACCTTGTGTAAAAAAACGAAAGATATGTGTGAGAAATTGTTTTTGTTCTGTTGTAAGTTTATTCTTCCAATCTTTAACATCTTCGAGCATTGGAACTTCTGAGTGTAACCAATGGGCCTGTTCATGCTTCAACCATGCTTCGTATGCCCATGGATATGCGAACGGCCTAAAACTGTCTCTTTCATCTGTAATATCGTGTTTCTTCTTTATCATTTGTTTTTCTTCTCCTGATTTTCTTTCCATTTCATCGCATCATCTTCTTTACCAAAGTATGGTGACACTAATTGTTTTTCTTTCATCCAAAAAAAAGTATAAGAAGGAAGACCAGGGTCTCTGTTTTTAATCAGAGTATAATCATCCTTCTTTTTTTCTTCGAACATTATTTAAACACCAAAAGAAGAACCACATCCACAATGTGATTTTGCATTTGGATTAGTAATTACAAATGAAGAACCTTGTAATTTATCTGTCTTATAATCAATTGTCGCACCATCAAAATACTGCATACTCATGGCATCAACAAGCAAGTTTTCAATTACAAAATCATCTTCATTCTTATCGTCTTCCGTTGTAAAACCATATTGAAAGCCGTTACAACCACCACCTTGTATGAAAGCTCTTACATATTTTGAATTTTCATCCAAAAGAATAGAATTAATTTGAACATGGGCATTCGGTGTTACTGTCAACATACTTATCCTTGTAGTTTTTTATAGCTGCTTTAATTGCATCCTCAGCCAAAATTGAACAATGTATTTTGACTGGAGGAAGCGCCAATTCTTCGGCGATTTTAGTATTTTTAATCGTTGATGCCTCATCAAGTGTTTTACCCTTGACCCATTCCGTGACAAGAGAACTGCTTGCAATTGCTGAGCCGCAGCCGTATGTCTTAAACTTCGCATCCGTAATGATACCTTCATCATTCACCTTTATTTGTAACTTCATCACATCACCACAGGCTGGTGCACCAACCATACCAGTTCCAACATCTTTATCGTTTTTGTCGAATGAACCTACATTGCGAGGATTTTCGTAGTGGTCAATTACTTGAGCTGAATATGCCATATTATTCTTTATTTCCAAATAACTGTAATAAACTCACAAAGATATTAATAAAGTTAATATACAAACTCAATGCACCAAACCATTGCATCCTACGAATCTCATCTTGACTAGAACTCCAAAACATATCACGAATACGATTCATGTCATATGCAGTCAGACCTAAGAATATAAGAATTGCCAATACATTCAATGTCATTTGAAGTGCGGTCGATGCAACAAAGATATTTACAATGCTTGCAACAATCAGACCAATGACACCTGCAAAGAGAAACGGACCAAAACCAGTCAAATCTTTCTTTGTAAAATATCCATAAAATGCCAATGCACCAAATGATACTGTAGTTCCTACCAATGCAAGGACGATACTTGCAGTTGTAAATGCATAGAACAATAAACTTAAACTGAGTCCCATGACCGATGCAAATGCAAAGAACCAAAACTTAATTGACTCTTCACTCATTGATTCGCCTTTCCATGCAATAAACAAACTCATTGCAAGTGGCGCAAAGATGATGACATAACCAAACAAACCACCAAACATAAAAGGTGCAAGTGGTGATGCTAACGCTGCAATCAACATCGTCATAAAGATTGCACCAGTCATTCTTGTTAGAACACCTGCGACTGCTGTATTTAAACTTTCTGCTGCTGTAAGTGTATTCATATTTTCTCCTTTATCCTTCACACGCTAAACAAACTTCTTCACCTTCTGCTAAAGCCTTTAAATCAATATCTTCTAATCTTTCTCTTTCAATTTTCTTGGACACTTTGTCGGCCTTGGCTAATTTTTCTGAACGGCAGTAGTAAAGCGTCTTCAATCCTTGTTTCCATGCCTGAAAGTGTACTGCATGTAGATACTTTACATTGACATCCGGCCGAAAGAAGAGATTAACGGATTGCGCTTGGTCAATGTAACTCTGTCTGTTAGCTGCGTGGTCCACAAGCCAGCGTTGGTCAATTTCCATACTCGTTTTGAATATGTCTCTAGTCCATTCATCAAGGAAGTTGAAATGTTGAACGGATCCGTCGTTAGCAATGATACTTGACCAGATCTCATTGTAATCAAGCTTGTTGTCAGCATCACATTTCTCCTTGATAATTTTATCCAGATATTTGTTTTTGTTGAGTGATGAACCACTTAGTGTGTCCTGACGATATGCATTGGCACGAAATGGTTCAATTGATGGTGATGTATTGCCCATTATAATTGATGACGATGCATTTGGTGCAATGGCCATCATATGACTAAATCTGCGACCAGTGCCTACTGCATCTGGTGCTTCACCTCTTTCTTTTCCAAGCTCAAGGTTTGCTTTGTCAAGTCCAGAGCGAATGTGTCCAAAAATCTTGTGATTAGCGGAAGTAGCAAGTGCCGATTCCCAAGGTATACCAGAACGCTGAAGATAGGCATGCCAGCCCAAAGCGCCAATTCCAATTGACCTTTCCCTGTAAGCAGAAAACTTTGCACGGCTAACAGCATCAGGAGCATTGTCAATAAAATACTGTAATACATTGTCGAGCATTTCTGCCACGTCTCGGAGGAATAGAGAATCCATTCTCCAATCTTCAAAATATTCCAAGTTGAGTGAAGAAAGGCAACATACCGCAGTTCGCTCTCTATCCGTTGGTAGAATGATTTCACTACAGAGATTGGACTGCTTAATTGAGAGACCCAGCTTTTTTTGGAACTCAGGTAAATGACGATTGCTAGTATCAATGAAATGTAGGTACGGTTCACCGGTTTGCATCCTTATTTCTAAAATTCTTTGCCATAGATCTCTCGCTGAAATTGTATCTCTTACTTCACCAGAGTGTGGATCTTTCAGTTCCCATGTATCATCTGCATTTGGATCTAACATACATTTCTCAATTAAATGCATGAAATCATCTGTGATATTAATACCATGATGTAGATTCAGCGTTCTCATATTTGGATCACCCGTTGGTTTTCTCATCTCTAAAAAAATAAGAACATCAGGATGATCAATGCCCAAATAAGCAGCGTAACTACCTCGTCTTGTTCTACCTTGGCGATATGCAAGTGACGATGCATCATAAGTCCGCAAATGAGGCATAACACCAACAGACTTATCATCTGCGCTACGAATGCCGATACCAATTCCTACCCCTCCTCCTAACATTGAGAGCCAATTTACTTCTGCGAGAGTGTCGACCAGGCCCTCTGCACTATCGTCAAGAAATGGCAAGAAGCAAGAAATAGGAAGACCACGCTTAGAGCGCCCAAAAGAAAGAATGGGAGTGCTATAAGATAACCAATGCTTGCTAGAGTAATCATAAAGGCGCTGGGCATGTTCCTTATTGGAACCAAACGAGTGCGATACATATGCAAACCTTTCTTGAGGAGACATTTCATCTTCTCTCATGTAACTTTCTTTTAATCTCTTTAAACCTAATTCATCAAATAGCGAATCTCTAGTGAAATCAACGGTGATGCCGTGAATAATATCAGACATTTATAATACTCCAGTTATTATTATTGTTCTACGAATTCTTTTGCCATGGGGAATACCGTGGCAATTACTTCAGCGCATTTCTTTGCTACTTCTATGTGTTCAAGCTGAGTTCCATTTCCTGATCGGAGTTGTATGTAGTGTAACCAGCTTCGGAGTGTTCCATTGATGTATAATCTTGAAACAGTGAGACCTTCTGGTAGTACTGCACGAGCTTGTTCTTTTGCAATGCCTTTTTCAATAGCCCACTGATATACACTTTGAGTTTTACTGATTATGTCTCTCTGTAAATTTTCCCACTGATATTGCAACTGACGGTGTTCATCATTTACCATATCTAATTTTATACTATTTTGACGATTCTTTGTGTCTTGCAGTCTTGCTTCACGAACTACAAAATCCAATTCTTTTGTTGGATCTGCATAACGCTGAGAAAACTCCTGAAATGTAAATGAACGATGACGCAACATTTGACGGGCAATATCTCTTGTAGTTTCTATACCTAAACACATGTTCACCATTTCTAAAGGTGAAAAGTGTGCATTTTTAATTAGATAACGAATCAACTTCTCAGATGTTTCTTTGTTTGATTGGTTGCTAGGGTTTGAAACTCTTGCACAGAACGCAACCAATTCTGTCATGTTTTCGGCAAAATACTCCGCCGGTTGGGTGTATGATATCAACTCTACTTTCATTCTATACTTTCTTCCAAAATGTAAATCTTGTCTGAGCTTCCAAACCACTAAATGTATTACTACTTATAATTTCTTCAATCTCACCGGATGAAATTCCAGACATAATCATCTCATTTATGTCTTTACCCTCAAGCTGGTCAGGCCAAATTACGACATTATGACTTAACTTGATTGCATCCTGCATCATCTTCACGATTTGTTTATTGCGTTTTTCGTTGTCAAATATTAAAACTTTTTTTTCTGCATTGACATTTTTTGCCGCAATTGCAAGATTCGCATCACCAGAGGCCAGACAGTTATTTAGAAACAATGAATCAAGTGGACCTTCAACAATTCTGACCGGTTCACTTAAATTTACACGATCCATGCCATAGAGTAACTTGTCTTCAGATTCATTTGTTCGTATAGTTACATAACGCAATGTCTTGTCACTTGTCTCTAATGCACGACCAGATACTGCAATCAACTCATTATACTCATTGTAAAAAGGAATTACAAGCCTTGCATCATCAACTAATTGTTTACCGTGATTTGGTATGAGTGTCGTAACGAATTGATTATAATGAGATGTAAAGAGTAGTTTGTCGTAAAAATTAGACGGCAATTGGCGTTTTGTCGCATATTGTATACAGAAGTGGTCACTTGGCAAATTACTGAGCCACTCGGCATGATCAAATTCTTTTTTTCTTTTTACTTTGCCGAACTTTGGCGTTGGTATATCAAAGACAGGTTTTTTGTAATTAGAGTTGCCCGATTCACCAGATTTGTATCTTTCCATAACATACTCATTGTACAGTGCGGCATCAGTATGTTTAATGAGATTGCCAACGGTCGTACTCATGCCGCAATTGTGACACCGGAAAAAAAGGCCGCCAGCTTTCTGAAAGGCATAACCTCTTGCCTTTAGTCTGTTTTTCTGCGAATCTCCACAGTAATTACAAGAGAAATTAAAAAGATTATCTCCCTTTTGCTTGAAGTTTCGCAAACGGGAAGATATTAAACGAAGATATTTGGTATCAATAGGTATTGACATAGATTCATATTATAGACCAAACCAAAGGTTATGTCAAGTTATAAAAAACTTAAAACTGTGGATAAATCAATTTTGCCTAAAAGGAAACCACCAGTAAGTACTGCACCAAGAATCATCCATTTCCATTTTTCAACTTCAGAAATAGATTCTATGAGATTTACTTTCTTCTCGGCTTCTTTGTGTTTAATTAGATCACTACGAAGGTCGTCAATGCGTGAACTAATGTGTCGTTCAACTTCATCAATTCTTTCGTGTATTTCTCGGCTGACTGTAGAGATGCGAGAGTGTAATTCTTTGGTATCTTGTTCCATCTTTATGTTATTTTTTTCGTGCTGTTCGTGTCGTTGACCATGTAGACTCATCATCTGAATCATACTGACATTTAGCTCTTGAATCTTTTCTATTGATTCGGAGAGTTTTTCGCACAAAAGATTAGCATGATGAACATCTCGTTCCATTATACCAACTTTTAATTTTATTTCGTGGAGTTCTTGTTCGTCTGGTAGCATCGTTTATTTATTTTAATTTAAAGCTTGATGTTGGTGGTGTAAAGTTAGCGGTGTATCGTGCAACGCCTTTTGTGATTCGCAGGTCGTCTATATACCCGGTATAGGGGAATGCCGAGGTAACTACTCCCGACCCAATTTCTACAGCATAATTGCCTGGATTATAATTGTTGCTGTCGGAAGCCGATCCTCTCGAAACTCCATCTATGTATATTGATAAAGTACCGTTGTTCCTCACTACCGCAATATGGCTCCAGGTGTTGTTCTGTAGTGTAGATCCAGTGGTCAACACGATGCTGGTGAGATTGTGGTACCAACGAAGCTGGTTATTGCTGTTATTCTTATAAAGTCGCCATCCACCAGCTATACCGTAGGCTCTGCTGATTATAGTGTTCCATGTTGCATTGACGTTAGGAATATTAATCCACATTTCAATAGTAAAGTTTCCGGTTCCAAAATCATAATTTGGAGTTGACAGGGCCAGTAGGTAATCTCCCGTCCCATCAAAATACATTGACCCTGTACCATACTTCTTGATATCATTAATGATTCTTGCATTACCAACAGTCTCCAGTACATTCTTACCAACACCATCGGCAATTGCAGCATTGGTACCATTCAGCAATAAAGTAGTACCAGCAACAGGCGATGGAGGTGCAGCAGGTGGTACAAAGGCTGAGGTGTAGAGTGCAGTACCCGTCAATACTCGCATTCCAGATATGTAACCAATAAAACTGTCCCCCGCAGATGCAGCGTCGTTATAAGTTCCTACCCAGCACACTCTATTACCACTAGTATATGTGCTTGACCAAGTGCCTCTATTTTCACCATTTATGTATAAAGTAGTTGTACCGCTTAAATTAACTACTGCAAAATGATTCCACTGTTGAGGAATTATGCCGGTTGCATTTATTCTAGCTGATCCATTTACCCACCATGTAAGAGTGGTATTAGCACTAAAATATAAACTCTCTCTATTGGAACCGTCAACCTGAGAGGCAAAAATATGTTGTGGAGATGTTTGATTTGTAGAGTAAAACCAACCTGTAATTGTAAATGAAGTTCCTGACCAATTAAATGAAGATGATGTTGGAGTTTTTAAATAATCCCCAGTACCGTCAAAGTAATATGACCCACCATGACTGGCTGGTGAATACTGAACACCAGTAGTAACTGTCTCACCAAATGGATTGAATTTGAATGGCTGTGCATTACCATTTACTGTAATTGCAAATGCATTATTGGAATTATCAATTGCAGTAGAAGATTGGCAAGTAAGTAAAGATGTATTAGCAATATTGGTGAGAGGTGAGGTGCTTGGAGTAAAATTGGATGTGTAGACAGCTGAGCCTTTGACAATGCGAAGATTGGAGATATAACCATTAAGATCTCCGGCCCAATACTGACCAATTCTAAATAACGGGGTTGAACCTCCGTTTAATGTGATAGTGTTGTTGGTCGTGTAATCATCTTCTTCAATGCCATCTAAGAATAACTTTATAACTCCTGAATTTCTAACGAAAGCTATATGATACCATCTATTGACCGTGAGTGTAGTTGAAGAAGTTAATAAAAAGCTTGATGAGACAGCTCGTTCAAAAAAGCTTATTTTATTAGGGGATTGGGATTGGTTTACTACTACTGCGAAAGCGTCATTGAGAAAACTTCCGTCATTGCTTGAAATGACTCCACCGAGACTCAAAGAATTTAAATACATATAAAACTCAATGGTGAAATTACCGTCCAAAACAAGACTGTTATCTCCAGGAGTTGACAAAAAATCCCCACTCCCATCAAAATAAACACTATGGCTATCTGGTACTATGGTATGAGTCTTAAATGGTGAGAATGGTGTTATTCTTGTATCACCATTTCTTGTAATAGCAAATCTATTTGGTCCATCATCGGTAAATCTAGGACCACGGAGGATAAGCAGGGATGTATTAGCGATGGGTTCTAGTGGTGTGGTACTTGGTGTGAAGTTGCTGGTGTAGAGTGCGGTGCCTTTTAGTACTCTTAAATTAGAAATATATCCGTTAAAATATGCACCGCTAGTATCCTCTGAACCAATATAAAATGTTCCACCTGATCCTAATCCTGTTGCACTAGCGCCACTAGCAATTTGTGTACCATTAACAAATAATCTGTAAGTGCTTCCGGATCTAGTAGCTACAACATGATACCATGTTCGCACTACCATTCCATGTGTCCCCCACAATATAGAAGTATCAGAATTTCCTCCTAATGTTAACAGTGTTTGACCAACTCTAAATTGCCAACCATTGGTTCCCCCTGCAGACCTTTCATAAATTACAAACCAATTAGTCCAGTCCGATGTCCAACTTGTAGTTGAAGTTCCGGTAGGCATTGAAAATAAGTATATCCAGGCTTCTACAGTAAAATCACCGGATGTATTTCCTAATTCTAATGCTGCATTATTAGGTAAACTTAGATAATCCCCAGTACCATCAAAATACGCACTCCATCCAGCTGGTGTATGTGGTGTATATGATCCAACTGATGCATTACCTGCTCTGGTAATAATGTTCTTGACACCAGATTCGTCTACTGGCTGGCTGTTATTGTAACTGATACGATTTTGGAGTGTTAGCAGGCTGGTGTTGGCGATTGCGGTGAGTGGTGAGGTTGGTACTGTTAATGTGGTTTGTGTTGGGTCATAAACTGCAGTACCCTTTATAACACGAATATTAGACAAATAACCTAAAGCTGTTTCAGTTTCTGAATCTACAACACTGCTACCTATGCGTGTTATTGACGAAGATGAGGGTTTACTTAGAGAAGAAGTAGTCGTAGCAATTCTTGAACCATTTACAAAAATTGACAAATTATTACCATTGTAAGAAACAGCCATGTGATTCCAACGATTGGCTACTGATGTTGATGTCAAAGATCCATTAAAACTTACGAGGTTTGATCCGTTCCAATGTTGGAAATATATTAAATTACTCAACAAGAAAAATGAATATTGCCAACCGTTAGTGCTGTTCCATCCCGCAAATCCTCCCCCTCTTCCAATAATACCTTGATAATTAGTGGTTGCAGAAGTAGGATAATACCAAGCTTCAACGGTAAATGGTTGATTACTCAGTCCTATATCAAATGCTGCATTATCTGCAATACTAAGCCTATCCCCACTCCCATCAAAATAACCAGAACCAGTTGTTGTATCAGTCTCTGTAAATGGTCCAAATGATGTGACTCTTACATCACCATTTCTTGTAATCGCAAAGTTGTTTGTAGAGTTATCAATGAGGCGATTGGATTGGCAGGTGAGTAAAGAGGTGCCTGAGATAGCAGTGAGTGGTGCGGTGGGTGGTGTGAAGTTAGCAGTATATACCAGTGCGCCTGTCACGAATCGGAAGTTGGAAATATTGCCGGTGAAGGACGTGGTGGCGTTGCCTCCAGTGCCGATGGCGGGCGCACTTGATGGAGCGAATTCGGTCTGTGAAGTAAAATTCTGACCAGTGAACGTGTTGATTAGCACACCGTTGATGAACATGCGTACAGTGGTGCTAGAAGGTGTGGTAGAATCTATGGTCACTGCCACATGATGCCAGGCGTTGAGTGTAACTAACGAACCAGTAGAATTTACTGATGCTAAATCTCCAGGTCCTATAGTATAACCAAACCTCATATTGTTGCTTTCTATGCTCCAGAAAAACCGGCCGTTCTCTGCGATAGCGTCATATCTTCCAAAAATTGTACCGCTTGCAGTGGGATATATCCACGCCTCCATGGTAGAGAGATTGCCTGCAAATCCTCCTCCCATAGCAGTTCTTAAATTACTAGGAAATGACAGAAAATCTCCTGTCCCATCAAAGAAATTACTCCAGCTTGTATTGTACGGACTAAATGCTGATGGTCTTGTGTCGCCGTTTGGTGTTATTTGAAAGTTGTTGGTACTTGCATCTGTAATAAAGGTGTTGGTGTCAGCATTAAGAGCTAACACTGTTGAATTGATATACTGGTCACCAACAGTAATCGTAATGCTAAATGATCTTGGTGAATCTTGGTTCTCTGCATCCACAGCCTCAATGGTAAAGTTATACAAAGTATCTTCATTCAAACCAGTTACAGTACCGCTTAGTAATCCATTGGCTGCCAATGTCAATCCAGTAGGTAATGTGCTGCCAGTTTGAACTTGATACGTAACCGAAGTGTCTGATGTTGCACTTAACTGAATACTTACAGCTTCATCAACGTTACCATCAGCCAATGAACTACCAGTGGACCAGGAAGGTGTACCAGAGTAAGTAATTGCATTGACACGAATTGCCGTTGCACCAGTATCTGTATTGACCAGATATATAATATAACTGCCTGCTGATTTCGCTGGTACTTGAGCTCTTACTAAACTTGATGAGATATATGTGACTGATGTTGCATTGGTATTTGCAATGATGACTTGTGTATTTTGACCAAAGTTTTCACCATTAATGAGTATGTAACCACCACCTAGTGCGACAGCAGTATCATCCAATGCGACATAAGAACTATTTGCAATTTGAACATTTGCGATGACTGGACCTGCACCAACACCTGGAGCCAGAGCCGCTGCCGTAACAGCTCCTGGTGCAATCACTCTACTTGTAATTTTAGTTGCCATTATTGATATGTAATTCCGTTGACTTTAATTGCAAAACGACCATTTGGATTTGTTAAAAATACATTGTATGTTCCTGCTGATTTTGCAGGTAATTGTGAGTGTACTTCATTGACACTGACAAATGAAACTGATGTTGCAAGTGTATCTTCTACATGCACTTGACAACCGTTTGAAAATGCGAAACCATATAGTTTTATGTATCCACCACTGGTACTGATTGTGGAGTTTCCAGTGTTTGCATAACTAGAGTTTGTAATGATTATGTTTGTAATACCTGGATTACCAGAGACACCAGGCGCAACGGCTTCAGCAGTTACTGCCTGTGGTGCAAAGACACGACTGGTAATTTTGGTGGACATTTATGCAATTTCCTCAAATTAAATCAATCGTTCAATACTCACATAATTGCCATATGGACTTGAGTTGGTAGTAGTCTGCCAGGTGATACGATACATTTTACTATTGGTTATGTCTGTGAGTATAACTGTGGCTAGTGATCCTGGCGCATTAAAATAGTAACCATTGTTTCCTATTACGGCAGGAGTTGTAGTTGCTGACACAGTGCCGGTACCGCCAGATGCGTCAGTAGTTGAACTACCAATTTGATAAGTTATAGCATAAGCAAAGGTAGCAGTTCCGCTGACAGTGGTAGCAAATATCCATACACCACTGCTCTGTGAGCGGATTTGTATGGCCAAGTTATCAAGTGTTAGACTAGTATTCAGTGCCAGGTTCGCTGCACTTGCTTTAGAGCCTAACACCGAGTCGCCGGCACTGTTAACGATGCCGCCGCCCACAGGCAACTGTAAATTACCGCTGGCTAAAAAATTAAAGTTCTTTCCCGATTCATTGGGATTGATGGTCAACCCATTTGCAGCGGCGGCATTTTTGATAATAATGATGGGATCACCGTTGTTGTTGCTGCCATATGCTGCGTCAGTAACGATGCCGCCACCTGCAGGCAACTGTAAATTACCATTGGGTAAAAAATGAAAGTTATTTCCCGATTCATTGGGATTGATGGTCAACCCATTTGCAGCGGCGGCATTTTTGATAATAATGATGGGATCGCCGTTGTTGTTGCTGCCATAGGTTCTTTCTGCGATGATGTCGTTTATTTGAACACTGGTGCCGGTTGAATTGATAGTGGCACTGCCTAATTTGATTGAATTGCCGCTGAGATAAAGATCGCGGAATTTATATGCCTCGCTGCCTAAATCATAGGTCACATTTGCAGCAGGTACAATATGGCTAGCAACTGAAGCGAAGTTGACACCTCCACCACCTAAAGATATACCAGCAGCAAGTGAGTTTGCAGTAATTGTTCCTGGTTCTATGACTTTGTTTGTTATTTTTGTGAGAGACATTTTATTATTTATCTTTCTATGCGATTCCTGAAGCCGACGCTAATTGCCAATTAGCGTTGATATTTAATGGGCCTCTCGTAGAAGCTGCACTAGTATCACTACCAAAATCAATTCGTTGCACTATGTTTGTGTTTGGAGTATTTCCTCCTTTAAACCAACCATAATTATCATTTCCGCTAGCTGTAAGATCTTCTCTTCCACTTAAAGGTCCTCTTACAGAAGATGTTGCTGTATCATTAGAATAAGTAACTCTGTCAACAGTTGAAAGTACAGACCCAGGTATTCTGCCAGCACCAAACCATCCATACTCATTATTTCCAGTTCCAGCTAATCCCCATCTTGCTATACTTAATGGACCTCTTGCAGAAGCTGTGTTAGTGTCTGCTGCGAAATCAACACGATCTACTACACTTCTAGGGGACCCGCCCTCAACCATACCGCCGCCAAACCATCCATAATTATCATTACTTGTTCCAGCTAAATTGTATCTATTTGCACTCAAAGGTCCTCTTGCTGTGCTTGTAACGGTGTCATTTGTGTAAGTGATCCGATTTGTTACAGGTCCAGTAGAAAACCATCCATAGTTATCATTACCAACAGCTGCATTTTTTTGTACAGCCGAATTTAATGGACCTCTTGCTGATGCTGTAGCTGTATCAGAAATAAAAGTAAGTCGTTCCACACTGCTAAATATTGGGCCGCCGCCATTTCCGGCACCATACCATGCATCATTATCTGTACCTATGCCAGCATGTGCAAATCTTTTTACAATTAATTTTCCTCTTACTGAAGCTGTTGCGGTATCAGTAGCATAAGTAATACGTTCTATTCTACTAAGGTAATCACCTGGACTATTACCGCCTGCGACCCAAGATGCGGTTCTTTGTGGTATTGCACTTGTTATTAAATTTAATCTTGTTGCTGTGCTACCATTTCTATTAAATAAAAATAAATTATATGTTGCGGCTGTAGTAGAACCAATTGTTAATCGTATTTCATTATTTGATACAACATTTGCTGTTACTTGAGTTGATAATGATAATGAAGTGCTTATATAAACATTAGCATTTGCTTGGAATCCAGTTCCATATAATTTTAAATAACCACCAGAAACAGGTATCTGTGTATTTTCTGTATTTGCAAAATTGGAATCAGTAACAATAATTTGGTCAATTGTTACTCCACCACCTAGTGTAACACCGGCTAAAAAAATATTTGCAGATATACTTCCTGGTGTTATATTATCTTCAGTGATTCGTGTTGTCATTATGCCACCGCTGAAACGACTGTAATAGCTGCATTGATCATTTGATTGAGTTGTTGTTTCTTCTCATACTCTTCTGCACCACCTGCAACGATTCTCTCAACATCAAAACCTTTAAGAATGTTTAGATATTCGTCTTTTGATAAATCACCAGATTCATACATTGATTTGGCACCTTCAAATGCCTCTTCTAACATTTTTGGACTCATCTTGGTTTGCTCCCTATAACTTTCTGAATTGTTTCAGCGGTTCTATTAATTTGTTGTAATTTAAGTTTACAGAATCCAGCAGATACATTGCCTTTCTCATACTGGTCTTTTCCTTGTTTTGCAAGTTCTACCATCTGTTCTGATAGTTTATATGCATCTTTATTGTTTGGTATGTACTGTGTAAAGTTTTTAAATTCTACACTTTTGAAATGTAGATAATCAAAGTTGGCCTTAGATTTATCTTGATCGGTGCAGAGGTTTATATTCAGTTCTGCATTGGTGCGAATGTTTGTAATGATTGTGTATTCTTGATTATCGTAACCAGCCATAAAGTATGCATCCCACAATGCACAACCTGAGAAACTG